>Ga0315907_10000935_pt1 | contig 39910 bp, 34 predicted proteins | sample LakEriMetagenome_3_FD_203525 | JGI IMG/M metagenome (GOLD analysis project Ga0315907, IMG submission 203525) | Freshwater fungal communities from buoy surface, Lake Erie, Ohio, United States - Buoy 12 MA123 | ecosystem: Environmental > Aquatic > Freshwater > Lake > Lake biofilm | place: USA...
CATGGACCCTGTGCTGCTGGTCGGTGAGCATGGCTCGGGCCGAGAGGCGTTCGCGCGTCACCTGCACGGCCAAGGGCCGCGCGCCGACCGACCCTTCGTCATGCTGGTGGCGAGCACATTGCGCGAGACCGACGCCGAAGCGGTGCTGTTCGGCCGCGCTGACGGTGCGGGCGGCCCCGGTCTCATCGAGCAGGCGGGGCAGGGCACGCTCTTCGTCAGTGAACTCGGTGACCTGCCGGCCGTCGCCCAGCGCCTGCTGCTCGGAGTGCTCGAGAGCGGCCATTGGTCGAGGCTCGGCGAGCCGCAGCAACATGCCTTGGAGGCCCGCCTCGTCGCGGCGGTACAGCCTGATGTCGAGCAGCCTGCGGCGGCCGGTACCTCTGCGTCGCCGGTGCGTCGCGACTTGTTGGCTCGGCTGGGCGGCGTCGTGGTGCGGGTTCCGCCGCTGCGTGAGTACGCGGAGGATGTACCTGACCTGCTGCGCCAGACCGTCGATCGGTTGGTCGATTCCGAGCGTCTGGAGTTCCGCCGCTTCGGCGTCGCCGCACAGAACCGTCTGCGCAATTATCCATGGCCCGGCAATGTGCAGGAGCTGCGCGGTATGGTGCGCCGTATCCTGATGCGCGGGGGTGTCGAGGAAGTCTCGCTGGAGGAGACCGAGCGGGAACTCGCACAATCGGTGCCGCCCAGCGAGATGCTGGTCAAGCAGGACCTTTTGTCGCTCGGCTTGCGCGAGGCGCGGGAGCATTTCGAGCGCGCCTACCTGCAGCAGCAGTTGCTGCTGTGCCAAGGCAAGGTCGGCCAGCTCGCCAAGCGGGTCGGCATGGAACGCACCCACCTCTACCGCAAACTGCGTTCGCTCGGCATCGATTTCCGTGGGGTCCCCGAAGAACCGGAGGCCTGAGAGACCGTCCCTCAGTCGCCGACGCGGATGGCCTGGGCCGGGATATCGGCGTTGCGCAGCGCCATGCGTATGCGGTTCAGTTCGTCGAGCTTGCTGAACGGACCGATCTGCACGCGGTGGAACTCGGCGGCATCGATGGTCACCCGCTGTTGGGACGCGGTGATGCCGAGACGAGCGACTTTGGCACGCGTCCGATCGGCGTCGGCCGCGTCGCGCCAGTTCCCGAGCTCGATCACATAGGTGCCGGGGCGTTCGATCAGCGAGGTCGGCAGGCCTGGTCCGGCGTCTTTGCCCGGATCCGGGACCACCACTTCGAGGGTCTTCAAGCGGTCGTAGAACTCGTATTGCGCGGCGGCATCGACGGCCGATTCGGCCTCACCGGGATCCGTCGTCGCTTCCCTGTCGGAGGGGCGTGCGGCGCTCGGTCCGCGTGCAGCGCCGCGATCGCCATCGGTCGCCGCTGCGTCGCTGCGCAACCGCGACTGCGCCCAGGACAGGGCGGCCATCATCAGGAGCAAACCGAGCGCGAGGCCGGCGCCGAAGCCTTGCCAATGCTCCCGCGTGAGCCGTTGGCCGAGACCGGTTCGGGCGTTGCTGCGTTTGAAGTCGCGACCGATGGGCGTGTTCATGTCGCGCGGCTCACATGCTCTCGGGCGCAGACGCGCCGAGGACAGCCAGGCCGTTGCGCAGCACCTGCTGTACCGCGAGCAACGCGTAGACGCGTGCCTCGCGCTGCGCCTCATCGGGTACCAGCACCCGTTCGGCGTTGTAGAAGGCATGCAGGGTGGTGGCGAGCTCGCGCAGGTAGTGGACCAGCGCGTGCGGTGCACGCTGCGCGGCGGCGTGCCGGATGACCTCCGGGTAGCGCGACAGGGCGGACAACATCGCTTCCGCGTGGGCGCCGCAGAGCAGTTCTGCGCCGTGCGCCAGCACTGTGGCTTGCGCGCGCGACGGATCCCAGCCGATCCCGCGCGCCGCGAGCTCTTTCATGACGCTCGCGACCCGCGCGTGGGCGTACTGCACGTAGAACACCGGGTTCTCGTTGGACTTCGACTTGGCGAGCTCCAGGTCGAAATCGAGCGATTGGTCGTTGCTGCGCATCAGGAAGAAGATCCGACACGCGTCGTTGCCGACCTCTTCGCGCAGCTGGCGCAGCGTGACGAAGTTCGCCTCGCGCTTGCCCATCGAGACTTTCTCGCCGTTGCGGTAGAGGGCGACCAGCTGGATGAGCGGCGCTTCGAGGCAATCCCCGGGGTGCCCGAAGGCCTGGAGTCCGCCGCGCACGCGCGTGACATAGCCGTGGTGGTCGGCCCCGAGCACATCGATGAGCTGGTCGTGGCCGCGTTCGCGCTTGTCGAGGTGGTAGGCGATGTCGGAGGCGAAGTAGGTCTTCACGCCGTTGTCGCGCACGACCACGCGGTCCTCGTCATCGCCGAACTGCGTGGCGCGGAACCATTCGGCGCCGTCCTTGGTGTAGAGCAACCCGCGTTCGCGCAGCCGGCCGAGGGCGCGGTCGATGGCGCCGCTCTCGGCGAACGCGCGCTCCGAGACCCAGTGGTCGAAGCGCACGCCGAACGCCGCGAGATCGTCGCGGATCTCGTCCATCATCGCGTCGATGCTGCTGCGCAGCAAATCCTGCCACGCGGCCGCGCCGATGAGTGCGCGGCAGCGGGCGATCAACGCATCGATGTGCGCTTCCTTGTCGCCCCCGGTTCCGCCCGGGATCGCGTCCGCTGGCAGGTCCATGGTGACGGTGGCCGCGGGATGGCGCAGCGCCTCGCCGACACGTGCCTGGAGCGCAACGGCGAGCGGCAAAAGGTAGTCGCCGCGGTAGCCGTTCTGCGGGAAGGGCAGCACCTCGCCGCAGCGCTCGAGGTAGCGCACCCACACCGATACCGCGAGGATCTCGGTCTGGCGTCCTGCGTCGTTCACATAGTATTCGCGCGTGACGATATCGCCGGCGGCGGCGAGCAGGTGGCCGAGTGCATCGCCGAAGGCGGCTTGCCGTCCGTGGCCGACATGCATCGGTCCGGTAGGGTTCGCCGACACGAACTCGAGCAGCACCTTGCGCCGCGTCGCGGGCATGTGGCGTCCGTAGGCTTCGCCGAGTTCGTGCACCCGCGCGAGCTCCCGCGCGTAGAGGTCACGTGCCAGGGTGAAGTTGATGAAACCGGCGCCGGCGATCTCGGTGCGTGTGATGAGCGGATCGGCGGGCAGCGCCGCCACGATGCGCTCGGCGAGTTCGCGCGGCTTCAGGCCGGCTCCCTTGGCGAGGCGCATGGCGACGTTCGAGGCGAAATCGCCGTGCTGCGCATCGCGGGTGCGCTCGAGCGCCACGGCTTGCGGATCGATGGGGCCGGGCAGCAGGCTGCCTTCGAGGGAGCGGACTGCGGCGAGCAGCAGGCGTTGGAGATCGTCTTTCACGGGTGCGATTCTAGAACAGTTCGAGCGGGTCGACGTCGAGCGCCCAGCGCACCCGTCGCGCTTCGGGCAGCGCCTCGACCTGTGGCAACCAGCCGTCGAGGAACCGGTGCAACAGCGTGCGTTCGGTGGCATCGAGCAGCAATTGCGCGTGGTGCCGGTCGGCGCGACGTGCCAGCGCTGCGGGCGCAGGGCCGAGCAGCCGCAGGCCTTGTGGAGGGCGACCCGCCGCCCGACGCGCGGCATCGAGGAAGGCGAGCGTCGTCTCGGCCGCCGGAGCCGAGGCTCTGAGGGCCGCCAAACGCGCGAACGGTGGCCACGCGGCATCGCGTCGTTCCGCGAGCGCGGCCTCGGCGAACGCCTCGTAGCCGCCGGCGAGCAGGCTGCAGAGCAACGGATGCTCGGGGTGTTCGGTCTGGATGAGCACTTCGCCGGGCTGTGCGCCGCGGCCCGCGCGGCCGGCGACCTGCACCAAGGTCTGCGCGAGCCGTTCGGCAGCGCGGAAATCGGTGTTGAAGAGCCCTTGATCGGCGTTCAGCACCACGGCGAGGGTGACCGCCGGGAAATCATGGCCTTTGGTGACCATCTGGGTGCCCACCAAGATGCGCGCCTCGCCGCCGGCCACGCGTGCGAGCACCGCCTCGAGCTGGTCGCTGCGACGCACCACATCGCGGTCGAGCCGCGCGATCGACACCCCCGGGAAGGTCTCTGCGAGCGTCTCCTCGATACGCTCCGTGCCTTGGCCGACGGTCTTCACCGCATAGCCGCAGGTGGGGCATTGACGAGGCAGTTCTCGGTCGGCGCCGCAGTGGTGGCAGCGCAGCCGGGAGGCGTTGCGATAGACGGTCATGCGCGCATCGCAGGCGCTGCATGGGGCGACCCACCCACAGGCGGTGCAGGCGAGCGTGGGTGCGTAGCCGCGACGGTTGATGTAGACGAGCACCTGTCCGTCGGCGGCGAGATGTCGTTCGATCGCGGTCACCGAGGTCGTCGCAAGGCCGGCGTGCACGCGTTCTTCACGCAGATCGATGAGCCGCAACCGTGGCGGTCGGGCGTCGGCAGCGCGCTCGGGAAGTGACAGCCGTGTCATGCGCCCTGTGGCCGCGTTGTGCAGCGTCTCGAGCGATGGGGTCGCCGAGCCGAGCACCACCGGGATACCGAGGCCATGCGCCCGTGCCAGCGCGAGATCGCGAGCGGAGTAGCGGAATCCACCCTCCTGTTGCTTGAACGAAGCGTCGTGCTCTTCGTCGACGAGGATCAGGCCGAGCGCCGGCACCGGCGCGAAGATCGCCGAGCGGGTGCCGATGACGAGCCGCGCCTCGCCGGACTGGGCGCGGCGCCAGGCGGCGAGGCGTGCGCCATCAGTGAGCCCCGAATGCAGGACCGCCAGAGAAGTTCCTGCAAATCGTGCGGCGAACCGGCCGACGAGTTGCGGTGTGAGCCCGATCTCCGGCACCAGGACGAGCACGCTGCGTCCTGCGGTCAAAGCATCCTCGGCGAGGCGCAGGTAGACCTCGGTCTTGCCGCTGCCCGTCACGCCGTGCAGCAGCCAAGCGCGGTACTCGCCGCGATGATGGGCGCGTATGGCTTCGAGCGCGGCCTGTTGCGCGGGGGTCGGCGTGGGGCGGGGCCGGCCCGCGGCATCGCCGCCGTCAGCGTCGGCGCTCGGCGCTGTCGCGTGGGCGCCGTCCGGCGCGCGGGGGCCATCCAGACGCTCGATCCATCCACGAGTGCGCAGCGCCCGGGCAGCCTCGCGCCAACCCGGTAGATTGTCATCCAATCGGGCGGCTTCCATGCCCATCGAGGAGCCGGCGCCCGGGTGCTGCGCCAAGGCCTCGAGCAGCGCTCGTTGGCGGGGCGCTCGACGCGGCTCACCGGCGGCAAGCGCGGTCTCCCCCAAGGCGGTGAGTTGCCAGGATTCGATCGAGGCCTGCAGCGTAGCGCCCTCGCGGGCGAGTTTCGGCAGCGCCGCGGCCAAGGCCTCGCCGAGCGGATGATGGTAATAGTCGGCAGCCCAACGCAGCAGCTTCAGGAGCGGCGGGTCGAAGGTCGGTACGGGATCGATGGCGCGCAATACATGCTTCAACTGAGCGGTTTCACGCTCCGATCGGTCCTTCAGCGAAACAATCACGCCCACCATCTGGCGTCTGCCGAAGGGGACGAGCACACGCATCCCCGGCTCCGGTTGCGGTTCGCCGAGCACGGGCAGGTAGTCGAAAACCTGCCGCAGCGGGGTATCGAGGGCGACCTCGAGAATCAAGGACTCGGGGGTCGAGGATTTTTCCACAGAGCGTGTGGATAACATTGTGGACAGCTTATCGGTCAAGTGGGAAAAAGAGGGATTTTCAGCCGATTCTCGTTGGCTTGGTCAACGATTGACCAGTCGATCATTAAAATCTTCAAAAACAGAGACTTAGTAAGTTAGAGGATGCCATGCGGAGTACTTTATGACCGGAAGATGACGCCGATTCTCCGGCTATGTGTGCAAGTCGCTGATTCTGGTGGACTGTCGGCAATCCGCAGGCGCTATCGCCCCCCGCCTTGTGGCGTCGGCGCAGCACGGCTCCAGTTGGTCAGCGAGACGCCGGCAAGGGCCACGACCCCGCCGATGATCATCGACGGGAGGATCGGCTCGCCGAGCAACACTGCGCCAAAGGTGACGCCGAACACCGGAACCAGGTTGTTGAACACCGAAGTGCGTGCGGCGCCGAGCACTTGTAAGCCTTGGGCATACCAGACGAACGCGAGCGCAGTGCCGCCTGCCCCCAGGAAGAAGATGCCCGCCCAGGCCTCCCACCCCACTTGGTCCAGCTGCCAGCGCGACCACTCCGCCGGCATGCCGAGCGATAGCATCAGGGCGCCCCACAGGGCGGTGACGGTGGTCATCGCGAGCGGTGACGGTGCACCATCGCCGCGAAGCGCGAACCGGCCGACGACGGTATAGAACGCCCAACAAAGTGCGCCGCCGAGCATCAGCAACTCGCCGATCCCGACCCGTTGCCAGAGCAAAGTGAGATCGCCCCGCGCGAGCACGAGGCAGACACCGGTCAGGGCGAGCAGGATGCCGACCCAGCGGTGTGCGGCCAGCCGCTCGCCGAACACCAACGCCATCGCCACCGCAGTGATGATCGGGTTCAGCGCCACCACCAATGCGGTGCGGCTCGCCGGGATGCGCTCGAGTGCGCCGAGGAACAGCAGGTTGTAGGCGACGAGTCCGCTGAGTGCGAGCAATGCGGTGTAGAGCCAGTCGCGTGGGCGCAGCCGCGGCAGGCCGCGTTCGACGATCATCAGCAGCGGCAGCAGCAAGGCTGCCGCGACCCAGAACCGCAGCGCGGCCAGCGTGAAATGCGGCAATTGCGGCGCGGCGATGCGCCCCGCGATGAAGGTTCCGCCCCACAACGCCGCGACGCCGACGAGACGCGCGTAGAGGCTCCAGTGTGCTGCGTCGCTCGCTCTCATGTGCGTTCGCGCCACGCGACATAGAGGCCGGCGAGGATCACCAGCGCCGCGCCCGTCAGCATCGTGGCATCAGGCGCGACCGACCAGACCACCCAGTCGATGCCGAGCCCCCAGATCAAGGCCGTGTACTCGACCGGCGCGACGATCGCCGCCGGGGCGTGCTTGAAGGCGACGGTGATGTAGTGCTGTCCGACGGCGCCGAGCGCTCCGGTCGCGACGATCAAGGGCCAGTGGGCGGTGAGGATCGGGGCCCAGCCGGGCAGAGCGAGCGCCAGCGAGATCACCGCTACCCAGGCGAGGAACATGAAGACCACCGAGGCGGTCGTATCGGTGCGGGTCAGCACCCGCGCGACCAGGACCGCGCCGGCGTAACAGAGGGCGGAGAGCAGCGCGGCAAGGCCGGCGGTGGGGGACATCCCGTCGGGGCGGGGTTGCAGGATCACGAGCACGCCGACGAGCCCGACCAGGATCGCAAGCCAGCAGCCCAGGCCGACCCGCTCGCCCAAGAACCACGCCGCGAACGCGGCGATCAGCAGCGGTGCGCCCATGTAGACCGAATAGACGGCTGCAAGCGGCGCGTCGCGCAGCGCTGCGATGAAGCTCAGCAACATGAGGATGCCGAGCAGTGCGCGGACCAGGTGCAGTGCCGGTCGGACCGGGCGCAGTTCGCCCAAGCGGCCCGACCACCACAACGGCAGCAACACGAAAGGCAGCGAGGAGACCGCCCGAAGAAAGGTGACTTGCGCAGGGGAGTAATGCGCCGCGAAAGTCTTCAGCAGCGCATCCATGAACGAGAAGGCGGCGACGGCGATGAACATCGCCAGAACGCCACTGGCGCCGCGGACTGACATCCCTCGGACTATACGCGAGCGGGGTGGCCGGGACTCGGACTAAGGTTCCCCACCCTGCCGTTCGGCACTTGTGCGCACTTGCCGAAACGCATCAACTGCTCGCCACCACACGGCGTCTGGCCGTCGTGGACAACAACCAAAATCAAGCGATCCTGCAGAACATTTTTCGTTTCAGGGCTCGTCGATCTCGTAGCCGCGGGCGCGCAGTTTGGCGAGGATGCCGCCGGGTCGCAGCAGACCGTCGATGTCGGTGACCGCGAGCGTCACCGGGTTGCGCTCTAGCGAGCGCGTCACGGTGCCGAGCCACGCCGTCTCGAAGTCACGCAGCAGCGATGCGACTCGAGCGCTGTTGCTCAACGAATCGAGGCAGGTGCCGGCGGCCTGGGTGGCCGCACCGGTGCGCAGTGCTCCGGTGTCGCCGACCGCCCAAGCTTCCGCGCGCTGGCGTGATTGGGCGAGATCGGTTTCCAGCCGGCCGAGGACCGCCTCCATGCAGGCGATCTCCGCCGAGAGCGGGATCTGTCCGATCTCGGCCAGCGTGCCTCGGGCATCCTCGACCCGTACCTCGGCGCGAAGCACCTTCACCTTGCGTTCTCGAGCCGACTTCTCGACCGAGCGGGCGACCGCGTTGCTGAAGCTGAGTCCACTGCGGTCGATGGCGGCCCGTTGGAGTTCGAGCGCCGCGAGGAGCGGTCGGCGTTCGAGCATGCTGCGGTCACGCGGCGCGTACTTGGTGCGCAACGCTTCGAAGCGCGAGAACAGGGGCGGCGGCAGTACCGTCTCGAGGCGCTCGCCCTCGGCGTTGCCTCGCAGCTTGCGGAACTGGAGGTAAAGCTGCACGGCCTTGATGGGTCCGATATCGGCATCGACCTCCGGTCGGGCCGGGACGAAGACTTGCGCGCGGTCGAGCACCGCCTCCACTTCGCGCGATCGCCATTGCAGTTTCTTGGGTGCGGGGGCGATGGTCGCGAGCAGATAGAGGGTGTGCTCGCCTTTGCGGACCTTCCAGAGCCCGGGGCCGGATCGCTCGCCGCTGACCAATACCTCTTCGATGGTCTCGGCTTCAGTGTCTGCCTCTTCGAGCGAGCGGGCGACCCCCGGCGAGGTCTCTTGAGCCGGCAGGGCTTGCGCTCTGGCGACCGGCAGCAGCGCGGTGACCCAGAACATGACGAGCACGGTGCGATACAGCGCGCTTCGATGGCATCGGAGGATGTCGTTGAATGTTGTCACTTTGGTGCCGTATCTTACTCGTCCAATGACCGTGACCGTTGCATCCGACGAAGAGTTCCTCGTGATCGCACGACCGCATGCGGGTGTGAGCCTGCAACAGCCGGTGTTGCGCACGGACGTCGCCGGCATGCCTCTCGAATGGATCGACTACCGCGAGGCTGCGCGCCTTCATCATCAGGGGCAGGTCGCCTATACCTGTGGCAGCCCCATCTTCCGCCTGCAGGGCGGGACCAACGCGCTGACCGGGCAGCGAACCATACTCGAGGTACATTCGATCGTCGCCACCGTCGGTCAGAGCGGAAATCCCGGCCACTTGCGCAAGGACTACGTGCCGCCGCTCAACAACGAGACGCTGTTCCGGCGCGATGCGCATCTTTGTCTCTATTGCGGTGGTCGCTTCGGGCAGCGCGACCTGTCGCGCGACCATGTGCGACCGTTCAGTCAGGGCGGCCGGGACACCTGGTCCAATGTGGTCACGGCCTGCCGGCGCTGCAACAACTTCAAAGCTTGGCGTACGCCCGAGCAGGCGCGGATGCAGCTGATCGCCGTCCCCTTCACGCCGACCTATGCCGAGTACATATTTTTGAAAGGCAGGCGTGTACTTGCTGACCAGATGGAGTACCTTCTCGCGCATTTTCCGCGCAGCAGCCCTCTGCATGGGCGTATCGCCCACTTGATGGCCTGAGTGCGCCTGAGGCTGGAAGGAGGCGGATCGGGTTCGGCGCCACGCTCATCACACCCGACAACGTGCTGATGCTGGTCGGCAACGGCAAGATCTTCAGCGACAACATAGCGACAACATCATGAACTACGCGTCCCGTCCCACGCGCCGCGTCGAGCGGGTCATGCAGGTCGCGGGTGCCGTCGATCCGCTGGAGGCCATCACCGGGCTACGGACCGCCATGTTGGCTGTCGCGAACGTCGCGAGCGAACCAACGCCGGCTCCGACGCCGGCGACCAAGATGATCCAAGTCCAGGGCTGACCAGATCGGCTGACCGCTGCATTGCACTCTGGGTCAATGCGGGGCGACCCCCGGCGTGGGAATCTCCCGACCGGAGGTCTTGTCATGCACCGCCCCGACTTCATCCGCCGCGCCGCGCTCCTGGTCCTGACCTGTCTGGTGCCGGTCTTGGCCGCCCAAGAGATCGAGCCGCGTGCCTATTCCTCCAGCCCCGTCGGCACGAACTTCGCCGTGGTCGGCTATGGCGCCACCCGCGGCGATGTGGTCTTCGACTCCTCAGCGCCGTTCACCGATGTCGAGGCCGAGGTGGACACCCTGTCCGTCGCGTTCGGACGGGTGTTCGCGCTCGGTGGCCGGCAAGCGAGCCTGACCCTCGCCGCGCCTTACCAACAGGGTGAGGCGTCGGGCAACGTGGGCGACGATCGGCGCACGGTCGAGCGCTCCGGGATGGGCGATCTGCGCCTGCGTTTCGGCACGCTGCTGGTCGGGGGTGAAGCGCTGGCACCACGCGAATTCGCGGCGCGTCAGCGGCGGCCGACGGTGGGGGCGAGCGTCGTTGTGGTGGTGCCCACCGGGCAGTACGAGCCCTCGCGCTTGGTGAACATCGGTTCGAACCGTTGGGCCGCCAAGCCCGAGGTCGGCTTCACTTGGCCACGCGGTCCCTGGCACTTCGATCTGCATGCGGGCGCGTGGGTGTTCGGGGACAACGATCGGTTCCTGGGCGACGGGCGCCGCAGCCAGAAGCCGGTGTTGAACGTCCATGCGGGGGTGAGCTACACCCTGCGACCTGGCACTTGGGCCGCAGTCGGCGGCACCTGGTACGCGGGCGGCGAGACCTCGGTCGACGGTGTCGCCGACGACAATCGTCAAAGCAATTTCAGGGTGGGCGCCACGGTCTCGAGCGCGCTCGGGGGCGGTCACTCGATCAAACTCACCTACAGCGACGGCGCGGTGGTGCGTGTCGGAGGCGATTTCCGCACCCTCGGCATCGCATGGCAGTACACCTTCTTCGACTGAGGCGGTCTCGACCCGGCCTTCCGACGGCTACAATCGGCCGGTGGTCTACCTCATCGACGCCTCCGTGTATGTCTTCCGTGCGTACTACTCCATGCCGCCCGACATGCTCGACCGCGAGGGCAACCCGGCACATGCCTTGTTCGGTTTCGCGCGCTTCTTGGGCGACCTGATCGAACGGGCGAAGCCGCGCTACATCGCGGTCGCGTTCGACGAAAGCCTCGAGACCTCCTTCCGCAACCGCATCGATCCCTCCTACAAGGCGAACCGCGAGCCGGCGCCGGCGGACCTCAAGCTGCAGTTCGCACGCTGCCGTGAATTCTGCCGGCACATCGGTGTCGCCGATTTCGGCAGCGGCGAGTACGAGGCCGACGACATCATCGGCACCTTGGCCACCCGGCTGCGTGCCGAAGGATTGCCGGCCACGCTCGTGACCCGCGACAAGGACCTCGCGCAGCTGGTGCGCGAGGGAGATGTCTACTGGAACTACACCGACAACCTGCGTCTGCGCCATCACGAGATCGAGGCACATTTCGGCGTCGTGCCCGAACGCTACGCCGACTATCTCGCCTTGACGGGCGATGCCGTCGACAACATCAAGGGCGTCCCCGGGGTCGGTCCCAAGACGGCGGCGGCGCTTCTCAAAGAATTCGCCTCGCTGGAGGAGCTCTACGACAACCTCGAGGGGGTCGCCGCCTTGCCGATCCGCGGTGCCGGAAAGTTGGGGGCGCGGCTCGCCGAACACCGCGAGGCCGCCTTCCTCGCGAGGCGCCTGACCGCGATCGCCCTCGACATGCCGCTCGAGGCCCGTCGTGAGCAGCTGCAGCCGCGGGCGCCCGACCTGACAGCGCTCGGTGAATTCTGCGACCGCCACAATTTCGGGCCGATGCTGCGCCGCCAGGGTGAGCGGTTGGCCGCGCTCGCCTCTGCATGAGTGCTCCTCGATGAGCGGGGCCGAGGAGCAGGGTGCAGCGGTGGTGGGCTGGCCGTGGCGCACTTTCCTGCCTTGGTACTGGCCTGCTTGGGCGGGGCTCGGCCTGCTGCGCTTCCTCGCGCGTCTGCGCTATCCGACGCTGTTGCGGATCGGCGCCGGACTCGGCGGTGCGCTGGGGCGCCTGCCGTCTCCGCAGCGCCGTGTGGTGCGTCGTAATCTGGCGTTGTGTCTGCCGAAGCTCGATGCGGTGGCGCGCGAGAAGCTCGCTGCACAGCACTTCCGCGAGGCCGGCATCAGTCTGGGCGAGACCGCGCTCGCCTGGTTCGCGCCACCGTCACGGTTGCTCGCGCTGGTGCGCTTCGAGGGTCTCGCGGAGCTCGATCGATGGCAGTCGGCAGGGCGTGGGGTGATCCTGCTGGCCGCACATTTCACCACCCTCGAGCTCGGCGCGCGGTTCGCCACCGCCGCGCGTCGGGTGCATGCGGTGTACAAGCCCTCGAGCAACCTGCTGGTCGATGCCGCTTTCCGTCGCTATCGGGTCGCGGTGTCGGCGGGCATGGTGGCGAGCGACGATATCCGTGCCATGGTGCGTGTGTTGAAGGCGGGAGGCACCGTCTGGTACGCACCGGACCAGGCCTTCCGCGCCAAGGGCGCGCTGATGGTGCCGTTCTTCGATGTGCCGGCCGCGAGCAATCCTGCGACCTCGCGGCTCGCGCGCATGACCGGCGCCGTGGTGCTGCCCTATTTCGTGGAGCGGTTGCCGGGCGAGGACGGCTATGTGGTGCGCATCGGCGCCGCGCTGGAGGGGTTTCCGTCCGACGATGCGGTGGCCGATACGCTGCGCCACCATCGTCTGATCGAGGCGGAGGCGCGCCGCATCCCGGCGCAATATCTTTGGCTGCACAAGCGTTTCAAGGGGTTGTCAGCCGATTACCCCGATCCTTATGTTTGACGATCGCCGCATGCAGCGGCACGGAGCTCCCGCATGACTCGGCCCACGAGCGATGACCCGCACGCGAACGGCCCGCACGCGAACGGCCCGCACGCGAACGGCCCAGAAAGCACCCAGGCCGATATCTCGTCGGTGCTGGTCGAGGAGCGCAGCTTCCCGCCGCCCCCCGCGTTCGCCGCGGTCGCGTCCCTGAAGGCCGAAGATCTCGCCGAGCTGCACCGGCGTGCCGCAGCCGATCCGCTCGGGTTCTGGGCGGAGCTCGCGCGCGCGGAGATCGCCTGGCAGCGCCTGTTCACCCAGACGATCGATGAGTCGGCGGCGCCCAATTACCGCTGGTTCGCCGATGGTGCGCTGAACGTCTCGTACAACTGCCTCGATGTGCACCTCGCGGAACACGGGCATCGCACTGCGATCGTGTTCGAGGGCGAGCCGGGCGACACCCGTCGCCTGAGCTACCGCGAGCTGCATGCCGAGGTCTGCCGCTTCGCCAATGCGCTCAAGGCGCGGGGCATCGGTCGCGGTGACCGTGTCGTGATCTATCTGCCGCTGGTGCCCGAAGCGGTGATCGCGATGCAGGCCTGCGCGCGCATCGGCGCGATCCACTCGGTGGTGTTCGGCGGTTTCTCGGCGATCTCGCTGAAAGACCGGATCGAGGACGCCGGGGCGAGCTGCGTGATCACCGCCGACGGTGGTTGGCGTGGCGGTCAGGTGGTCGAGCTCAAGGCCGCTGCCGACACAGCCCTCGCCGAGGGCTGCGCGAGCGTCGAGACCGTTTTTGTGCTGCGGCGTACCGGCGCGGCTGTCCCGATGGCCCCGGGCCGCGATGTCTGGTGGCACGACGCGGTCGCCGATCAACCTGCGGCCTGCGATCCTGAATGGGTCGATGCGGAGCACCCGCTCTTCCTGCTCTACACCTCCGGGTCCACCGGCCGCCCCAAGGGCATCCAGCACTCGAGCGCGGGCTATCTGCTCGGCGCCAAGGTCACCACCCGTTGGGTGTTCGACCTGCGGCACGACGATGTCTTCTGGTGCACGGCGGATGTCGGCTGGATCACGGGGCACAGCTATGTGGCCTACGGTCCGCTCGCCGTGGGGGCGACGCTGGTGATGTACGAGGGCGCGCCGACATTCCCGGCAGGCGACCGTCTGTGGGCGATCTGCGCACGCCACGGAGTCACCGTGTTCTACACCGCGCCGACCGCGATCCGCGCGCTGATGAAGCTCGGCGACTCGTTGCCCGCACGCCACTCGCTTTCAAAGATCAGGCTGCTCGGCAGCGTCGGCGAGCCGATCAACCCCGAGGCGTGGATGTGGTATCACCGCGTGATCGGCGGTGGCCGTTGCCCGATCGTCGATACATGGTGGCAGACCGAGACCGGCGCGATCATGATCGCACCGGTGCCGGGCGTGACCACGCTCAAGCCCGGTTCCTGCACGCAGCCCCTGCCCGGGATCTTCGCCGACATCGTCGATGACCACGGGCGTAGCGTCACCACACCGGGCGCCGGTGGGTACCTCGTCGTGCGGCGTCCGTGGCCGTCGATGCTGCGCACGATATGGGGCGACAACGCCCGTTACCTCGAGACCTATTGGTCGAAGTTCCAGGGCCGTCTCTACCTGGCCGGTGATGGCGCCCACCGCGACGCCGACGGCTGCTTCTGGATCATGGGTCGCATCGACGATGTGCTGAACGTGGCGGGTCATCGGCTCGGGACGATGGAGATCGAGTCGGCGCTGGTGGCCCATCCGCGCATCGCCGAGGCGGCCGTGGTCGGGCGGGCGCACGAGATCAAGGGTGAGTCGGTGTTCGCGTTCGTGGTCTGTCGCGGCGAACGGCCGACCGGCGAAGCCGCGGACGCGCTGACGCGCGAGTTGCGCGACTGGGTCGCCCTGCAGTTGGGCGCAATCGCCAAGCCCGAGGACATCCGCTTCGCCGACAACCTGCCGAAGACCCGCTCCGGGAAGATCATGCGCCGATTGCTGCGCGCCATCGCACGCGGCGAGCCCATCACCTCCGACATCAGCACGCTCGAAAATCCGGCGATCGTCGATCAGTTGCGCGGCGACCTATAACCGCAGGATGGTCGCGTCTATGTTGCGTTTTTGCGACAGTCGATAGTGGCTACTGTTTCCAGTATGTTTTTGTCCTACGATGGTTTGTAATCGACCGGCCGAAGAGCCGTCCGTCACGGAGAGGTAACACGATGATCAACCGCAACAACGCCCCTTGGGCGATGGTCGTTTCCATGGGCGTCGCTGCGCTGGCGGGTCAACCGACCTTCGCCCAGTCCAACGCCGCCGAGTCACGCGGGCCGACCCTCGAAGAGGTGGTGGTCACCGCTCGCAAGCGCGAAGAATCGCTGCAGGATGTGCCGTTGCCCGTCACCGCGTTGTCTGCGGCAGACATCGCCAACCGGCAGGTCACCTCGCTCGACGATGTCGCGAAGTTCACCCCTGGACTCGTGTTCTCCAAAAATTTTGGTCGCGCCACCGAGCGTCCTGTGATCCGTGGTCTGGCCAGCGTGCTCGCCGGCACCAACGCCTCGGTTGAGACGGGCGTCGCGTACTTCGTCGACGGCGTCTATTATCCAGGCGACATCCAGAGTCTCGACATGAACGATATCGCGCGGGTCGAGGTCATCCGTGGCCCGCAGAGTGCGCTCTACGGCCGCAACACCTACTCGGGCGCCATCAACTTCGTGACCAAGCGTCCGGGTGAGGCCACTTCGGGCTCCGCCTCGGCCAGCTTCGATACTGATGAGCGCAACCTCAGCGCCCGCATCGCCGGCCGTCCCACGGACTGGCTCGCTGTCAGCCTCAATGGCCGCTACTACGACTTCGACGGCCACTGGACCAATCAGCTGACCGGCCGCAAGGTCGGCAACGAGTCGACGAACTCCTTTGGTGGAACGGCCGACTTTACACTCACCGACAACACCGAGCTGCGCATCCGATTCCAGAGCAACCGCGACCGCGACGGCTCGCGCCCGATCTTTTTTCAGAGTGGTGCCGAAAACAACTGCTATCCGGGCACGCGCTCGCTGGGCTCGTTCAACTCCACCTCCACCGACAACCCCAACCAGTGGTATTGCGGTGAGGTCAAGCCGCGCCCGATCTACCTCAACGATGCGCCGGTCACCCAAGGCTTCCCGCCGCTGCTCGGCATCCCGAGCACGCTGCGCGGCCAGGCCGCGGGCGCGCTGATCTACGACACCCGCCAGGCGCTCCCGTTCTCCGGCGTGTCGCGCGATCTCGACCTCGTCACGGCCTCGTTCCGCTGGGACATCATGGGCTCGGGCTACAACGTCGTCCTGAACGGCGGCATGCGCGATGAGGACCGTAAGACGGGCGCGGACAGCGACCACTCTCAGGTCAACATCATCGGCGCCAATGTCAACGGCTTCCAGCCGCTCGCCACCGGTTCCTCCGCAGCTCGCGACACCTACGAGGACTGGTCGGGCGAACTACGCTTCGAGTCGCCGCAGGACGATCGCTTCCGCTGGATGCTGGGCGTGTACCACTTCGAGTGGGAGAACCGTAACTACCGCATCGACTTCGCGAGCCCGGGTGGGCAGGACAACCCGCAGCAGTTGTTCGATATCATCAACACCGGCTACTTCGGTTCAGTGGGTTTCGACTTCACTGATCGTCTGTCCGCGACGCTCGAGATGCGCAGCGCCACGGAGCGCAAGGGTCAGCGGGAGTTCGGTGATCTGCTCCCAACCCGGCCGCCGGCGCCTGCGTCCCCGTGTCCGAACCCCAACACTGCTGGCATCACCTATTCGAACCGGCAAGCGGGCCCGGTGGGGTTGTGCTACGACTCTGCGCAGAGCGGTCGGGACGAGTGGAAGTCTACTACGCCCCGCGCGACGGTCGACTTCAAGCTGAACGAGGATGTCACGCTGTTCGCCATCTGGGCAAAGGGCTACAAGCCTGGCGGTTTCAACGGCCTGACCGCACTCACTAACGGCCGTCCGCTGGACGAATCGTTCAAGCAGGAAGAGTCGGTCAACTACGAGATCGGCATGAAGTCGCAGCTGATGGACCGCCGTGTGATGCTGAATGTCTCCCTCTTTAAGATGACGATCGATGACATCCAATTGACCACCCCGATCGCCAACGCCACTACCGGTGCGGTGACCTCGATCTCCACCAACCAGGGTGATGGCGAGATCAAGGGCGTCGAGATCGAGAGTCGCTTCGCCGCGACGGACGACTTGACGCTCGGCTTCACCTACGCGTTGGCTGATACTGAGTTCACAAGCGGTTGTGACGACTTTCAGTGGAATATCACGAGCGGTGGTGGCGTCTTCAACCCCGCCAACCCAACCGATCCGGCGCGCAACCTGAACGGTCGCGGTAGCTGCTCCATCGCGGGCAACCCGTTCCCGCTCGCGGCGAAGCATACCGGATCGATCACGGCCGACTACAGCCGTCCCGTCTTCGGTGGCGACTACCGTCTGTATGTGAACAGCGACCTCTCGTACACCAGCAAGAAGAATGTGCAGGTACACAACACGGCCTACACCGGTTCGGCGCTGCTGATGGGCGCGCGGGTCGGTATCGAGACCGATTCCTGGAAGGTTGGTCTCTACGGACGAAACCTGCTCGATGAGACCTCAGCGGTCGGTGCCACGCGTTGGTTGCATGGGTATCTGATCGGTTTTCCGGGGCCCGTGCCAGCGGCGACGCTGGATCCGGGCCTGCCGCCGACCTCGGTCGCGGCCTACTCGCTGCCGCGCGGCATCTTCGGTACTCTGCGCCGTGAGAGTCAGATTGGTCTGGAGTTGAGCTACAAGTTCTGACCGGACTGCGCCGATGAGACAAAGGGCCCGGCGGGCGACCGCCGGGCTTTTTTCTTTGTCGGCGGTCAGCGCGCGGCGTCGCGCAGCGCCCGGACCGCGGTGTCCGGGAAATCGCTGAACAGCGCGTCCACGCCGAGCGCGGCGAACTGGCGGTACTCGGCTGTCGGGTCACCGGCATAGTCTGCGGCGAGATGCTGCGGCTCGTCGCGGAAGGTCCAGGGATGTACTTCGAGACCTTCGGCGTGCGCCAGCTCCACGAATCTCGAGGGCGCGACCGTGCGGCGCGTGCGCTCGGTGTCGTCGTCACCAGCCTCAGGCCCCTCGCCGCGCCGGGTGCCGACGATGTGTCGTTTCCACGGTCCCACGGCATCCGCGTACTCCGCGATCTGCGCGAAAGACGACGACTGGCTGAAGTCCGTCGGCAGATCGCCTTGCGGATAACGCGTGCAACCGCCTGCGCTGCTCCAGCGATCCGGAGGCTGCACATGACCGTCGTCGTCGAGGTCTCCGCCGCTCACGAGTTGCACGAGACGCACCCCGGTCTGGCCGCGTAGCCAGCGCAGGTTGCCGCTCTCGAAGGACTGGATGAACACCGGCGCTTCGCGAGAGGTCCAGCCGGCCTCTGCAAGCGCCGCGAGCAGCGCCGGTTCGAGCGGCAGACCCTGCTCGCAGTGCCAGGTCGGATGTTTGGTCTCGGGATAGATGCCGATCGTCCTCCCGCCTGCGGCCGAGGCCGATCGGGCGAGCGCGATGATCTCCTCAAGGGTCGGGATCTGGAACAATCCGTCGAATTCTTTGGATCGGCCCGGCCTCGGCTGTACGGCACGCAGTGTACGCAGCTCCTCGAGCGTGAAGTCCACCGTGAACCAGCCGACGTGCTCGACACCGTCGATCAGAACCGTCCGCCGTCGAGCCGCGAACTCGGGCCGCTGCGCGACATCCGTGGTCTCTGTGATGTCGGGCTCGTGACGCGCGACCAGACGGCCGTCGCGGGTGGAGACGAGATCGGGCTCGATGAAATCGGCGCCCATCTCGATGGCGAGCCGATAGGACTCGAGCGTGTGTTCCGGTCTGTACCCGGAGGCGCCCCGATGGGCGATGACGAGCGGTGCGCGCAGGGGTGAATCTGTCATCACGGTATTCTGCCCGTCCGCCGCTCTTGCCGCAGGCCCCGGCGATGCAGCCACAGTGAGGCATGCCGCTGCGAGCAGCAGGCGGCCGATCGTCACGGTTGTGCGCACCTGGGACACCTGCCGGACTCTACCGGCGGACTGTGACAGTATCGTCAGCCGCCTAGCGGCTTGCGCAGCACGATGAACTGCAGGTCCGGCCGCTTCGGTTCGCCGAATCGGGTATCGCCGTAGGGGAAGGGCGCGGTCTCGCCCGTGGCGCTGTAGCCGCGCCGTTCGTACCAGGCGATCAGTTCCGGTCGCTGCGTGATCACGGTCATGATGATGGCGCGTGCTCCCCAGTGCGCCGCCGCCCAGCCCTCCGCGGCGTCCAGCAATCGCCTTCCCAGGCCGCTGGCCTGCCGGGCCGGCTGTACCGTGAGCATCCCGAGATAGGCGTCGATGCCGCGCCGCTCGAGCTGCACGCAGGCTTCCGGCAGACTGCCGAAGCCTGCCTCGCCCGCCGTGCCGTCGTGCACCAACAGCACCCGGTCGAGGGCCGTCTCGCCGACGGCCATGAATTCCCGAAGCGCCGCAGGGTCGGTCCGCTGGCCACCGAGCAGATCCGCTTCGGTCGTCCAACCGGCGCGGCTCGAGTCGCCGCGATAGGCGGAATTGACCAGGGCCGATACCGCTTCGGCCTCCTCGCGGCGTGCAGGGCGCAGCGCGATCGGTCGATCCGCCGCATCGCCCTCACCGATCGGGTCAGGCGGGGCGCCGTGTGATGGGGCGTGCACAGTCATGGGCTCCTACGATAACCGGCCTCGCGGCAAAGCGTGCCCCCGCGCATCGGCTGATGATCTCGCAGCGATCGGCTGCACGGGTCCGTGCGCTTCTGCTAGCCTTTGTGCAACCGAATCCCGTGTTCCATCGAAGGAGTCACCGATGTCCGCAATCCGTCCCCTGGCGCTCGTCGCGCTGTCCTTCTTCCTCACCGGGTATGCGACCACGGGTGAGCCGTCCCGTGCCGCGATCGATTCCGTGCTCGCCAGCAGCTCGCGCAGCGCCGAGCAGAAAGAGCGTGATGCCGAGCGTCGACCCGGGCCGTCTTTGGCGTTCTGGGGCCTGAAGCCCGGCGCCTCCATCCTCGAGGTGCAGCCGGGCGGTGGCTGGTGGACGCAGATCCTGGCGCCGTACGCGGCCCTTACCGGGGGTCGTTACACCGCGACCGCGGCCGACCTCACCAATCCGAACCTCACGCCTGCCGCCCGTCAGGGACGCGACGCTTTTGCGGCGCGTTACGCCGACGCATCGGTCTATGGCAAGGTCGAGCTCGTGAACTGGGGGCCGGTGGCGCCCCCGCTCCCGGAGTCCCAGTACGACTTCATCCTGCTGTCGCGCGTCATCCACGGCTGGATGCGACAAGAGGGGATGGTCGATCGTTACTTCGCAGAGGTCGCGCGTGCCCTCAAGGCGGGCGGCTCGCTGGCCGTGGAGCAGCACCGAGCGAAGCCGGGCACGCCCGAAGACAAGGGCGTCTCGGGCTATGTCACCGAGCAGTTCGTGATCGATGCCGCGAAGCGCGCCGGCCTCAGGCTCGTCGCCCGGTCCGACATCAACGCCAACCCGAAGGACACCGCAGACCATCCGTTCGGCGTCTGGACGTTGCCGCCCACGCGGGCGACGGTGGCCTACGGTTCCGGCAAGCCCGCCGACCCGACTTTCGACCGCAGCAAGTACGACGCGATCGGCGAGTCGGACCGCATGACGCTGCGCTTCACGAAGTGAGGCGATCCGGTAGGTGACCCGTCCGTCATGATGGCTATCGTCCCTTTGATCGGCTTGAGCTTGCTTGCTGCAGCCGCGATGCCGGCGGCCGCTCAGGCGACCGTCCAAGCGGCCGATCGTGGCGCGATCGCTGCGCAGGCGCAGACCGCGTGGTTCGCCGGTGACGATGCAGCCCTCGCACGCGCCGCAGCCTCTGCGAACGGCCTCGCAACCTCGTCCAAGCCACAGGACCGCTACACCCAAGGCTTCGTGCAGTTCCGCGTTCTGCAGCGGGCGATCGGTGCCAAGCGTGACAAGGACGCCGAGCGTGCCGGCGCCGTCTGTATCGCCGCGACCGAGGCAGCGGTCAAAGCCGAGCCGAAGTTCGCCGAAGCTTTCGCCCTCCAGTCAGCCTGTTCTGGCTATCTCGCCAATCTCGGTGGCCTCGGCGCGATCCGAAACGGGTCACGGAGCGGCAAGGCGATCGAGGCGGCGCTCGCGCTCGAACCTCGTCATCCGCGGGTGCAACTGGTCGATGGCTTCGGGCTCTATTTCCGTCCGGCCTTCGTCGGAGGGGACAAGGGCAAAGGTTGCGCGCGCTTCCGGGCCGCCGCCGCCGCTTTCGATGCCGCGGGGCCGGCAGGGGCGGGGGGTGCCGGCGGGATCGAGTGGGGCGCCGCAGAGGCCCACTTCTGGGTCGGCCGCTGTGCCCGTGAGGCCGGAGACGCGACCGCCGCCCAGAGATCCTTCGAGCGAGCGCTGACCTTGGCGCCGGGGTTTGTCGCAGCCCGACGGGCGCTCGGACGCTAAGCCCCGGTCGTTGGCGTCCTGGGCCGCCCGGGCGGCGGCGCTTCATGCAGCGGATCTTTGATGCACCGCCCCGGAAAGGGGTAGAGTGACATCCACACCAAATACTTTGCTTTTGAGCAGGCATGCCCCATGAAGCACTTTCTCCTCAGTATCCGCCGTCGCATGCCGGTCTTGCCGGCCGTCGTAGCCTTGGCGCTCGCTTCGGCAGGCGTCGCTCCCCCACTTCTCGCTCAATCCCTCGATAGCGGCGCGATCCTCTCGATGGGGAGCCGCGCCCAGCAGGCCTTCCTCAGGGCCGATGCTGCCGCGCTCGAGCGTATCGAGGCCGACACCCGCAGTTGGCAGCGGTCCCCGGATCTGATGGCGCTCTACGGTTACGCTTTTGTGAAGCTGCGCGTGATGCAGTCGGCGCGGGATTCACGGCGCGAGGAACAGGCCGAGGCGGCTGGCGAAGCCTGTGTCGACGCGTTGGACGCCGCGATCAAGGCGAGCCCCCGCTTCGTCGATGCGTACAACCTCCGCGCCGCCTGTCATGTCTATCTCGGCTCCGCCAGCCTCATCAGCTGGTTCATGCATCGCTCGGACGCCGCCGACGATATCGAGCGATCGCTGAGACTTGCACCGCGCAATCCGCGGGCTTTGTTCGTCGATGGCCTGCTGAACTGGTTCGGTCCCGGGTTCTTCGGCGACCAAGAGGTAGGTTGTCAGCGGTTCCTCGAGGCGGCGACCGCTTTCGGCAAGGAAGAGCCTGCGAGCAGCATCCGCTGGGGTGCGCCGGAAGCGCACTTCTGGGTGGGTCGCTGCAAGCGTCAGGAGGGCGATCGCGAGGCCGAGCAGCAGTTCTTCGAGCGTGCGCTGCAACTGGCCCCGGGATACGTGGCCGCGCAGCGCGCTTTGGGTCGCTAGAAGATCCCCGCTGCAAGTCCGGCGACGAGCGTCCCGCCGAGTTCCCGGCAACGCGCGAGCGACGCTTCGTCCGGATCGCCCACGACCCGCACCGGATCCGCGATCGCCCGCCAGCCATAGCCCGCGACGATCCGTTCCACGGCCGCGATCGTGCCGCGTCCGTCGTTCCCTGCGCTGACGAAGAGTCCATACGGCAGTCCGGCCGTGCGGGCTTCAGACGGATAGAAGCTTCGATCGAAGAAATCTTTGAGTGCGCCCGACATGTAGCCGAAATGCTCGGGCGTCCCGAGCAGCAAGCCTTGTGCCCAGAGCAGGTCGTCGGCGGTGGCGAGGAGCGCGTGCCGCTCACGCAGTTCATACACCGTACCGGAGGTGTCCGCCGCACCATCAGCGTCCGCTCGCGCAGCCGTGGCGATGCCTGCGACGACCTCGCGGCGCAGCCGTTCGGTGCGGCCGTTCGGCTGACCGCCGTAGACCAGCAGTATCCGCACCGACGCGGTCATCTCGACACCGCCGGACCCGTCTCTGGCGGCGCGCCTGCACGGCGCAGCTGGTCGAGCGTCCTGTCCCGTCCGGTGGTGCGGTGGGTGGCCCAGAGGACGAGCGTCGCGATGATCGCGCCGAGTGCGCCGAGTGACATGTCCTTGTGGGCATCCCACTCGTCGCCTTGGGTGCCGAGGAAGGCAGCGCCCAGATCGCCGCCGTAGAGGACAGCCGCGCCCCACTCGATCAATTCGTAGAGCGCTGAGGTGGACAGGACGATGTCGATCGGCAGGAAGTAGCTCCAGAAACCACGGACGCCGGCATGCCGCATCAACCACTCGCGCAGCGGCAGGACCAGGAGCGATCCGTACGCGAAATGCACCAAGCGGTCGAAGTGGTTGCGGGCTGTACCGGCGGATCCATCGAGCGGATGGCCGGTGATGGCACGGAAGGCCTCGTCATAAGGCACCAGCGAATAGGTGTAGTGTGCGCCGATGGTGTGCAGGCAGAGGAAGCCGAAGAGCGAGACATAGGACGCGTTCGACAACGGCAGCACTCGGCGGGTCGACACCAGCACGCCCACGCCGACCGCGGTCAATACATTCTCGAGCAGCCAGTCGGAGCGGTCGAACGGAGATAGGGCAAGTGCGACCCACAGCAGCGCGAAAGCTGCGGCAAGGGTCTGGATGAGCCGGGTCCGGGACATCCTCCACAGTGTAGCCTGCGCCGCCTGCTGGTGGTGCGCCGGAGCCGGTGGTCAGTCCTTCTCGACCGTGTAGACGATGTCCGCGCTGACTTCCTTGCCGGCTTCGGTCTTGATGGTCCAGCGATCGTTGATGGTGTAGCGCATCTTGAAGGTGTTGATGGCCTCGGCGAGCGAGATGCCATAGCTGACATAGAGCCTCGGTGAGAGGTACTTGCCGAGCACCAGCGAGGCTTCGTTGGCGAGGTTCTGCTCGATGCCGACATCTTCGATGCCGATGCGCTGTCCGAGCTGCTGGGCGAGGATCGCGCCGCCCTGTGCGATCAGGGCGCTGCGGCCGGCGTTCGCCGCATCGCCTTGCGCACTGTCTAACGTGCCGCCTGCCAACAACAACGAGACGATCTGTGATTGCGGCAGCGACGGTTCGGCGAAGAAGGTCATGCGTGGCGCGCGCAGCGTACCCCGGACGTTCACGCCGGCCTTCACGTCCGGGAATTCCTTGGTGGCGCGGATGTCGACGCCCGGGTCGTTGAGCGCGCCCCCGGTGAAGACCAGCCGCCCGCGCTCGATGTCGAGACGGCGGCCGAGCGCCGCATACTTGCCTTCGACGACGCCGAGCTCCCCTGAGCCGCGGCTGTTGCCGTCGGGCTGGGTGATGACATTGAGTGTGCCCGCGAGCCGTCCGCTCAAGCCGAACGAATCGAGGGTGACCTTGTCACCGAGTACCAAGCGGATGTTGCTCGAGACACGGAAACTGCTCTCGGGGTCGACAGGCTCTGCGCCTACGAGCACCTCGTCGGCCGAGGGCAGAACGGCGCCCGTGAGATCGGCAGGTACGAGGCGCGCATAGGGGATGCGGACCACGCCGGTGGCAGAGAGGTCGCGGCCCGCGACCCGGAAACGCAGGTCAGGCGAGGCCGTGATGCGTGCTTCCGGGACATCCGCCACCAACAGGTCATCGCCCTTGACGGTGAGCTCGCCGTACGGCTCGCGATCGCGCCACACGAGCTCCGCGTCGGCCGCGATCCGACCTTCACCTGCACGGCCCGAGGATCTCAACACGAAGCCGTTGTCGATCAGGCGGGCTTCGGCGGTGAGGTCGCGCAGCGCGAGGTTGATCTGGTAGAAGTCGAGCTCACCGCGCGCAAGACGCGCGACGCCGTTGACGAGCGGTGCGCCGAGGGTGCCGCCGATCACGAGGTCCAGGGACAGATCGCCTGCCGCGCGATCGATCTCGGGTACATACAGATGCAGCAGCCCGAGCGCGGTGGAGTCGGCCTTGAGCGTGGCGCGCAGCGGCATCGCACCAAAGTCCCCGGCGACATGGGTCGCTTGCAGCGTGCCTGTGACGGTGCCGCGCTCGCCGGCTGCGAGCTGCAGCGCGCCTTCCACACCGGCGGCGGTCGATTCAGCCGTGAGCAGACCGGTTCCGAGCACCGTCAGGTCCTCTTTCGCTCCCGCGCGCTGCCACCGCAGCGCAGCGTCTTCGAGAGCCACACGCAGCGTGCCCAGCGGCGGACCATCGCCACTGCCGCGCAGGTCGACCGTGGCACCCATGCGGCCCGTATAAGTGGCCTTCGGTGACGGTGCTTCGAGCAGGCTCGCCAGAGGCAGTCCATCGATGCTGCCTTTGGCGCGCCAACCGTCGGGATCGAGACCGCCTTCGGCGCAAAGCGTCACGGTCTGTCCCCAGCGTCGGCTGTCGCGGCTACGCATGCAGAAAGGTTCTGCCTCGACGCGACCCGGGGACAGCGACAACGCCAGCGGTGAAGTGAGGGTCAAAGTGATGTCGGCCGGCAGATCGACATCGGCGCCGCTCCAGGATTGCCGCCAACGATCGCCTTCGATGAGACCGGTGCCGCGCGCTTCGAGCGCGAGGTCGTCCCCCTTGAGATCGAGCGCGAGAGAATGGCCGCCGACCGGCCCGTTCAGGCTGAAGCGCAGTGTCTTGAATTGCTGGCCGTAGGCCTCGATGTCGCGTACGACGATGCTGGCGCGCGCCGGCCGGGTGCGATCGCCGGTCGGATCGACATCGATGTCCGCATCGAGCGTACCGGCGCGGATCCCCTGATAGTCGAGGTTTCGACCGGCCGCTTCCGCGCGTACGAGCATGGCGGCGGGCGTGCCCCGCAGCGTGCCTTCGGCACGCAGACTGCCGCGCGCGCCGGCAGCGAGCACGCCGAGGTCGCTGGCCACGACCTGGAACCGCAGGTCGCGCCTGCGCGGCGACAGCTCGCCGTCGAGCGCGAGGCGGAAGCCGCCTGCAGCGACATCGACCTTGCGGAAAGTGAGCGTGTCCCGTGAATAGCGGACACTACCGCTCCCCCTCGCTGCGGTGCCGCGCAGACGGCCGGAAAGAGCGGTGACATCGACATCGATGACCTGGGTCGCACCGAAACCGGTGCCGCGCGCATCGACGGTGAAATCGAGCGACCCCGGCAGGTCGCGACGCAGCTTGCCGAGGTTCAGGCCGCGAACCGGTCCTTTCAACCGCCACGCTTCGAGCGGTTTCCAACTGACCTCCCCGACCAGCGCGGCCCGCGCGTCCATCGCACGGATCTCGCTGCGCGTGATGACGAACCTTTCTGGATACAGCGTACCGGCGAGCGTCTCGTCGATCGGCGGTAGATCGGGTACCTCGAATCGACCGCTGCTCGTGACCGACCAAGGACCTCCGCCCGCCAGCGTGAACTCTCCGGCAGGACTTTTGACGATCGGCGCCGTCTGCCCCGTGAGGGGCCAACGGAAGCCCTGCCAACGCCCTTTGAGATCGACGAGCGTATCGCCCTCGGCGAGGGTCACGGTGCCGGCCGTGCTCGCACGCATCCCGGAGGCGGGGTGTTGCAGGTCGGCGCGGCGCAGCGCGATCTGGCGTTCGGCGTACATCGCATCGATGTCGACATCGACCGGACCGATGCCGAGGCCTGCAGCGTCGAGTCTGCCTTGGGCGCGGTAGGCGTTCCGGTCGAGCCGCAGCGTCAGTCTGCCCGAGAGGATGCCGAGCGCCGTGCCACCACCGAACTCGGCGATATCGAGGTCGCTGATCATCGCCTCGCCGGTGAGGCCCCAAGGTGCGAGTGCGCGGAACTGCGCATCATCCAACTCCGCCCGGAAGGGTTCGCGTATGCCGCCGGTCACGGCAGCGCCTGCGAGGTCACCGTCGATGCTGGCTTCGATCACCCAGCGCGGCCCTTTTTCAGGTGTGAACGTCGCAGTGGCTGAGCCCTCGAGATCGAGCGGATCGTCGGCGGTGAGCAGACCTTGAGCGGTCACCTGCAGGTCTGCGAGGGCCAGTTCCGCTCGCCGGATCCGGGCCACTTTGCCGTAGAGCGTGCCGCTCAAGACGGCATCGCGCAGCTCGACGGGTTTGCCTGCGAGCGGTTGGATGACGGTGCGACGGACACGCGCATCCTCGGTCCAGATCGAGAGCAGGCCGGGCAGAAACCGCGGTGCGCGCTCGGGAGGTGGCCGGTCGCGCGCCCGTTGCTCGATGCGCAGTTCCTGGAGGTCGAAACCGCGCACCTCGATGGACTGCCAGACGAGCGGCAGCGGCGCGACGCGGAACGCCAACGCGGTGACCCGGATGGCCACGAGGTCGTGCTCGACCTCCAGACTGCCGATGCGCACGCCGCTGGCGAGCGTGCCGCTGACGTCCTTCACCGCCAAGCGCTCGATGCTGCCGAAGCGCTCAGGCAGCTGTCGCACGATGAACTGCAGCGCGGATTCCGAGTGCATCACGGTGACCAACGCCGCGAGCGCGGCGAGCGATGTCAGCGCCAGCAGCACGATCGGCAGCAACAGCCAGCGGACTTTCATGGTCATAGCTTCGGTGAGAAGTTGAGGTGCAATCGTGGTCCGTCCAGAGCGTCGAAGCCCGGCTCTGTCCGACAGCGTGGATCGGGTGTCGCGCTGCGGCAGCGCGGGTTGGTCAGCGGTTGTGCGAGGTCGATGCCGACGCTCACCACGGGCAGCCGGAACCGCAGGCCGATCCCCGCCGAGTACTGGAGTGGATCGCCGAAATCGTCGAAGGCGTTGCCGACGTCCACGAACACCGCAAGGGCGAGGTTGCGGGGCAGATCGCGGATCAGCTCTGCGGAACCGGTGAAGAGGTGGCGACCGCCGATCCTCGCGCCACCCTCATCGAGCGGTGAGAGGTCGTTGTAGCCGAAGCCGCGCACGCTGCGATCACCGCCGGCGAAGAAACGCTCGGTACCGGGGAGCTGCTCGGTCTCGGTCACCCAGGTGGTGCCGAGCTGGCCGCGCAGGTAGGTGTTCCACTGCGGCGCCAGATTGAAGACCTTCTCGGCCTCGACTTTGAGCTGCAGGAACTCGGTCGGCGCACCGAGCGCCTGTGCGGAGCCCCGCAGCTCGGCGTTGAACGTCCGTGAGAACAGCGCTTCGCCGAGGTAACCGCGCGGTACAGATGAGTAGCTGATGCCCGGGATGACCAAAAGACTGGAGTCACGGGAGGAGGGTTGCGTGGGCGTGGCCGCCGTGATCGTCTCGATGTTCGATAGCGAAGCGGATATCACGCGTTGCCAGTCGCCGAGCACATGCGTGACGGACGGCTGGAACCGCAGTGTGCGCGTCTCGAGATCGCCGCGGTCGTCGCGCGCCCAGCGGGCCTCGAAGGACAGCTTTTCGAGCGCCGGGTCGCCGATGGGGATCACATAGCGCGCTTCGAAGGATTGCTCGATCTGCGCAGCTTTGAGTTCGGCACGCATCCGGTGACCGCGGTCGTTGAAGCGTCGGTTCTCCCAACTGAGCGTGCCGCGCGCCTTGCTGTCGGTCGCGTAACCGACGCCGGCCGAATAGCGGTTGCGGCGGTTCGGTTCGGCGAGTACGGATACCGGGATCAGCAGGGTCGAGCGATCCGGTTCACCCGCGATCACCTCTACCGTCGAGAAATACTGGCTGTCATCGAGCGCGAACTGGGTGCGCAACAGTTCGGTGGCATCGTAGGGAGCGGACTCGCGGAAGCGCAGGTAGCGACGCAGCAGGTCTTCGTCGAGCGAGCGTTGCGTGATGGTGGTAGGGCCGAACGAGTACCGTGGCCCGGTCTCCATCGCGAGATGGATGCGTGCAGTGCGGCTCTCGAGGTCCACCAGCATCTCGTTGGCCGACAAGCGTGCCTCGGCGTAGCCGAGGGTGGCGGCGAGACGCCGCAGTTCGCTTTTCAGTCCATCGTAGGCCGCGTGGCTGAGGCGCTCGCCGCGACGCAGCGGCAGTCCATCGAGCAGCGCCCGGAACGCGGGATGTTCGAGCCCTGCACCGCTGACCTCGACCCGGACGTCTTCGAGGATCACCGGCTCGCCAGGCTCGATGGCGATGCGCGCCCGCCATTCGCCTGGTGCGGTACGGACGACTTCGGCGCGAACTTGCGGGGTGTAGTAGCCGAACGGTCGCAGCGCCGAGGCCGCCTCGCGCTCGGCCCGCTCACCGAGACGACCGATCAGCGCTTCGTCGAGATCGTCGCGCGTCTTGTAGCGTTCAAGGCTGAGGAACACGAGCACATTGCGTCGGATGTCCTCGTCGACACCGCTGACCTCGATGTCGATGTCCGCCCGAGCCGCCGGCGAGAGCAGGGCGACGAGGGTGAGCAGCACGGGGAGGATCGAGGCGGCTCGGGACATCGGGGCAGGGCAGCCTTTGGGGCCGTGGCGATGTCCCGATTCTACTGTAATGGTCCGGGAGGTATCGGCTCGTGGTTCAAAGGACGCCGCAGGCGCCGTCGCAGCCAACGGGTCGCCGACCAGATGCTGGCCATCACCAGACCGAGCGCGAGCAACGGCGCAGCCAGCGCCGCGCCGCTCAGCAGCGCCGCGCCGCCGAGTTCGCCGGTCGCGAGGATCGGGTTCGCCAAGCCACCGGTGGTGGCGGTGGATTTGAGGCGCAGCAGCGAGGTGACGCCCTGGGTGAGCCCAGCCATGCCGCCGCCCGCGATCACGGCGGTGGTCCATTTGACGAGCGGAGGCAGGTCGGTGATGACGGCGGCGGTGGCGAGTGTGCCGGCGCCGACCGCGACCGGGGTCGCGATCGCATCCAAGGCGTTGTCGATGCCGGGAAGGTAATACGCCGCGATCTCGACCACGGCGGCGACCGACAGCATCACCAAGGCCTGCCAGCTGCCGAGCCAGTCGAAGCCCTCGGACAGCTCGACCCAGCCCATCCAACCCGCCAAGGACAGCGCGCAGAGCGGCAGGAACACCCGCAGGCCCACCGCTGCTGCCAAGGCCACACCGAGCGAGATCGGCAACAGTGCTTCGAGGGCGCTCAACGCGGGCCGCCTCCGCGGGCGTACCAAGGGCCGCTGCGCGCCGTGATCGCGGCGAGCGGCTCGGACCCGTGCGCATCGAACCAGTGGGCGATCAGCCGATGCGAGATGGAGGTGGGCGGGGGCAGCAGGATCTCGCCCGCAGCGATGGCGGCCCGACTGAACCAACGCACATCCTCGAGCTCTTCGCTCGGCCGCGGTCGGGCGTCCGGTGCCGCGCTCGCCGTGAAGCCCAGCATCAGCGACGACGGAAAAGGCCAGGGTTGCGAGGAGTGGTAGCAGGTGTCGTGGATGACGACCCCGGTCTCTTCGAGAACCTCGCGCGCGATGGTGTCTTCGAGGCTCTCACCGGGCTCCACGAAGCCGGCGACGGTCGAATAACGCCCGGCGGGCCAGCTCGCCTGGCGACCGAGCAGCGCGCGCTCGCCGTCCGAGACGAGCACGATCACCGCCGGGTCGATGCGCGGGAAGGACTCCGTGGCGCAGGTCGGATCGGTGCAGCGCATGACATGTCCGGCGCGCTGCGGCTCGCAGGGCGCACCGCAGACGCCGCAGTGCCGATGCCGCCGTTGCCAATAGGTGAGCGCCCGCGCGTAGGCCAAGAGGCCCGCTTGTTCGCCATCGAGCAGGGCCGCCAAGGGCCGCAACTCCTCGAAGCGGGCGCCGGGCGGTGGCGGTACATCTTCGCCGAGTTGCACCAGTACGCAGCGCGCTTCGCGATACCAGCCGAGCAGCACCCACGACTCGAGCGCTGCGGAGCGGACGGCAGGGTCATCCGCCCGTACAAAGGTGACCGACGGGTGCTCACCGCCGATGGGGTGGGCAGTGCCACGCGCGAGCAAGAAGAGGGTTCCGGGATCCGAGACCGCCGCGGCCCGCCAGTCGGCTTCCTCGCGTGATTCCGAGCGGCGGTCGATGTAAGGACCGGCGAGGAAGTTGTGGCTGGCAGTGAGGGTGGCGGTCGGCATGGCTCCCGGACCCGGCAGATCAACGACCGGGACTCATTGTAGCAGCGTCCCGCAACGTTGCGCCGCAGGCTCGGCAGGGCGGGAGGCGCAGTGCGCTGTGTTCGGTGATGTTCGCGGCATCGCAGGAGTGGCACCACTGCAGGCGGATCTCGTCGCCGGCGTTCAGCGCGATGGCGAGGAACACGGCATGCTCGAAATCGATGCGCGCCTGCGGCACCACCCGCCGATAGGTCTCGTAGGCCTCGCACAGTGGCCGACCTCTCGAGAGCGATGGCAGCGGTGACGATGCATCATCAGGTGTGCGTGCTGCGGCGGTCCTCGCCGGCAGCACGCCGAACAACAGCAGCATCGCGGCGAGTGCATGGGCGTCATCGCTGCCGCCACGCAGGAAAAAACCGACCTGCTGCGGCGACTTTCCGCGATGCCGTCGGACTCCCGCACCGGGGCGGATGTACGAACGGAACAGCTTGCGTATCCGGTCGTCGCTGAGCCCGGTCCAACGGCGGATGGTCTGCGTACGCGCTTCGTGGCCGATGAGGCGCAGGGCGGTCTCGAGACGCAACCGGTCGCGGTTGTAGCGATCGTCGGTGACGCGCATGAGTATCTCCTTGAGTATCCGGTGGAATGGGGGGGTCAGTGGATCTTTGATGAAGGGGTCGTCCACGCGCTTCTTTGACGATAAGCCTGATATCCGGTGAGGAGCGTGAAAAAACGCATGTTTCAATGAAAATATCGCAAATATCCGGATGCAATCCAAGCGCTTTTGGGCCACATTAATGGCGTGAATAGGGAGGAATGATGGAAGCCGACAATAATTCGCCCGTGCCGCATTCGGTCCCGCGTGCGTCGTATGAGACCGCCGAAGATTTCCCTTCGGCCGTGGATACCGAAGCGTTCCGCTTGGTCGACGAGATGAATCTGCGAGGTCTGCGTGTGCTGCGCGAAGCCTTGGCCGATGGTCGTTCGCCCGGCCTCGCCGCCGTCGATGGTCTGCGCAGCGACTGGCTGGCGCTCGACGATGCAGGGCTCGCGCGCGTCGCCGAGGCACCGTTCCTGTTGTTCGAGCTGTCGATCGATGCCGCCTTGATCGCACACCGTTCGCAGCGATTGGCGGTCAGCGATGACCCGCACCGCGTCGTCTCATGGTGCGCTCGGCCCGCAGGTCGGGCGTTCGCCAGACTGTTGTGCCACTTCTGTTGGCAGACTTGCCGCACCGCCCCCACCGCGGCGAGCTTGCTGCTCGGGATCTCACCGGCCGGCTGCGCCGCGTTCCGCACCCTCACGCTGCCGAACCTCGATGCGCTCACCGAGATCGCCGGGCATTGGCTTGCGTTGCGTTGGGGCGATGAACCGCGGCACTGGAGGAGGCGTCTCCAGGCCGCTGGGCGTACCGATCCCGAGGCACTCTGGCAGGACACCCTGCATGGTCTGCAGCGGCTCGCTGCGGTGGCGCGTACGCCCTCGGCGTCGGTGCGGGCCGGCTCGCGTCGATCACGTTGATCGCTTCGATCGTCCCGCCGTCGAGGCCGGTGTCGTGCTATCGTAAAACGTCATGTACGCGCTATCGGTCCACGGCCTCTCCAAGCGGTATCGAAACGGTGTCCACGCTCTGCAGGGCATAGACCTGCAGGTGGCTGAGGGGGATTTTTTTGCCTTGCTCGGGCCCAATGGCGCCGGCAAGAGCACCCTCATCAGCATCTGCACCTCGCTCGTCACCAAGACCGCCGGCTCAGTGCAGGTCTTCGGCCACGACCTCGACACCGATCTCGAGCGCGCCAAGTCCTGCATCGGGATCGTGCCCCAGGAATTCAACCTCAACATGTTCGAGACGCCGGAGACCATCGTGGTCAACCAAGCCGGCTTCTACGGCATCCCGCGTGCACTCGCCCGCGAGCGCGCCGAGAAGTATCTCCGGCAACTCTCCCTCTGGGACAAGCGGCGGAGCATGACGCGCACGTTGTCGGGCGGCATGAAGCGCCGGCTGATGATCGCGCGCGCGTTGGTGCATGAGCCGAAGCTGCTCATCCTCGATGAGCCGACGGCGGGCGTCGACATCGAGATCCGCCGCTCGATGTGGGACTTCCTGCGTGAGCTCAACGAGCAGGGCATCACCATCATCCTCACCACGCACTATCTCGAGGAAGCCGAGAACCTCTGCCGCAACATCGCCATCATCGATCGTGGCCGTATCGCCGAAGCCGATCGCATGGACAGCTTGCTGCGGCGCTTGCACATCGAGACCTTGGTGCTCAGCTTGCGTGCACCGATCGCCATGGCACCGAAGATCGCCGGTTACGAGTTCCAGCTCGCCGATCCGCAGACCCTCGAGGTGGAGGTCGGCAAGGACCAGGACCTGAACGGACTGTTCGCGCGCCTCTCGACGGAGGGCGTGCAGGTGGTCTCGATGCGCAACAAGGTCAACCGCCTCGAAGAGATCTTCATGCGACTGGTCGATCGCTCGGGTGCCGCGCCGTGAGTGCGGTCCCCGCATCGTCGAGGGCGCGCATCCGCTGGATCGGCTTCCAGACCATCGTGCTGCGGGAGATGGGCCGCATCCTGCGCATCTGGGGCCAGACCATCGTACCTTCGGCGGTCACCGCGGCGCTCTACTTCGTGATCTTCGGCAGCCTCATCGGCAGCCGTATCGGCCAGATGGACGGCATCGAGTACATGCAGTACATCGCGCCCGGCCTCATCATGATGGCGGTGATCACCAACTCCTACGCCAATGTCTCCTCGTCGGTGTTCAGCGCGAAGTTCGCCCGCTACCTCGAGGAGATCATGGTCGCTCCGCTGCCCAACTGGGTCATCGTGGCCGGGTATGTGGGCGGCGGTGTGCTGCGCGGGTTGCTGGTCGGTGGCGCGGTCACCGTGGTCGCGCTCTTCTTCACGCACCTGCCGGTCCACCACCTGATCGCCACCGTCGTGGCGGTGCTGCTCACCGCCATCATCTTCTCGCTGGCGGGCTTCATCAACGGGGTCTTCGCCCGCAATTTCGATCAGGTCAACTGGATACCGACCTTCATCCTCACGCCGCTCACCTATTTCGGCGGTGTCTTCTACTCCATCAACCTGCTGCCGGAGTGGGCGCGGACGCTGTCTTTCGCCAACCCGGTGCTGCACATGGTGAACGCGTTCCGCTTCGGTTTCCTCGACCGGTCGGATGTCGCGGTCGGTTGGGCTTTCGGCATCATGGCACTCGCTGCGGTGGTGTTGTTCTTCGTGGCGCTGAGGCTCATGGACCGCGGTACGGGTCTCAAGGACTGAGGCGCCCGCGGCCATGTCCTCCTCCGCCGAGTTCCGGCCACCGCGTTGGTTGCGCGGAGAACACCTGCAGTCGATCCTCCCGAGCTTCCCGGGCCGCCGGCCGTTGGTGGAGCGGCGGGCGAGGCCGATGCTGGCGGCGAGCCGCGAGCTGCTGCTCGATTGCGGCGACGGCGTGCGTCTGCAGGCTTTCCATTCTCCGGCGCCCCTCGCCGCCCGCGCGGCGTGCCGCGCACCGGGTCGACCGACGGTCGTGCTCCTGCATGGTTGGGAAGGCAGCGCCCGCTCGCTCTATGTGCTGTCGCTCGCACAGACGCTCTTCGAGCAGGGCCACGATGTGGTGCGTCTGAACTTGCGTGACCATGGCGACACTCACCACCTCAACCGGGACCTTTTCCATTCTTGTCGGCTCCCCGAGGTGATCGGGGCCGTGCGGCGGCTTCAAGCATTGATGCCGGCGCAGTCGTTGGCGCTCGCGGGGTTCTCGCTCGGCGGCAATTTCATGCTGCGGGTCGCAGCTGCCGCGCCGCAGGAGGGCTTGCGCCTCGAGCGCGCGATCGGCATCTCCCCGGTGCTCGATCCGGCGACCTGCATGGATGCGCTCGAGAACGGTCTTGCGCTCTATCGGCGCTATTTCGTCCACAAGTGGACCCGTTCACTGCGCCGCAAGCAGGTCGCGTGGCCCGGCGAGTTCGAGTTCAGCGAACTGTTGGGTTCGGGTGACCTGCGGCGCATGACCCGTGAGCTGGTGCTCTCGCATGCCGGCTACGGTGAGGTGGCGGCCTACTTCGAAGGCTATGCCATCACGGGCGATCGGCTGGCCGGTCTCGAGGTCCCCGCCACACTGGTCGCAGCCCTCGACGACCCCATCATCCCGTCGTCGGACCTCGTACGCGTGGCGCGACCGGCGGCGTTGCGGGTGGTGACCACCGAGACCGGCGGACATTGCGGGTTCTTCGATTCGCTCACCGGGCCCGGTTGGGCAGACCGGTTCGTGGTGGCGGAACTGGCCGCTGCCGCCGTCCCGGCGTCACGGGCATGACCTGACAGCGCCATTGACCTAGAATCACTGACGATGTCTCAGACCCACGCCCATGCCCGCCCACGCTCTGCGCGCCTCTGCCTCGCGTTCCTCGCGCTTCTGGCGATCACGGCTTGCACCGACCGGCGCGAGTGGCGGACCGCTCAGGCTGCGGACACGCTCGAATCCTATGAGGGTTACCTCGCCGCCAACCCGGCAGGTGAATATGTACCGCTCGCCCAGCGGCGTCTGACCGAGCTCAAAGAGCAGCGCGACTGGCGCATCGCCACCGAACTCGACACCGCCGATGCCTACCGCGCCTTCATCGACGCGCATCCGAAGGGTAAGTGGGTCCGCGAAGCGCGCATCCGCATCCAGAACTTCCTGCTCGATCCGATGCCGCCCGCCGTCGAGGACTTGCGGCCGCCGCAGGCACCCGACGGGGGCGACGATCCGCTCTTCGACGCGCCTGCCGCGTCACCGCCCGCCGCGCCACCGCCTGCCGCGTCACCGCCCGCCGCGCCACCGCCTGCTGCGCCACCGCCTCAGGCGACGCCCGCTGCTACAGCGAGCCTTCCGCCGGCGGTCTCGCACCGGATCCAGCTCGGCGCCTTCTCGACCCGTGAGCAAGCCCTTGCCGAATGGTCGCAGGCCCGGGCGCGTCACCGGGAGTTGCTGGGGCTCGTGCCCTCCATCACTCCGACCGACCCGGTGGACGGCCGCACCATGTGGCGCCTGCAGTCGGGCGTCGCGAGCCAGGTGCAGGCCCGCGAGATCTGCCGAGTCCTCGCTGCCGCGCAGCAGCCCTGCGTTTACGCGCCGCCGACGCGATGACCCCGCGCCGCGACGGCTGAGCGGACGGCGGTCGGCATGTACCAAGCATTCTTCGGTCTCGCCGAGCCGCCCTTCACCATCACGCCCGATCCGCGCTACCTGTTCGCGAGCAGCCGCCATGCAGAGGCGTTGGCCCATCTCGTCTATGGCGTGAGCGAGGCGGGCGGTTTCATCCAGCTCACCGGTGAAGTCGGTACCGGCAAGACCACCTTGGTGCGTTCGCTGTTGGCACGGGAACCCTCCGGCGTCGAGATCGCTTTGGTCCTGAATCCGCGAGTGACGGTGCCGGAGTTCCTGCTGACCTTGTGCGAGGAGCTCGGCATTTCGATGCCCGGATCCGCCAGCGGCAGCGTCAAGGCCTTGGTGGATGCGCTGAGCGCGCACCTGTTGGCCGCCCATGCCGCCGGTCGGCGTGTGGCGGTCATCATCGATGAGGCGCATCTTCTCGAGCGCGATGTGCTCGAGCAGGTCCGTCTGCTCACCAACCTCGAGACCTCGACCCGCAAGCTGCTGCAGGTGATCCTGATCGGGCAGCCGGAGCTTCGGGAGCTGTTGGCGCGCGAGGATCTGCGCCAAGTGGCGCAGCGCATCACCGGACGACACCACCTCGAGCCCCTGTCGCGCGAGGAGACGGCTGCCTACGTGCGGCACCGTCTGCGCGTCGCAGGCGCCACCCGCGAGATCTTCACGCCTGCAGCGTTGCGGGAGCTGCATCGGCGCAGCGGTGGGCTGCCGCGCCTCGTGAACGTCATCGCCGATCGGGCGCTGCTCGGCGCGTTCGCACGCGACCGGCACGAGGTATCGTCGGGTTTGCTGCGCGCGGCAGCCGCTGAGGTCGCCGGCGAGGCCGACGGCAGCCGCGTATGGCCGTGGGTGGCGACGGTGGCGACCGTGCTGCTGGTCGCTGTCAGCGTCTGGTGGGCCTGGTCACAGCGCACGATGGGCGATTGAGTCCGCGCGCGCGGCGTCCGCTGCGAGCGTCTCGCCGAGCAGCCTGAACACGCCGGCGCCATCCGCACCGGTCGCCCACAGCACATTCTGCGGCCGTCCTGCGACGGCCCGGAATTCGACCGCCGTGTGACCGAGCGTCAGCGGCGAACCGGTCTCCACATCTACATGACAGGGCTGCAAGCGGAACAGCTCCGGACGCAGCAACCACGCGATGGGGCAGGGGTCGTGCAGCGGCGAGCCCTGCGCGGACGGGCCGTTCGCGGGCAGCGCATTGGAGAACGCGAGCAGCTCGGCGACGGCGAGCGCCGGGGGTGAGCCGATCGCGCGGATCGCCGCGACGCGCTCGGGCGTCGCCCGCACCTGATGCGTCGCATCGAGCCCGAAGGCGACCACGGTGCAGCCGCTGCCGAAGACCGCTGCGGCGGCATCCGGGTCGGCGTAGATGTTGTACTCGGCGGACGCTGTGATGTTGCCGCCCTCGTTGCGCGCACCGCCCATGAGCGCGATCTCGCGCAAGCCGCGCCGGATCTCCGGTTCGCGTCCGAGCGCGACGGCGAGGTTCGTGAGTGGTCCGGTCGCCACCAGCGTGACCGACGCAGGTTCGGCGTCGAGCAGCGTGCTGACGATGAAATCGATCGCATGCGACGACTCGGCGGCACTGCGCGGCGCAGCGATCGGCAAGCTGCCGAGCCCGGATTCGCCGTGAAAATGCCCTGCTTCCACCGAAGCGCGCCGCAGCGGCCGGACGCATCCGGCGAACACGGGGATCTCCGGCCGTGAAGCGATGTCGCGGATGAGGCAGGCGTTGCGCGTCGTCAGCGCCGTGCCGACATTGCCGGCGACGGTGGTGATGCCTGCGATATCGAGTGCATCGCGCGCGGCGAACGCGAGCGACAGCATCACGGCGTCGTCGACACCCGGATCACAATCGATGATGACGCGGTGCTGTCTCATGACGGGACTCTATCCGATGTGGTTGACGCGACGGCGCATGAAGGGTAACTTCGCATCTCCGAAAACATCCTCAGGGAGATGAAACATGGCTGCCAAGAAGAAAGCTGCGAAGAAGGCGAAGGTCGTCAAGAAGGCTGCTCCGAAGAAGGCCAAGAAGACCGCTGCCAAGAAGAAGTAAGCGGGTCTTCCGATTACTCGAGCGGGGCCGCGACATCGCGGCCCCGTTCGTTTCAGGCCTCCGATCCGCCCGTCATCCGCGTCGTGGATCAGCGGATGTTCTCATCCCACCAAGTCTCCATCCGTCGTCTCAGCGCGGCATCGGGCAGCGCGCCGCGACCGCCGCCGAGGTTGTCCTGCAGGTTCGCGAGCCGCGTCATCCCCGGGATCACGCAGGTCACGGCCGTATGGCCGAGGATGTACTTGAGCAGCAGCTGGGCCCAGCTTGCAGCGCCGATCTCCGCCGCGAAGTCCGGCAACGGACGGTCCTTGAGCTTCCCGAACAGATTGCCGTCACGCGCGCCGCCGAAGGGCATGTTCACGAGCACCGCCATGCCGCGGTCCTTCGCGAGCGGCAGCAGCCGCTCGGCCGCGCCACGGTTGGCGATCGAGTAGTCCACCTGAACGAAGTCGAGCCGCTCGGTCGCCATCACCTGCTCGAACTCCGCGTACTGCGGATCGCGCGAGGTGGTGATGCCGAGGTATCGGATGCGCTTCGCTGCGACCTGCTCGCGCAGCAGCGGCAGCAGCACCTCCGTGCCGACCAGGTTGTGGACCTGCACCAGATCGAGCCGATCGCTGCGCAGCCGCTGCCGGGAGGTCTCGAGCATCGCCTCGCCCTCGGCGCGTGTGCCGCTGCGGGAGGTCACCTTGGTGGCGAGGAAGCAGCGGAAACGGTTGCTGATCTCGGCCAGCAGTTCGCCGATCACCCGCTCGGACTCGCCGTAGGAGGGGGCGGTGTCGATGACGCTCGCGCCGGCGACGGTGAGCCCCGCGAGTACGGCCTTGCGGCTCGCGCGCTCCTCGTCCGTGGTCGGGTTGTAGCGGTTGGTGCCGACGCCGATCACCGCTAACTGTTCGCCGGTCGAGGGGATGGCACGCCGGAATGGCGGTTCGGGCGCTTCGTCGCGCGCGAGCAGCGGCGCCGCGGTCGGGGCGGTGATCAGCGCCGCGCCGGCGAGTTGCAGGGCGGTGCGTCGGTCGATAGGGGTCGGTGGCATGGTCACTCCGGTAACGGTGAACGGTGCGTCTCGCGCAGGAAGAGGCCGCCGATGACGAGCGTCATCAGCGCCACGACGATCGGGTACCAGAGCCCGGCGTAGATGTCGCCCGTGGCCGCGACGATGGCGAACGAGGTCACCGGCAGGAAGCCGCCGAACCAGCCGTTGCCGAGGTGATACGGCAGCGACATCGAGGTGTAGCGGATGCGGGTCGGGAAGAGCTCGACGAGCCACGCGGCGATCGGGCCGTAGACGAGCGTGACCAGGATCACGAGCCAGGCGCAGAGCGCGATCACCATCGGGTAGTTCACCTGCGCCATGTCGGCCTTCGGTGGGTAGCCCGCCGTGTCGAGCGCACCGCGCAGTTGCTTGCTGAAGTCCGCGGTGGCCGCCTTGAACGCAGCGCTGTCGAGTCCCACACCTTCGAACGCCGGCACCGTCACCGCCGTCGCGCCCGTGCCGATGCGCACCACGGCGCTCGTCCCCGCCGCGGCCGAGGCGGGCGCGGCCTCGTTCCGGTACGGCACACCGGCGCGCGCCAGCGCGGTCTTGGCGACATCGCAGGATTCTCGGAAGGCGGCTTTGCCCACCGGGTCGAACTGCAGGCTGCAGCGCGCCGGGTCCGCGACCACCACCACCGGCGCCGTCGCCACCGCGCGCTCGAGCGCCGGGTTCGCGTAGTGCGTGATGGCCTTGAAGGTCGGGAAGTAGGTGAGCGCTGCGAGCAGACAGCCCGCCATGATGATCTTCTTGCGGCCGATGCGGTCGGAGAGCGCGCCGAACACCACGAAGAACGGCGTGCCGATGGCGAGCGCCGCGATCAGGATCAGGTTCGCCGAGGCCGCCTCGAGCTGCAGCGTGCGTTCCAGGAAGAAGAGCGCGTAGAACTGCCCCGCGTACCAGACCACGGCTTGGCCTGCCGTGGCCCCGAAGAGCGCGAGCAGCACGATCTTGAGGTTGCCGCGGTCGGCGAAGGCCTCGGTGAGCGGCTTCTTGGCGAGCTTGCCCTCGGCGCGGATCTGCTCGAAGGCCGGCGACTCCTCGAGCTGCAGCCGGATGTAGACCGAGATGCCGAGCAGCACCACCGATACCAGGAACGGGATGCGCCAACCCCAGA
>Ga0315907_10000936_pt1 | contig 39892 bp, 38 predicted proteins | sample LakEriMetagenome_3_FD_203525 | JGI IMG/M metagenome (GOLD analysis project Ga0315907, IMG submission 203525) | Freshwater fungal communities from buoy surface, Lake Erie, Ohio, United States - Buoy 12 MA123 | ecosystem: Environmental > Aquatic > Freshwater > Lake > Lake biofilm | place: USA...
CGCGCTGCACATCAATAAGGTTCGGCATCGGCGCCACTTCCGGCAAACGCCCGAAGCTCTTGCGGATCCGCTTACGCCCGGTGAAAGACTGGGTGATCGCGTTCATGCCTGTCCTGCTCTTCTCTATCTGTCCTGTCGGCCTACCCTGCCGACGCGGGTTACCCACTGAACGCCACCCCGGTCGGGGACCGGAGAAACGCGGGCACGGGCGGAACTGACCCCCTTTTCAGGGAAGTTCCACCCGCGCCCAACCTTTTTTCGCCCGGCCCCGGCAGCGGATGCCCAGGGCCGGCCTGAAGTCTTACTTCACTTCGACCGTGGCGCCGTTTTCTTCCAGCACCTTCTTGATCTTGTCGGCTTCGTCCTTTGAGACGCCTTCCTTCACAGTCTTCGGCGCGCCTTCCACCAGGTCCTTCGCTTCCTTCAGGCCAAGACCCGTAATGGTGCGAATTTCCTTAATGACATTGATTTTCTTGTCGCCACCGGCGGCCAGGATGACGGTGAATTCGGTCTGCGCTTCGGCAGCCGGCGCGGCGGCGGCAGCGGCCGGCGCAGCGGCAACGGCCACCGGCGCGGCGGCGGACACGCCCCACTTTTCTTCCAGCATCTTGGAAAGCTCGGCAGCTTCCAGAACGGTCAGGGCGGACAGCTCGTCCACCAACTTCGCGAGATCAGCCATGTCTTTGTACTCCTTGATCTAGTAGCTTGGTTTGGTTCTTGCAACTCCCCCAGGGCAGCATGCCATGGGGGACAATACATCCGGGCCTCAGGCCGCGTCCTTCTTGGCGTATGCCGCCAACACCCGCGCCACCTGCCCACCAGGGGCCTGAAGCACGCCCGCGATCCGCGTCGCCGGGGTCTGGATAAGACCCACAAGCTGCGCGCGCAGCGTCTCCAGGGACGGCAACTCGGCCAGAGCCTTCACGCCATCGGCGTTCAGCGTCTGGGTTCCAAGAGCGCCGCCCAGGACAACAAACTTATCGTTTGTCTTGGCGAACTCCACGGCGGTCTTTGCCACGGCCACAGGGTCTGTTGACCACGCAAGCGCGGTCGGACCCTTCAGCAATGGCGAGATGCCTTGGAAGCGGGTGCCTTCGAGGGCGCGGGTGGCCAAGCGGTTCTTCGCGACCTTATACGAAGCCCCTGCCGCGCGCATCTTACGCCGAAGTTCGCTCACATCCGCGACAGTCAACCCGCTATTACGGGCAACCAGCACGAAGGAGGTCTCGGCGAAGATCGTGGCGAGGGATTCGACGAATTCGCGCTTCTCCGATCTTTCCACTCTACGTCTCCGTCGGTGACTGGCGCCTTTTGGAAGGGCTCCAGCCGGGTTCACTCGGGGGCGGGCGCCGGCATGGCACCAACCCCGGTTCGCCTGTCAGTCCGGAACGCCAAACCAAGCCAAACCAGGGACTTACCCTGGGAGGTCTCTGCTTGGGCACACCGTCTATCCCCTGCGGGCCCGAAGGCCCTTCACTGTCCCGAAGGACTACAGGAGGTCTCCGACAGGTTCGGGCATGGCCGAAGCCATCCCCTGCCCGCTTGGCCCTGAAAGAACCAAGCGAATTCGATGCACGGCCAAGGGCCGCGCCTAAACCTTAATTGGCCGAAGCCGAAAGGCTGGTGACATCCACCTTCACGCCGGGACCCATGGTGGAGGAAACCGCCACCTTCTTCACATAGGTCCCCTTGGCGCCGGTCGGGCGCGCGCGCTGGATCGCTTCCACGAAGGCGCGGGCATTTTCAACCAGCTGCGCCTCGGCGAAGGACGCCTTGCCGATGCCGGCATGCACAATCCCGGCCTTTTCGGCGCGGAATTCCACCTGGCCAGCCTTGGCGGCCGTGACGGCACTCTTCACATCCATCGTCACGGTGCCGAGCTTAGGGTTCGGCATCAGGCCACGGGGGCCGAGCACCTTACCAAGCCGGCCAACCAGGCCCATCATGTCGGGCGTCGCGATGCAGCGATCAAACTCGATCTTGCCTTCTTGCACCATCGCCGCCAGGTCATCCGCACCCACCACATCAGCGCCGGCGGCCTTGGCTTCATCAGCCTTGGCGCCACGGGCGAAGACGCCGATGCGCACGGTCTTGCCGGTGCCATGGGGCAGGCCCACCACGCCGCGCACCATCTGGTCCGCATGGCGGGGGTCAATGCCAAGATTCATCGAAATTTCAATGGTTTCGTCGAATTTCGCCTTGGCTGCGCCGCGGGCGAGCTTTACCGCCTCATCCAGCGCATAGGTCTTTTCACGGTCAAAACCCGTATAGGCGGCCTTCAGGCGCTTACCGATCTTTGCCATGGTCTTAGCCCTCCACCACGGTCAGGCCCATGGCGCGGGCAGAACCCGCGAGCATGCGCACGGCAGCGTCAACGTCATTGGCGTTCATGTGCTGCATCTTCACCTTGGCGATTTCGACCAGCTGAGACTTGGCCACGCGGCCAATCGGCGCGGCCTTGCCCGGCGCGGTTGAGCCCTTATCGAGCTTAGCGGCCTTCAGCAGGAAATAGGTATTGGGCGGCGTCTTGGTGATGAAGGAAAAGGTGCGGTCCGAATAAGCCGTGATGACCACGGGCGTCGGCGTGCCCGGTTCCATCTGCTGCGTTGCCGCGTTGAATTCCTTCACGAATTGCATGATGTTCAGGCCACGCTGACCAAGCGCGGGCCCGACGGGCGGCGAAGGGTTCGCCTTGCCGGCCGGGATCTGCAGCTTGATATAACCTGCGATCTTTTTAGCCACTGTATAATCCTCTCTCAATAAACCGAGAGGCCCGCGGTGCATGCGACCCGAAAGGATCTCCCGCGTTCCCCAAAACGCCAAACAGCCCCTGGATTGCTCCCGGGGCGGTGAGATGGAGTGGTCGTTTAGGGGGTGTGAGCGGGCGCGTCAAGCGGGCTGCCATCTGGCCAAGGCTGCGCCGCTTCGCCATAAGGGGGGTATGCCCGCGCAAGCCTGGATTGTCGTTATTGCCGCCGCTGCCTCGGTCTCCTTAGCGCTTGGGGCGCGGCAGACCTTTGGGCTGTTTCTGCTGCCTTTGGGGACAGAGCACGCCATTCCGGCCTTTGCCTATGGCGCGGCGGTTGCGTTGCACAATCTGATTTGGGGGGTGGGCCAGCCCTTCGCTGGCGCCATGGCCGATAAATTTGGCGCGGGGCGGGTGGCGCTGGGCGGGGCGGTGATTTACGCGATTGGCCTCATTCTGCCGGCAGTGTGGCCCAGCACGACAAGCCTGATCATCGGTATTGGCATTTGCACAGCACTTGGCGTGGCCGCGGCAGGGTCCGGCACCGTACTTGGCGCCGTGGCGCGCGCCGTGCCGGAAAACCGCAGGGGCGATGCACTTGGGCTTGCTTCCGCCGGCGGGTCCATTGGTCAGGCGGCCATGATCCCCTTCGTGCAATGGGGGATTACGGATTACGGCACCTCCGGCGCCTTTTTGATGCTGGCGGCCACCATGGCGCTGATGGTCTTTGTTGCCCCCCGGCTGGAATGGGCGCCGCCTGGCCCGAGCACCGGGCGCCCGACCGGGCTTGCCGGCCTGCCGGCGCTGGCAAAGCGCGCCTTGGCCGAGCGTGATTTCGCGCTGCTGACGCTGGGCTTTTTCGCCTGCGGCTTTCAATTAGCCTTTCTGACCACCCATCTGCCCGCGCATCTCTCACTTTGCGGCCTGCCGGCCGGGCTTGGTGTGACGGCGCTGATGCTGGTGGGCTTGTTCAATATTCCGGGATCATGGGTTTGCGGGCGGATTGGGAATAGCATCCGCCCGGAAGTGGCCTTGGGCGGAATTTATATGGTTCGCACACTGGCGATTGCGGTCTTTGCCAATGTGACGCCAACCGAATGGGGCACGCTGATTTTTGCCGCCGTGATGGGCTTCATCTGGCTTGGCACCATCCCGCTAACCTCAGCCGCGATTGCCCGGCGCTTTGGCGTGGCGGACCTCGGCGCGCTTTATGGGATTTGCTTTTTCTCCCACCAATTGGGCGGGTTTCTGGGCGCGGGTGCCGGTGCCTGGGTGGTGGATGCCACGGGCAGCTATGCCGCCTTCTGGCCGGTGATGCTGGTGGTCGGGGTGATTGCCGCGCTGGCTAATTGGGTGACGCGCCCGCCACGGATGGCGACTGCGTAAAGCGCCGCGTGGCGCCGGTTGTCCCCCTGCCCGCACTGGGCTAAGCCACGCGTCCCAGGCGCCACGCCGCGCCAATTCTTGAGCCAGGCCAAACCACCATGCCCATCATGCCCGATAGCTGGATCCGCAAAATGGCGGCGGAACACGGCATGATCGAACCCTTTGTGGAAGCGCAGCGCCGCGAGGGTGTGATCTCCTATGGCCTGTCATCCTATGGCTATGACGCGCGGGCCGCGGATGAATTCAAGATTTTCACCAATGTGGACAATGCCCTTGTGGACCCCAAGGCGTTTTCCGAAGATGGCTTCGTCACGCGCAAGGGCCAGGTTTGCATCATCCCGCCCAATTCCTTCGTGCTGACCCATACGGTCGAATATTTCCGCATCCCGCGCGATATCCTGGTGATCTGCCTTGGCAAATCCACCTATGCGCGCTGCGGGCTGATTGTGAATGTCACGCCGCTTGAGCCCGAATGGGAAGGCCAGGTCACGATCGAAATCAGCAATACCACCCCGCTCCCCGCCAAGGTCTATGCCAATGAAGGCATTTGCCAATTCCTGTTCCTGAAGGGCGACGCCCCGCCCGAGGTCAGCTACGCAGACCGCCGCGGTAAATATATGGGCCAGCGCGGCGTTGCGCTGCCGAAACTCTGATGGATCGCATTCTGATCCGTGGCGGGCGGGTGCTTTCGGGCAGCATCCCGATCTCGGGCGCCAAGAACGCTGCACTGCCGCTGATGGCGGCGGGCTTGCTCTCCGATGGGCCACTCACGCTCACCAATGCGCCGGACCTGGCCGATGTCGCCACCATGGCGGGCTTGCTGGGGCATCATGGGCTTACTGTTTCACGTGACACATCCGCGCGCAGCATCACCATCAGCGGCACTGCGACCGATCTGGAAGCGCCTTATGATCTGGTGCGCAAGATGCGGGCTTCCGTGCTGGTGCTTGGCCCCTTGCTAGCCCGCCATGGCCGCGCACGCGTCAGCCTGCCCGGCGGCTGCGCCATCGGCACGCGCCCGGTTGATCTGCACCTGAAGGCGCTTGAGCAAATGGGCGCCGAGATCGAAATCACTGCCGGCTATATCGAAGCCCGCGCGCCGGGTGGCCTGAAGGGTGCGCGCATCATCTTCCCGCAAGTCTCCGTCGGTGCCACCGAGAATATCCTGATGGCTGCCGCCCTGGCGCGCGGGCAAAGCGAAATCATGAATGCGGCGCGTGAGCCAGAAATCACCGACCTTGCCGCCTGCCTGATGCGCATGGGCGCACGGATTGAAGGCATCGGCACGGATCGGCTGGTGGTGGAAGGTGTGGCAAGCCTTGGTGCCGCGACGCACCCTATCATTGCGGACCGGATTGAAGCCGGCACTTTTGCCTGTGCGGCGGCCATCACCGGCGGGTCGCTGCTGTTGCAAGGTGCGCGCTTGGATCATTTGGGCGCGGTGACGCGCACGCTCCGCGAAGCCGGCGTTGATGCCGCGGAAGAAGAAGGCGGTTTGCGTGTGACGCGGAGCAATGGGCTTCGCGGTGCAGATGTGATGACCGAACCCTTCCCGGGTTTCGCCACCGATATGCAAGCGCAATTCATGGCCCTAATGTGCGTGGCCGAAGGCGCTTCCATGATCACCGAGACGATTTTTGAAAACCGCTTCATGCATGTGCCGGAGCTTTCGCGCATGGGGGCGCGCATCAATTTCCACGGCGCTTCCGCCATTGTGCGCGGGGTGAAGCATCTTTCCGGCGCGCCAGTAATGGCGACTGATCTGCGTGCCTCGGTCTCCCTTATTCTCGCGGGCTTGGCCGCGGAAGGTGAGACGATTGTGAACCGCGTTTATCACCTGGATCGCGGTTATGAACGCGTGGAAGCGAAACTCGCGGCGGTGGGCGCCGATATTGAAAGACTGGCGGGCAGGTAGTCATGGATATCCCGATCCCCAATGCGCTGAATGGCGCGCCGGCTGAAACCGATACACCTTTGGTGATTGCCCTGCCCAAGGGGCGCATCCTGAAAGAACTCCACCCCGTGCTGGCGCGCGCCGGGCTTATTCCGGCCGAGGATTACGCGGATGAAGACAGCCGCCGTCTGCGCTTCCCGACCAATGATCCGGCAGTGGATGTCATTCGCGTGCGCCCCTTTGATGTGGCGACTTTTGTGGCACATGGCGCCGCGGCGATTGGCGTTTGCGGCGCTGATGTGCTGATGGAATTCGATTATCCAGAAATCTATGCGCCGCTTGATCTGGGCATTGGGCGCTGCCGCGTCTCCGTCGCGGAGCCCGTGAACGCCACCACAGACGATCCGCGCCGCTGGTCGCGCGTGACGGTCGCGACCAAATACCCGAATATCGCGCAACGCCATTACGCCGCCCGCGGCGTGCAGGCGGAAATTGTGCATTTGAATGGCGCGATGGAATTGGCGCCTTCCATGGGCCTTGCCCGCTTGATCGTGGATTTGGTGCAAACCGGCTCCACCCTGAAGGCGAATGGCCTTCAGGAGACTGAGGTGATTGCCCATGTCACCTCCAAACTCATTGTCAATCGCACTGCGCTGAAAACGCGGCCAGAGGCCATCGGCGCCTGGATCGCGCGCTTCCGCGCTGCCTTGGAAGCCGCCGCATGAAGCGGCTGGATACGCACGAAGCAGGCTTTGAAGCCGCCTTTACCGCGTTATTGGATGACGCACGCGAAACCACGCAAAGGGTGGATGGCGTTGTTGCCGGCATCATCGCCGATATCCGCACACGCGGCGATGCGGCGCTGGTGGAATTCACCGCGCGGTTTGATCGCTGGCAGCCAGCCAATGCCGCTGCCTTGCGCGTGACCGAAGCCGAGATTGACGCGACAGATGCGACCATCGCGCCCGAACTCCGCGCCGCGCTCAATCTGGCAGCCGAGCGGATCGAGACATTTCACCGCGCGCAATTGCCGCAGGATTTGGTGATGCGCGACGATGCTGGTCTTACGCTTGGGCTCCGCTGGGGGCCGGTAGATGCGGTTGGCATTTATGTGCCGGGCGGCAAGGCGGCTTATCCATCCTCGGTGCTGATGAATGCGCTGCCGGCGCGCGCTGCTGGCGTGCCGCGCATTGCCATGGCGGTGCCAACGCCGGATGGCGCGCTCAATCCGCTGGTGCTGGCGGCCGCCAAGCGCGCTGGCGTGACGGAGATTTACCGGATCGGTGGCGCGCAAGCCGTGGCAGCTTTGGCCTGGGGCACGGGCAGTATCGCGCCGGTGGATCGGATTGTCGGGCCAGGCAATGCCTATGTTGCGGAAGCCAAGCGCCAGGTCTTTGGCCGGGTTGGTATTGATTCCATCGCCGGGCCTTCAGAAGTGGTGGTGATTGCCGATGGCGCCAATGATCCTGTGCATGTCGCAATGGATTTGCTGGCCCAGGCCGAACATGATGAAAGCGCGCAATCCATCCTAATCACGCCTGATGCGGCGCTGGCGGATGCGGTGGCGCAGGCCGTGGAACACGCGCTGAAAACCCTGCCACGCGCAGCGATAGCCAGCGAAAGCTGGGCACGGCATGGCGCGGTGATAGTGGTGCGAGATTTGGACGAAGCAGCCACACTCACCAATCGCCTGGCGCCTGAGCATCTGCAATTGATGGTGGATGATCCGCGTGGCTTGCTCGGCCAAATCCGTCATGCCGGCGCGGCCTTTCTCGGCCGCTTCTGCCCGGAAGCGGTTGGGGATTACATTGCGGGTCCGAATCACGTGCTGCCCACCGGGCGCACCGCGCGCTTTGCTTCTGGCCTTTCGAGTTTCGACTTTCTCAAGCGCACAAGCTGGGTTGAAGCGGATGGCGCGGCGCTCGCGCAAATCGGGCGCGCCGCGGTGGCTTTGGCAGAAGCCGAAGGGCTGCAAGCGCATGGGCGGAGCATCAGCATCCGCCTGAACTGATCAAGACACAAAGGGCCGGGACCATGATGAATAAACGCGAATTGCTTACCGGTTTGGCGCTGCTGCCTTTGGCCGCGCCGGCCTTGGCGCAGGAATACCCCTCTCGCCCGATCCGCCTGCTGGTGGGCTTCGCCGCGGGCGGTTCCACGGATGTTTTTGCGCGCGCCATCGCGCCGCGTTTGCAAGCCTTGCTCGGCCAGCCTGTCGTGATCGAAAACCGCCCTGGTGCCGGCGGCAATATCGCAACCGAAGCAACGGCGCGCAGCGCGCCAGATGGCTATACGCTGCTGCTGGGAACGATCGGGCCGCTCGCGATCAACCCGACGCTTTACGGCAATCTTTCCTTTGATCCGCTCAAGGATCTCACACCCGTTTCGCTGGTGGGCGAGGTGCCGAATGTGCTCGCCGTGCCGGTGGATCGGCCCTTTCGCAGCGTGGCGGATATCATCGCCGCTGCCAAAGCGCGGCCCGAGACATTGAATTTCGGCTCCTCCGGCATTGGATCGGCGGGGCATTTGGCCGCCGAACAGCTCAATCTGATGGCCGGCATTCGCACGACCCATGTGCCCTATCGTGGCGGCGGCGCGCTTTTGCCGGAATTGATCGCGGGGCGCGTGGATTACGCCTTCACCACCGCGCTGAATGGTATTCCGCAAGCGGAAGCGGGCAAGCTGCGCATTCTGGGTGTGCCCAATGGCAAGCGCGTGCCGCTTTTGCCCGAGATTCCAACCATCGCGGAATCTGGCCTGCCTGGTTTTGATGGCGTGGATTGGGCCGCGATGATGGCCCCGCCTGGCCTGCCAGCGCCGATCCTGGCGAAGCTTAATGCCGCGATGCAAAGCGTGCTCAAGGAACCGGAATTGGTCGCTGCCATGGCCGCGCGCCGGCTGGTGCTGGAGGCTTCCACGCCTGAGGCGCTGGCGGAATTCCTGCGGCGGGAAACGGCGCGCTGGGCGCCCGTGGTGCGCGCTTCCGGCGCGCGCCCCGACTGAGGCCTCAGCCCTTTACAGCAAAACCTTCTTCTTCCACCGCGCGCACCAGATCAGCGCGCGGTAGATTGGTTTGCGTGACCACGCGCTTCGCGGCCAAATCCACTTCAACCTTCGCCGCTTGATCCAGCCCCTGGATGGCGTTGGTCACGGCGCGGATGCAATGCCCGCAGCTCATGCCCTCAACCTGAAGCGTGATGGCGTCAGCCATAGCAGTCATCCTTTCCAGCGAGTTCTTCCAAAATCGGGCAATCTGGCCGCGCGTCGCCATGGCAATGCTCGGCCAGATGGCGCAGGCTTTCCGCCATGGCGCTGAGGGATTTAGCCTTGGCTTCAAGTGCCGCGGCATGATCCAGCGCAAGGCGCTTCACTTCCGCACTCGCCCGCGCGCGATTGCGCCATAAATCCAGCAGGCGCTTCACGTCCTGCAACGGAAAGCCAAGATCACGCGCATGGCGAATGAAGCGCAGCTCCGCAATATCGGCCTGAGAATACACGCGATATTGATTGGCGCCGCGCCCGGCAGAGATTAGCCCAATCGCCTCATAATGCCGGATCATCTTGGCGGAAATGCCGGATGCCCGGGCAGCTTCCCCAATATTCATGACCGGGGCCTCCAGCGCGAGAGCAATAAAGCGTTGGTGAGCACACTCACACTCGAAGCCGCCATGGCCGCGCCCGCGATGGGCGGCGAAAGCAAACCAAAGGCCGCGAGCGGCACGCCAAGTAGATTATAGCCAAAGGCCCAGAACAGATTCTGCCTGATCTTGCGCAAGGTCAGCCGCGTAATCTCCAAAGCCGCCGGCACCAGCGCGGGATCACCGCGCAACAAGGTGATGCCCGCCGATTGAATGGCGATATCCGTGCCTGTCCCCATCGCAATGCCAAGATCAGCCTTGGCGAGTGCCGGCGCGTCATTCACGCCATCGCCCACCATCGCGACAGCTTCCCCCGCTTCCTGCCAGGCCGCGATGCGTGCGGCCTTGCCATCGGGCAAAACCTCGGCCGCGACATCGGTAATGCCAAGTGGCGTCGCGACAGCAAGGGCAGCGGCGCGCTGATCCCCGCTGATCATGGCGGGTTTCACGCCAAGCGCAGCAAGCCCCGCCACGGCCGCTGCGGCACCGGCGCGCGGTGCATCTTCAAACAGGAATAGTGCGCGGGCGTCGTTGCCTTCGATCAGCCAGGAAAGGCTTTGCCCCGCCGCTTCACCTGCGGCTGCAGCATCGGCCAAGGCACCGCGGCCCCCGCCCGCTTCCTGCAACAGCCTGGAACTGCCAAGGGCATAACGTCGCCCGCCGACCACACCTTCCACGCCGCGCCCTGGAAGGGCACGAAAATCCTCAGCGGGCGGCACGGCGCCGGCTTCGGCCAAGACCGCGCGCGCCAAAGGGTGTTCACTGCCTGCTTGCAGCGCGGCGGCAATACTCAAGGCTTCTTCGCGCGCAAAGCCGGGTGCGGGATGCAAGGCGGCCAGGCGCGGCTTGCCTTCCGTCAGCGTGCCGGTCTTGTCGAAAGCGACCAGAGTAATGCGCCCGGCGCGTTCAATCGCATCGGCATCACGCAGCAAAATACCGGCCCGCGCAGCCGCCCCGGTGCCCGCCATGATGGCCGCAGGTGTGGCAAGTCCGAGCGCACAGGGGCAGGCAATCACCAGTACGGAAACTGCATGGATCAGCGCGGCTTCAAAACCCACACCCGCCAACAACCAGCCCAACAATGTTGCCATGGCCACGCCGAGCACCACCGGCACGAAGACCGCACTCACGCGGTCCACCAGCTTTTGCACCGGCGCGCGCGATGCCTGCGCTGCCGCGACCAAATGCGCAACACGGGCAAGCGTGGTATCGCCGCCCACTGCGCGCGCTTCGATCACAAGCCGCCCATCCAAAGCCATGGTGCCAGTTGAAACTTTTGTGCCTTCTTCCTTTTCCACGGCGCGGCTTTCGCCTGTCAGCGCGCTTTCATCAACGCCGGAACGGCCTTCACGCACCAGCCCATCCACGGGAATACGCTCACCGGGGCGCACGACCACGAGATCGCCAATCCTGAGTAAGGCAGCAGGCACTTCGCGTTCCTCACCCGCTTCCAGCCGCCGTGCCTGACGTGGGCTAAGGTCCAGCAAGGCGCGGATCGCCGCACCCGTGGCGCGCTTGGCGCGGGCTTCCAGATATTTGCCGAGCAGAACGAAGAAAATCACCATTGCTGCGGCTTCGAAATAAAGATGCGGCGTGCCGTGATGCGCGGGCGTGGTCAGCAAAAGCCAGGTGGAAAGCGCCCAGGCCGCGCCGGTGCCAAGGGCCACCAGCACGTCCATATTGCCCGTGCCGGCACGAATGGCAGCATAGCCCGCGCGCCAGAAACGCGCGCCGAGCCAGAATTCGACAAAACTCGCCAGACCAAATTGCGCCCAGCCGCTTGGCATCCAATCCTGGCCAAGCATCATACCGATCATGCCAACCAGGAAGGGGGCAGTGAATATCCCAGCCAGCACCAAATCACGGCGTTCCCGGGCCAGGGCGCGAGCTACAGCTTCTTCCCCGGCTTCTGTCGTGCTGCCGCGCAATTCATAGCCGGCGGCCTCCACCGCCACGCGCAAAGCGGCTTCCGATACTCCGCCGATGGCCCTGACATGCGCCTGGTCCGAAGCCGGGTTTACCTGCGCTGCCAGCACCCCCGGCACGGCGCGCAAAGCGGTCTCCACCCGGCCGGCGCAGGCGGCGCAACTCATGCCGCCAATGGCAAGGTCAAACTGCACTTCAGTCACCCCGTAGCCGGCGCCTTCAACCGCCTGTTTCAAAGCGGCCGCATCGGTGCTGCCAGCTACTTCCGCGCGATCCGTGGCAGGGTTTACCTGGACATCCGTCACACCGGGCAGCTTGCGGATGGCGCGTTCCACCCGCCCGGCGCAGGCAGCACAGGTCATGCCCTCAATGGGTAAGGATAGGCTCGGCAGGCGTGCGGCGGCATCAGGCATGGTAGGGTCCATGTGGCGCTTCCTATTATGGGAAGGTCAAGCCTATGGGGGGAATTGACGAAGGCGTTAGGGATACAGAGATACAAGTCAGACATGCGCGCCCCACTTCTTGCCCTTCTGGCCCTGATCATCGCCCCCGCCCCGGCCCTGCCGCAGACGGAGCCCTTCCGTGTGCTTAATCAGACCGAGCAATCGGCCCATTCGCTTTTTGCCGTGCGAACCGGGCGGCCGGATTGGGGGGCCAATATGTTGACCCGCGGGCCGCTTGCGCCAGGCGCCGGCTTCAATCTCCGCCCGGCCGAGAATGCCGGCTGCCGCTTCGATTTCCGCATGGTGCTGAGCGACGGACGGGAAATTATCAATCGCGGCCATGATGTTTGCGCGGAAAAGGTGGTTGCGATGCAAACGCCCCTGCCCCGCCCGCCCGGCGCCGCAGCGCCCACCCCCGCCCCCGGCGCGCCACCGCAGGCACGCGGAAGGGCTTCCACCGGCACGGGCTTTGTCGTCGCGCGTGACCGGGTGCTGACCAATCATCACGTGATCGATGGCTGCAACGCGATCACCGTGCGTACCGCCGATGGCCGCAGCCTGCCCGCCACCATGCCGGCGCGGGTGGACGTGCAGCGCGATTTGGCGCTGCTTGCCGTGCCGAATGATCCCGGCCCCATTCTGCCCTTTCGTGCCAATCCGGTACGGCGCGGCGAAAGTGTAGTGACTTATGGCTTCCCCTTGGCGGGCCTATTGGCCGCAGGGCCAACCCTAACCACGGGTGAGGTCAGCGCGCTCGCGGGGCTTGCCAATAATGAACAGCATTTTCAGATCAGCGCACCCGTACAGCAGGGCAATTCCGGCGGGCCTTTGCTGGATCGGCAAGGCCATGTGATGGGCGTGATTGTATCGAAGCTGAATGCCCAGCGCATCGCGCAGCGCACCGGCGATATTCCACAGAATGTGAATTTCGCCGTAAAGGGGACCGAGGCGCTGGGTTTCCTCCGCCGCGCCGGCGTGGAACCCACCTTGCGCGAAAGCCCGCCCACGGAATTAAGCGCGGCTGAGGTGGGCGAACGCGCCCACCAAAGCACGGTCTTTATTCGCTGCGAAAAATAGCAGCGTATTCTATTCGGGCCGGCGCAGCGCGATATCGTATAGCGCCTCACCTTCCAGGCAAAAGTAAGCCACGGGCCAGCCGCTGGAGACCGCGAATTCACACACAGCCTGATGCACGCCGAGCACGCCAACGCCCGGGCGGATGATGCGGGCGAAATCATTGAAGATCAGATAGCCGCCCGGCTTCACCTTGGGGGCGGCGGCAGCGATATCGGCGCGCACAGCCGCATACCCATGGTCAGCATCAACATAAATCATGTCGAAACTGGCATCAGCACAGGATTGCAGGAAGGGCACAGACAAACCCTCATGCCGTTCAACGCGCGGGTCTGCCAGCACATCAGCCCGACACAGGCTGAAGGTGATATCGGCCAGATGCAAACGGGAAGGCGCCATGATATCCAGAATGGCGCGGGCGAAATCGCCTTGGTAAGTGCCCAGTTCCGCCACTACGCCGCCCTGGGGTAAACGACACAGCATTTCAATCCGGTTGGTAAGCAATTGGCAGCCTTCAAGCTGCGATTGTGGAATCGGTGGCGCCGATGGCGGCACAGGCTGCACCGCAAGCCGCCCAAGCCGCCAAAGCTTCTTCACGCTTTCGGGCAAAGCCCGGCGCACAGCCAATTCCAGCCGATAAAGACCCTCGCCCGCCACCAACGCCCCCCACCCCGCATTCCATGGCCTTTGGCATAACAGGCGAAGCAGGTCGAGCAGAAATCTCGCCCAGTGCGAACCTCAAGCCCCGTCTATCGCCTCAGCAAGCGCCGCGAAGGATTGCTCAACCGGTGAAATCTCGCCTTTGCGCTGGCGCAGTACCGCCTCGATCCGCGGCGCCAGCTTCACCGCCGCATCCGCTTCCGGGTCATGCCCAGCGCGATAGGCGCCAAGCCGCACAAGATCCTTGATCTCGCCATAGGTGGACAGCAAGCGCTTGGCTTCCGACACCAATTGCCATTCATCTTCTTCCAAAACCCCCGGCATGCTGCGCGATACTGAGCGCAGCACATCCACCGGCGGGTAGCGCCCGGCCTCGGCTATGGCGCGATCCAAAACCACGTGCCCATCAAGAATGCCGCGCACGGCATCGGCCACGGGTTCATCATGATCATCGCCTTCCACCAGCACGGTGAACAGCGCGGTAATCGCCCCCGGTGAATTATCCGGCCCAGGCCCGGCGCGTTCCAGCAAGCGCGGCAATTCGGTGAAGACGGAAGGCGGATAGCCGCGCGTGGCCGGCGGTTCGCCAACCGCCAGACCAATCTCACGCAGCGCCAAGGCAAAGCGCGTCACGCTATCCATCAGCAGCAATACCTGCAGGCCCTGATCGCGGAAATGCTCGGCCACCGTCATGGCGGCATAGGCGGCTTCGCGGCGCAAAGGTGCGGCGCTATCCGATGTGGCGCAGACCACAACGCTGCGCGCGAGCCGTTCCGGCCCCAGATCATCTTCGATGAATTCGCGCAATTCGCGCCCGCGTTCGCCGACCAGCGCAAAGACAATCACATCCGCCGCCAAACCCCCGGCCAGCATGGCCATGAGGGTGGATTTGCCCACGCCGGAAGCCGCGAAAAGCCCAAGCCTTTGCCCGCGCCTGACCGGGGTAAACAGATCGAGCACGCGCACGCCAAGCGGCAACCGCACCCCAAGGCGGGAGCGCTGGCCGGCTGCCGGCGCCGGCGCATGGGTTGGGCGTTGAATCGCGCCCGGTGCCGGCATCGGCCCGCCATCAAGCGGCCTGCCCATCGGGTCCAGCACGCGCCCAAGCCAGGCATCGGAAACGGGCAGGGCTGGCCGCGGCGCCAGCGTGGCGCGCATACCAGAGGTCAGTCCGGTTAGCGGCCCGAGTGCGATGGCCTGTGCCTTGCCATCCCGAAAGCCCGCGATTTCCGCCATGACCGGCGCTCCGGTTGGCGGGGTGATCGCGACCCGGTCCCCAATCGCGGCCAGAGGGCCAAAGCCTTCCAGCGTGATGGTCAGCCCAGTGATGGCATTGACGCGCCCATGGATTTTTTCGCGCGGCAAAGCGCCCAGGGCAGCGGCGGTGGCGTGGAAATCAGGCAGCATGAGATTTCTCTAGCACAGACTCTCAGCCTTTTACCTAACGTTACTTGTCCGCGGATAAGCCCAACAGCCCTTTCCTATCTATTGGTGGAAGCAGCGCCCAGGGTTAAGCTTTGTGGCAACGGGCGCCGTTACGAATAGGCCGCCCCAAGCCGGAGGAGGACTTCATGAGCTTCATGATGAAACGACGCACATTGGCTCGCCTTGGTTTCGGGGCGGGTGCCATTCTGGCCGCACCAAGCCTTGGGCGCGCACAGGGCAGTTTTCCCGAACGCACCGTTGAAGTGGTGACGCATGCTGGGGTTGGCGGTGGTACGGATATCACAGCGCGCATGATGATGGTGCAGGCACCAAGCGAATTCAAACAGGAATTCGTGGTGGTCAATCGCACCGCCGGCAGTGGCGCGCAGGCGCTGCAATATCTGGCCTCAAAGCCTGCTGATGGGCATACGATTATTCTGGTGACGCAGACCCATTTGCTGACCCAGCTGCGCAACCGCAATGTGCCGCAGTTTTCCGAGCTTGTGCCGCTGGTGCGTGCAACCGATGATCCGCAGCTTGTGCTGGTGCGGCGCGAAAGCCCCTTCCGTACCGCGGCTGATCTGGTTGCGGCGGGCAAGCAGCGTTCGCTCCGCTTTGGTGGCACGCATGTGGGCGGCGTTGATCACATCGCGATCTTCTCCTTTGGCCGCGCTGCGGGCATGCAGCAGCCAACCCTGGTGCCCTTCCGCGGCGGCGGCGAGATTGTGATCAACCTGGTCGGCGGCAATACCGATTCAGCCCTGGTCAATCCTGCGGAAGCGGAAGCACAGCTCCGTTCCGGTGAATTGCGCCCGCTGCTGGCGCTTTCCGAAAAGCGGCTTGCGAATTTTCCGGATCTGCCGACCGCCAAGGAAACCGGCATTGATTGCGTTGCTTCCACCGTGCGCGGCTTTTGTGTGCTGCGCGGCACACCGGAAGACCGCGTGACGCGGTTGGAGGAAGGATTATTGCGCGCCATGTCCGGCCCGATCTTCAAATCCTATCTGGAAAACACGGGGCAATCGCCCGATAGCGTAGTGGGGCGCGCCGCCTGGGGCGCGCAGCTTCAGGCCTTCCATGATAGCGGGCGGGAAGCGCTGCAGGCGCTTGGCTTGCTGCGCTGATGCGTCCTGCGCGTAATCCGAATCACGCCATCGCCGCCAGTATCGCGGCGGTGGCCTTCGCCGCCATTGCCGCGACCTTCACCTTTGAACCTGTGCCGCCTGGCCTGCCCGGGCTTGGCGCAGTCGAGTTTCCGCGCCTGGTATCGGCCATTCTTTTGCTGCTGGCGCTGATCCTGGGGCTAACTGCGGCATCCCCTGCAAGTGAGGAGGATGCGCCGCGCATTTCTCCTCGCGCCTGGTTGATTTTTGCGCTCTGCCTTGGGTTTTTGCCGCTGGTAGAGGTGATCGGCACGATCCCGGCGATCCCGGTTTTCCTGATTGTGGTGGGGTTGCTCTGGGGGGGCACCGCTTGGCCCATGCTGGTGCTTTCAGCGCTTGGCATGGGCATCGCCATTTGGTTGATCTTCGTGAAGGTCTTTCGCTTGACCCTGCCCAAGGGTTGGCTGGTCACCATGCTGGGGTTTTGAGTGATGGAAGGGTTTTTGGGCGGGCTTGCCATTCTGATTGATCCCTGGGTGATGTTCATGGTGTTCCTTGGCACCGTGCTTGGGATTTTTGTGGGCGCGCTGCCGGGGATTTCGGGCAGCACCACCATTGCGCTGATGCTGCCCATGACCATCGCCATGGGGCCCATTCCCGCGATTTGTTTTTTGGGGGCGATTTATTGCGCGGCGAATTTCGGTGGGTCCATCACCGCAATCATGGTGAATGCGCCGGGTGATCCTTCGGCAAGTGCGACGGCGCTTGAAGGCTACAAGATGGCGGAAAAAGGTCAGGCGGGGCTGGCACTTGGCATGTCCGCGGTTTCTTCGGCGATTGGCGGCATATTCTCGATCATTGTGCTGATCATTGCCGCACCCTTGTTGGCGCGCTCGGCCTATTCCTTCGGGCCGCCGGAATATTTTGCGCTGGCCGTCTTCGGGCTTTCCATGTGCGCGGCGATTGGCGGTGATAGTGCGGTCAAGAATCTGATTGCCGCCGCACTTGGTGTCCTGATTGCGACTGTCGGCATGGATCTGACCACGGGGATTGAGCGCTTCGCCTTCGGTATTGATGAGCTGGCAGATGGCATCAAGTTTGTGCCCGTACTGATCGGGCTTTTCGCGGTGGGCGAAATGTTGGATCAGGTGGTGCGCCGCGCTGAGAAGACGAAAATCATCGCCATGGATGCGGCACGCGTGCCGGGCATGGCAGAGTTTCGCAAATGCAACCGCTCAATCTGGATTGGCAGCGGCATTGGCACCTTCATTGGTGCCTTACCGGCGCTTGGTGCCACAACGGCAGCGCTGATTGGCTATAATGAAACCCGCCGTTGGTCCAAGCATAAGGAGGAATTCGGCAAGGGCAGCATTGAAGGTGTTGCAGGGCCTGAGGCTGCGAATAATGCCGCTGTCGGTGGTTCCATGGTGCCAACGCTTGCCTTGGGCATTCCTGGTAGTGCGACCACGGCGATTATTCTGGCTGGCCTGATTGTGCAGGGGGTGCGGCCCGGCCCGCATCTTTTCACGGAGCAGCCAACTTTGCTTTACGCCGTATTCGCTTCAATGCTCGCAGCCAATCTGTTCTATCTTGGGCTGGGGCTTTACATGGCCAAATTCTTCGCGCGGATTTCACTTGTGCCGCCGGCGATCCTTTGGCCTTCCGTATTCGTGCTTTCCATCATCGGCGCCTATGGGCCGGATCAATCCATGGGCGATGTTGTCATCATGCTTGTGGCGGGCGTGGTGGGTTTTCTTTTTCGCCGTACCGGGTTTTCGCCTGCGCCCTTGATTATGGGGCTGGTACTGGGCGGCAAGATGGAAGAAACGCTCAAGCAATCGCTGATCATCTTTGGCGATGATGTCAGCCAATTCGCCACGCGGCCGATTGCGATGACGCTGCTTTCCATCACTGCTATCGGGCTATTATGGCCGCTGATCACGCGATTTTGGCGGATGCGCTGAGGGGTCTCAGCGCTGTGTTGGGTAGTACAATGCCACCGTATGCGTCGCCTCAGCGAAGATCAGCCAGCGTTCCACCAATAGCCCGGCGACGGCGCTGGCGGCGGCCAGCAATCCAAAGGCCATGGCGGCGCTACCGCCGATGATGATGGCAAGGCAGAAAAACAGCGCCGGCAGGGCAAAACCGAGCAGCAGCGCGATGGCGCGCAGCCGCGCCGCATGCACGCGGCCGACGCGAAACGCCATTTCACGCAGCAGGTAATTCACCTCGGTATGCGGGCTTTCCAGCGGGCGCACCTTGCCGATGAAGCCAAGCCCCGTGGCGCTTTCGCGCGTGCTGCCTGCGGGTGTTGCATCCACACTCGCCCAATAGGCGCGCTTGAAGAAAAGCGCGGCCATGCCAAGTGCGGCTGCGACCAGTGCGGGGAAAAAGCCACCGCCCCAGAAGATGGCGAGCATCGCCAGCAAGGACGCACCAGAGAAACTCGCGAATAGCAAATAGCCCGGCGCCACCATGGGGTGATGCCATTCCTTCACGGGCTTCAGCGAGGCATAGATCATGCCTGTGCAATAGACCGTGACCGCCGCGCCGGCAGCGGAAAGCAGGCCCGCGGGCAAGATCAGCCGTGCCTCATCATGCGCGAGCGCGATCAGAAATACCGTTGCGGGCAGGAAGGTAAGGATCGCCGCCACACCTTCGCGCGACAGCCAAGAAGTCCGCCATTGGCTGAGCGCGCGCCAGGCGCGTTCCGGCCGGCCCAGATGCAGCAGCGATGAACATAGCCCTGCGGCAATCAGCGCGAGCGCGATGATGGCGGCGGTGGCGCCGAACAGGCTGCTCGCCGGCAGAAGGCCGAACGGTTTCAGCACACCAAGCCAGAACAACAAGCCATATCCCGCGCCGGACGCCACGGTGAAGAAAATGATGGAAGGGGCTGGTTTCATCGGGACAGCACCTTATCCATCCAGCGCAGCAGCGGGTTGGTGATTTGGCTGGGTAAGGGGCCGGCTTCCTTGGGCGCGGTCTTCACCTGGCTTGAAGCCTTGCGCGGCGGCAGATAGCGATTGACGGGCTGGTAGCCCATCTCTGGCATCAGCTCATACCCGCCGCGTTCTGCGACAAGTTTTGAGACATCGCTGTTCGGATCACCAAGATCACCGAAATGCCGCGCATTGGCGGGGCAGGTGGAAACACAGGCCGGCACGCGGCGGTCTTCCGGGATGGTTTCGTTGTAGATGCGGTCAACGCAGAGCGTGCATTTCTTCATGACACCCTGGTCTTCATCCAATTCGCGCGCACCATAGGGGCAGGCCCAGGCACAAAGCTGGCAGCCGATGCACATATCCGTATTGACCAGGACAATGCCATCTTCCGCGCGCTTGTAGGATGCGCCCGTCGGACAAACCGTGACACAGGCCGGCGTTTCACAATGCAGGCATGAACGCGGGAAATGCACCGTGCGGCCTTCATCACCGTCACCGGCTTCATAGGCATGCACCCGGTTGAACCAAACCCCTTCCTGCGCCGCGGAATAAGGGTGCTGATCGGGCAAGGGCGCCATATGGCCGCTTGTGTTCCATTCCTTGCAATTCGTCGCACAGGCATGGCAGCCGACACAGGTATCAAGATCAATCACCAGGCCAAGCTTCTTGGCCCCCGGCGCGGGCGTGGGCAGGGATGTCATGGCTTTTTATCTCCTGCATTGAAGCGCAGAATTTTGGGCGGTTCGGGCATATTGGGTGGCGGCGTCAGCGTGCTTGGATGGGGCGCGGTGATGCCTTCCTCGCCGGGGGCGCATTTCTTGATATTGACGCGCAGATCATACCAGGCCGCCTGACCGGTAATGGGATCAGCATTGGCCAGACGGGGGCCGGTTTGCGCGGGCAGCCATTCGCTGATCACGTGGTTCAACAAAAAGCCGCGCTCGGCTTCCGCCGCATCAGGGCTCAACATCCAGGCGCCGGCACGTTTGCCGATGGCGTTCCAGGTCCAGACGGTGTCGGGATTGACGCCTTCCATCAGCGTCACTTGCCCCTTCACGCGGCCATTGCGGCTTTCGACCCAAACCCAATCATCCTGCGCAATGCCCATGGCTTCGCCTTTTGCGCGGCTCATATACAGGCGATTGGCGCCGTGGATTTGCCGCAGCCAGGCATTCATCGACCCCCAGGAATGATACATCGCCATGGGGCGCTGCGTGACGGCCGAGAAAGGAAAGCCTGAGACATCATGCGCAACTTGCTCCAGCGGCGCATACCAGAAGGGCAGCGGGTCGCAATAGGTGCGTACACGTTCACGCAAGGCTTCCGGCGGTTGCTTCGCGCCATGGCCTTCCGCAGCCAGGCGGAATTTCTGCAAGGGTTCTGACCAGATTTGCAAGACGATCTGATCAGACTTGCCAATCAGCCCCATCGCCTTGGCGTTTTCCAGATAGAGCTTGTTGGAATGCTTGAAATAGCTTTCCTCGGCCGAGAAATTATGGCGCCAGAAGCAGCCATTTTCGATGTAGCGCTGCAATTGATCCGGGTTGGGCTTGCCCACGCCCTTCGCCGTGCCATCCTCACCACGCCAACCAGCGAGCGGACCCACGCCCGGCATGCGTTCGTGATTGACGATGTAATCCGCGTAATCCTTGAAGCGCGGGCTGCCATCTTCCTTGGTGAAGGCGGGCAGGCCAAGCCGCGCGCCCAATTCAATCAGCACATCCTGGAAGGGCCGCACATCACGATCCGGCTTCAGCACCGGCTGGCGAATGGCATCGCCCGGCCCATGAGAAGACCCAATCGGACGATCCAGAATGGAAATGCAATCCCAGCGTTCCAGATAGGTCGTGTCCGGCAGGATCAAATCCGCATAGGGCACGGTTTCACTGAAAAACGCATCGGAATAGATCACGGTTGGGATGACGTATTCGCCTGACGCATCCTTGGCCGTGAGGCATTCGATGGTTTCCAGCGGATTCATCGCGCTATTCCAGGCCATATTCGCCATGAACATGAACAGCACATCAATCTTGTACGGGTCGCCCTTCGCTGCATTGCCGATCACGGTATGCATCATGCCATGCAGACCAAGCGGCGCTTCCCAGGAGAATGAATGGTCAATGCGAATGGGCGATCCATCATCATTCACCAGCAAATCATCCGGCCCATGGGTAAAGGACAGGATATTGCCGGCAAGCGGCGTATTGGGTTTGGAATTCTTGCCCGCAGGGCCGGGGCCGGGCGGAATCGGCCGCGGGAAGGGCGCCTTGTAGCGCCAGGAACCTGGCGTATCGATGGCGCCCAGCAGCATTTGCAGAATATGCAGCGCGCGGCAGGTGTGAAAGCCGTTGGAATGGGCGCTGATGCCGCGCATGGCATGCAACGCAACTGGCCGGCCGACCATCTTTTCATGCCGACGGCCAAGCGTATCGGTCCAGGGTTGGTCAAGCGTGATGGTTTGGTTGAAGGCAACATCAGCCATCTCAGCCGCGATCCGGCGAATGCGTTCCGCATCCAGCCCGCAACGTTCCGCCACCGCTTCCGGCGCATATTCAGCGCCCAGATAGCGTTCCGCCATCAAGTGAAACACCGGGCGCGCTATGCGGCCATCCGCCAGTGTGAAATCCCCGACCAGCACGGGGGAAAGATCAGCGGCGGCGGCATCCATGGCACCACGTGCACGATCCCAAGCTTGCGGCTTGGCATCAGCATCACGCACGAAAAACCCATCATCCGCGCCGCCCGGATTGCGCACCACCAGCCAATGCGCATTGGTGTGGCGCACCAGGAATTCCGAATCTACCCAATCATGGCGCAGCAATTCATGGATCAGCGCCATGACGAAAAGCCCATCCGTGCCGGGGCGGATACCCACCCATTCATCGGCAATAGCGGAATAGCCGGTACGCACGGGATTGACGGAAACCACCTTGGCGTTGCGCTGTTTCAGCGCGGCGAGGCCGGTTTTGATCGGGTTGGAATCATGATCCTCGGCAACGCCCAGGATCAGCAGATATTTCGAGCGTTCCCAATCTGGTTCGCCAAATTCCCAGAAGGAACCGCCAATGGTGTAAAGCCCGCCGGCGGCCATATTGACGGAACAAAAGCCGCCATGCGCTGCGAAATTGGGCGTGCCGAATTGCGCCGCCCAAAAACCTGTCAGCGATTGGGATTGGTCGCGGCCGGTGAAGAAGGCCAGGCGCTTCGGGTCTGTTTCACGGACCTTCTTCAGCGCGCTGGTGGCGATTTCCATCGCCTCATCCCAGGAAATCTCGGCATATTCGCCAGAACCGCGCGGCCCCACCCGCTTCAGCGGCGCTTGCAAACGCGCGGGGCTATATTGCGTCATGATGCCGGCGCTGCCCTTGCCGCAGAGCACGCCCTTATTCACCGGATGATCAGGATTGCCTTCAATATAGCGCACCCGGCCATCCTTCAGATGCACGCGAATCCCACAACGGCAGGCGCACATATAGCAGGTGGTGGTCTTCACCGTGTCGCCGATCGGTGCCGAATAGGCGATCCGATCCGTTGTGCTGCCATCTGGCATACGCCGTACCTCCAATTTTCCGGCCAAGAGTAGCGCATGGCGGGGTGGCCCTGCAAAGGGGGCTGACTGCTTTGACGGGGCAGACCGGCGGCCTTAGCGTCCCGCGCAGCAAGCGGAGACCAGCCATGAAACTGCCCACCCATGGGCGCTATCAGCATAGCGCCATCCCCCAGCGCCCAATCTATGAATGGCCCAATGGGGCGCGGCTGGCGGTGGTGCTGTGCAACAATATCGAAGCCTTCGCTTTCCGCGCCGGGCTTGGCAGTGACAGCACTGGCGCCGCGGCGCCGCAATCCCAGCGCAATTATGCCTGGCGGGATTACGGCAATCGCGTCGGGCTTTGGAACATGCTGGCCATGTTCGATGAATATGGCCTGCCTTGTGCGCATAATGTGAATGGGCTGGTGTTGGATACCTGCCCGGAAATTGCGCCAGCGCTGATGAAGCGCGGGGATGAGTTTATCGGCCATGGCCGCACCAATGCCGAACGCCAGGATATTCTGTTTGAAGATGATGAGCGCCGGCTAATTGCGGAAAGCCGAGAGGCGATCATCCGCCATACCGGCAAGGCGCCGGATGGTTGGCTTGGCCCTTACATCACGCAATCCGCGACAACGCTTGATCTGCTGAAGGAAGAGGGTTTTGGCTATGTCATGGATTGGCCGGCGGATGACCAGCCCTTCTGGATGACCACCCGCGCGGGACCGATGCTTTCCGTGCCCTATTCGGTTGAAGTGAATGACAGCCCTGTTGCGATTTTCCGCCAGCAGGCAGCTCGGGATTTCGCCGATATGGTGGTGGATCAGTTTGATGAAATGCTGGATCGGTCGCGCGATATGCCACTGGTGTGTTCCATTGTGCTGCACCCTTTCATCATCGGCCAACCCTTTCGGCTTCGCCCCTTCCGCCGCGCCATGCAGCATATTTTGACGCAGCGGGATAAGATTTGGCTGGCGCGGCCTGGAGAGATCGCGCGCCATGCCGCAAGCCTGCCCAAGGGCATTGTGCCGGGTTCAGAGATTTTGCCATGAACCGCGATCTGCCGCAGTGGCGTTCCCTGCTTTACGTGCCGGCCAGCGAAGAACGCTTTGTTGCCAAGGCACATGAACGTGGTGCAGATGCGATTATTCTTGATCTGGAAGATGGCGTGGCGCCGGATGCCAAGGCGCGCGCGCGGGCGGGGCTTGCGGCTTCTGCGGCCAGCGCGCGCCAGAACGGCGCCGATATTGTGGTGCGTATCAATCGCCCGCTGCGCATGGCGGCGGAGGATATTGCGGCGGCGGCAGCAGCGGGCGCGGATGGCGTGATCTGCACCAAGATGATGGGGTCGGATCATGTGCGGCTGCTATCCGAACTCGCAGCCGAATCGGAAGTGGCGGCGGGGCGTGTGGTGGGGGCGCTGCGCTTCATTGTGTTGATCGAAGATGCCGCTGCCTTGCGCCATGCGGATGCAATTGCCGGGGCTGACCCGCGCATTGTGGCGCTTGGTGTGGGCGGTGAGGATTTGGCGACCGATTTGGGTGCCGAACCCACGCCGGATGCCTTGGATTTGCCGAAGCGTCTTGGGCTGATTGCTGCCCGTGGCGCGGGGATTTTGCCGCTCGGCTTTATTGGCACCGTCGCGGGGTTGAAGGATTTGGACGGCTATCGCGCCATGCTGCGCCGGTCGCGTGCCATTGGTTTTGCTTGTGCGTCCTGCGTGCATCCATCTCAGGTGGCGATCATCAATGAGGAGTATGGCGCGCGACCTGAGGAGGTTGCGCGCGCCAAGCGGCTGGTTGCCGCCTTTGATGTCGCGCTGGCAGAAGGCAAGGGCGCGGTCGCTTTTGAGGGCGACATGATTGACAAGCCGATTGTGGAGCGCGCGAAGAAATTGATTGCGCGTTCAGGTTAAACCACCGCTGTCATCCCGCCATCCACGTAAAGCAGATGGCCGTGCACGAAGTCTGATGCGGGGGCGGCAAGGAAGATTGTGGCGCCCACCAGTTCTTCCACCTTGCCCCAGCGTCCGGCGGGGACGCGTTTGCAGAGCCAATCGCTGAAGTCGGCGTTCTGCACCAAAGCGCTGGTGAGTTCGGTCGCGTAATAACCAGGTGCCACGCCGTTCACATTGACGCCGTGTTTGGCCCATTCGGCGCAGAGGGTGCGGGTCAGCATCCGCAGCGCGCCTTTGCTCGCGGCGTAGGGTGCGATGGTGGGGCGGCCCAATTCGCTTTGCACGGAACAGATGGTGATGATTTTGCCCGCGCCGCGGGGGACCATGCGTTTGCCGGCGGCCTGGCAGCAATACCAGACGCCGTCGAGGTTAGTGCCAAGCACTTCGCGCCAGGTTTCGGGCGGCATTTCGGTGGCGGGGGCGCGGCGCATGATGCCTGCATTGGCGACGAGGATATGGATTGGCCCGATGGTGCTTTCCATTTCGGCGAAGGCGTCCTCAACGCTTCGGGGATCGGTCACGTCGAAGGCGCGGGTGATGGTTTCGATGCCCGCGTCTTGAAGTTTCTTGTGGGCGTTCTTGAGTCTTTCCGGATCGCGCCCATTGACGATGACGCGTGCCCCCGCTTCTGCAAGCCCCTTTGCGAGTGCAAAGCCAATCCCCTGACTGGACCCCGTCACGAGCGCTATTTTCCCGGTGAGATCAAATATTTTCATTGATGTATTCCTTGAAGTTCTGGCGGGGTCCGGGGTAACACGCCTTGGTCTTCGGCGCCCCATTTCTTTCGACCTAAGTAAACCCTCTTTTACGGCAGAGCTTCAAGTGCCGGCATCTTCCAGCGCCCATCAGTAATCTCGGCACGTGGGCGATACAGCCGCAACACGGCATTCCACGGGCTTGGCACCGGTAGGCAATTTGGCGTGGTATCCGTGCAGCCGCCGAATTGCACGGTTACTGCCCCGTCAGCCCCGCGCTGAGCGGTGACGTTATTGAGCGACACGGCATTCCGTGGATTGGGCACCATATAGCCGTGTTCATCATAAACCGTGACCGACCAGAAGCCATCGACCGGCACATCCGTAAGGCGCATCCGCCAGCTACGACCGGGCTCAGGGGGTAGGATGGGCATATAAATGGCGGCATGCGCAGGATTACCGCCCCAGCCAGCGGCTGCGGCGACAAGCCGCGCCACCGGATCCACCTGCCCGCGCGCGCCAAAACCATTCTTGAAATCCGCGAAGGGAACAAGCGCGCTCAAGGCATTACGCAGCGCTTCCTGAGAGGATTTGTCCCAATTCGGTACTTGCCAAACGCCGAGGCCACCTGGTTGTTTAATCCGCAAGCCATCCTGCGCGGCACGCGCCGCGGCCACATCGGCGGGGTCATTCGGGTCAAGGAAGGTGCGGATGGCAAGGCCCAGATAGCGCGTGCCGATTTCGGCCCGCGTGAAGCGATGCTTGCCGGGCGCATAGAAGACAGACGGGTTGTAATGGTCCTGGTCAATCAGCAGCAGTGACATGAAGCGCCCGCGCGTATCGGGCAATTCCACGGTGACCGGCCCCGCATCAAGATCAATGATCGCGAAGGAATAAAGCGTATCACGGTTCATGCGCACCACGCCCTGCTGGTCCAGCGGCGTGACATCGCGCAGATGAAAAAAGCGGCCCAGAGCGCCTTGCGCGACATAGGTAGCGAAATAATGGTCCGTTTCAGCGCGGGCGAAATTATCCACCGTGACGCGCTGTGGGGCCTGGGCCTGCGTCGGCCATGCCAGGCTTAGGCTGAGACTGAACAGCATCAGGTGCAGAAAATTTTTCATCATCGGTGCTCCACCTTTCGAGGCCTTGGCTGGCAGAAGATCGCCGCTATGTTCGAAGGCTAAAGGTAACTCACGCCCCCAGGAATGACCTATGTCAAACGCCGCCTATGCCAGCCTGAAATCCCGTTTTGGGCGCATCGCCGCGCTGCATGAAGCCGCGGCCATGCTTCATTGGGATGCGAGTGCGATGATGCCGCCGGGTGGCGGTGCCGCGCGCGGTGAGCAATTGGCGACCCTTGCCGGGCTTGCGCATGAAATGCTGACCGCGCCTGCGGTGGCGGAAGACTTGGCACTGGCTGAGGCGGAAGGCGAATGGGACAGCGGCAACCTTGCCCTGATGCGCCGCACCCATGCGCGCGCCACCGCCTTGCCAACCAGCCTGGTGGAAGCAAGCACACGCGCCAAATCGGCCTGCGAGAAAATCTGGCGGGAGGCCAAGGCGCGGGCTGATTTCGCCATGGTGCGCCCGGCACTCACCGAAGTTGTCGCCCTGCAACGCGAAACCGCGGCGGCGCTTTCAGCGGCGCTTGGCATGACGCCTTATGATGCGCTGATGGATGGCTATCAGCGCGGTGTGACGGCGGCGGATGTGGAGCCTGTCTTCGCGGCCTATGAGGCGTTTTTGGCTGAAGCCCTGCCTTGTGCTGAGGAAATACAAGCCAAGCGCGGCGCGCCCGTGCCGCTGACTGGGACATTTCCCGTGCCTGCGCAGAAGGCGCTGTGCCAGGCGCTCTCGGCTCGCATTGGCTTGGAATATGACCATGCGCGGCTGGATGAATCGCTGCATCCCTTTTGCGGCGGCACGCCCAGCGATGTGCGCATCACGACCTTTTATGATGAAGCGGATATCGCGAAGGCGCTGCTTGGCGTGCTGCATGAAACCGGGCACGCGCTTTATGAACGCGGCTTGCCGGCGGCCTATGCGCGCCAGCCAGTGGGTGAGGCAGCGGGGATGGCGGCGCATGAAAGCCAATCGCTGATTGTTGAAATGCAGGCATGCCGTTCGGATGCGTTTTTGCGCTTTCTGGGCAGCGAATTGCGCACGCGTTTTGGCTGCGACGCGGCCGTGGTGGCGCCCGAAAACCTCGCGCGGCTTTGGCGGCGCGTTTCGCGCGGCTTCATTCGCGTGGATGCGGATGAAATCACCTATCCCGCCCATGTCATTCTACGCTTTCGCCTGGAAAAGGCGATGATCGAAGGCGCTTTGCAGGTGGCTGATCTACCGGCGGCTTGGAATGAGGGGCTGGAAAAGCTGCTCGGCATTCGCCCGCCCAATGATGCCAAGGGTTGCTTGCAGGATATCCATTGGCATGACGGCGCCTTTGGCTATTTCCCATCCTATACGCTGGGGGCCATGGCGGCAGCGCAATTGATGAAGGCAGCGCGCAAGGCGGAACCGGGCTTGGACGCTGCGCTGGCAGAAGGTGATATGGCACCGCTGCTGGGGTGGCTGCGTGCCCATGTGCATGGCAAGGGATCGCTGCTCGGCTTTCAGGATTTGTTGCGCGCAGCCACCGGTAAGCCACTGGACCCGAATGACTTCATGGATCATTTGCGGGTGCGGTATTTGGTGCAGTAACTGGATTTACGCGATTTCCCGCAGCATCTTGGCGCGCATGGCGCGGGCGAAATCGCGCCGTGTTTCGGCCACCATCACAAAGGCGCCAGGCCCGCCCATCACATTGCCTTCATAATGCACATGCAGCGGTTCATTGCCGCGCGTCACTGGCGCGATTTCTATAGCGAGGCCATTGATGGTGATGCCCTGTGCTACCGCCGCGTCCCGCGCATCAGGGGCGAGTGTGATGGAGCGCATATCCGGCCCATCACCCGCCACATCAATCACACGCTCAGTCGCGCGGAAAGGTGCAGCAGCGATCAGCGCTGCCGCATGGGTGATCGCGTCGCCAATCGCGTTATAGCTTTGCCGTGATCGTGGCGCGGCCAGCACGGCATTGGCGAATACCTGCGCTGATGCCGCATCACTCACGCGATGCCAATCCACCACCAGGGCAGCGCCGCCCGGGCTGCCCCATTCAGTCATGGCCAGCGCAATGGCGCGGCGCGGATTGGCCGCGATGGCATCCAGCACTGCCGGATGCGTGATGGATTCCGCAATGCCTTCGCGTTGCAGGCGAAACTCATCCGCATCAATGGAACCGGAGGCATCCATTGCCAACACCAGCAGCAAATCCACTTCGGGCGCGGCTTGCGCCTGCGCTGTAGCGCTGATCAGCGCTGGCGTGAGGAGCACACCGCGGCGTGGCCATTTCAGCATCAACGAGCCCTCCCCAATAGGCGCCGCGCGCGTTCAACCACGGGCAGATCAATCATCGCGCCTTCAAAAGCAACCGCGCCCTTGCCTTCCGCAAGCGCCACATCAAAGGCGGCAATCAGCCGGCGCGCGCGTTCCACTTCCGCCGGCGCCGGCCCATATTCCTCATTCACCACGGCCACTTGCGCGGGATGAATGCAGGCCGCGCAACCAAAGCCCAGTGCGCGTGACCGCCTGAGCGACGCGCGATAGGCATCAAGGTCGGAGAAATCCGCGAATACGCCAATGGACCCCAGCGGCAGGATACGCGCCGCGCGTGCCGCCGCCACCGCCATCATGCCATAGACGTAGAGCGAATCAGCACCCGGCACCGCTTCCAATTCCGTTGAGAGATCTTCCGAACCAACGCCAAGCGCTGCCATGCGCGGATCCGCCAAAGCAATCGCGTGCAAGGCGGGCAGCGCATCGGGCGTTTCCACCACACCGATGAAGCGCGTATGGCCAATCCGCATGCCAAGCGCCGCTTCCCGCGCTGCCACAACTTCCGACAGAAGCTTGATATGTTCCGGCCCCATCACCTTGGGCAGCATGAGTGATGACACTTCCGGCATGATGGCCGCCGCGATATCCGGCACGGCCAATTCCAAGGGCCGATTGATGCGCACGCAAATTTCCTGCCCATGCGCGGCAATCGCCTTGGCTGCAGCGGGCAGCGCTGCGCGCGCGGCTTCTTTCTCGCTGGGTGGGATGGAATCTTCCAGATCAAGAATGATGACATCCGCGCCGCGCGTATGTGCCTTGGCAACAAAGCGTTCCGCCACCGCGGGGATGAACAGCAGCGACCGCCAGCTATTCGGGTTTGATGCCGGCATCAGGCAAACTCCGCTTCCAGCTTGGCGCAGAGATAGCCATCCTTATCCGCTGCCCAGCATTCCATCTTGCCGCCTTCCTGCACCGAACCACAAAGCGTGACGGTATCACCCACCCAAAGCGGCCGCGCGAGCCGCGCGGTGAAACCCACCAGCCGCCCCTTGGCGCGCTTCAACGCCGCATCCAGAATCAGTTGCATGGTCAGGCCGCCATTCTGCACGGTTGCCTGATAGCCTTCCTCATCGCGCGCATAATCCGCATCGTAATGAATGCGATGCGCATTCCAGGTGACCGAGGAATAGCGAAACACCAAGGGCGAAGACAGCAATACCTTATCGGACCAGGCTGCGCCCCCAGGCGCCGGCACTGGCGGCGTTGCGGTGGTTTTCTGGCCGGGTGGCGTTGCTTCGCGATACATCGCGTCAAATTCCTCAACGGCAATCACCTGGCCACGGCTTTCGATGGTGTGGCGCATGGTGAGCACCGCCATGCGCCCGGTGCGGCCATGCTTGGGCGCAATCGCCGCGACCTCGGCCTTTTTGATCGCGGGTTCACCGACAATCAGATTGCCATGGATTTTGACGCGCCGGCCCGCCCCCATGCGGCGCGGCAGCGGAATCGGCGGCAGGAACACGCCCTTATTCGGGTGGCCGTCCGGGCCGATATCGGATTGCTTGGCGATATCAGGGAAGAACATGCTGAACCAATGCGGCGGCAGCGCCATGCCCTGGGTGATGCTGGCCGGGTCCATATCCAGCATGCCGGCAATGCGGCGCGCGGATGAAAGCCCGATTTCATCTTCCACAATACGCGTACGTCCCACCCAAGGGGCAAGCGCGGCAATCGCCGCATCAAATTCAGCATCGGTCATGGCATTGCATCCCAGCACATACGCGTAAGCCGCCCAGCGGTGGCGAAGGCAGCGGTAAAGCCCGGCATGCCATCCGGCAAGCTCTCGGGCACCCGATCCGTGAAAACACTGATGATGAAGCGCGGCGTATTGCCACGATACACCACGCCGGCATCCATCCGCCCACGCGGGCCGCGCCCGGTTTTATGCGCAACCTTCGTCTTGCCCGGCAGCATGGAGGGGATGAGGTTACGCAGCCTCTGCCAGGACAGGATATCAAGCCCCAATTGGCAAAGCTCCACACTGGCACCGAGTTCCGCCGCCGCGCCCGCATCCGCGGCACCCCGCAGCATCTTGTCCAACAAAATGCCCTGATCACGCGCCGTGGTGCAGGCGACCGCTTCAATAGGGTGATCCCAGGCAAGGCCAGGCGGCGGGAAATTCACCCGATGCGTCGTGCCCTTCATGCCGATGCGGCTGCACCAGGCATTCAGCGCATCACGATCCAGCCTTTCCAGCACAAGCTGCGTGCAGACATTGTCGCTGGTGATGATCATGTTCACGAAAGCATCGCGTAGCGGAATGACGCAGCCTGGCGTCATGTGTTGATAGGTGCCGCTATCCACGCCTTCCTGCAGGCGCGCTTCAATGGTGCATGGCTCATCGAGTTTCAGCACGCCTTCATGCACACGCGAAAGCGCGTGCATGAGGATGGAGGTTTTGCGCGTGCTGGCTGATGGCAGCACCATATCGCCAGTGCGATCCGCTTCCTGTCCCGTCACCAGATCCTTCACATACCAGCTTGTGGTGAAGGGCTGCGCGTCACAGACCGCATTCATGCGCGCGATCAAATCCTGCATGGGCGTTCTCCTTTGCTGGGCAGGCTAACTCTGGCCGGGCGGCATGGCCAGGGCGTGGCTTTTCCGGTTAGGCTGGGACCAAAGCAGGAGGATCGAAGCATGAGGCAGGATATCAAGCATGTCGCGGTGATTGGCGCGGGCACTATTGGTGCTTCCTGGGCGGCCTATTTCCTGAGCCGAGGCTTGAGCGTGACAGCAAGCGACCCTTCCCCCGGTGCGCCGGATTTGATCCGCCGCATGGTGGAAAATGCCTGGCCGATTCTGATGCGGCTTGGCGGCAAGGCGGATGCCAACCCCAATGCCTGGCGCTTTGAAGCGGACCCCGTGGCGGCCGTGGCCGGGGCGGATTTCGTGCAGGAAAGCGCGCCGGAACGCTTGGATGTGAAGCAGCCCCTGCTCGCGCGCCTTGATGCCGCTTTGCCGGCGGATGTGGTGATTGCTTCATCCACTTCCGGGCTGCTGGCCAGCCGCTTGTCGGAGCTTTGCGCGCATGCCGAACGCGTGGTGATCGGCCACCCCTTCAACCCGCCGCATTTGATCCCATTGGTGGAGGTTGTGGGCGGCGCCAAGGGCAGCCCGGAAGCCGTGCGGGCGGCGATGGAATTCTACCGCGCCATCGGCAAATATCCGATCGAAATCAAAAAGGAAGTGCCCGGCCATTTGGCGAACCGCTTGCAGGCGGCGCTCTGGCGCGAAGCGGTGCATCTGGTGGCGGAGGGTGTTGCGAGTGTCGCCGATGTGGATGCCGCGATCAGCGAAGGCCCCGGGCTGCGCTGGGCTTTGATGGGCCCGCATACCACCTTCCATCTGGCGGGCGGCGAGGGCGGCATGGCGCATTTCCTGCACCATTTGCTGCCGGCGGTGACAAGCTGGTGGGATGATCTGGGCCATCCCAAGGTAGATGAAGCCTTGCAGCGCACGCTTGCGGAAGGTGTCGCGGAAGGCACCAAGGGGGCGTCTACGCGTGATCTTGCGGCTTGGCGTGACGCGGCTTTGGTGCGCTTGCTGGAAGCGCGGGGGAAATGAAACTTGTCGCGCGCCGCCCGACTGCTCGATCTTTTGCAACTCTTGCGGCAGCATAGGCGGCCGGTAAGTGGGGCGGTGTTGGCGGCGGAACTCGGCATCAGCCTGCGCAGCCTGTATCGCGACATCGCCACCCTGCAGGGACAAGGCGCTGAAATCAGCGGCGAAGCCGGCATTGGCTATGTTTTGCGGCCTGGTTTTCTGCTGCCGCCCCTGATGTTTCAGGAAGAAGAGATCGAAGCCCTGGCGCTTGGTTTGCGTTGGGTCGCGCAACAGGGTGATGAGGTATTGGCGGATGCCTCTCGTGTGGCGCTGGCGAAGCTCGCGGGGGTTCTGCCAGTCGGGGCAAGAAGTGCACTTGAGGAGTCGTCGCTCGTGGTGCCGCCGGCGGATCAGGCAGCCGTTGATCTATTGCCGGCACTGCGCCGCGCCATCCGTGCCGGCCGATGCCTGGTGCTGCGCTATCGCGACGAACAGGGCAGGGAAACCGAACGACGCGTTTGGCCCTTTGGGTTGGTTTACTTCGATCAAGTGCGTTTGCTGGCGGCGTGGTGCGAATTACGTGGCGACTTCCGCCATTTTCGCGCCGACCGTATTGCCGGCCTGACCGAAACAGGGGAGCGCTATCCGCAGCGACGCCAAGCGCTGCTGCAAAAATGGCAAGAAATTGAGTGTAAAGGCCCCTTCTGAAGATTGCTGACAGAATCTGTCAGTGGCAGCGATTAGGTTGGACCTCCATCAAAGGAGGAACCCGATGGCTGAACCCAATTTCACCGTGCTTTATGTGACGGATGTTTCGGCAAGCACGAAATTCTACACCGATCTGCTGGGTCGCCCGCCAGTCGAAGCTTCGCCTGGTTTCGCCCTTTTCGCCTTGAAAAGTGGCATGATGCTGGGTCTTTGGCGGCGTTCGGAGGTGCAGCCCCCAGCAACAGGCCCAGGCGGTAGCGAATTGTCATTCCAGGTAGCGGATCCGGCGGCGGTTATCGCGTTACATGCGGAATGGATGGCGCGCGGCCTCAGCATCATTCTAGCGCCAGCTAAAATGGATTTTGGCTTTACCTTTCTCGCATGCGACCCGGATGGGCATCGGCTGCGGGTCTTCGCCGAGCCATGAATGGCGGTTGGATCGCCGTGGCTTGCGCCGATCATGTCGCTTTGGGCGTGGCGGGCGGCTTCATGCAGGTCTGCCACGGCAAGGCAGCGCCGCTGCGCCGCATGCGTCCGGGGCAGCATGTCGCCTATTATTCGCCGACCGAGGCGTTCCGCGGGCACCAACCACTACAAGCCTTCACAGCAATCGGCGTCATTCGTGATTCGGAACCGTATTACTTCGATATGGGCGGGGGATTTCGGCCCTGGCGACGCGATGTAGATTGGCTTGTCAGTCAGTCGGCAGATATCCGCCCCCTTTTGGAACAGCTGGAATTCGCCGCTGGTCGAGGTTCCGGCTGGGGTTTTCCGCTTCGCTTTGGAGTCTTGGCTGTGAGCGATGCTGACATGGCGGTTATTGCCTTTGCGATGAGCGCAAGACTGTCAGCCGCGAAACCGGGTGCAGCCAGGGCGTGAGTCATGCACAGCCATCAGGCCACCCGCCCCGCCCGCAATAACCGCCCCGGCAGCGCGCCAGTCGCTACGCCATCGCGATAGGTCACCGCACCATTCACAATGGTCGCGGCATAACCTTCGGCCTTTTGCAGCAAGCGCCGACCACCCGCCGGCAAATCGCGCACCATGCGCGGCGCCTGCAGCTTCAGCGCGGCGAAATCAATCACATTCACATCGGCCTTCATGCCGGCGCGCAAAACGCCACGATCATGCAGGCCCGCCGCGCGTGCCGTGTCAGATGTCAGGCGGCGGATCATATCCTGCACCGGGAATACCGCCTCCTTCGCATCCCGCGCCCAATAGGAAAGCAGAAAGGTCGGGAAGGACCCGTCCGAGATGAAGCCCACATGCGCGCCACCATCGGAAAGCCCGGCAATGGCATTGGGGTGGCGCAGACACTCCGCACTAGCCGAAAGCGTGTAATCGGCGAAATTCGTGAGCGGCGCGAAGATGAAGCCACGCCCATCATCGGCAATCAGCAGATCGTAAGCGACTTCTTCTGGCTTCCGCCCTTCCCGCGCGGCCATGGCGGCGATGGAAGCCGAAACCGGCGGCGCATAATCCGGCGGATCGCCAAAGGGGAACATGCGCTCAAAGGCAAGGCGCGAAATCAGCGGAAAATTGCTGCCCGAAATGCGATCCTCCGAAAGAATCCGCGCGCGCCTTCCCGGTTCCGCCATGGCGGCGGCGCGCTCGGCCGCCGGCAGGTGTGCGATTTCCTTATAGCTCGGGCAGCCGGAAAACGGGTTCTGACTGCCTTCCAGGCCCAGCAGAATGCCAATCGGGCGCGGCGGAAAGACGGGTCGGATCGGCAGCCCCGCCGCCGCTGCGCCATCGGAAAGGGAGAGCAATTCCTTCCAGGCTTCCGTGCGGTCATGCCGCGCGGTCAGGGAAAACACGACAGGCTGTCCGGTTGCTTCCACCACGCGGCGCACCATGGCGAATTCGGTGGCGGGGTCGGGCGTGTTCCAATCGGAAACCAATTCCAGCAAACCACCGCCGCCTTCGCGCAAGCCCTGCGCCAGGCCGCGCAACTCATCTTCCTGCGCGCGGAGTGTCGGCGTCGGGTCGCCCTTCAAGGTCTTGTGGCTGATGGTCCGAGATGTCGAAACACCAAAGGCACCAGCGCGCACCGCATCGGCAGTGATGGCGCGCATGGCAGCGATATCCGCCTGATTGGCGTTTTCCAAATTCAGCGCGCGTTCGCCCATGACATGCACACGCACCGCGCCATGCGGCAGCAGGGCGCAAATATCCATATCGCGCGGGCGCGCGGCCAAAGCATCCAGATATTCGGGGAAGCTTTCCCAGGCCCAATTCAAGCCTTCATGTAGGATGGGGCCGGGGATGTCTTCCACGCCTTCCATCAATTCAATCAGCTTGTCGCGATCCGCCGCACGGCAGGGCGCGAAGCCAACGCCGCAATTGCCCATCACCGCGGTCGTCACACCATGCCAGGCAGAAGGCGCCAAATGCGAATCCCACACCGCCTGTCCATCATAATGCGTATGGATATCAACAAAGCCGGGTGTCACCAGCTTGCCGCGCGCGTCAATTTCGGTAGCGCCGCGTTCCGGCACATTGCCAATGGCGGTAATGCGCCCGCCGGCCATGGCCACATCCGCCTCCCGCGGAGCCGCGCCCGTACCATCCACCACAACGCCGCCACGGATCACGATATCGGTCATGGGCTTCATCCCTGCTTGCTTGAAGAACAGGCTAAACCATGACTGGTCTTTATGGAAAGCGGGCCGACAGGCTTAGCGGGGCTCAATTCGCGGGGTCGCCAATTTCCTCAAACGCGCGGCGCAGCCGCGCCACCTGGCTTTCCAGGCGTGCCGGCACCGGCCCGAAACTGAGCGCCTTATTCAGGCTGGCCTCTGCCTCCGCGGTCTGCCCAGTGAAGAGAAACGCCTCCGCACGGCCCACATGAACATCCGCCGAAGTCGGCGCCCGGCGCGCGGCTTCCGTCATGGCGTCCAGCGCGCCCCTGCTATCATATTGCGCAAGGCGCAGCCGACCCAGCAGCAAATGCGCCGCCGGGCTGAAGGGGTCATAAACCAGTGCGTCCTGCACCAATTTCAAGGCTTCCAGGCTGCGCCCAAGCCGCAGCATGATCTCGCCCTTTTCGGTCAGGGCCGTTGGGTCGTCGGACCGCAAATTCAGGCCCTTGTCGATTTCTTCGAGCGCCTTGGCGTAATCGCCCCGCGCCCGAATCACCTGCGCAACTCCCGTGTGGATCCAGAAGGCACCGGGGTCCAATTGCCGGGCGCGCGCGTAATCCTGCATGGCGGCGTCTGGCCTGCCCATCAGGAAATGCGCGCGGCCACGCCCATAGATAAAGCCGCCATCATTCGGATTATTCGCTACCAGCGCCGAGAAGATCGCATAGGCTTCCTCACCCCGGCCAGAGCGCAGCAAGGAACGGCCAATCAGGGCGCGCACTGTGCGTTCCGCATCCGCATCAAGCCCGTCAAGCAGCAGCATGCGGGTCAGCCGTTCACGTACTTCGGTTTCAACACCAAGGGTTTGCGCCAAGTGCCAAGCATAAAGCTTGGGGAAGACAAAGCGCCAAACCTCTGGCGCGCCGGCGGCCAAAAGCTCATCAACCTGATTGAGGGCGAAGCCGCCGATATCGGCAATCTGGCCATGCCCCGCGAGACGCAGGCGGAGCTTCAGCTTATCCTCATCCTGGATGATCTCGCCTGAAACACGGCGCGGCGCGATACCCAAAAGATTGCGCGCGATATCGGCCAGGGAGCGCAGCGAAATGCCGGCAATGGGTACGTTGAAATCGGGCTTCTGCCCAACAAGTTCCACATTCGGCCGTACCACCCTTTCGGATTTCACAAGCCGTTCCGCGGCGGCGATCTGATCCAGCAGGCGCAGCGCCACCACTTCGGCCGTAAGCCCCGTTTCGGCAAGCCGCGCGGGCACTTGGATGGGCGCGACCTCGATCGTGTCCTGGTGGATTTCGCGGATGATCATGATCGTCAGCACCACCAGGATGATCACCGGCAGCACCGCGAAGAGCGCAGCTTGAAAACTGGTCCAAAGACTGACGAAAAGATGGTTTTGGCGTTGCTTGCCGGCCGCGCCCTCGCCAGCCGGGTTTTTCTGCGGGTCAGTCATCGGTCACAAGGGTCACGTAATGGGAATCGCCAAGGGTCGGGAAGGGGAGAGCAACGGCTGTTTAAGGCAGATACGCCGGAAGCGGAAATAGGGGGCAGACAGGGCCTACCCGCGTGGGCTGGCGGCCGCGGCGCTTTCCAGAGTTTCCCGGAACAGCCGGGCGGGCAACCCGCCGCCGGCGACATTATCCATCGGCACGCCATCATCATTGCCGAGCCAAACGCCGATCACCAGGCCACCGCTTATGCCGATGAACCAGGCATCGCGATATTCCTGGGTGGTGCCGGTTTTGCCAATAACAGTCCGGCCCGGAATAGCAGCAGCACGGCCCGTGCCACGCGCCACCACCGCCGCCATCATGCTGCGCATGGCTTCCATATGCTCGGGCGCAAAGGCGCGTTCAGGCTCTGGTCGCGGCAATGGCCAGGGGCGGCCTTCGGCCTGCACTTGTGTCACGCCAAAGGGCTCCACCCGAAAGCCACCATTTGCAAAGGGGGCATAGGCCGCCACCAGATCAAGCAGCGTCACTTCGCCAGTACCAAGCGCAATCGTGGCATCACGCGGAAAGGGGCCATCCAGCCCGGCGCGGCGTGCAGCTTCCGCCACTTTGCGATGCCCGCCCGCGCGCTGCATCAGCCGCACGGCGGAGGTATTCACGCTCTGCGCCAAAGCCTCTTCCACGCTGATTTCGCCGCGTGCGCGCCATTGCCCATTGCTCGGTGACCAGCCGCCAAGATTAAGCGCCGTATCGGCGATCATGTCCTGCGGCCCGATGCCGGCTTCCAAGGCGGCGAGAAAAACAAACGGCTTGATGGCGCTGCCCGGTTGGCGCCGCGCCTGGGTTGCGCGGTTAAAGGGGCTATTGCGGTAATCCTTGCCACCCGCCATGGCGCGCACCGCACCGGTTGCGGCATCCATCGCTACTACTGCGCCCTGGAATACGCCGGCCCGCGCGCCTAGCCCGGCCAGGATCGCGTCAATCCGCGCCTCGGCCGCCGCCTGCAAAACGGGATCGAGTGTGGTGCGCAATACCAGATCAGCATTTCCTGGCGCGCGGCCCGCCATGCCATCCTGCACCCAATCGGCGAACCAGCCGGCATCGCGCGAAGGTGCCGGGGTGAAGCGTATAGCCTCGGCCGCCTGCAAGGCCTGGGTCGCTGTCAGTACGCCGGTTTCGGTCATGGCGGTCAGCACTTCCATCCCGCGCGCCACGGCCGCAGCCTGATTGACGCGCGGATTGATGCGCGATGGCGCCTTGGGCAGCCCGCCCAGCACCGCCGCCTGCCCCGGTGTCAGGCGCCTGGCCGAGACGCCAAAATAAAGCCGCGCCGCTGCATCCACGCCGTAGGTGCCCGCCCCGAGATAAACGCGGTTCAAGTAGATCTCGAGCAATTCATCCTTGCTGAAGCGCTGTTCCAGCCAAAAGGCGAGCATGGCTTCCTGCGCCTTGCGCTTCAGGCTGCGTTCCGGCGTCAGGAACAGGTTTTTCGCCAATTGCTGCGTCAGGGTTGAGCCGCCCTGCACCACGCGGCCCGAGGTGAAATTGGCATGCACCGCGCGCAAGAGCCCGATCGGGTCTATGCCCCAATGCTCGCGAAAGCGCCGATCCTCAATAGCGATGAAAGCGGCCGGTAGATGCGCCGGCATGTCGCGCAGCCTGAGCGTTTCTCCATACAAATCGCCATTGGTCGCAAGCAGTTTGCCATCGGAAGTGAGCAGCGTGGTGGAAGGCCGCCGCGTTGTCGCAAGCGCCGATTCCGGGCGCGGCAAATCCCAGGCCAAAACCAGCAATACCACGGAAGCCGCGATCAGCCCCCAGATTGTCGCAAGGAAACCAAAGCGCAAAAGCCCGAAGCGTCGCCGCGGACGTGCTGCGGGACGTGAGGGGGGGGCAGAAAGACGCGCGCCCATGGCCTCTCTGGCCGGGCTTCGGGGGGGCGTGCCGCGACCTTCTGAGGATTTGGCCGATGCTCGGGCCATGCGCTTGCATATCACGCCGGACCTTGCGGCGAAACAGTGATTGACGCGGCGGGATAAGCCCCGGAACATCGACGTGGTTTCAGGAGCGCCAGGCTTGGCAATGTCTCGCGGGATTTGGGTGATTGGCGCGGCGGTCTTCACCATTGGTTTTTCCACAACGCTCGCCATGCCGCTTTTCACCACCTATGCGGCGCGGGATGGCCAGGGCGCGGGCGGGCTTTCCGCCGCCTTCATTGCCTATGCGGCGAGTGCGATCATCTCAGCACCGCTATTGGGCGGGATGTCGGATCGCATTGGGCGTAAGCCCTGCATTCTGGCCGCGCTGGCGCTGACCATTTGCGGCACGATTGCGCTGATCACGGCGCCGGGGCTTGCCGCGCTTGCCTTTGCACGCGGCATGCAGGGGCTGGCGGTGGGTTTGCTTGCCGGTGGTGCCACGGCCTGGGCGGCAGAATTGGCGGCGGGGCCTGAAGCTGGCCGCCGCGCCGCGCAAGTCACCACACTTGCGAGTGCGAGCGGCTTTGCCGCCGGCGGCATCGCGACCATGATCGCTATTGAAATCTTCGGACCCACTGAACCACCGCTGACTTTTTGGCTGCATATGACGGCGCTGGCCACGATTTTCCTGCTGGTGTTCTTCCTGCCGGAAACTAAAACCCCGGCACGTGTGGCGTGGCTGCGCATGCCAAGCTTTCCGCGCGGCACCTTACCGCTCTCACTGAGTATGCTGGCTGCCTGGGCGGTGACGG
>Ga0315907_10000937_pt1 | contig 39890 bp, 39 predicted proteins | sample LakEriMetagenome_3_FD_203525 | JGI IMG/M metagenome (GOLD analysis project Ga0315907, IMG submission 203525) | Freshwater fungal communities from buoy surface, Lake Erie, Ohio, United States - Buoy 12 MA123 | ecosystem: Environmental > Aquatic > Freshwater > Lake > Lake biofilm | place: USA...
ATTATAGGATGTTCAACCTCTAACGATGGTAATAATTCAACAACTACTGTTGTTCCATTAAATCCCACAAATTTAACAGGCAATAATCCTGCTATCAGCCAAATAGTTTTAACATGGACTGATAACTCAACTAATGAAACTGGTTTTAAAATTGAGAGAAAAACAGCTCAGACTAATTATACATTGATTGGTAATTCAAATGCTGATGTAACAACATACACGGACAATACAGTTTTAAATAATATACCATACACTTATAGGGTATATGCCTACAATAATGTTGGTAATTCATTGACATATTCTAATGAATTCACAATAAGATCTATTGGAATACCTGTAGTAGCAACTTTACCCATCACTTCTGTAAGCTATACATCTGCAGTCAGTGGAGGAAACATTTCAGATAATGGAGGTGCAAATGTAACAACTAGGGGAATTGTTTGGGACACCAATCCGAATCCTACAATATCATTAAGCACAAAAACGGTGAACGGGAATGGAAATGGCACCTTCAACAGCAATATGAGTTCATTAACTCCAGGAGTTACATATTATGTTAGAGCTTATGCCACAAATTCTAAAGGAGTTGGATATGGAGACAATATTAGTTTTACCACAACTGTTTTGTATTCTACTGGAAATGGCTTAACAGATATTTGTGGAAATAATTATCCTTCTGTCATTATTGGGCAACAAGAATGGATGAAGAAAAATTTAGATGTCTGTAAATACAGAAATGGTGATATTATCCCACAAGTTCAAGATCCATCTCAATGGGCAAATCTAACAACAGGAGCATGGTGTTATTATCAAAACAGCACTGCTAATGGGACAGTTTATGGGAAATTATACAACTGGTATGCAGTAAATGACCCGAGAGGTTTAGCTCCGCAAGGATGGCATGTTCCTAGTGAAACAGAATGGAGTAATTTAGTTACGATTTTAGGAGGAACATCTGTAGCTGGGGGTAAGATGAAAGATACAGGAACAACTTATTGGTTAAGTCCAAATACTGGGGCGACTAATATTTCTGGTTTTACAGGTCTGCCGGGAGGGTATTTTTTTGGACCAACTACAATTCCAGATTACCCTGTTAATTATGGATATTGGTGGAGTTCTACACCTTCTAAATTCATAACATTAGGTTATGATCAGGAGAGTATTTTTATTGGAGTATTAAATTTTACTTTGGGTTTTTCAGTTCGTTGTCTTAAAGATTAAGACTTACTTAAAACTACAAAAGATTTTGGGTCGAATTAGGGTCAAATAACTTGTTGAAAACATGGGATAAAAAAAGAAAAATAATGCTAAGTGATGACATGTGTTTCCATTTTTAAATAGCTGATAAATATCAAGTTATATTAAAAAATACTAAATTTTGAAGAAGAAATAAAGTCTTCTGTTAATCAGAGGGTCCTTGGTTCGAGCCCAAGAGGGGGAGCAACAATGATAGGGGTTTCAAGACATTTAGTTTTGAGACCCTTTTCTATTTGAATACAATTTGCATACAAGAGTAAATACTCTAAACATCAAACAGTTAATACATCAGAAGCTCTGCAACACATTTAATATTAACAATAGGAGTAAATTTTAAGCCCCCAAAAGCTGTTAAATCTTCGATTGAAGTATTCATAATTATTTTCCAAAATTTATAACCCGGTTAGTTATTATAGTCTGTAGGGGAATTTGAAGTATACTCCCAGCAAAACCTTCCTATTGAAATTTTCATGTTGGAGGCAGTCCCCACAAAACATTTTATTAAACGTTTAATTACAAAATAGTTAGGTTAACTTACAGTATTTCTTTCTTACAAATAAGTTTACTACATTTGGGCAGACTTAATAAAAAACATGCCAATGAAACAGTTAGCACTCTTTTTGTTAGTAACCACCATAGGCCACTCACAAACCATTTCCAAGCAAGTGATAGGCACAGCTGGAAAAACACAATCCAACAGCAATCTTAAAGTTTCCTGGACTGCTGGAGAACCTGTTGTAGGTTTAATGACTGCTGGAGGCAATCAATTAGGGAATGGTTATTATCCAGCTTTAGACCTACAAGCGCTGAGCGTTGAAGATAATATCTTGGATGTTCAATTAAGAGTTTATCCCAACCCAACCTCACAATCGTTGTATGTATCACATCCTGAACTGAATTTATTTGGAATTACCATTGTGGATTTGAATGGCAAACAATTGTACTCAGGAACCATAAATAAAGACGAACCTTTGGATGTTTCTAATTACACCCAAAGTATATACATGGTAACCATTGAAAACACTTCTACCAACAAAAAGAACACTTATAAGATTATCAAAAAATAATTATGAAAAAACTATTTACCCTATTAGCATTAGCAATTACACTTATTGTAGCAGCGCAAGCTCCTCAAGGCTTTAACTATCAAGCCACTGTTAGAAACAGTTCAGGAGCTTTAATTGTGAACCAAAATGTATTATTTAAATTCAACATCATGTTGAATTCTCAAACGAGTCTGCCTGTTTATAGCGAAACTCACCAAGCACCAACTGATGACTTAGGACAAGTGAACCTAGTAATAGGAACAGGAACCCCAACCACAGGAACTTTTACTACTATCAATTGGGGTAATGGCACTTATTATTTAGGGATTGAACTAAACACAGGAACAGGCTATGTTGCAATGGGAACGACGCAGTTGTTGAGTGTTCCTTATGCGTTATATGCCAATACAGCTGGAAACAGTCAGGCAGCAACGCCTAATTTAGCGGATGTTTTAGCTGTTAATAATGGAGCAAATAATTTGCAAATAAAAAACTTGGCAGACCCAACTGATCCTCAAGATGCGGTTACTAAAAGCTTTTCAGAATTGCAACTTCAGGCACAAGTTACACAACTTCAAGTTCAAATAGAAGCATTACAAAACTATAATATGTTACAATCAGGGTTGAATATTGGACAACAAGGCTGGGCTACAATTAACTTGAATGTAACTACTTATAGAGATGGCACACCAATACCTCAAGTAACAGACCAAACACAATGGGTAAACTTAACTACAGGGGCATGGTGTTACTATAACAATACAACAGCCAACGGTACAACTTATGGTAAGTTATACAACTGGTATGCGGTGGCAGGAATACATGATAATGACCCTTCAACACCAAACAAGATATTAGCCCCACAAGGGTGGCATATACCTTCAGATGCAGAATGGCAAGTATTATTAAATTACCTTGACCCCATCACAGGCAATAGTATTCCAAATATTGCTGGTGGCAAAATGAAATCAACTGGTACCTCGCTTTGGGAAAGCCCTAACACAGATGCCACCAACGAATCTGGCTTTACAGGTCTTCCAGGAGGTTATCGAAACAGCATTGGTACATTCGTGCAAATTGGCACCGGAGGTTACTGGTGGAGTTCATTAGAGCTACTCACAACATCTGCACGGGGCTATGTCCTTTTCAACTACGATGGTACTGGGTATAGAGCCAACGGCAATAAGACCCTCGGTAAATCAGTTCGTTGCATTAAGGATTAATTTAAAACTTAAAGCAAATGAAACATTGCGTGTGGATTTTTTTAGCGCTAACATTAAATTCCTTTAGTCAAGACTTGCACCATCAGATGTTATCATCACAAGGCACAAGCAAAACTTTACCTAATGGAATATTTGTTAGTCAAACAATAGGGCAGCAGAGTGTTATTGGTAACTACACCAAAGATGGAAAAACCTATGGTCAAGGATACCAACAAAGCGTTTGGAGCAAATACATTAGTACCAACTCTAACAATGCAATTACAACTGTTACTTATCCAAATCCGTTTATATCAACAATAAACTTTCAGTTTTCACAAGCTATTAAAGAACCTATATCTGTTAGCGTATTTGATATTCGAGGTAGACTTATCTTCAGCCAAGAAAAACAAGCTTCAGGAAATATATTAACTATTGATTTACCAAATTTAGCTTCAAGCAATTACTTGGTACGTTTATCATCACCTGATTATACTTATTACACACAAATCCTTAAACAATAATGAAAAAACTATTACTAATTGCATTGATTGTGTTGTCGTTTCAACACATACAAGCACAAGAGATTTACCTGCAAACTGGTAAAAACTATACCCAATATGATTACAAGAGCAATACCAGCTCTTCACCTAGCCTGCAAGCTGGCAGTGGTAACTTCTACGAGATTGGTTATGTAATGACGCTTAACAACGAAAAGTTGAAATATGCTATTGGATTAGGATTAAACGAATACAATGCTATTGGTGGTAACGCTGTGAGTTCATATTCTTGGAATACACAATATCTTGGGGTTCAAAACACCTTCTCTATAGCTTTTGTTAAAAAAAGAGGTTTTGAAGCTTCTGCCAATGGTGGTCTTGGAATATCAACGCTTATCTATGGCAAACAGAACATCAATGGTGAATATCTGAACCTTTCCTCTCAAAAAGAATTCTCAGGACTTTGGATTGCTCCAAACCTTGGGCTTAAGGCTAGTTACAATGTTGACAATGATATTTACTTGAGCCTAGGATATGCCTATTCTAAAAGCTTCAACCTCTCCAACAGCACGGATGAAAAACTTTCGTTTAATAATAGTCAATTTCAATTTGGCGTTCACTTTATGTTTAGATAAAACAATATAGTTATGAAAAAAACATACATTTTATTAGTTATTCTTTTTAGTTCAGCGATATACTCGCAAACAAAAGGCATCACTTATCAAGCCGTTATTTTGAAACCTGAAGGGCAAAACATCCCGGGATATAACGACTTAAGAGCTCCACTTACCAATACATTAATATGTTTACGTTTTAGCATATATAAAGGTACTGTTCTTGAATATCAAGAGACAAGAAATCTAAGCACTGATGAATTTGGCATGGTAAATACTATTATTGGTACTGGAGTTTACATAGGGGGTACATCTACAACACTAGCTGGTGTAGATTGGGATGGCAATGCTAAAAACTTGGTGGTTGAAGTAGATGTTAGAGGAACTTGTTCCAATTTTATAGAAATAAGTAATCAACCCTTTACTTATGTTCCTTATGCATTTTATGCTGAGAATTCAGGCACACCAGGTCCTGCTGGTCCTCAAGGCCCTGCAGGACCAACAGGTGCAACTGGTGCACAAGGTCTACAAGGTGTTGCTGGAGCTACAGGACCACAAGGACCTATCGGTTTAACTGGACCACAAGGTATTGCAGGTGCAGCTGGAGCTGCTGGCCCTCAAGGTCCTGCTGGTACATTTCAAAATGGTGTAAATATTGGTGATATGTATTATTGGAATGGTACATCATGGACTATTTTACCTATAGGAACAAATGGTCAAAACTTAACTGCATGCAATGGGCGTCCAGTTTGGGGTCCTTGTGTTTTACCTTCTTCAAATGGTTCTTCAGTTATATCATCATTTAATTCATGTTCAACGGCATCAACAGGAACATTAACAGCTGGAGTTGCTGTTAGTGGAGTTACGCAAACAATAAATGTTACTGTTGGAACAATAGGAACATATTCATTTTCATCATCAGCAAATGGAGTTACTTTCTCAGCATCGGGAAACTTTACAGTAACAGGAGCCCAAAATGTAATCTTAACTGCAACAGGAATACCAGTTGCAACTGGTTCAAATGCTTTTACTTTAAATACAACTCCTAATTGTAACTTTACAAGAAACTCTATAGCTAATACAAATACTAGTAGTAATGGTACTGCGGTAATTACAACATTTAATTCATGTTCAACTGCATCAGCTGGAACATTAACAGTAGGAGTTGCAGTTAGTGTAGTAACTCAAACAATTAATGTAACAGTTGGTACAGTAGGGACCTATAATATTTCAGCATTAGCAAATGGTGTTACTTTTTCAGCAACTGGAACCTTTACTTCGATAGGAGCACAAAATGTAGTTCTAACGGCAACAGGAACACCTTTAGTTTCTGGAACAAATACATTTACTTTAAACACAACACCAAACTGTAATTTTAGCAGAAATACTATATTAAATACAAATGGAAGTAGTAACGGAACATCTGTAATTACAAACTTTAATTCGTGTTCTACCACTACAATTGGCACATTAACAGCGGGTGTAGCTGTGAGCGGAGTGACACAAACAATAAATGTAACTGTTGGAACGATAGGTACTTATAATATTTCGGCTACAGCCAACGGAGTTGCTTTTTCAGGGGTAGGGACATTTACAAGTACAGGTGCACAAAATGTAATCTTAACTGCAACAGGAACACCAACTGCTTCTGGAACTAATACATTTACTTTAAACACAACACCAAACTGTAATTTTAGTTTGAACACTTTACCAGCACCATTAACAGTTACAGATATTGATGGAAATACTTACCAAACAGTTACTATTTGCAATCAAATATGGACTCAGAGTAATCTTAACGTAACTCATTATAGAAATGGGGATGTTATTCCCCAAGTAACTGATCAAGCTTTATGGGATAATTTAACTACAGGAGCCTGGTGTTACTATAACAATGACCCAGCAACTGAGTCTATCTATGGCAAACTTTATAACAGGTACGCCATTACAGACCCAAGAGGATTAGCTCCTTTGGGTTATCATATACCAACAAAAACAGAAGCCCGAGAATTAATAACTTGTGCTGGCGGATATACAGATACTTCTAATCCAAACTGTATTGATTGTCCTAATCAGTTTTTTGTTGCTGGTAATAATTTAAAAGAAGTTGGAACTCAACACTGGGATGTTACAACTACCAGCGTAACAAATTCAACAGGTTTTACAGCAGTTGGTTCAGGTGCAAGATTTAATAATTATACAAGTTTTAAAAATGGATTTTATTTATGGACAAATACAGCAGAACCATGTTCAGCTTGGAGAATTGGATGTACTAATCCTAATTTAGAATATTGGCTTGTTAGTCTTGGTATTGGTTCAGGAGCAGAACTTAATAGGTTTGGCGCAAGAACTAATGGGCTTTCAGTTCGTTGTATAAAAAATTAATCTTAAATAATAAATCATGAAAAAATTACTCTATTTATTAAGCATTAGCTTTTTAATGCTACAAGCATGCTCTTCAAGCAGTAATGATAACAATGCATCTTCCTCTCAGTTAGTTGGGAAATGGGAAGTTTTTCAAGTGGGCGAATTTCCTCCTGGTACTGTAATTACTAATTCAACACCATTAGTTAATTTTCAATTCGCTTGCCCTATCTATAAAGACTATTATCAATTTGGAAGTCAAGGAAGTTTTAAAGCAGCAACATATGAGGGAAATTGCTCAGAGGGTGGAGGAATTGGAACTTATACTAAAACAGATAATATACTAAACATTTATGAAAACAATGTTTTTCAATTTTCAATGGAGATAATATCCTTGACTAGTAACATTTTAAAAGTAAAATTCCTTTCACCTCCTTCAGACACCCCAGATGCTATCTTGGTGGGTAGTTTTAAAAAGATCTAATAAGTAAGTATTGTTATGAAAAGAATATTCTCTCTATTAAGCGTTATATTTCTGATTCTTCAATCTTGTTCTTCATCAGATTCAACAACAACTAATCAAGTTAGCTTAATATCTAAATGGAATTTGGACAAGTCATTGTTAGATAATACAACACAAATCTTATCTCCTTGCGATAAACAAGGTTATATTGAATTTTATTCAAATGGAACATTTGAAAGAAAAGATTATTATTTAAATGGTACTAGTTGCATACTCGAAGGATTCGATAGTGGGACATACACTTATAACTCTTCAGCTAACAAGATCACTTTAAACTTTTTAGATCCAAATGATGGTCCACAAATAGAAACCTTAAACAATGTCAATATTTCATCAACAACTTTAAAATATAGTTGGGATGAAAATGTTGATGGTACAGATGAATATAACTTAGAATTTAAAAAATAAAAATCATGAAAAAAATATTCCTATTACTCAGTATCATTACTCTAGCACTTCAATCATGTTCCTCAGATAATAATTCTGAAAACTCCAATATTAGTGGGAATATGCTTTTGAAAAGACTCGAGTACTCTGATAATTCTGGTCCTATTTATTTTAATTATAATGGAACAAAATTAAATTACTATTCTTTTGGTGAACCATCAGGTTTACTAAAAAATCAATTTACTTACTCCGGTGATTTAATTATAAAAACAGAATGGTTTCAAAATGGTGTGGCAACAGGTGAAAAACAAACGTATTCTTATTTAAACAATAAGGTGATCGAAGAAAGGACTTATTCCCCTGGAGCGATTTTAGAATACATAAGTAATATTTCATACAACTCTGATGGTTCTGCAGATGTAATTGTAACAGGATATAATGGTAATAGTAGTGGAGGTTATACTGCATTCATAGATTCGAATAACAATATTATTCAAATAGGTGATACTTTATATGAATATGACAACATGAATAACCCTTACAAAAACATAACAGGATATTATAAGTTATATTTAGGCAATGGTGGTAATAATAACCGTACTCAAGAAAATACAACTTATAGTAGCACTACTTATAATTATCAGTATAATAGTCAAAACTATCCAATTTCCTGTGAAATATTGGAATCTGGCCAACCCCCAGTAATTTGTAATTATTATTATTAAAATATTTAATTAAAAACCAATTGGTAAAATTAGTGGTCTAACTACAATCACTCTAAAAAACATAATAATGAAAAAAATTTTCTTATTACTAAGCATTACCACTCTAATGCTACAATCATGTTCTTCAGGGGATAGTGATAACAATACTAACACAACAGTAAGTGATGTTGATGGAAATGTTTATCAAACTGTTACAATTTGTAATCAAACTTGGACTAAATCAAACCTTAATGTTTCTCATTACAGAAATGGAGATGTTATTCAACAGGTAACAAATCCATCAGCATGGGCAAACTTGACAACAGGAGCATGGTGTTATTATAATAATGATCCAGCTAATGGCGCTATTTATGGCAAGCTATACAATTGGTATGCAGTAAATGACCCCAGGGGTTTAGCACCATTAGGTTATCACATACCAACAGTTGCTGAATGGACAAGTTTAATTAATTGTTTAGGGGGAGAAGCTGTAGCTGGTGGTAAAATGAAAGAAGCAGGCACTACACATTGGACAAGTCCTAACACAGGCGCTACCAATGAATCAGGATTTACTGGTCTTCCTGGTGGTAAACTTAAAAAAATTAGTGTTAGTGATTTTCAATTTATTTATTTACAAAATAATGGAGTTTGGTGGAGTTCGACTGAATTTGATACAGATAGTTCTTGGTTTTGCAAATTAGACTATAATTCTACTATTTCTATGATAGATAAACATATACAATCAACTGGTTGTTCTTTGCGTATTATTAAAGATTAATAAAAAGGGCAATCAAAAGGTCTCACTACAATCGTTTGCTTTGTTACGTTGGGCTGTTCCAGTCGCTTTGACAAGCTTCCATTCCATAGACCACTTGAGAATAAAAGGAAACATTCTGTAAATTATTTATCAAAGAATAATTAGTAGATTCTTATTAGTAAGATTAGTATAAAAAAGGGTTTCAATACACATTGTTTTGAGACCCTTTTTATTTCCATACAAACAGAACATGCCTAAGTGCGATTGCGAGGATAAATTACAATTAAGCGTTATTATTAGCAATCGGTAAACCCATAAATTTTATTTTTATATTTTATAAATTAATAAAACCAATAGTATCTAACGCATTGATTTAAAAATAATTGAATAAGTAATCATCACGTCAAATTTGTAAATTTCTCTAATTGAGGGAGCTACTAAAGAAAAGACTTCACGGAGATGTGAGGTCTTTTTATTTTTAAAAGATGTTATTTAGGTATAGTGAAATAAAATGTTGTTCCTATATTTAATTTTGAGTTAAACCAAATTTTACCCCCATTAGTATCTATTATTTTTTTAACTATTGATAATCCAATACCGCTAGAATCAGTTCTGCTATTTAGTTTCTTAAAGGCTTGAAAAATAAATTTAAAATATTCTTCTGCTATACCTATGCCGTTGTCTTCAATTGAAAATAGTATAAATTCATTTTGATTTTCCCAATTAATATTTACAAAGCTATTTTTCTTAGGATCTCTATATTTATAAGCATTCTCAATTAAATTTTGAAAGACCTGTTTGGTTTTAGTATTGTTTAATTTAATATCTGGTAATGGCTTTAGTATATTGACACTAACACTTTTCATTTTGTTAATATCTATATTCATTATAATGCTTTCAACAACTAACTGTGTTTCAGATTTGTTGTGTTCTTTTTGAGAAGATCTAAGTTCAGAATATTGTAAAGTACTAGAAATTAACTGATTCATATCAATTATAGATTCATTAATGATAGAAATATACTCTAAGCTATCCTTGCTTAATTTACCCTCATTATCTTCTTTAATCCAATCGACACATGATGCAATACTATGTAAAGGTGTTTTAAGATCGTGTGATACGATATGGGCGTAATTAGAAAGTTCTAAATTACTCTCCGTTAAATCTGATATTAATTTTTCGTTATTAATAATTAAAGTTTTTATTTGAGTAATATCTAAATGAATACCTAACGAGCCAATTACTTCACCATTAATATTATAATTAGGCGCACCGCTTACAAGCCAATATTTTGTTTCCCCATTTTTAGCTAAAATTTCAATTTCATATACATCATGAATACCGTCTTTTCTAATTCTGGTTTTCTCCTCTATAATTTCTGTAAACTCTTTTTTTATTAATACATCTTTTGCTTTCTTTCCAATAAGTTCCTCTGAAGCATAACCACTCATAGTGCAAAAAGCGTTATTTACAGCTAAAATGATATCATCATTATCAACTTCCATTAATCCAAGATTAATATTCTCAATAATTTTTTTGTATTTTGTATTTTGAAATTCTAAACTTTTATCATAATTAATTTGAAGTGTAACATCTCTATATCTCCATACATGCCCATCTAATTTGTCGTTGAGGAATATCGGGCTATAACTTCTAGATACAAATCTACCGTCTTTTAATTCAAGTATTTCATTATTTACGGCCTCTTGATTTTTAATAATTTCTTCTATTCTACTAACAAATTCATTTTCATAAAGAAAAAAACCTTTAGAATTATCTCTTGCAATTTCACATGGCAATCCTATTAATTGACCATGTGCCTCTAGAGGAATATTAAAAAGATTTAAAAAAGCATTGCTAACAAATTCGATATGTCGGTCTTTAGATTCTATAATTTTTGCGTCAGAATAACTTTCAAAGATAATTTCTAATCTGTTTTTTGTAGCTTCTAGTTCTCGTTGCTTTAAAGTTTTTTCTAATTCTGCAGATGAATTTTTTATATGAAGAGAAATTAAAATAGAAATTTTGGATAAAGCAACTAATTTATCTTTTGTATAATGATTTTTTTCAGGATGTTCAGAATCAATAATACCAACTACCTGGCCATCCAACAAAATGGGAACAGTAATTTCGGAAAGTCTAGCCAAATCGTCGATAATGTATTCTTTTTCTTTAGTAGTATCATTAATTATTTCGCCTATTTTAGTTCTTGCTACTCTTCCAACTATGCCTTTATCTATGGGTATTGATAATTTGTTTTTTATGATGTGATTTGCGTCTAATTTATTACTTGTTGTTGCTAATTGAACTAACTCACTGTTGATAAAGCCATAAAATACACAATCATCGGAATTTAAAAATTCAGCAATATGATTAACCAAGTCAAAAGCATTAGTAAAAATATCATTACTCTTTAATAAATCTTTTACTATTTGTGATTCAAATTTTTCAAATTGCTGTTGCTTTTGTAGTTTTAAGTCAAGCAAATAATTTTCGGTTATGTCTCTGACAATTGCTTGATGTGCATAGGGAGTTTTTTCAGAATCAACTAAAACTTTCGATTTAATATTAACGTATTTTTTTTCTTTTTTTGTATTTATAAATTCATAATTAAAAACTTCATTTTCATTTTCAAGATTATCTTTGCTCAATAATTTGTAGATTTCCTTTTTGTGTCTACTAGAGAATTGTGATATATTATCTATTTTAAAATCTTTTTTTAGGCCAAGAAGTTTCGTCGCTTCTTTATTAATTTTTAAAATTTCACCATTAAAATCTACTACAAATAATGCATCTACCAGATTGTCTAAAAGATCATTCTGAAATTCTTCATGAGTTAATACTTTATTAGAAAGGTGTATATTATTTACATAAAGCTCCCTTAAGCGATTTTCAACAAAGCTTTCAGCTAATTCTCTAGCTTTTCGCTCTCTTTCAAGGGCTTTTTTTAATATTTCTATGTTATTTGTACTCAAAATAAATAGGTCTTTCAGTCATTTAAATAAAAATAAGGAAAAGGGATAAAATGTATTTAGTACAGATACAAAACATTAAAACATATCTTTCTACTCTAGTTCTATAACAAATTTTACTCCCATTTTAGCGTCAAAAGACTTGTCAATAGTAATACTCCCATTAACATTAAAATGATTTAGAGTTTCTTTTATTAAGCCTATAGCAAAATATGTTAGCCCTTTAGAGGAATTATAAATTATCGATAATTTTTTTTCGGTTTTTTCAACAACCCTAAAAGTTGGTAGGTCTGCATCATTATAAAGTTTTTTTACTTCAATATGAATATGATTTTCAATACCTCCTATTAAATCTATCGGATTGTCGAAATTCTCGATGATATAAGAGTGCTTGCCAATAAGATATGGGAAAACAAATACCCCAAATTTCTCTAATAAAATTTCCGGATTAGTATTTGTCTTTGTAGACACATAAGTTAAAAGACTAACTAATTCATCAAAGTCATAGTTGCTAAACGAACTATAAATACCTTCAGAGGGTAAATTACAATTAGTTATCATTTCATCAACCATTTCTAATCCATGGGTCGTTTCAATAAAATCTACAAAATTGGTAAAAATAAATCCTTTCATGAAGTTTTCTTTAAGTGATTGAAATTTATTATCTCCTAGATTCTGTCCAATAATCTGCTATGAGTTTGATGTTAGATTTGTGTTTTACAATATCTAATTCTTTTACAAAATATCCACAAATCCCTAATTCTTGACACATTTTAATATCAATAGAGTTGAAAGATGTAGTGTGAACAATTATAGGTATAGTTTTGAACCTTTCATTTTTTTTAATTTTTTTGAGAAATTCAATTCCGTTCATTATTGGCATATTTAAATCTAGTAAAGTGAAATGGGGTAATTCTGTTTGGTTTTCATTAAGGAATTCTAAAGCCATCAAACCATTTTCAGCTGAGTGTATTTCCAAATTAGAATATCCAGATAATATTTTCTTTATCCCCATTAAAGCTATTTTGTTATCTTCAACTATTAACACTTTCATAATTATTTTTTTAATATTTATCTGTACTATATTGTTGAAGAGTTATGTTTTTTTAATTGCGAAGTCAACATTAAAATCTAAAATAAATTTAGTTCGATATTTTTTCAAGTTTTTTATAATTTAAATATATAAAAAGTAAGAAATAAAGACTTCCATTAAATTTTAATATAACAAACATAGATTTTTTAGTACAATTCACAAAACACAAAGGAGATAAATTCAACACAAATCCCTTCAACTACAGTAAATTGAAGTTTATCGATGTATTTTAAGGTAATTTATTTTATAATGTACATTTTTTAGTATTTTTCTTTCTCTGTTACTATATTAGATTCGATTTTTATTAAAAATATGTTTTCAATTGTGTATTAGTAGTCATGAGTTTTTGTTTAAAAACACTAATAATAGTTTCCTCAAATTTGTAACTTTCTCCAATAGGGGGAGCTACTAAAGAAAGCCTTCACAGAAATGCGAGGGCTTTTTTGTTTTTTATTTGTATACAGTTTGCATACAAAATGCAAATATTTGGAATACGTATGTAAGGGAAAAACAAATTAAAATTTCCGTAATTATTGAGGATTTCTTTAGTTTATTTATTTTCAAAGAACTTATAATTCTAAAACTCTTTAATATTTTTTAAGATACTTTATATAGACATGGTTTGTTTATCTAATTCAAGACAATGAATTTCAGCATCTTGACAATATTTAATCCATTTATATTACTATAAATAAATACACCTAGCGGGGTTAGGTTATTAAAAGTAGAAATACATAATTAATTAAGTTTGAAAAGTTCGAAAATCAAATTTTAGTAGATAATCTATGTAATTTCAATTAAAAAATATTCGTGTCTAATCTTTTATAGTTTCACAGTATCAATTTTTCTGTAAGCCTTTTTAAATTGCTTGATTAAAAATTCTGTATCAGATAGCTCCTTTTTTTTTATAGGAACCATGACGGATTTAAAATTTTTAAAACTTAAGTGTAAGCGATATTTTTTAGGATTAATATGAAATGAGAAACTAAAACAAAACAATATGGCTAAAACAACAATAAAGTTAATAAATACATTTACACTAAATTTCAAATAAATAATATAATTCAATATGAAAAATATAAAAAATATATAATATCTAATTTTAATTTCATCATATTTTAATTCCATAAATGCGATATCATAAATGGCGTAACTACAATTAGTTGAAAAAATGGTTAATTTAGCTTCCTCTATTTTACCTACAGTGTTAGGGACTTTCATTTAAAAAAAGTTTTTTTAATGACATGTTTTTTTAATTGATTATTAACTAATGAATTTTGAAATTTCTATTTATAGTAGTCAATTATTTTTTGTTTACTTGTGGTATGACCATAAATTTAAGGAAGGCAAAAATAGTCTGCAGCTAATAAAATAAACGTTTTGCGATTATAAAAACAGTTCGCTTTTAGAGATTCTGAACCAAAAAATTAATTGGCAAATTCGATAGAGTAATTATATTTGTTTCATAAACAAAATAATCAATCAAAACTAACTTCAGTTTGAAGCCTATTTATAACCTAATTTTATGCTTTTATATTTATCTATATCTACTTTAATATTATCCCTTTTACTAGCCTACAACAATTATTCTATAAATAAAAACAGTATTTTTTTGAGTGCTTTATTAGTATTGGTTTCAATTTCTGGGTTGATACATTATTATGTGCTTTTTTCAGAATCAGAAATAGGTATTGCATTTTTTTATACCCATTTTATGCCTTTGTTATATCTTCAAGGACCCTTGTTGTATTTCTATGTATCAGGAACACTGAAAGACAGGTTCATTTATAATTGGAAAAGCTTACTCCATCTTATTCCTTTTATAATTGGTTTGATATCCATCTTTACTTATTATTTTAAACCTTGGAGTTTTAAATTGGGCATCGCAAAACAAATCATAGCATCTCCTATTGCATTTCTTAAAAATGCACAAAGTGGTAATTTATTTATCAATCTCCCCGCCAGAACTATAATGTTAGTAGCTTATGGTATAGCCTCAATTATTATAGTGCTGCACTACTGCACCAAAAACAAAATAGAAATAAAAAGCTTATTCAGTAGTAAAAAATCAATATTATGGTTGTTTTTTATTATTATTTCTATAATAATTAGTGCCTCCAGTTATATGATTATGATTTTAAATTTCATGATTCAACAAATGCCTTCCAGAGAGCTAATTAACCAGATGCAAATGAATAATTTTACTTTGTTTTCTTTTTCATTAATTCCTTTAATAATGCTTTTTTTTCCATCAGTTTTATATGGAATACCAATTATAAATACCAAAACAAATAAAAATTATAATCCAACAAATAAAGATTTCGAAAAAGTAATAAAAAAAATACCGTCAGGTGAAAACAAAGATTTGACAGATTTAGGGCAACTAATTCAAGACTATCTTATCACTGAAAAACCTTTTACAGACCCTGAATTTAGCCTTGATGATTTAGTAAAAAGACTAAATGTTCCGAAGCATCATCTTTATTATTGTTTTAACTCCATTTTCTATAAAAATTTTTCTACCATACGAAAGGAAATGAGAGTTGATTATGCTAAAGAATTATTGCTTAATGGAGATTTGCTAAATCAATCAATGGAAGGAATATGGACAAAAGCAGGATTTTCGTCTAAAACTAATTTCTTTATCTCATTTAAAGATGTTACCGGTTATACACCAATAGAATTCTTAAAAAACAGTAATAAGGATCTGTCCTAAATCAAATTATTTCAAAATCAACTCTATTTATTTGGATTATATTTTATTGAGCTATTAATTTTATTATGAAAAAAGTTTTAAATTTTTTATATAGTTACATTACTTTTTATCTTTAAGTTTCATTATATAATTGAGAGGATTTTTTAATGCTTCAAATTTGTAACTTTCTCCAATAGGGGAGCAACTAAAAAGAGCAACATGAAAATGTTGTTTTTTTTTACACTATTTTAGAAATTTATTTTGAGAATATTCTACAGAAAATCAGAAATTAACAACAAAAATGGTAATTGCATTAAAACTTAATAAGTAACCATTCAAATGTAAAGATTTAGATAAAGACCTCTTTGTTTTAAAAGATTAGTTTTTATAACAATTAACAAATTCATTTTTTTTGATTATTTATTTTAATTACTACATTCTTTTCATTTTAGTCTCTTTCGGTTATTCTTTTGAGTGGTATTTTTCAAGTGTTTCCCCAACTTTGTAACCATTAATTAGAAGCGGTAAAGTATCCGACGCTGTTTCAAAAAAAGGTGTTTTTTTGGATTCAATCTCAAGATCCAATTCTGTTTTTGACAAAAAATGTTTGGCCACATCAAGATATGTCCCATTCATTAAATGTCTAAATTCGTGTTGAAAAATTACAGCTGCAAATCCTTCGAGTCTACCGGTTATGATTTCTCCTTTTTCGTTTTGACATTGATATTCAATCCATTCATAAGTTGCTACATTACCTCTTTTTTCACCATCAGCACTTAAACATCCGTGCCAAAAATTCTTCCTCGTTGAAGATGTTTTCGTAATAATGGGATTGATAAATAGTTGTTTTTGTACGGGACCTAAAATCTTGTAACGTGGATTGTCCGATTTTGCCTCTATAATAAATAGTTGTAATCTTTTGCCCACTTGATTTGCTGCAATACCAACACCAGATTTTTTTATCATCATATCGTACATACTGTCAATTAGTTCATTTAAGGCAAGTGTATTAAACTCTTTTTCACTTATTATTCGAGGAGGCAAATACAAAGCGCTTTTCTCTCTTCCTTTCTGATTTTCAGGAATTTGTTGAAGTATTTCCAATGCAACTTTTCCTTTATCTAATGTAAGTGACTTGTCAATAGTTTTGCAGCTTTTCAGACCCATAGTAGTTATTAAAGTTAAAATAATTAAATAATATTTTTTCCTTTTATTCATCTCATTTTCTTTTTCAAATTAAACTTCTATTTTCAATAATTTTAAGTTTTCTTATTGTTTTAATGTGACTTTTTTTCTTCATTTTAAAAATTACGTTTATTTACTGACGTATACAATTTTGAGGTATTATAAACCGGTTAACATTTATTTTTGACTCATGAGTTCCTTTATAATAGAGCTTACTTCTATAACAGCTTCTTCTGGAAGATAGGCCGTATCACTGATACCTGAAATAACTCGTGTAATATCGTGATCGACTTTGCCTTGAGTGTTCCATATAGAAGCTGAAGCTACTGTAATATAAACTGAAAAATTGCGGTGTATGGTCCCAGGTCGCTCTCCTATGATATGAACGATACAATGTTTTTGTATTATGTCTTTTCCAAAAAGGTGTTCCCCAATCTCATAGCCAGCGCGCACACGTCCATTGCGAATAATTATTGGAGCATCTGAAAAGGTTAAACTTTGCTCAGCTAATTGTTTATAAAGAGAAGGAAGAAATTGGTTAAGATGCCCTTCATCCATCAATGATCTAGAATTCAACCCATCAGATATAATAATCTGAACATCTGGAGTGTTCTTGTTGAGTTTTTTACTGAGACTTTGAACTTTCATCAAAGATTTTGGTGATAGGTGTTCTCCACTAGTTGGGTGATAGACATAATCAATTCTGTTAACCGACATAGATGAAACTACAATAGCGTTTTTGATAGATTGCAAATAGGAAGGTTCCCACTCAGTCCACAAACAATATTTGGCATCTTTGTATAATTCCCGAATTTCATGGTCTAGTGATGGTTGAAGCATCCATGTTTTTTCTCCATATCCTTCAGCAATAGGAACACCTCGTTTCCGAACACGTTCTATGGCTGACTTACCTTCCAACAATATCTCATAATCACTGCGTAGGTCGCCTTTTGCTTTACAATAGCGTAAATATACTTCATTGGGTTGGCCAAAAAGAGTGGTTGGCTTATTGTCGACACCAATAATACCTATACGCTTGAAGAACTCCCACATCTTATCATTTACTTTGTAGCCAAATTGTTCCCGTATTCTAACATGATCGGCAAAAGAAGTGGTGAGATAACTGAGCATTGGGTCATTTTTCGTAGGTAATGCCATTAAATAGGCAGGATTTGCAGGCATTATCTGATCAATGCACCAATCTAGGTCATCAAGTGTAACATCCATATGTAGTGTAGTGCAAATGTCAAGACCAATCGTAAGTCCATGAAGCTTGCCCATTACAAGGTCTTCTAAGCAACAACGGACCAATTGTTCTTTTGTTCGAAATACTTCAGGACCTATAAAACCGGCAACATCATTAAGAAATACCCAAGGTTCAGTTTTGTTTTTTTTATTGAAATTGATGCGCTGTTTTAGAGCTCTTAAGAATCCATATTTTCTTGATTCATGAACCACCATATCGAAACCCTCACTATGGCCGTTAGTAGCATCGGCTCCTTGACCTGTTTCGGCATAAAGACCAAATAGGTTATCTCGTCTGGTATCGGCATAAGCTTTCATTTTTTCAATCGTGACATCGAACGTTTGGTTGGCTGCAACCGTACTTGCTATGCTTTGAAACCAAACACCAGTTGTTCCTGGCTGACTTTCTTCGACACGCGATTGAATATCAATGTGAGAAAGCACACAATTGGGCATCGTATCTTGTAGCTCAAAGGCAACCAATATATCATAGAGTGCCGCTTCAATTCGGGCCACCATAACAGGATCGCTAGAAACTGGGTTGGTTCCGAGTACTAAATCTCCCACGCCGTAGGACCAAGCATCAAATACCTGCCAAATTATATCTTCTACATTGTCAGTTGGTGAATTGGGTTGTACTCTAGCACTTAAATAACCTTTCCCGCCAATAGTGCTATTCGGTAGTTGATTAAATACCTTGGCACTTACACTAATTAGTTCATCGTTAGACATGAGCTTTACTACAAAAGCAATACAATCACTTGTAAGCGAAGGCATGATCCGCTTAATGTTTTCCTCATCCGACTCTAATAAAAAATTCTTTAGCTCCAAGAATGTCATACTAATAATCTGTTCATCCAATGCAGAAGCGTTTTGAATAAAATCGAATAACTCATCTTTAAAAAGAGGTTGCTCTATAACGGCTGACAGCATGGTATTGGCTATTAGTATTCGAGCTGTTTTTCGAGCAGATTCACTAGAAGCAGCAATACCTAGTATTTCATCGCCTTCTTTGAATTCATTGGCCGCACCCACCAATTTTTTATATAAATTAATATCGAATCCTCCTGTTTCTCTGCGGATGTAGGCAAAAATATCTTCATTATTCAGTGGATTTTTAATATCAATCAGAGCATTTGAAGGGTCGATTTGTGACGCGAAACAATTAGACCTTAAAAGGAACATTGAAGCGCTTAATAGTGCTAGTTGCGTTAGGAAATCACGCCTAGGAATGGAAACAATAGTAGTTGAGTTATCTTGGGTTGGTTGCTTTACCCTATGATTTTTGAAGTCATTTCTGATTTTACTCATTTGCTAGAAGTAATATTATTTAGAGTTTGTATGACACTTAATTTAGTTATTAATCGAAAAAAATTAGTTAGAAATTCCAGCAATTATTCTCAATGGTGCCCCACTGCCACCGCCAATTTTCATAGGTAGTGCTACCACAAAGATTTTAGTGGCCGGAAGTTTGTCTAGATTTGCCAGATTTTCAAAACCAGGTTTATTGCTTCCCATTAAAATTTGATGTGTTTTAAAATCTTTAGATTGACCGTAATCTAAACTAGGGGTGTCTAATCCTAGGGCTTTAATCGCTCTTTCTTTAATCAGCCATGAAGTAGTTTTGGGGTCTATTCCGGGAAAATGTAATTCGGGAATAGCCTCAATTCCAGTTTTCGGAGTTCCGAAATAATCGCCTCGATTGGGATAATATTTTCCATATCCAGTTTTAAATAAAATGATGGTATTTTTTTCAATTTTTCCGTTTTTCATTTCCCACGTTTTAATGTCCGCAATTGCTATTTGATAATCTCTGTTGGCTAATGCATTTTTCGAAACATCTATAACCACGGCATTCCCAGTTAAACTTTTTAAAGGCAATTGATCAACAGTGTATTTGTTTTTAGCAAAATGAATTGGTGCATCCAAATGGGTTCCCCCATGTTCTGGTGCACAAATAGAATAGGAAGAATAATAATATCCCAGCGGAGTAACTCCTTCTGCATCGGTATGGTGAATGAATTTAGTTTTGTTATTAGGCCAATATAAAGTTGTGCTGTCAAAACTGTGAGTCAAATCGACCCAATTTATATCGTTCAAATCGAGGTTTTTATTTGACTCTTTATGGCATGAGACCATTAAAAAAGTGAAAAAAATAAATAAATATCTCATTATTAAATAATAAAAATTCAGATTTCATACAAACATAGTTAATTATATAAAAAGATTATAAAATAATAACTGTCACTAAAAAGTATTTTTTTATAATATTAGTTTCAAATTTATTTAGTGATTAGTTAATCTTGAAAATAATAATATTGTAACACTCTGATTAAACTAAAGAGCTATCTGCTTTTTTTCTGATAGTAAAGTATGCATTTATTGCATCAAATTTGTAATTTTCTCTATGAGGGGGAAGCTTAAAAGAGTAACATGAAAATGTTGCTCTTTTTTATGAATTGGATTTTGGGCGAGAAGTTTATCCCATCTCGTTCTAAAAAACAAGAAGAGAAGCCCAAGAGAAGAACTCTAAGAGAAAGACTTCAAAGAAAAGTGAGGTCTTTTTTCTTTATAGGTCGAATAATCAACTATGTTCTATTTATATTAAGTAAATAGTGCTCAAACCAAAAAACAAGAACCCAAAATTATATATGCAGAACCCAAAGTTATGAAGTGTGGAGGTTATAGTGCCGCTATATCTTTGCCTCAGTAATAACAACATAAAATAGGTCATTATGAAAACACTATCATTGTGCGAATGTGCACCAGAAACAAAAAACGGTAAATGTAGTAATTCAAATTGTACTTGTGTTAATTGCAATTGCGGTTCAAATTGTACCTGTACTTCATGTAACTAACATGAAATTAATTAAATCTAAGCAAGCCGTTCTTTGTTGGGCGGCTTTCTTATTTCTATTCTGTAACTTTACAATATGAAAGCAACCACGGTATTAGTTAAAAACATGGTTTGCCATCGCTGTGTGATGGCTGTCGAGTCTATTTTGGAAACAGCAGCCATTCCTTTTCAAAAGGTAATTTTTGGCGAAATACATTTGGCTAAAGAATTGACAGTAGAACAAAAAGACTATTTAAAAACAAGCCTTGATAAAATTGGTTTTGAAATGATTGACAACCATAGCAGCGGACTTGTTGAAAAAATTAAGCAGTTGGTCATAAAAAAGGCGCGGAATGAAGTGACTGATGCCGAAAAGAAAACTAAACTTTCCCTTTATATTATTGATAAAGTTCATCACGAATATACTTACTTGAGCAGTTTATTTTCGGCTGTTGAAGGAAGAACCATCGAAAATTTCTTTATTGAACAACGTATAGAAAAAGCAAAAGAACTACTGATATACGATCAGCTTACCTTATCTGAAATAGCCTTTGAACTAGACTATAGCAGTGCGGCACATTTATCTTCCCAGTTTAAAAAAGTAACGGGTTTGACACCAACTTATTTTAAGGAAATAGGCAGCCTTAAGCGAAAAGCACTAGACAAAATCTAAACCGCTTTTATTATATAGGTTACAACTCCCCAAATGATTAACTCGTTATCTTCGGTAACTTTTATGGGTTCAAAAGCCGAGTTCTCGGGCATAAGATAAATGCCATCCTTTTTAATTTTAATGCGTTTTACCGTGAATTCGCCATCGACAAAACAAACGGCTACTTTGCCATCGCGTGGCTCGAGACTTTTGTCGATAACCATAATATCGCCATCATCAATACCAGCACCAATCATAGATGTTCCTGAGGCTTTAGCATAGAACGTAGCTTCATGGTTTTTTACCAATACATTGTCCAGACTGATTTTGGTTTCGTCAAAATCGGCAGCAGGCGAAGGAAACCCTGCCTTAATGCCGCCAGAAATAAAAGGATGCTTTTGGTTGTTTTCCCAATCGGGGAGAAAGAAGGAAATGGCCTTTTTTAACGACATGGTATTTGCAGAATTTCGTTAAAGTTAGTCGTATATCTTTTAGACAAATGCTCTTGCTTCATTTTCCAGGTGCGTTGTAAGTCCTGACTTCCCAATCGTATTTTGCGTTCGCCTGTTTTTTTATAATGATCGTCCATAACTTTCATTAGCTTTAAATGCTTTGGATTTTCTTCCTCAAAAAGATGGAATTGCTTTTGGTTTTCGGGAATAATTTCGGTAACAATGACGCCTGCTTTTTTATAGATTTCACCTTCTTCAAAAATAGTCTTCAGCATTTTCACTGCTAAGTTACTAATCGTTATCGAGGAATTACTGGCAAAAGGCAAGGTTTCTATTTTATAAAAATTGTAACGCTGTCTTTCGGTTTTGTACTTGTCTTTTCGCAGATAAAGTATCACAGTATGACAACAGGATTTTTGTTTGCGAAGTTTCTCAGAGCAAACTGTGGCAAAGGTTGAAACACGCTCTTTCATTTCGTCGAGTGTGGTAATATTTCCGGCAAAACTTCGGGTAATAGCGATGGTCTTTCTGTCCTTTGGCAAGTCTAATTCCAATACTGATTTACCTTCGAGTTCATATTTTAATCGCATTCCCACTACACCCATTTCTGACTTGATAAAAGCTTCGTGATGTGACAATGTAAAATCATACGCGGTATTAATGTTTCGAGCTTTCATTTTCTTTGTCAGCCGAAAACCAATGCCCCAAACATCTTCAATTTTAGTCCACTTCAAAGCTTTAATTCGTTTTTCTTCGGTATCAATAACATAAACGCCTTTTGTTTTTTCGGGAAACTTTCGGGCAATTTTATTGGCAACTTTAGATAAGGCTTTCGTTTCGGCAAAACCAACAGAAACCGGAATGCTGAGCCATTTCATGATGCGCCGTTTCATTTGCAGACCATAGTCGTGAAAATCGCTAATGGTCATCCCATTAAAATTCATAAAGGCTTCGTCTATGCTATACGGTTCGGTATGAGGTGTAAAGCCTTCTAAGATTTTCATCACCCGCTGACTCATATCGCCATACAAAGGATAATTGGAAGAAAAAACAAGAATGTTTTTTTCTTTAAGTTCCTGCCGTACTTTAAATTCGGGCGCGCCCATAGAAATACCAAGAGCTTTGGCTTCATCACTACGCGAAATAATGCATCCATCGTTATTGGATAAAATAACAATCGGTTTACCAACCAATTGTGGCTGGAAAACACGTTCGCAAGAAGCGTAAAAATTATTGCAATCGACTAAAGCATACATGAGGTAAATTTACGCAATAGCCGACTATTTTTTACTGCTGTTGATAACTAAAAAATCCATCAAAATGATTTTTGATGGATTTTAGTATTTTTTAAAAATGCAGTTTTTAGTTTAGCAAATTGGTCACTAAGGATGGATAAATTCCCATAACAATATTTAGTAAAATAGCAACAACCGCTACAGCATAATACACAAAAGGAACCGATTTTCTGTCTTCGGAAGCTTCTTTGGTGTACATCGCCAAAATTAGTTTGAAGTAATAACCCACACTTATAATAGAGCTGATAACTGCTGCAATGACAACAACTAAATAACCTGCTGTTATGGTTTGCGTAAATAGTATGAATTTAGCAAAGAACCCGGAGAAAATAGGAATTCCCGCCATGGATAAAAGTGATGCTGTTAGTATAGCCGCCAACAGCGGATTTGTTTTTCCTAAGCCATTAAAGTTGATAATGTCTTCGTTGTCTTTGTCTTTGGTCACATAAATAATTACGGCAAACGAAGCGATACCAGCCAAAGCATAAGCTGCACTATAATACAATAATGTAGATGCCGCGGTTGTCATACTAAGTAGTGCCATAAGCATAAATCCGGCGTGCGAAATACCCGAAAATGCCAGCATACGTTTTACATTATTCTGACGCAATGCCATAATGTTACCAACAGTCATAGAAAGAACAGAAACTACCGCCAAAACGATTTGAAATTTATAGTCAATATCAGCGTTTAGAACATCTAGTAATTTGAATAAGGTAGCCATCGCAACAACTTTGGCCAACGTACTCATAGTGGCTGTTGTCATTGAAGGCGATCCTTCATAAACATCGGGTGCCCAAAAATGAAATGGTGCAGCAGCAATTTTGAAAAGCATACCAATAAGCAACAATATAATTCCGATAGTGTACCAAACAGGTAATTCAGCTGAACGCGACATTTCTTTGATGGTAGCTGTATCAAAACTAATCATGGCACCATAAATCAAACAGATTCCAAACAAGATAATTCCGGAAGCAAAGGAACCTAATAGAAAATATTTCATCCCAGCTTCGTTACTTTTTACGTCTAGACGTTTGCTTGCCGCCAAAACATATAATGAGATGGAAAGCACTTCGATGCCAAGGAAGAACATGGATAAATTTCCAAAAGAAACCATCGCTACAGCACCAGCCAAAAGAAAAATTTTGATGGCAATAAAATCTGAAATCTTGGTTGGATGGTCTTTATAAAAATCGCCACTCAAAGCGACTAGGAATATTGTAAGTATGATAAATAGACTGGAGAATGCCACCGAAAATTTGCTAACTACAATCATATTATTATACATAGGATTGTTGTAGAGTTCTGGCGTATTAAACTCAGAGATGGTAAGTCCAAGAATAGCTAACAGTCCAATAATAGCTACCGGAACTAATAGCTTTCTTAAATTAAAGATTTCAGCGATAAGGCAAAAAACACCTAAACCTGATATGGCAATTAATGTATTCATTTCTGGACTTTTATCTGTTTATGGTTTGTAAAATTTCATTTAAACTTGGCGTAACCAAATCTACTATTGGTTTTGGATACAATCCGAAGAATAATAAAAAGCCGATGATAACGACTAAGGTTATTGCTTCATTGGTCGTAACGTCTGCAAAAACTTTGGTATTGGTTTCACCCAACATCGTATTTTGGAACATTTTCAGCATATAATAACCACCCAAAATAATGGTCGTACCACCCAAAATAACAAACCAAATATTGATTTGAGCTAAGCTATATAAAACGGTAAACTCTCCAACAAAGTTGAATGTTCCCGGCAGCGCCACTGATGCCAAAACCAAAATCATAAACATTGAAGTAAATCTTGGTGTTTGTGCTCTGATTCCTCCCATTTCAGAGATAGTTCTGGTTTCGTATCTTCTGTAGATAATTTCGGCAACAAAGAATAATCCAACAATAACAAAACCGTGGGCAATCATTTGTAAAACAGCTCCACTTAATCCGTCAAGGGTTAAAGTATAACAACCAGCGGCGATTAAACCAACGTGTGCCAATGAAGAATAAGCTAATAATTTTTTCAAATCTTTTTGGCGTAACGCTACGATTGAACCGTAAATCACTCCCGCAATACTTAATCCGATAAGTACCGGTATATAGGTTTTGGCTGCTTGTGGTGCGATTGGTAATTGCCAACGAATGACACTGTACAATCCCATTTTTAGCATAATTCCTGATAAAAGCATGGTTCCAACTGTTGGCGCTTTTTGATATACTTTTGCTTGCCAGGTGTGGAAAGGAATAATCGGAATTTTGATAGCATAGGCCAAGAAGAAAGCGAAGAAAATATAACACTGCTCTGTGGCCGATAAATCTAATTTATACAAATCTTCTAAAAGGAAACTATTTCCTTTTGAATACAAATAGGCAAAACCAATCAACATGAATAATGAACCCGCAAGCGTATAGATAAAGAATTTCACTACCGCTTTTTTGCGTTCTTCAGCATCACCATTACCCCAAATTAAAGCAATGAAGTAAATAGGAATCAAGGCTAATTCCCAAAAGATATAGTATAACAAACCATCAGCTGCTAAGAAGGTTCCGGTCATTGCAAATGCCATGAACAATACCAAAGCGTAGAAGTTTTTACTGTTGTTGAATTTGTTGCCAAAGGATGAAAAAATAATCAGTGGAGTTAAAGCGGTTGTCAATAAAACCATCGCCAAAGAAAGTCCGTCTGCTTTGAAAGCTAAAGCTACTTTTGGAGCATCAATCCAATTGCACATAAAACTCACGTTTCCACCTTGAGTGTATACCGCCAGTAAATTTAAAGTAACAGCCAGTGCTCCTAAACTAAAAATCAGCGCCACTTTTGAAGCTAATTTATCTCCCGAAAAATAGGTGATTAAAGCACCAGCCAACAGTAATAATAATATAGTAGTTACATCCATTATGTAAAAATTATTTTGCTATAAATAAATAAGTTATGATGGCACCAATACCAATCACAAAGGCGAACAAATACAATCCGATACTACCAGTTTGTAATTTTTTACCTTGTATTCCAATGCCATTGGCAACTGTTCCAAAACTGAAAACCACTTTTCCTAAAGCCGGTTCTAAAGTTGTTCTAAAGAAATTAGACAAACTGTTCAAAGGTCTTACTATTAGAAAAGTATAGAATTCGTCAACATAATATTTGTTGTAGATGACTTTGCTGAAGCCAACAATTTCAGCATCTTCTTTAGGAACAAAAGCTTGTTTGATGTATTTTGAATACGCCCAAAGTATTCCAAAAACTGCTCCAGCCATAGCAATTCCCATCAACATATATTCGTGTGAACCTAAAGTGTGTTCTTCGTGTTTTGCGGCTAAAATTGGTTCCAAGAAATGGTTTAACCAAGTGCTTCCAGGTAAGTTGATTGCTCCACCAATGAAAGCTAAAATGGCCAATATCACTAACGGAATTGTAATCAGACTTGGACTTTCATGTAAATGATCTTTTTGATGTTGCGTTCCTCTGAAGTCTTTGAAGAACGTTAAATACATCAATCTAAACATATAGAAAGCAGTCATGATAGAAGCGATAGAAGCCACAACCCATAATACTTTATTGTGTTCAAAAGCAACCAATAAGATTTCATCTTTTGACCAAAAACCTGCAAATGGAAATATTCCGGCAATGGCTAAAGTGGAAATCATCATTGTCCAAAACGTGATTGGCATCGCTTTGCGTAAACCTCCCATTTTTCGCATGTCTTGTTCACCATGTAAGCCGTGAATTACCGATCCTGAACCTAAGAATAAACACGCTTTGAAGAAAGCATGAGTGATTACGTGGAATACCGCTACGTTATAAGCGCCCAATCCTAATGCTAAAAACATTAATCCTAATTGAGAAACGGTAGAGTAGGCCAATACTTTTTTGATATCGTTTTGAAGTAAACCAATAGAAGCTGCTACTAATGCAGTTGCAGCACCTACAATAGCAATGATGTTTTGAACATCCGGAGTTAAATCAAATAAGAAATTCATTCGCGTTACCATAAAGATACCAGCCGTTACCATCGTAGCTGCGTGAATCAATGCAGAAACAGGAGTTGGACCAGCCATTGCATCCGGTAACCAAGTGTATAAAGGTAATTGCGCTGATTTTCCACAAGCGCCGATGAATAGACAAAGTGCAGCAATACTTAATAAAGCAGTATCTTCATTTCCGGCAAGAAGCGCTTGTTTCATTTCAACAAAATTCAATGTTGAAAACATACTTCCTAGTATAAAGATTCCGATTAAGAATCCTAAATCTCCAATACGGTTCATGATAAATGCTTTCTTTGCAGCATCGTTATACGATTGGTTTTTATACCAAAATCCGATTAGTAAATACGAACACAATCCAACGCCTTCCCAACCGATAAACATTACTAATAAGTTGTTTCCGACAACCAATGTAATCATGAAGAATACAAACAGATTTAAGTAGGCAAAAAACTTATGCATATTCTCGTCATCATGCATATAGCTGATAGAATACAAGTGAATTAATGAACCAATTCCGGTAACGAATAACAACCAAAGCAAAGACAATTGGTCTAACAGCAATCCGAAATCTAATTTGAAATTATGAACTGAAATCCATTCAAATAAAGAGATTTCAACAGGTTTTCCGTTTTGATTTAATTGTGCGAAAAAGCAAATGCTCAATAGAAAAGAAACAAAAACCGTAATCGTTCCGATGGCACCTGAAATTCCTTTGCTTACTTTTTTTCCAAAGAAAACATTGAAAAGAAATCCAACAAATGGAGATAAGAGTAATACTAAAGCTAAAGTTTTGTCCATTTTAGATTATCCTTTTAAGTTCTTTAAATTAGCGATATCAATTGATCCAATATTTCTATATACAGAAACTAAAATCGCCAAACCAACAGCAACTTCGGCAGCAGCAACAGCCATCGAGAAGAATACAAAAACTTGTCCTTCGGCATCCTGACGAAAAGTTGAAAAAGCAACAAACAGTAAGTTTACGGCATTCAACATAATCTCAATTGACATGAATACGATAATAGCATTTCTTCTGTACAATACTCCAAAAACGCCAATACAAAATAGCAATGACGCAAGGAAAATGTAGTTTTCGATACCTATTTCATTTATAACATTATTCATCTTACTTTTCTGTTTTTTCTTTTTTAGACAATAAAACCACACCAATCATGGCTACTAACAATAGTATAGAAGCAAATTCAAATGGTACCATATATTCGTTTAATAATAAAGTCCCCAATTTTTTTATCGATTGATAATCTTCAGTTGTTGGTAATTCATCACCCACAATTGGGTTTGAATTGATGAAAATCGTTACTAAAACTACACTTATTAAAATACAAACAGTAACAGCACCAAGTCTTGTAATTCGTGGTTTGTGTACTTCGTCTTCTTTATTCAAATTCATCAACATGATAGTAAATAAGAAGAGAACCATAATGGCTCCGGAGTAAACAATAATATGAACTATTGCCAAGAATTGAGAATTAAATAATAAATAATGACCCGCAATTGTGAAAAAGCAAATCACTAGATAAATGGCACTATGAATTGGGTTTTTACTATAAATCGTTAAAAACGCCGAAGCCAACGTTATGGCTGATAAAAAGTAGAATGTAATTAATATAGCCGACATTAGTTTGCGTTTTTAAGTTGAGCATTTTTCATTGCCATTTCTAAAGGCATTACCAATTTATCTTTTCCAAAAATGAAATCTTCTCTGTCATAACTAGCAGGAACTAATTCTTTTGAAATAGTCAAATAAATAGCATCTTTTGGACAAGCTTCTTCACACAAACCACAGAAAATACAACGCAACATATTGATTTCATAAATCGAAGCGTATTTTTCTTCACGATATAACATTTCTTCTCCAGGTTTTCTTTCTTCAGCCTTCATAGTGATGGCTTCAGCTGGGCAAGATAAAGCACACAAACCACAAGCGGTGCAATTTTCTCTTCCAAGTTCATCTCTTTTCAACATATGTTGTCCACGATAAACAGGGCTAAACTCACGTGTTTGTTCTGGGTAATGAATGGTTGCCTTTTTTCTAAAAAAGTGTTTGATGGTAATGAGCAATCCTTTTACGATGGCTATTAGATATAGTCTTTCCCAAAAAGTCATTTCCTTATTGGAAACTTGTTTTTTTCTACCGGAAAGCGACATGCTTTGTATTGTTGTTGACATAATTGCTGTATCTTATTTAAAAGCTAGAATGCAAATTCCTGTTATTACTATATTAATGATAGAAAGTGGAATTAAAATCTTCCAACCTAAATTCATCAATTGATCGTATCTAAAACGTGGTATTGTCCAACGAACCCACATATAGAAGAAAATGAAGAAGCATATTTTAACAAATAAAACTCCGATTCCTAAAATGTTTGCGGGGTTTACACCTACATTATCAACCATCCATTGCATTCCCGGATAGTTGTAACCTCCAAAATAAAGAACAGCAATAATTGTAGATGAAATAAACATATTCGCGTATTCAGCAAACAAATAGAATCCCATTTTCATGGATGAGTATTCGGTGTGATAACCACCAATTAATTCCGATTCACATTCTGCTAAGTCGAAAGGCGTTCTATTCGTTTCTGCGAAAGCGCAAATCAAGAATATTAAAAATCCAACTGGTTGGTAAAAAACATTCCAGTTCATTCCGGCTTGTTGTACCGAAATTTCTTTTAAGCTTAAGGTTCCGGTCATCATGATTAAAGCTATAACCGATAATCCCATTGCTACTTCATAAGAAACCATTTGAGAAGCCGCACGAACCGCACCCATTAAGGAAAACTTATTGTTAGACGCCCAACCACCAATCATAATTCCGTAAACACCAATAGAAACAATGGCAAAAATGTATAATAACGAACCATCAATATCTGTAGCCTGTAAAATAACATCGCGGCCAAAAATGTGCAATTTATCGCCCCACGGAATTACAGCGCTTGTCATCAATGCGGTGCTCATGGCAATTGCTGGTCCAACAAAAAATAAGAATCTGTTTTTAGTATCGGGTTCAAATTCTTCTTTGGCAAACAATTTCATTCCATCGGCAAGTGGTTGTAATAACCCACCCCAACCGGCACGATTTGGACCAACTCTGTCTTGCAAAAATGCCGCAACTTTACGTTCTGCCCAAGTAGAATACATCGCCATAACCATTGTAATAGCAAAAACTACTACAATTAGAATACTTTTTTCAATAATAAAGGCACTATCCATTTTTCTTTGAATTTACTGGGTTACCGTCTATTTTTTCGTTGTAATCAATCTCGGACATACTAATTTTTTTGCGGTCGATATCTCTTCCTTGCAAAATTCCTTTTTCGGTTTCTATAACAACAGAATCTAATTTACCAAAGTGTTTATTTTGGTTGATAACTGAATCTTTTTCGAATTTTCTCGGCCCTTCAATTACCCAATCAGCAACGTCTTTTTTGTCGAAACGACACGTATTACAAATAAATTCTTCCACTTCGTGAAATTCATCTTTACGTGCTGTTACTCTTTGAATTTCGTTTCCGAACATCCAAACCGTAGTTTTTCCGCAACATTTGTCACAATCTCTGTGTGCATTGAATGGTTTGTTAAACCAAACTCTCGATTTAAAACGGAAAGTTTTATCTGTTAAAGCACCAACCGGACAAACATCAATCATGTTTCCAGAGAATTCATTGTCTATCGCAGCCGAAACACAAGTTGAAATTTGCGAATGATCACCACGATTTAAAACTCCGTGAACTCTTCCGTCAGTTAATTGGTCAGCGACTTCTACACAACGTTGGCAAACGATGCAACGGTTCATGTGCAATTGAATTTTGTCGCCAATATTTTCAGGTTCAAAAGTTCTTTTATCTTCAATAAAACGTTGTTGTAATTTTCCGTGTTCGAAGCTTAAATTCTGTAAATCACATTCTCCAGCTTGGTCACAAACCGGGCAATCTAAAGGGTGATTTATCAGAAGAAATTCGGTTACTGCATTTCTCGCATCACGAACTCTTTCAGAAGATTTGCTGGCTACTTCCATTCCGTCCTGACAACCTGTTACGCATGATGCCATTAATTTTGGCATTGGTCTTGGGTCGGCTTCGCTTCCTTTAGTAACATCCACTAAACAACAACGGCATTTTCCGCCGGTACCTTTTAGTTTAGAATAATAACACATGGCTGGCGGAACCGATTCTCCACCAATCATACGAGCCGCCTGCAGGATAGTTGTTCCTGGAGCTACTTCAATTTCTTGACCGTCTATGGTTACTTTCATATTTTATTTTTAAATCAACTTAGATTTCAAATCTTAAGCTTCAAAATTTTTATTGTATAATTCTATAATATATTCCATTTGATCTAAATCGAATGATCTGTTTGAATTTATCCAGGTATTGTAAACTTCGGGGTAATCAATTAAGAAAGCGCCGATTTTTTTTCTCATATTCATACCTGTTACTTTTGTTAACGTACCGTCTTTTAAAATAAAAACTGTTTTTATTGGGTCGCCTCCACCAATATTAATCTTGTAATGGTAATAAAGGCAAATTTTACCTTTCAGTATTTCATCATAAAAGAATTCGTTATTATCTTCTTTTAAGCTTACGAATTTATAATTTTTAATATTTGGGCCTTTCAGGTAATAGGATTTTAACTGATTTGGCTTGTACTTTGTTTTTTCGCCAGCATTGTTAATTGTCACTATTGATTTTGAATTTGGATAATACATATCATCATTTATCAAATTCGTTTCTACTTTATATTTGCATTTGATTGTATCATTTGAATTGGTCACTACATATCCATAATATTTCTGTGAATATGAAGAAAGGCAAAACAAAAGCAGCACCAAAAGCTTTTTCATCTCTTATATTTCTTGCTTTGCAACTAAATGTTTTACTGTTGAAAACGGTTCAGCCACAAAGTGATCTCTGTTTTTAATTTTTTCCGGAAAACGAATATGGTATTCAAACTCATCTTTAAAATGACGAATTGCAGCAGCGACTGGCCATGCAGCGGCATCTCCTAAAGGACAAATCGTATTTCCTTCAATTTTTGCCTGAATGCTCCATAACAATTCTATGTCTTCTTCGCGTCCATGCCCGTTTTCTATTCTCCACAATACTTTTTCTAACCAACCTGTACCTTCACGGCAAGGCGTACATTGACCACAAGATTCATGATGATAGAAACGAGAGAAATTCCATGTATTACGAACGATACAGGCTCGGTCATCATACACAATAAATCCACCAGAACCTAACATCGAACCTGTTGCAAATCCACCATCTGAAAGACTTTCGTAAGTCATCAAACGGTCTTCACCTGCAGCCGTTTTGTATATTAAATGAGCTGGCAAAACCGGAACTGAACTTCCTCCGGGAACCAATGCTTTTAATGGTCTATCAGTTTGCATTCCACCACAATATTCATCAGAATTCATAAATTCATATACTGATAATCCTAAATCTATTTCGAAAACACCTTGGTTTTTGATATTCCCCGAAGCCGAAATTAATTTTGTTCCTGTTGAACGACCAATTCCTATTCCGGCATAATCAGCACCTGAATTATTTACAATCCATGGCACAGCTGCAATAGTCTCTACATTATTTACTACTGTTGGATTTGCCCAAAGTCCTGAAACCGCTGGGAATGGTGGTTTAATTCTAGGATTTCCACGTTTTCCTTCCAAGCTTTCAATCAAAGCAGTTTCTTCTCCACAGATGTAAGCTCCAGCTCCAATTTGAACGTATAATTCTAAATCGTAACCTGAACCTAATATATTTTTACCCAACCAACCAGCAGCTTTTGCTTCGGCGATGGCTCTTTCTAAAATTTTGTAAACCCACATATATTCTCCACGAATGTAGATGTAAGATAGGTTGGCGCCCAAGGCATAACTAGAGGTTATCATTCCTTCAATCAATAGATGCGGAATGTATTCCATCAAAAATCTATCTTTGAAAGTTCCTGGTTCCGACTCGTCAGCATTGCAAACCAAATGTCTTGGTTTACCTGATTTCTTGTCTATAAAACTCCATTTCATTCCAGCAGGAAATCCGGCACCGCCACGGCCACGAAGTCCCGAAGTTTTTACTTCTTCGACTACTTCGTCCGGAGTCATTTTTTTCAAGGCTTTTTCCACCGATGCATAACCGCCTTCTTTGCGGTATACTTCATAGGTTCTAATTCCCGGAACGTTTATTTTGTCTAATAATATTTTTCTTCCCATGATATTACTTATCGTGTAAAGTGATTTTTCCGTCTTTGCAATCAGCAATTAACTGATCGATTTTTGCTTCTGTCAAATGTTCTTGGTAGAAATCGCCCAATTGCATCATTGGTGCATATCCACAAGCTCCAAGACATTCCACGCCGCGAACTTCGAAAAGCCCGTCAGAAGTTGGTTCGCCAACTTTTACACCTAATTTGCTACAAGTATAATCCATCAAATTTTCTACGCCATTTAAACAACAGGCAGAAGTTTGGCAGAATTCGAACATGTATTTTCCAATTGGTCTTTGATTGTACATAGTGTAAAATGTCACCACTTCATAGACTTCAATTGGTTGTATTTCTAAAATCTCGGCTACTTTATTTTGTAAATCAATGCTTAACCAATTGTCATGAGCATCCTGAACCTCATGTAAAACCGGCAACAAAGCTGATTTTCTTTTGTCTGAAGGATAATGACTGATTAGCTCATTGATGCGATTCATCAAAGTGTCAGTGATTTTTATTTCTTGTTTAATGTGTGATCTTTCCATAATTATTAAGCGTCTAATTCGCCGGCAATTACATTTAAACTTGATAATATTACGATGGCATCGGATAACATTCCGCCTTTAATCATTTCAGTGTATGCTTGATAATAGACATAACAAGGTCTTCTGAATTTCAATCGGTAAGGCGTTCGGCTTCCGTCAGTAATTAAATAAAATCCTAATTCTCCGTTTCCACCTTCCACAGCGTGATAAATTTCATCAACAGGAACTGGAACTTCACCCATCACAATTTTAAAGTGATAGATTAAGCTTTCCATGTTAGTATAAACATCTTCTTTTGGAGGCAAATAATAATCGGGAACATCAGCATGGATTGGTCCTTCCGGTAATTTTGCTAAGGCTTGTTTGATAATGCTTAAACTTTCCCAAACTTCGGCATTACGAACACAAAAACGGTCGTAAGTATCTCCTGATTTTCCAACAGGAACATCAAATTCAAAATCTTCATAGGAAGAATAAGGAGCAGCTTTACGGACGTCGTAATCAATTCCGGCTGCACGTAAATTAGGACCTGTTAATCCATATTGCATTGCTTTTTCGGCAGTAATCGGACCTACGTTTACGGTTCTGTCTATGAAGATTCTATTTCTTTCAAAAAGATTTTCGAATTCTTTCCAGGCAACCGGAAATTCTTCAATGAAAGTGTTTAGAAGCTCAAAAGCTTTTGGCGACCATTCTCTTTCGAAACCACCAATTCTTCCCATGTTTGTTGTTAAACGAGCACCACAAATTTCTTCATAGATTTCATATACTTTTTCTCTGAATTGGAATACATAAAGGAAGCCAGTGTAAGCTCCAGTATCAACTCCAAGAATAGAATTGCAAATCAAGTGATCTGTAATTCTGGCTAATTCCATTACAATAACTCTTAAATATTGTGCTCTTTTCGGGACTTCAATATTTAATAGTTTTTCTACTGTCATCCACCAACCCATATTATTGATAGGCGATGAACAATAGTTCATACGGTCTGTCAATACATTGATTTGGTAAAAAGGCTTGTTTTCGGCAATTTTTTCAAAAGCTCTGTGAATGTATCCAACGGTTGGTTCGGCATCTAAAATACGCTCACCATCCATTAATAAAATATTTTGAAAAATTCCGTGAGTAGCCGGATGTGTTGGGCCAAGATTCAAGATAGAAAATTCACTTCCGTCTTCATTTCGGCTTTGTTCTATAATTTTAGCATAGCGATGCTCTGGTGGTAATAATAAATCTGACATTTATAATGTTGAGTTATCCATTTGACTTTTTACTGGTGTTCTTCCAAAGAATCGGTCGTCTTTATCTGTTCTTCCGCTGTCTTCCAATGGGAATTCTTTACGCATTGGATGTGAAACCATTTCATCCATATTCAAAATTCGTTTCAATTGTGGGTGTCCTTTGAAATTGACTCCGTAGAAATCCCAAGCTTCTCTTTCCATCCAATTGGCGCATAGAAATAAATCGGTTACCGTTTGTAATTCCGCAGGATCAGGCAAAAATGTTTTTACACGAATTCTAACATTTTCAACCCAATTGTGCAATTGATATACCACCGCAAACTGATGATTTTCATCGTTGTCAGGGAAGTGAATTGCAGTCAAATCGGTTAAAAAATGGAAGTTTAAACTGTCGTCTTCTTTCAGTGTTTGAATTACTTCATATATTGTTTGTGAAGTAGCTTCGAAGGAAAAAATATCTCTTTTCATTTCAAAATTCAGCACATTGTTGCCAAATTTTTTGGATAAATTTTCTTGTATGTATGCAGTTTCTAAAGCCATATTATAGGTTATAAGAAGCTAATAATTCTTTATATTCAGGTGAATTTCTTCGGCGAACCGATTCGTTTCTCACCAATTCTTGTAATTGCATTACACCATCTACGATTTGTTCAGGTCTTGGAGGACAACCCGGAACGTAAACGTCAACAGGAATTACTTTGTCAATACCTTGTAGTACAGAATACGTATCGAAAACGCCACCTGAACTTGCACAAGCTCCAACAGCAATTACCCAACGAGGTTCTGACATTTGTTCATAAACCTGACGTAAAATCGGCGCCATTTTTTTAGAAATTGTTCCCATTACCATCAACATATCGGCTTGGCGTGGAGAGAAACTAACTCTTTCAGAACCAAATCGGGCTAAGTCATAATGAGAAGCCATAGTAGCCATGAATTCGATTCCGCAACAAGAAGTAGCGAAAGGCAATGGCCAAAGTGAATTAGCGCGCGCCATTCCAACGACATCATTCAATTTTGTAGCGAAGAAACCTTCACCAACAACTCCTTCGGGTGGAGCAACCAATTTTGTTCTTGTACTCATTTTTATTTTGAATTTATTCCGCTATGCTCCATACAATTCGGCTTCGCCTCGGGTTTGAACTATAAATTTTAAATAAAAACTAATCTATAATTCAGAATTTATAATTTAAAATAATTTCTCTATTCCCATTCTAGTGCTTTCTTCTTGATGATATAGAAGAATCCCACTAAAAGCAACATCATGAAAATTACCATTTTAATCATTCCTTCAACTCCCAGTGCTTTGAAATTGATTGCCCAAGGATATAAGAAAATTACTTCAACATCAAACAAAACAAATAATATTGCCACAAGGAAATATTTTACAGAAAAAGGAATCCTTGCATTACCAACAGATTCTATTCCGCATTCAAAGTTTTTGTCTTTGTTTTTCGAGTGTCTTTTTGGTCCTAAATAGCCAGAACCTATAATGGTTAGAACCACAAATCCTACTGCTAAACCTGCTTGCATAAGGATTGGTAAATAATCTAATTGATTAGATTGCATAATGGGTAAAATTAGAAGTAATTAAAACAGCTACAAATATAACATCGCATAATTTAATTCGCAAAAATCAAGCGATAAAGGTTTGTTAATTAGTGGTCAAATGAACTTATTTAAATTGATTTTAAATAGCAAGATTTAAAACATAAAAAAACGTCCCGAATTATTCGGGACGTCATTTAATCTAGGTAATCAAAAAATAATATATATTAGTCTTCGATAGTTACTACTTGAGCCGCTACTTTACCTTTTCTACCTTCTTCTTCTTCGTAAGATACTTTATCTCCTTCGGCTAAATTCTCAGATTTAACTCCAGTTGCATGTACGAAAATGTCTTTTCCAGTTTCATCATCTGTGATAAAACCGTAACCCTTTGATTCGTTGAAAAATTTTACTGTTCCTGTGCGCATTTTGTATTGTAAAAATAATTAATAATGGTCAAAGATAAATTTTATTGCGACATAACAAGCATTTCAATGCTAAATAATTAAAAAATTGTAAAAATTTCATTCTTGATTTAAAATCTTGATAGAGAAATACTTGAGGCTTTTGAAATTTAAACATGAAAAAAGCAACTGTTTTTAAATATTTGAACAGTTGCTTCTTAAAATTCTGTGAATTTGATATAAATTACTACAAATCGAGTTTTATGTATAATTCTTTCAATTGACTTTCATCAATTACTGATGGAGCATCAATCATTACATCTCTTCCGGAATTGTTTTTTGGGAAAGCAATAAAATCTCTAATGGTTTCTTGTCCACCTAAAATAGCGACCAATCTATCTAATCCAAATGCTAATCCACCGTGTGGTGGCGCACCAAATTGAAAGGCATTCATTAAGAAACCAAATTGATCTTCGGCTTGTTCTGGAGAAAATCCTAAAAGTGAAAACATTCTGCTTTGCAATTCTTTATCGTGAATACGGATAGATCCGCCGCCGATTTCATTTCCGTTTAAAACCATATCATAAGCATTGGCACGAACTTTTCCCGGTTCGGTTTCAATTAGTTTCATGTCTTCTGGTTTTGGAGAAGTAAACGGATGATGCATTGCGTGATAACGACCACTTTCCTCATCCCATTCTAATAATGGAAAATCAACAACCCATAACGGAGCAAACTCTTCGTGATTTCTTAATCCCAAACGCGTTGCCAATTCCATACGAAGTGCCGAAAGTTGTGTTCGTGTTTTATCAGCCGAGCCAGAAAGCACAAAAATCATGTCGCCAGCTTTTGCACCAGTTGTTTTTGCCCAATTTGCCAAATCATCTTGATCATAGAATTTGTCTACAGATGATTTATAAGTTCCGTCTTCATTACATTTTACATAAACCATTCCGCTGGCACCAATTTGTGGACGTTTTACCCAGTCAATTAAGCCGTCAATTTCTTTACGAGTGTATTCGCCTGCTCCAGGAACTGCAATTCCAACAACTAATTCAGCCGAATTGAAAACGCCAAAATCTTTATTTTGGGCAACCGAATTTAATTCACCAAATTCCATTCCGAAACGGATGTCTGGTTTGTCATTCCCGTATGTTTTCATTGCATGTTCGTAGGTCATTCTTGGAAATTTTTCCACTTCGATGCCTTTAAGTTCTTTTAGTAAATGGCGTGTCAATCCTTCGAAAACATTTAGAATATCTTCTTGTTCAACAAATGCCATTTCGCAATCGATTTGTGTGAATTCTGGTTGTCTGTCGGCACGTAAATCTTCATCACGGAAGCATTTCACAATTTGGAAATACTTATCCATTCCGCCAACCATCAATAATTGCTTGAAGGTTTGAGGCGATTGAGGTAAGGCATAAAATTGACCTTGATTCATTCGGCTTGGCACTACGAAATCTCGCGCACCTTCTGGAGTTGACTTAATCAAATATGGAGTTTCTACTTCGCAAAAATCCAAATCAGATAAATATTTACGTACTTCCATAGCCACTTTGTGACGGAATAGCAATGAGTTTTTAACCGGATTTCTACGAATATCAAGATAACGGTATTTCATTCGGATATCTTCGCCGCCATCGGTTTCGTCTTCAATGGTGAAAGGTGGCGTTATTGCTGAATTTAAAATATTTAATTCAGTAACCAAAATTTCAACATCTCCAGTAATCATATTGGCATTTTTTGACTCGCGCTCAATAACAGTTCCTTTAATTTGAATTACAAATTCTCTTCCGAGTGATTTAGCTTTTTCAAAAACGGCCTTATCTGTTCTTTGTTCGTCAAAAATTAATTGTGTAATTCCGTAACGGTCACGCAAATCAACCCAAATCATAAATCCTTTATCACGAGATTTTTGAACCCATCCGGCAAGCGTTACCTCTTTATTAATATGTGTAGCGTTTAATTCACCACAATTATGACTTCTGTACATTGGTATAAAATTTTTTACTTCGTAACAATTCGACCTTTTGGTCTTCGAGTCGCAAAAGTAAAAAACTTAAACCAATTAAATGGTCGAAGTGACAAATCAAATTTAAGTCAATCTTTAATTTTTGAATTGTCAAAACAAGTATATTTGATATCTTAAAAATTTAACACA
>Ga0315907_10000938_pt1 | contig 39884 bp, 41 predicted proteins | sample LakEriMetagenome_3_FD_203525 | JGI IMG/M metagenome (GOLD analysis project Ga0315907, IMG submission 203525) | Freshwater fungal communities from buoy surface, Lake Erie, Ohio, United States - Buoy 12 MA123 | ecosystem: Environmental > Aquatic > Freshwater > Lake > Lake biofilm | place: USA...
CAGCCAAACGAGCCGTCCGCTGGTGTTCGCTCTTGGGGTCCCCGTGGGAGGCGTCGAGCAGCGCAGGGCAAGACGGATCAAGAAGTTCAGATGTTTGAGCCCGCAGGGCGAGTTTCTGAACTTCCCGTCTTGTCCGAGCAGCGCAGAGCAGCCCCGCAGGGGCCGCCGGATTCGGGGTCGCCTTTCTTTTGGTGACTTTTCTTTGGCGAAGCAAAGAAAAGTTACTGCGCTGTCGGGCGCACATCCCGACGCAGTGCACCGCACGACCATTCACCTCACAACAAAGCAGCAAAGCGGTGCAGCACCGCCGCCGTCAGTGCCTGAAGTGCCGCACCCCAGTCAACACCATGGCAATGCCACGCTCATTGGCCGCAGCAATCACCTCGTCATCCCGCACCGAACCACCCGGTTGGATGACGCAAGTGGCACCGGCATCGATGACCACGTCCAGGCCGTCGCGGAAGGGGAAGAAGGCGTCGCTGGCGACGGCGGAACCCTTTAACGTGAGGGAAGCGTTTTCAGCCTTGATGCTGGCGATGCGGGCCGAGTCGATGCGGCTCATTTGACCCGCACCCACGCCCAGGGTCATGCCATTGCCGCAAAAGACGATGGCATTGCTCTTCACATACTTGGCCACTTTCCAGGCGAACATCAGGTCGTCCATCTGAGCGGGCGTGGGCTGCAGCGTGGTGACCACTTTCAACTCGCTGCGCTGCACCTCACGGTTGTCTGCGCTTTGCAGCAGCAGGCCTGAGCCCACACGTTTGGCGTCCATGGCGTTGCGGCCTTGTTTCCAGGCGCTGCTTGAGTTTCTGTCCACTCCGTCGAGGGAGATTTTCAGCACGCGGGTGTTGGCTTTGGCGGCGAACACGGCCAGTGCTTCGTCGGTGTAGCTCGGGGCAATCAACACCTCCACGAATTGTTTGGCAACCAACTGCGCAGCCGCAGCATCGACCACGGTATTGAAGGCAATGATGCCGCCAAAGGCCGAGGTGGGGTCGGTTTTGAAGGCTTTGCTGTAGGCCTCGGCCGCGTGCGCGCCCACGGCCACGCCGCAGGGGTTGGCGTGTTTGACGATGACGCAGGCCGGGGTTTCAAAACTCTTCACGCACTCCCACGCCGCATCGGCGTCGGCAATGTTGTTGTAGCTCAGTTCCTTGCCTTGCAATTGCACGGCAGTGACGAGGGAGCCGGGTGCGGGGTGCAGGTCGCGGTAGAAAGCCGCCGCTTGATGCGGGTTCTCGCCATAACGCAGGTCTTGCAGTTTGATGAAGCTGCCGTTGCTTTGGCCCGGGAAGTCGCTGCGGCTGCCATCGGCTTGCAAGCTGGAGAGGTAGTCGCTGATGGCGGCGTCGTATTGGGCGATTCGGTTGAAAGCAGCCGCAGACAGCGCGAACTTGGTTTCTTTCTGTATGCCACCTGCTTTCAGTTCAGCCAGCACTTGGGCGTATTGCGAGGCGTCGGTGAGCACGGCCACGTCTTTCCAGTTTTTCGCGGCAGAGCGCACCATGGCGGGGCCACCAATGTCGATGTTCTCAATCGCGTCTTCCAGGGTGCACCCGGGTTTGGCGACAGTGGCTTCAAAGGGGTAGAGGTTGACCACGAGCAGGTCGATGGGCGAGATGTCGTGTTGCTCAATGGCGGCCACATGTTCAGGGTGGTCGCGCCGGGCCAGCAAACCGCCGTGGATCATGGGGTGCAAGGTTTTCACCCGGCCATCGAGCATCTCTGGAAACCCGGTGTGGTCAGCCACCTCGGTGACGGGCAGCCCTGCTTCGCTCAGGAGCTTGGCCGTGCCCCCGGTGGACAGCAGCTGAACGCCAAGCTGGTGCAGCTCGCGGGCAAAGTCGAGGATGCCGGTTTTGTCGGAAACGGAGAGCAGGGCGTACATGGTTTGATTCATCTTTCACTCCGTTCGCCCTGAGCCTGTCGAAGGGCAGCGTGCGGAGGCTGTTGGCTAAAGGGCTTCGACAGGCTCAGCCCAAACGTTTGGAAGGCAGATGCGTTGCCTGGGCTCACTTCACCAGCTTGTGCTCCACCAGCTTGCGCCGCAGCGTATTACGGTTGATGCCCAACCACTCGGCGGCGCGGCTTTGGTTGCCTTCGGCTTTTTTCATCACCACATCCAGAAGCGGTTTCTCCACGACCTGAAGAATCATGTCGTACATGGCACTGGGCTCGACGCCGCGCAGGTCTTTGAAGTAGCTCTCCAGGCTTTCGCGGATGCACTCTTCAATGTGTTTTTTGTTTTGATTGCTCATGACGGACGGTGGTGTTTCAAAACTTCAGGCTTGCAGCAAAACAGGCGCATCGTTGGCCGCTGGGACAGGCGGCGTGTGTGGCGATTGAGGAAGCAGGCGGTGGGCATCGGCCAACTGATCGAACCACAGACCCAGGCGGTGCAGTTGTGCGTCGCTTGATTCCAGTAAGTTCATCTCATCGCGGAACCGCTCACCACCCGGCAATCCGCGTACCGCCCAGCCGATGTGTTTACGTGCGGTTCGCACGCCGGTGTGTTCACCATACAGGCTGTAATGGTCATGCAGGTGTTCGATCAGCCAGGCCTTGGCCTGCAACACCTCGGGGGCGGGCAGGTGCTCTCCCGTGGCCAAGAAGTGGTTGATCTCGCGGAAGATCCAGGGGCGGCCTTGCGCCGCTCGGCCGATCATCAAGGCGTCGGCTTGGGTATACGCCAGCACATCGCGGGCTTTTTCAGGGCTGTCAATGTCACCATTGGCCACCACTGGAATGCGCAAAGCGGCTTTCACGGCTGCCACGGTGTCGTACTCGGCAAACCCTTTGTAGCCTTGCTCGCGGGTGCGGCCATGCACAGTGACCATGGCGACGCCAGCACTTTCTGCGGCACGGGCCAAACGCAGTGCGTTGCGCTCGGCGTCACACCAGCCGGTGCGCATCTTCAAGGTGACGGGTACGTTGTGCGGCATGCAGGCGGCCACCACCGACTCAATGATGTCCAATGCCAGCGGCTCGTCTTGCATCAGTGCGGAGCCCGCCCATTTGTTGCAAACCTTTTTTGCGGGGCAGCCCATGTTGATGTCAATGATCTGCGCACCTCGATCAATGTTGTAAACCGCCGCCTCGGCCATCATGGCGGCCTCGGTTCCGGCAATCTGCACCGAAATGGGTGCAACCTCACCGTCATGGTTGGCTCGGCGGCTGGTTTTCAGCGAATTCCACAGGTCTTTGCGCGAGGTCACCATTTCGCTGACGGCATAGGCCGCTCCCAAGCGCTTGCACAGTTGGCGAAACGGTCGGTCCGTCACCCCTGCCATCGGGGCAACAAACAGCCGATTGGCCAACGGGATGTGGCCGATGTGCAGGGCGGTCATGACAAGCGGGGGGAGGGGGATTGCCTAAAAAGGAGGCAGGAGTATAGCGGCGTCGGGTCACAGGGGCCACCCATAATCGGGGGCATGACTGTTTGGATCGAATCTACCCTTGCCGCGCTGCTGGCTGCCCTGGCTTTGCCACAGTTCGGTTTGTCCACCGTGTTCGTGGTGGCCTTCATCTCGGCCACCTTGTTGCCCATGGGCTCAGAGCCTGCCGTGTTTGGTTTGGTCAAACTCAACCCAGAGTTGTTTTGGCCTGCCATCTTGGTGGCCACACTGGGCAATACCTTGGGTGGCGCCTTGAGCTGGTGGATGGGCCTGGGCGCTGAAAAGGTTTATGAGCGAGCCACCGGCAAAACGGCCGAACACCGCGCCCTGGCTTGGTTGCATCGGTTTGGCCCCAAGGCGTGTTTGTTGTCCTGGTTGCCCGTGGTGGGCGACCCGCTGTGTGCGGTGGCTGGCTGGTTGCGGTTGCCGTTCTGGCCTTGTGTGCTCTACATGGCCATTGGCAAATTTCTCCGTTATGTCACCATGACTGCGGCGCTGCTTTGGGTGTTTCCAGGACAGTTCAACCTTTGATCTTGCTGCGTTTGGGCGCTGGCCGGGAACCATCTGGCAACGCGGCTTCCAGTTCGCTTAGTACCGCCTGCAGCTGCTTCACAGCGGCGCCGACCCCTAGCGAAGGTCCCTTTTCACGGGGTTGAAACGGACGCGATTTGAGCCGTTTCTCGAGCAAATAACGGTGCGGGTCGTCCAGCACTTGCGGGTTCAACGCCACGCCATGCGGCGCCAGCAGGGGTTCTAAGGTAGCACGGCGCAGGCGCAATTGCTGACGGGTTTGTTGATAGGCATGTTCCGCCAACTCTCGGCGCTGGGTGTAGCTGAAGGTATTGGCCAGAAAAAGTTGCGTATCTCGGTGGTCGGGCTCGAACAAGACGATGGTGGTGTCAGGGTAGGTTTGTGCGTAACCCTTAAGGCCGATGTCCAAACGCGAATGCACCATGGTGCGGAAGGTTTGTGACAGCACCACAGGCAAACCTGCTTCCACGAGTTTCGGGATGTGCCCGCGCCGTTTGGAATGCAGGTGATGCTGGCGGAGCAGTTTTTTGTCCGTGCTGACGTCTGCAGTCACGTCTGCGCTTGCGTCCGCACTTGCGTCATAAGGGACCAAAGGATTCAAACAAATCAACAAATCCAGTCCTTGATCCAACAGCACCGACGCGTGCAGCGTTTTTTTGAGCACGCCATCGACATAGTGGTGGCCATTGATTTCCACGGGTGGGTAAAGACCCGGCAACGCAGCGCTGGCTTGAATGGCCTTGGAAATCGGCACGGCATCCAAGCCCGGCAGTCCAAAGGGCACACTCTCGCCGGTGTCCAGGTCGGTGGCCACCACCACCAACTGCCGCTTGAGCGCCCGGAAATCATTGCTGCGACCGGGCAAAGAGAACAAACGGCGAAGTTGGGTGTCGATGACGTCGTTGGAAAACAGGCCGGTAGGCAGGGCCCGCGCAATGCGTTCAAAACCCGTGGCCACCGATCCGCCGGACGCAAGGTATTCAAACCAAGCCTGGCCCATCAACATGGGCAATTGGGCCAATCGCTGCGCTATCTCCAGCCAGGCGGGTTGCAACAGCAGCGACGGTTCAAATACGTCGTGGGAAGGACCTACATTTTCGATGAAGGCGTCGCACAACTCGCGAGGACTCAAGCCGTTGGCCAAACCGGATGCGATGAATCCCCCGGATGAAACGCCGACATAACCTTGCAGGTCATTGAAGTCAATGCCCTGCAAGACATCGTCCAAGGCGCACATGGCGCCAATCTCATAGATGGCGCCCAATGGTCCGCCACCCGCCAGGGCAAGTCCGATGCGGGGTCTGGTGGACGGCTTTTTGCGGGCTGTGGCTGCCATCGGCTTCAGGCGGCCTTCCGGGACGTCTTCTTGGCTGCGGGTTTAACGGATTTTTTTGCGGCGGGTTTGGCGGTGGGTTTGGCTGCCGATCTGGGGGCTGCAGCAGGTTTTGCTTTGGACAACTGCGCCACCTGTTTGCTCAGCGCGTCAATGCGAGCAATCAATACATTCACGTCCTTGGCAGAGGGCACCCCCAGCTTGTTCAGCGAACGGGCCACACGTTCTTCAAAAATCGATTCCAGCTTGTCCCACTGCTGGCCGGCCTTGGCGCCGACTTCACCGGCCATGCTGGCCATGTTGGACACCTTGCTGGTGACCTCGGAAATTTTGCCCTCGGCCACAGACTGCGTCTTGCGCTGCAAGGACACACCCTCCTTCACCAAGGTTTCAAACACCTTGCCACCCTCGGCCTGTGCCTTGGCGAAAGCACCCATGCCGGCCAGCCAAATTTGCTGCGCTGACTCTTTGACCGCGCCCGCCAGGGCGCTGTCAAAAGCGGATTTGCTGTTGGCGGCTTGTTTGTCTGCCATCTGTTTGAGTTTTTTGACCATGGTGATGCGTCCTTTGCGGTTGGAGTGAGGGAACAGGCTGAAGGACTATAGGCAAGCGGGCCTGGAGGGCGCACCCTAGATTTCTAGGGCGTGGCTTCTATGCGCGGCCCGCCGCACTTGGGGTAAGCGCGCAGCGCCAAGGCCTGTGTTTGGATGAAGAATGCGGGTCGATCAAAGCGCTTGCAAGCGCTGTACCACCGCACAGGAGCACCCCATGCACTACTTCGTCACCGGCGCCACCGGCTTCATCGGCAAACGTCTCGTCAAAACACTGTTGCAAAGGCGCGGTGCCACGGTTTACTTTTTGCTGAGGCCGGAAAGCCAGGGCAAGGTGGCCGAGTTGTTGTCGTATTGGGGCACCACCCCAGCGCGTGCGGTGGCCGTGGTCGGGGACCTGACCGCCAAGAAGCTGGGCGTCTCCAACGATGACATTAAAAAGCTCAAGGGCCAGGTGGACCATGTTTACCACCTTGCGGCCGTGTACGACCTCGGAGCCGACGAAGAAGCCCAGGTCAAGGTGAACATCGATGGCACGCGCAACATGGTGGAGTTTGCTAAAGCCATCGACGCGGGCCATGTGCACCATGTGTCGTCGATTGCCTCAGCGGGCCTCTATGAAGGCGTATTCCGCGAAGACATGTTTGAAGAAGCCGATGGCCTGGACCATCCCTACTTCATGACCAAACACGAGAGCGAAAAAATCGTCCGCAAGGAATGCAAAACACCGTGGACGGTTTACCGCCCTGCCATGGTGGTGGGCGACTCCACCACCGGCGAGATGGACAAGATCGACGGCCCCTACTACTTTTTCAAACTCATCCAGCGCATGCGCCAGTTGCTGCCACCCTGGATGCCCAGCATAGGGTTGGAGGGTGGGCGCATCAACATAGTACCGGTTGATTTTGTCGTGGGGGCGCTTGACCACATCAGTCACAGCAAAGTTGAGTTGAACAAAAAGTGCTTCCACTTGGTCGACCCGCAAGGCTACCGCGTGGGTGATGTGCTCGACATCTTCAGCAAGGCGGCGCATGCACCGAAGATGAATTTGTTCGTCAACGCGGCGCTGTTGGGCTTTATTCCCAAGAGCGTCAAAAAAGGCCTGCTGGCTTTGGCGCCGGTGCGCCGCATCCGCAACGCGGTGATGAAAGACCTGGGGCTGCCCGAAGACATTTTCACTTTCATCAACTACCCCACCCGCTTTGATTGCCGAGAGACCACAGCGGCGCTCAAAGGCAGTGGCATCGAGTGCCCCAAGCTGGGCGATTACGCCTGGCGTTTGTGGGACTACTGGGAGCGCCACCTTGACCCTGCCTTGCACGTGGACCGCAGCTTGCGCGGCACCGTGGGTGGCAAGGTGGTTCTTGTCACTGGCGGCTCTTCAGGCATTGGTTTGGCTGCCGCCATCAAGTTTGCCGAGGCCGGTGCCATCACCTTGATTTGTGGCCGTGACGAAGTGAAACTGGCTGAAGCGAAGAAGGAAATTTTGGCCGCTGCAGGCAAAGATGCCCAGCTCATCACCTACTCCAGTGACATTGCGGACGAAGCCAGCTGCAAAGAGATGCTGCGGGCCATCAATGACACCTACGGAGGGGTCGATTTCCTCATTAACAACGCAGGCCGCTCCATCCGCCGGGCCATCGAATCCAGCTACGACCGTTTCCACGATTTTGAACGCACCATGCAGCTCAACTACTTTGGCTGCATCCGCGTCACCATGGGCCTCTTGCCTGCCATGGCGGCCAAACGCAAAGGCCATGTGGTCAATATCAGCTCGATCGGTGTGCTGACCAACGCGCCACGTTTTTCAGCCTATGTGGCCAGCAAGGCGGCACTGGATGCCTGGACACGCTGTGCGTCGAGTGAGTACGCCGACCTGGGCATCACCTTCACCACCATCAACATGCCGCTTGTGCGCACGCCGATGATTGCTCCCACCAAGATTTACAACAATGTACCCACCTTGGCCCCCGAAGAAGCGGCCGACATGATTGCCCAGGCCTGCATCCACAAACCGGTGCGTATTGCCACCCGCTTGGGCCAAGCGGGGGAATTGCTGCACGCTCTGCTGCCGCGTGTGGCTCAAATCGCCATGAATACAAGCTTCCGCATGTTCCCGGACAGTGACGCCGCAAAGGGAGCCAAAGATGGCGCCAAACCCAGCCTGTCACCGGAAGCCATTGCCATGCAGCAGATGATGAAGGGCATCCATTTTTGATGCCCGACGGTTCCAAATGGCCGCTCAGCGCGGCTGCATCACGGTTTGGGGCCTGACGGCCCGTAGATCGGGCCGAAAGCCGGGCGAGGCGCCTCTTCTACCGAGGCGAAGTGCTCAGCCTGGTCGCGCAAACGCTGCGCGGCCACCTGGCAGGCAGGGATGTTGGCGCAAGCCAGCACCAAGTAGTGGCGTCCATCGGCTTTCACGCCCTCATGACGCACAGGCACCTCAGCGATGCGACTGGCTTGCTGTACGACAGCCTCAGGGGACAAGGCCTTGGTGGCATTGCCTGGCTGGGCATACACCAGGAACTGAACGGGCGGGGGTGGCGGTTCTACGCGTTTTTTGGGCGGCGGGGTTTGGGCGCAGGCTTGCAGCAGCAAAGCAGTTGACACAGCCGTCCATAAAACAAAGGTGCGACAGTTGAGACTCATGGGTGTTTTCATAAAAAAAATTTTATAGGTGGCTTTGCTCACGGGTCAAAACCCACGGTGAGTAAATGGACTCGCTATCAAGGGGCATTGTCAGCCTTTATCGCACAACACCCTGGCACCTGGCCCCATAAAATCACCCGCGACCCTGCCCTTCGGGCCTGACTTTCTGCGCATCCCCCCTCACCCCATGACCCCCAACTCGCTTGCCAAAGGCGCAGCCTTGAATTTGGTGGGCCGGGTGTGCACCGTGTTGGCTGGGCTTTTGCTGATGACGCTGGTGGCGCGCTTGGGTCCGAGCTCTCAGGGCATTTTTGCCTTGTTTGTGGCTTGCGAAGCAGGTTTATTGGCGCTGTTTTCCGGTTTTGGCCTGTGGTTGGCGCGTGCGCATTCGCAGGCACCGAATGCGTCGTGGGCAGAACTGCACAGCACCGTCGTAATCACCGCCCTGCTGGTGGGCGCACTCGCGGGCCTGGCCTTATGGAGCGTCGCGCTCTTGCACCCGCAAGCGCCTTACGACCGACTGGTGCTGCTGGCATGGGCGGCACCTTTTTTGCTGATCGTGCCCACAGTGTCGGGGGTGTGGCTGGGGCGTGGACAGCTGCTGCCCCTGAATGGCTTTCTACTGGCGTCTCCTGTGGTGGTGTTGCTGGGCGTGACGGTATGTGGCGTTTGGTGGCCGCCACTGGATGTCTCCAGGGTATTGCTGGCGTGGGTAGCAGGCAAGTCTGCGGTGGGGCTGGTGGCTTTGTGGTGGTCGTACCGATCCCAAGGATGGAGGTGGCCGCGCTGGGAATTGATGTCCCCCGCCTGGCGATTTGCCGCCGTGATTGGTCTGACCAATGTCATCAGCCTACTCAACTACCGTGTGAATTTATTTTTGGTGGAACGTTTGGATGGACTGGCAGCGGCGGGTATCTACTCGGTGGCCGTGACGGTGGCTGAGCTCTTGTGGCTGGTGTCGTCTGCGGTCACCACGGCGGTTTACGGTCGCATTGGCGCGACAGACCCCACAGCAGCAGCCTCCAGCACCTTACAAGCGGTGCGTTGGGGTGCTTTGGGGGTGTTGCTGGCGTCGCCGTTTTTGTTGGGAGTCTCCTGGTGGGCTTTTCCCGCAGTTTTGGGTGAGGCGTACAGGCCCGCCTGGTGGTACTTGCTCCTTCTGTTGCCCGGCACCTTGGCCTACAGCAGCGCATCTGGCATATCTGCCTACTTCACCAACCAACGTGGACAACCTTGGCTGGCCGGTGGCATTGCGCTGACATCCATGTTGCTGAATTTGATGCTGTCCTGGTGGTGGATTCCGCTTTGGGGTGCTGCCGGAGCGGCCATGGCCACCAGCGTTTCGTATGGTGTGGCCATTGTTTTCGGTTTGGGTTTGTTCCTGCAACTGACCCGCTTGCCAGTGCGTGCGCTTTGGTTGCGTCATCCACAGTCAGATCAGCCCGCACAATCTGCACCATGAGTTCTACCTTGACACTGCTGTTTCGCCATTGGGCCTCCAAGCTGCGGGCGCGCTTCACCGGGCCGCGGTTGGTGTACGGTTTCATCGCCCAAGGCGGCGTTTTTTTACCCCACACCCGGGTGGGCAGCAGCACGGTGATTGAAGGCAAAGAGAGGCTGGTCTGTGCCGATCATGTTTTCATTGGCCACCATAATTTTCTCGACGCGTCGGGGGGTTTGACCCTGGACGAGGGTTGCCAAATCACCAACTTTGTTTCTGTTCTCACCCACAGCAGCCATGTGGCTTTGCGTTTGCATGGCAAAGACTACTTTGGAAGGACCAACCCGGCGGGCATGCATAGAGCCCCGACCCGGATAGGCGCCTTTGTATTTGTAGGCCCACACTGTGTCATTGCGCCCGGCAGCAGCATAGGCAAAGGTGCCGTGCTGCGTGCCTACAGCTATGTGAATGGCGACGTTCCCGATTTTGCTGTTATGGCAGGCCAACCCGCCGTGCAGGTGGGCGACACCCGCGAGGGTGATGCCCTGTGGTTGGCTGACCATCCCGAACTGCAAGCGGCTTACGACGCCTGGGCGCGATCCGTTCATTGAAAACGATATGAAGATTCTTTTTTTCGGCGATGCTGACAGCGTACACCTGCAGCGCTGGGTGCATGAAATGACGCAGCGCGGCGCGGTCTGCCACGTCGCCACACGGCGTCCAGCAGCCATTCCCGCTGCCGCTTCCATGCATGTGATTCGACCCGGTCAAGGGTCGGCAGCCTGGTTCTTGGCTTTGCCAGAAGTTCGTTCTTTGACGCGTGCGCTGCAGCCGGACGTGGTTCACGGTCACTACGTCACCTCCAATGGTTTGTGGGCGGCCGCATCCGGTCACCCACGGGTGGTGCTCACAGCCTGGGGCTCTGACATTTTGTTGACCCCGCAGAAAAACAAGCTTTGGCGTGCGCTGACGAAGTGGACGCTGCACCGCGCACAGCTCATCACCGCTGACTCCGACGACGTATTGCAAGCCATTGCGCGCTTCCAGCCGATGGCGCTGCTCCAAGAAGTGTCTTGGGGCGCAGACACCGACCGTTTCAAGCCGCCGGCCCAGGGCCGTTCCGCACAACCGGTGCAGTGTGTCAGCCTCAGAGCGTGGGAGTCCAATTACCAGATTCACCGCATCATTGATGCCTACGCACAGGCCAAACTCGCCGAGCCGCAGCAGTTGGGCGCTTTGCATTTGTTAGGCGGGGGCAGCCTGGAGTCGGCCCTGCGCAACCAAGTACGGCATTTGGGTTTGACGCAGGACGTGGTGTTCCACGGCAAGCTGGCCGAAGACGCCATGTTGGCGGTGATGCAGCGATGTGCGGTCTCTATCAGCTTGCCCTTGAGTGACGCCACGTCCGTCTCATTGCTCGAATCCATGGCCTGCGGCATGGCGATGTTGGTGTCTGACCTGCCGGCCAACCGGCAATGGGTCAATGACCAAGGCGGTCGTTTGGTGGATGCCAGCCTTGCCGTCAGCGGCAATGCACGCATCACCCAGGCCTTGCTGCAACTGGTTCGTGCTGGCGCAACCACCTTGAATGGCATGGGCAGCCACAACCGCGCCCTCATTGAAGAGCGCGCCTCGCGCCGCGTGGAGATGGACAAAATGTGGTCGCTCTATCAACGCTGTTTGGCTGCTGCGTGATGAACTCGCCACTGCCGCGAACCGTGTCGGTCATCGTGCCCTGCCGCAATGAGAAGGCGCACATGGCTGCTTTTTGCGAGGCGGTCACCCACCAGCGCTTGCCCACCGGATGGCAACTGCAGTTGCTGATTGCTGATGGCTTGAGCGACGACGGAACGCGTGAGCTGCTGCAAGGGTGGGTGCAACGTGATCCCCGCCTGCAATTGATCGACAACCCGGCACGCATCGTCTCCACGGGTTTGAATGCCGCCATTGCGCAAGCCCAAGGCGAGGTGATTGTGCGCATGGACGTGCACACCCGTTACGCCAGTGACTACATCGCGCGCTGCATTGAAACCTTGGAGGAAACCGGCGCCGACAACGTGGGCGGTCCCTGGCGCGCGCGCGTTGCGGGCTCAGGCGCAAGCGACAACGCCACCGGCCAGGCCATTGCGGTGGCGTTCCAGTCGCGCTGGGTGGCAGGGGGAGCCCGCTCGCGCGACGTGCGCTACAACGGTTGGGTCGACACGGTTTACTTGGGCGCCTGGCCCCGAGCCACCTTCACACGCTGGGGCGGCTTTGACGAAACCCTGGTGCGAAACCAAGACGATGAACACAATTTGCGCATCACCCGTGGCGGGGGTCGCATTTGGCAAAGTGCGGCGATTGAATCGGTCTACGAGCCGCGCTCGTCCTTCAAGGCTTTGTTTCAGCAGTATTTGCAATACGGTTATTGGAAACCCTTTGTCATGCGCAAACACGGCCAAGCAGCCGCCCTGCGGCATGTGGTGCCCGGTCTGTTCGTGGGGCTTTTGGCACTGTCTGTCGTGCCCGCCGCCTATGGCAACGGTGGGCTGCTGGCGTTGTTGTTGGCGCTTTACGGCACGGCGGTGCTACTCGCCTCGGGTTTGATCGTGGCCACTCACCGACCGGGATTGTCCTGGTCTGTGGTGTGGCGACTGCCAGTCGTCATCGCCGCTTACCACTTTGGTTATGGCGCGGGTTCGTTGTGGGGTTGGTTTGATGTGTTGCGTGGCCGCAAAACCGGTGGCCAAGGCCTCAACCGTCTGACCCGTTGAGGCTGCCCCATGCACAGCACACCGACTCCAGAATCAGAAACCGAAACCCAAGCCGTGCGTTTGCGTTATGCACGCCGTGACGCCTTGGCGCAGGACTGGCGCTACCACCGCCTGAACCCTGCGGCCTTGTGGCCTGCACAGGAACGCGAGCGTGCACTGGCAAACCGCTTGTTGCAACATGTCGGCGGCGACGTCACCCGACTGGCAACCTTACGTTTACTGGAAGTGGGCTCAGGCAGCGGCGGCAACTTACTGGACATGCTGCGCTGCGGCCTGGCTCCCGAGAACTTGTGTGGCGTGGAACTTTTGCCAGAACGCCACCAAACCGCGCGAGCCGTATTGCCCGCTGGCGTTCAGCTGTGCTTGGGCGATGCACTGCAAATGCAATGGCCGCCAACCAGCGTCGACCTGGTGTTGCAATCCACCGTTTTCTCGTCACTGCTGGATGACGCCTACCAACAGCGTTTGGCCACACACATGTGGCAAGTGCTCAAACCGGGTGGTGCAGTCATTTGGTACGACTTCACCGTGAATAACCCCCGCAACCCGGATGTGCGCGGGGTGCCGCTGCAGCGTGTGAAGGCGCTTTTCCCGCAAGGGACGTTTCACTGCCAACGCCTCACGCTGGCCCCGCCGCTAGCGCGCTGGGCCGTCAAGCTTCATCCTTTTTTTTACACTGCGCTCAACAGCCTGCCGCTGTTGCGCACACACCTTCTGGCGTGGATCGTCAAAAACCCCTTATGAGTGCATCGCCCTTCCTGCCCTTCGCTTTGCCCGACATCGGCGACGACGAAATCGCCGAAGTGATCGACACCTTGAAATCGGGTTGGCTCACCACCGGTCCCAAAACCAAACGTTTCGAAGCTGAGTTCCGCGAGTTTTTGGGTGATCAAGGCCTGCACTGTTTGGCGGTGAACTCGGCCACCGCCGGTCTGCACCTGGCGCTTGAAGCACTCGGCATCGGTCCCGGCGATGAAGTCATCACCACCACCCACACCTTCACCGCCACCGCCGAAGTGGTGCGTTACTTGGGGGGCGACGTGGTGCTGGTGGATGTGGACCCGACCACCTTGTGCATCGACGTGCGCGCGGTGGAGGCGGCCATCACGCCCCGCACCAAAGCCGTGATGCCAGTGCACTATGCGGGTTTGGCGGCCGACATGCAGGCTTTGTTGCAAGTGGCCAAGAAACACGGCCTCAAGGTGGTGGAAGACGCCGCCCATGCCTTGCCCACCACCAGCTGCGGCCAGTTGATCGGCACCCTGGGTTCCGACGTCACTGTTTTCAGCTTTTATGCCAACAAAACCATCACCACCGGTGAAGGCGGCATGGTGGTCACGCGTGACGCGGATCTGGCCAAACGTATTGCGGTGATGCGACTGCATGGCATCAGCCGCGACGCCTTCGACCGTTTCACCTCCAAAGTGCCCAGCTGGTACTACGAGATCGTCGCTCCGGGATTCAAGTACAACCTCACCGACATCGCCGCCAGCCTCGGCCTGCATCAGCTGAAAAAATCCCATGCCTTCCAGCAGCGCCGGGCCGCTATTGCTGCCATCTACAACGCGGCGTTCACCCATCTGCCTGTGCTGACACCGCCTGTGCCTGGCTGCGGAGGAACCCAGCCCGGCGACACCCACGCCTGGCATTTGTATGTTCTGCGCCTGAAGGATGAATGCACCTTGTCACGCGACACCGTGATTGAACGGCTGTTTGCCCTGGGCATAGGCTGCAGCGTGCACTACATCCCGCTGCACCTGCAACCCTACTGGCGCGACCACTACCAACTCACCCCCGAGCAGTTTCCCCACAGCCATCAAGCCTACGAACGAATGCTGAGCCTGCCGCTTTATTCCAAGATGAGCGACGAGGATGTGCAGCGCGTGGTGGATGCAGTGCGCGGTGTGTTGACGTGATTTGCGCATCTGGGCACCCTCACCCCAACCCTCTCCCGGAGGGTAAGGGCGGTAGAGGCCCCCTCTCCCCCTGGGAGAGGGTTGGGGTGAGGGCGCGCACTTGCAAGAGTGGCCAATGATGAAGCGTTCCTTCGACTTGTTGGTTGCGGGCCTGGCCCTGCTGCTGCTCACGCCGCTGTTGCTGCTGCTGGCCTTGTGGATCAAAGCCGACTCGCCCGGCCCCGCACTCTTCCGCCAAGAGCGCGTGGGACGCCGCGGGCGGTTGTTCCGCATCCGCAAGTTACGCACCATGACCCATGACCCCCGCCATGCAGGCCCTGGCATCACGGTGGGAAAAGACGAACGCATCACCCGCGCCGGCCAATTCTTACGCCGCAGCAAACTCGATGAACTGCCCCAACTGCTGGACGTACTGCAAGGCCACATGAGCCTGGTCGGCCCAAGGCCCGAATTGCCGCAGTATGTGGCGCTGTATCCAGCCGATTTGCGAGAAAAAATTTTGAGTGTTCGGCCTGGTATCACCGACTTGGCGTCGATTGAATACCGCAACGAAAGTGAGCTGCTTGCCAAAGCGAACGATCCAGAACGTGAGTACCGCGAGGTGGTTTTGCCAGCCAAACTCAAACTGGCCGAGGCCTATGTGGATCAAGCCTCACTCACGTTTGATCTGAAGGTGATTTGGCAAACAGTCAAAACCGTATGGGTGACACCGTCGGATTGAAGGATGGTTTCTTAGAACCTATCCGTGAAAAACACAGCCCTGCGTTATGACGACAAAGCGGTGGATGCAAGGCGCAAGCCGCAGCCCAGGGTATTGCCCTGGGCAAGGGTTGCAACGCGGCAGACGCGCTTTGTCGTCACAACCCTTCGGGCCGGGGCCCCACAGGCCGCAGGTGGGTGTAGCAACCCGTTTGTGGTGATGCCACACCACGGCACGGTCTGCTCCTACGCCCGAGGCCTGTGGAACCCCGGCGCAGGGCTGTCTTATTCACAGATAGGTTCTCAGTCCTCCAACTCCGCTTTGGCCATCTCCACATCCAAACATTCAGTGGCATCCAGCGGCTCGCACGCAGCGGCGTCCTCGTAAAGCTTGGTGGCTTCCTTCATTTTCTTTTCGCCTTCGAGCATCACGAGGCCATTGGCGTACTCCACCATGGCGATGGCCGAGGTGGGGTTGAGTTTGAGCGCGGTTTTGAACATGGACAGCCCCGCGTCTTTGCTCGCGCCCTGGGTACGGCCCAGGAGAGACCCGACTTTGTCGATCACCTCGGCATGAAACGCGCCCAGTGCGATGTGGGCGTCGGCATGTTTAGGTGAGAGTTCAATCGCCATTTCCAGCGCCGATTTGATCTTGCCGCCCAGGCCTTGCGACAAGGCCTTGGCCACGCTGATGCCCTGGCTGTAGCGGCCCAGGGCATAAGCCATGAAGTAAAACGCGTTTGCGTTGCGTGGTTCTTCTTCGGTCTGCGCTTCGGCACGGACGGCCACTTCCTGGAACAGGGCGAGCTTGTTCTTTTCACTCTTTTCCAGGTAATTGGCGTAAATCGCCTGCGCCTTGTTGGCCACCGTCACGCCCGCACCGCCCGCTTTCAGCCCGGCCTCCGTCGCTTTTTGAAACTCGCCCGCGTGGAACAAGGCCCAAGCAGCCTGCACCTTGTCGTCTTTGGGAAATGGTTCGGCGTCACCTGCGTGCAAACGCGCCCACTTTTTTTTCAACGCTGCAACGTCATAGACATAGGCGGTATTGTCGTAAGGGAAAGGTGTCCACTTGGCCATGGGCTGTCTCCGTTTTCAGGGGTTTGAATAGTTGCTTGCCAGTTGCGACAGATGCTGGCGCTGCTGCAGGTTGAGGTAAGGACTGAGCAAACCCAGCACATGAAACGCACCGCGCAGCATGGCCGCGGATGCATTTTCCGCCTCCAGTGCGCGGCGTGGGTCGCGCACGTATTCAAAACTCAACCAATAGGTCAGCACCACCACCATGGCGGTGGCCACGGACTCGCTGTCTTCGGGGTCAGTTTGCAGGCCACCGCCCGCTTTCAGGCCGCCCAACAACTCGCGCACCGCTTGCGATTTATTTTTCAACACAAACTGAAAATGGGTTTCCAGGCGGCGGTTTTTGCTGAGCAAATCGTTCAGGTCGCGGTACAAAAAACGGTATTGCCAAATCAGCTCAAACAGCATGTGAAAGAAGAGCCACGCGTCCTCCACATGACGCACGCCGCCCGAGGCTTGCAGCAACTCGTTCAGGCGCGCCTCGTAGCGGTCGAACAAGCTGTTGATCAACTCGTCCTTGGCCGGGTAGTGGTAGTACAAATTACCGGGGCTGATGCCGAGCTCTGCCGAAATCAAGGTGGTGGAGACATTGGGTTCTCCGAAACGATTGAAGAGGTCGAGCGTGACCTCCAAAATTCGCTCGGCCGTGCGGCGGGGTTTTTTCTGTGGGGCGGGCATGACGGGACACTATCACCAAGTGCGCCCGAGCACTATCCAGGTTGACCACAGACCCTTCATTCCCGCCTTTGCGGAAGTGACGAAGTTTGGCGCCGGCTCCATTGTTGATCTTCAGCAAGACAGCGAGCTCGTCCCTACAATCTGCGGCTCCATGCAACAGCCCACCGCCTCCTCCGCCGTTTCTTTTCGCCGCGTCAGCAAAACCTACGCGGGTAGCAAGGGTGCAGTGCATGCGCTGAGTGATGTCAGTTTTGACATTCAGCAAGGCGAGTTCTTCGGCCTGCTCGGCCCCAACGGTGCTGGAAAAACATCGCTGATCAGCATCTTGGCGGGTTTGTCGTCCGCCTCGCAGGGTCAGGTCACGGTGCATGGCCATGATGTGGTGAGCGACTACGCTGCGGCGCGCCACCGCCTTGGCATCGTGCCCCAAGAGTTGGTGTTCGACCCGTTTTTCAGTGTGCGCGAGTCGCTGCGCATACAAAGCGGCTACTTCGGCATCCGTAAAAACGATGCCTGGATCGATGAACTTCTGCACCACCTGGGGCTGTCTGACAAAGCCGACGCCAACATGCGCCAGCTCTCAGGCGGTATGAAACGCCGCGTGCTGGTGGCACAGGCCCTGGTGCATCGTCCGCCCGTCATCGTGCTGGACGAACCCACCGCCGGTGTCGATGTGGAGCTGCGACAAACCCTGTGGGGTTTTGTTGCGCGCCTGAACAAAGAAGGCCACACCGTGCTGCTCACCACCCATTATTTAGAAGAGGCTGAAGCCTTGTGCAGCCGCATCGCCATGCTCAAAGCGGGCCGGGTGGTGGCGCTGGACACCACCTCGGCCTTGCTGGCGGGGCGCGCCAGCACCATGTTGCGCTTCAAGATGGACGCGCCGGTTCCGCAGTCGCTGCAGGCGCAATCACGCGTGACAGGCCGCATCGTGCAAATCAAAGCCCACGATGCACAAGAGGTGGAAACCGTGCTTGCCTGCCTGCGCGCCGCGGGTCGCAAACCCGAAGACCTGGAGATTGGTCGCGCCGACCTTGAGGACGTTTTTCTGGAAATCATGCAAGACGCCACCGCCGCCGAGGCTCACCCATGACCATTGCTCAAGCCCTGTCGGGCACCTCAACCCTGCTCTACAAAGAGGTCCTGCGTTTTTGGAAGGTGAGCTTTCAAACAGTGGCAGCACCGGTGCTGACGGCTGTTTTGTATTTATTGATCTTCGGCCATGTGCTTGAGGACCATGTGAAGGTTTACCAAAGCCTGACCTACACCAGCTTTTTGATTCCGGGCCTCGTGATGATGAGCGTGCTGCAGAACGCCTTTGCCAACAGCAGCAGTTCGCTCATTCAAAGCAAGATCACTGGTAATTTGGTGTTTTTGCTGGTGACGCCGCTGTCGCATTGGGCCTGGTTTTTGGCTTACGTGGGTGCCTCGGTGGTACGTGGAGTTGCAGTCGGGGCGGGCGTGCTTTTTGTCACGGCGTGGTTCATGCCCTGGTCTTCCATCAGTGCTTCGCATTGGCCATGGGTGCTGGTGTTCACGCTCTTAGGGGCGGGTTTGATGGGTGCCTTGGGCCTGATTGCAGGCCTTTGGGCAGAGAAATTCGACCAGATCGCTGCTTTTCAGAACTTCATCATCATGCCCATGACTTTTCTGTCTGGCGTTTTTTATTCCGTGGGCTCATTGCCGCCGATTTGGCAGCAGGCCAGCCACTTCAACCCGTTTTTCTACATGATCGACGGATTTCGACACGGTTTTTTCGGAATGAGTGATGTGTCCCCCTGGTTCAGCCTGGTGGTGGTGTGCGCGAGTTTGGCCGTCGTCTGCGGTTTGTGCCTGCATTTGCTGCGCACGGGTTACAAAATCAGGCACTGAGCGATAATCACCAGACCATGTCAGACCAGAACACCAATCCCACGGCATCCGACGTCCAGCACTTCATTGCCCTAGGCCTGGCCTGCGAGCACCTGGAGGTTGAAGGCGACGGTCGGCATTTTTTTGCCACCATCGTGTCTGCCGAGTTCAATGGGGCGAGCCGTGTGGCCCGTCACCAGCGGGTTTACCAGGCACTGGGCGATAGAATGCGCGAGCAAATCCACGCGCTGTCCATGAAGACGCTGACCCCCTCCGAGTGGGCTGCCACGGCAAGCGCCGTTGCAGCTTCTCAACCCACCGCCGCCCACCACCACTGAAACCGAGCCGCAGTGTGCACTGCGGCCTGGGGTGTGGGCCAGTGCCCCGCATCCGTGGTCGTTGCGTGTGCTGCACCCCAATCGATGGACAAATTACTCATCCGTGGTGGCCGGCGCCTTGAAGGCGAAGTCACCATCTCCGGCGCCAAAAACGCGGCTTTACCTGAGTTGTGTGCCTGCTTGCTCACCGCCGAGCCCGTTCACCTGCTGAACGTGCCCCAGCTGCAAGACGTCAACACCACACTCAAGCTGCTGCGCAACATGGGCGCCAAAGCCGAGTTTGACGTCGGCGACGCCAGCCGTATCACCTTGAATGCGGGCACCGTGACCTCGCCCGAGGCGCCTTACGATTTGGTGAAAACCATGCGGGCCTCCATTTTGGTGCTGGGTCCCTTGTTGGCCCGTTTTGGCGAAGCCACCGTGTCGCTGCCGGGTGGGTGCGCCATTGGCTCGCGCCCCGTGGACCAGCACATCAAAGGCCTGCAGGCCATGGGCGCGGAGATCACCGTCGAACACGGCTACATCATCGCCAAAGCCCAAAAGCTCAAAGGGGCCCGCATCACCACCGACATGGTCACCGTCACCGGCACCGAAAATCTGCTGATGGCGGCCACCTTGGCCGAAGGCGAAACGGTGCTGGAAAACGCGGCCCGTGAACCCGAGGTGGTGGACCTGGCCGAGATGCTGGTCCAAATGGGCGCCCGGATTGAAGGCCACGGCAGCAGCCAGATTCGCATTCAAGGTGTGTCGAAACTGAACGGCTTGGACGTCTCCCGCGCCCACCACATCGTGCCCGACCGCATTGAAACCGGCACCTTCCTGTGCGCCGTGGCCGCCGCCAGGGGTGATGTGGTGCTGCGCCGCACCCGCGCCGACCACTTGGACGCGGTGATCGAAAAACTGCGTGAAGCTGGCGTGGGCATCGAGGCGGGACCGGACTGGATACGCGTGCGCATGCACGATCGCCCCAAGGCCGTGGGTTTCCGGACCAGCGAATACCCCGCTTTCCCCACCGACATGCAGGCCCAATTCATGGCGCTGAATTGCATTGCAGAAGGTGCGGCCAAAGTGACCGAGACCATTTTTGAGAACCGTTTCATGCATGTGAACGAACTCGTGCGCTTGGGGGCCAAGATTGAAGTCGACGGCCACACGGCTGTGATGCACGGGGTGGACAAACTGTCCGGCGCCATCGTCATGGCCACCGACCTGCGCGCGTCGGCCAGTTTGGTGATCGCGGGACTCGTGGCCAGTGGCGAAACCGTGGTGGACCGCATCTACCACCTGGACCGCGGCTACGACCAAATGGAAACCAAGCTGCGCGGCATTGGCGCGGACATCGAGCGTGTGAAATGACGACCCCCAACCGCGTGATCACCCTGGCCCTGTCCAAAGGCCGCATCTTTGACGAAACCCTGCCACTGCTCAAAGCCGCCGGCATCGAGGTCACCGAAGACCCGGAAAAATCGCGCAAGCTGATTTTGGCCACCAACCAGCCCCTGGTGCGTGTGGTGCTGGTGCGTGCCAGTGATGTGCCCACCTATGTGCAATACGGCGGTGCCGACCTGGGGGTGGCGGGCAAAGACATCCTGATCGAACACGAAGCCGCCCATGACGGCGAAAGTGGTGGCCTTGTGCAACCGCTGGATTTGCAGATCGCCAAATGCCGCTTGAGTGTGGCGGTGCGGGCCGACTTTGACTATCCCGCTGCCGTGAAACACGGTTCACGCATCACCGTGGCCACCAAATACACCCACATGGCGCGCCAGCACTTTGCCAGCAAAGGCGTGCACGTCGACTTGATCAAACTTTATGGATCGATGGAGCTGGCCCCACTGACCGGCTTGGCCGATGCCATCGTCGATTTGGTCTCCACCGGCAGCACCCTCAAAGCCAACCATTTGGTGGAGGTGGAAGAAATCATGCAGATCTCCTCCCGTTTGGTCGTGAACCGGGCCGCGCTCAAACTCAAGAGCGATGCCATTCGGCCCATCATTGATGCATTTGAGCGGGCGATTCGCAAGTAGACATTGGATTCAGAACCATGAGCGCCATGCCCTCGATTGCCATTCGCCAACTCGCCACCACAGCGCCTGATTTTGAGGCCGAGTTCAAGCGCGTATTGCATTGGTCTGCCGACACTGACAGCGCCATTGAGGAACGTGTGGCGAGCATCTTGGCGGATGTGCAGCAGCGCGGCGACGCCGCCGTGCTCGAATACACGCAGCGTTTTGATGGCCTGCAAGCCGACTCCGTCGCGGCTTTGGAAATTTCGCAAGCCGAATTGCAGGATGCGCTCAAGGCCATCACGACGGAGCAGCGCGATGCCTTGCACGCAGCCGCTGAACGGGTGCGCAGCTACCATGAACGCCAGTTGGATGCTTGCGGCAGGTCATGGCAGTACCGCGATCAAGACGGCACGCTGCTGGGCCAAAAAGTGACGCCGCTCGACCGCGTCGGCATTTATGTGCCGGGTGGAAAAGCCGCGTACCCGAGCAGTGTGTTGATGAATGCGATACCAGCCCATGTGGCCGGCGTGGGCGAGATCATCATGGTGGTGCCCACGCCCAAAGGCGAGCGCAACCTCCTGGTGTTGGCTGCCGCCGCAGTGGCGGGTGTCCACCGCGTCTTCACCCTCGGTGGCGCACAAGCCATAGCCGCCTTGGCCTATGGCACTGCCATCATCCCCGCAGTGGACAAAATCACCGGCCCCGGCAACGCCTATGTGGCCAGTGCCAAACGCCGCGTGTTTGGCAAGGTGGGCATCGACATGATTGCCGGCCCTAGCGAAATTTTGGTGCTGGCCGACGGCACCACCCCGGCAGATTGGGTGGCCATGGACCTGTTTAGCCAGGCCGAACACGATGAACTGGCGCAAAGCATCTTGCTTTGCCCGGATGCCGCCTACATCGCAGAAGTCAAACAGGCCATCGACCGCCTGTGGAGGGAGATGCCGCGCCGCGACGTCATTCGCGCCTCATTGGAAGGCCGGGGGGCGTTGATCCACACCCGCAGCATGGAAGAGGCCTGCGACATCAGCAACCGCATTGCGCCCGAGCACCTGGAGGTGAGTTCCCGCGACCCGCACCGCTGGGAGCCATTCCTGCGCCACGCCGGGGCCATCTTCCTGGGTGCCTACACCAGCGAAAGCCTGGGCGACTACTGCGCGGGCCCCAACCATGTGCTGCCCACCTCGGGTACAGCGCGGTTTTCTTCGCCGCTGGGCGTCTACGACTTTCAAAAGCGCAGCAGCTTGATTGAAGTGAGTGCCGCTGGTGCGCAAGCCTTGGGGCAAATCGCTTCGGTGCTGGCCCACGGAGAGGGGCTGCAGGCGCACGCGCGGGCGGCGGAGATGCGACTGGAGTCGACATGAGCCCCCGCCTTGCTCAACTTGTGTCTGCTTGCATACGCCCTGACGTGCAAGCCATGCACGCCTACATGGTGCAGGACAGCGCCGGCTTGCTCAAACTCGACGCGATGGAAAATCCTTTCCGTTTGCCCGATGACTTGCGCGCAGCCCTGGGTCAGCGCCTGGCCGAGGTGGCCATGAACCGTTACCCGGGCAGCCGCATCGATGACTTGCGCGCCGCTATATCCAAATACGCGCCGCTGCCTGAAGGGTTTGGTCTGATGCTGGGCAATGGCTCGGATGAGCTGATCACCTTGCTCAGCGTAGCCTGTGACGTACCCGGCGCCACGGTCTTGGCGCCGGTGCCGGGTTTTGTGATGTACGAGCTCTCAGCCCAGCTACAGGGTTTGAATTTTGTCGGTGTGCCCTTGACGCCGAACTTCGAACTGGATGAGGCCGCCATGCTGGCCGCCATAGAGCGGCACCAACCCGCCATCATCTACCTGGCCTACCCCAACAACCCCACGGCGAATTTGTTTGACGATGCGGTGGTCGAACGCATCATCCAGGCCGCCCCCGGTTTTGTGGTGATGGACGAGGCCTACCAGCCTTTTGCCTCGCGCAGTTTCATCAGCCAAGCGGCGCACTACCCGAATGTGCTCATCATGCGCACCTTGAGCAAATTCGGCCTGGCCGGTGTGCGCATCGGTTACTTGATGGGCCCCAAGCCTGTGATTGAGCAGCTGGAAAAAGTGCGCCCGCCCTACAACGTGAGCGTGCTCAATGCCGAGGCTGCACTCTTTGCGCTGGAGCATCAGGACGAATACGCCCGCCAAGCAGCGGTGCTCCGCAGTGAGCGCGACAAGCTGCTCGCCGAACTGCAAACCCTGCCCGGCGTCACCCCCTTCCCGAGCCAGGCCAATATGATTCTGCTGCGCGTGCCTGATGCGAACGCCGTATTTGCAGGATTGAAAGCACGCGGCGTGTTGATCAAAAACGTGTCCAAGATGCATGCGCTCTTACACAACTGCCTGCGCCTGACCGTGGGCACACCGCAAGAGAACGAACAAATGATGTTGGCCTTGAAAGCGAGTTTGGTATGACGACAACAGCGATGGTGGAACGCAAAGCCGAGGTGTCGCGAAACACCGCTGAGACTCAAATCCGCGTGGCGCTGAACCTGGACGGCACCGGCGTCGCGCAGCTTTCCACCGGCATCGGTTTTTTCGACCACATGCTGGACCAGATCGCCCGCCACGGATTGATCGACCTCACCATTGAAGCCAAGGGCGACCTGCACATCGACGGCCACCACACCGTGGAAGATGTGGGTATCACGCTGGGCCAAGCGATGGCCAAGGCGGTCGGCGACAAGCGTGGCCTGCGCCGTTATGGCCACGCCTACGTGCCGTTAGATGAAGCCCTGTCGAGGGTGGTGGTTGATTTTTCCGGCCGCCCCGGTTTAGAGATGCATGTGCCGTTCAAAAGCGGCATGATCGGCGCACTCGACACGCAATTGGTTTACGAGTTCTTCCAAGGTTTTGTGAACCATGCGGGCGTCACGTTGCACATCGACAACCTGCGCGGCGACAACGCCCACCATCAGTGCGAAACCGTGTTCAAAGCGTTTGCGCGGGCTTTGCGCATGGCTTTGGAGATTGATCCGCGTGCGGCTGGTGTGATTCCTTCAACTAAGGGCAGCTTGTAAGAGGATTGTTTTTAAGATGAATTTGGTTGCCTACCATCGCCCCCTCACCCCAACCCTCTCCCCCGGGTACGGTGGAGAGGGAGCCGGACTACTCCCTCTCCCGCTTGCGGGAGAGGGTTGGGGTGAGGGTGCTTGTGAGTTTGGAGTGCTTGCGTTGGACTGGCGTTCCTCACCATGAGCAGTTCCAAAAAAACCGTTGCAGTCGTCGACTACGGCATGGGCAATTTGCGCTCGGTGTCGCAGGCGGTCCAGCATGTGGCCGAGGGTTCCGGTTTTGAAGTGGTGATCACCTCGAAGCCCGACGAGGTGTTCCGAGCTGAACGTGTGGTGCTGCCCGGCCAAGGCGCCATGCCCGATTGCATGCGCGAACTGCGCGAGTCCGGTCTGTTGGAGTCGGTTCTGGATGCGGCCGCCAACAAACCACTGATGGGTGTGTGCGTGGGTATGCAAATGTTGCTGTCCAGCAGCGACGAGGGCCCCACCGATGGTCTGAACCTGATCCCGGGAAAGGTACGCCGCTTCGAGCTCGACGGTCGCCTGCAGCCCGATGGCAGCCGCTTCAAAGTGCCGCAAATGGGCTGGAACCAAGTGATTCAGGCCCAGCCCCACCCGGTCTGGGCGGGCGTGCCCGACAACGCTTATTTCTACTTCGTACACAGTTTTTACGCCCTGCCGTCCGACCCACGCCACAGTGTGGGTGAATCGGACTACGGTGGGCGCTTTACCTGCGCCCTGGCAAGGGATAACATTTTCGCTACCCAGTTCCACCCCGAAAAAAGCGCCGCCCACGGCTTGGCCCTGTACCGCAACTTTCTGCACTGGAATCCTTGAAGTCCCGCGTCTTCTTGCCGATACCCGTTTCAGCGGTCACGCGCTTTTTGTCATTCCACTCCACTTCAACCCCACTACCTTCCAACGGCCATGTTGCTGATTCCCGCCATTGACCTCAAAGACGGCAAATGTGTGCGCCTCAAACAAGGCGACATGAACGACTCCACCACCTTCGGCGAGGACCCCGCCGCCATGGCCCGCCGCTGGGTAGACGCCGGTGCCCGCCGCCTGCACCTGGTGGATTTGAACGGTGCCTTTGCCGGCAAACCCGTCAACGAGCCCGCCATCAAAGCCATCTTGGCCGAGGTGGGCGAGGAAATCCCGGTGCAACTGGGCGGCGGCATCCGCGACCTGGACACCATTGAACGCTACCTGGACGACGGACTGTCCTACATCATCGTTGGCACCGCCGCTGTCAAAAGCCCCGGCTTTTTGAAAGACGCCTGCAGCGCCTTCGGCGGCCACATCATCGTTGGCCTGGATGCCAAAGACGGCAAGGTGGCCACCGACGGCTGGAGCAAACTCACCGGCCACGAGGTGATCGACCTCGCGCAAAAGTTTGAAGGTTATGGCGTCGAAGCCATCATCTACACCGACATCGGCCGCGACGGCATGCTCTCCGGCATCAACATCGACGCCACAGTGAAACTCGCTCAAGCCCTGACCATTCCTGTGATTGCCTCTGGCGGCCTGAGCGACATCGCCGACATCGAACGCCTGTGCGCCGTGGAAGACCAAGGCGTCAGCGGCGTGATTTGCGGGCGCTCCATCTACACCGGAGCGCTGGATTTTGCGAAGGCGCAGGTCAGGGCGGATGAGTTGGGTGGGACTTGATGCTCGCCAAACGCATCATCCCCTGCCTGGACGTCACCGGTGGCCGTGTCGTCAAAGGTGTCAATTTCGTTGAACTGCGCGACGCCGGTGATCCGGTGGAAATCGCGGCGCGGTACAACGACCAAGGCGCAGACGAGCTCACTTTTTTGGACATCACCGCCACCAGCGATGGGCGGGATTTGATCCTGCACATCATTGAAGCGGTGGCCTCCCAGGTGTTCATCCCGCTGACCGTGGGCGGTGGCGTGCGCACGGTAGAGGACGTGCGGCGTTTGCTCAACGCTGGTGCTGACAAAGTGAGTTTCAACTCCGCCGCCATCAGCAATCCGCAAGTCATTGCCGATGCGTCACGCAAATACGGTGCCCAGGCCATCGTGGTGGCCATTGACGCCAAACGCCGATCCGCCCAAGACGAAGCCGAGCGCGGCCCGGGTTGGGATGTGTACAGCCATGGCGGGCGCAAAAACACCGGACTCGACGCCGTGGCCTGGGCCCAACAAATGACGGCAGCGGGTGCGGGTGAAATTCTGCTCACCAGCATGGACCGCGACGGCACCAAGATTGGTTTTGACTTGCCGCTGACCCGCGCGGTGAGCGATGCCGTTTCCGTGCCCGTGATTGCGTCGGGGGGTGTCGGCGCGCTGGAACATTTGTCTGAAGGCATCCGCGTGGGTGGTGCCGATGCGGTGCTCGCCGCCAGCATCTTCCACTACGGTGAATTCACCGTCGGCCAGGCCAAGGCGCTGATGGCGCGGGATGGCATACCGGTGCGGACGTGAGCCAACGCGCCAGCGCGAATGAAGTCCGCCTCATTGGCGGCCAGTGGAAACGCAGCAAATTGCAAGTGCTGGACAAACCCGGCCTGCGCCCCACGCCCAACCGCGTCCGTGAAACCTTGTTCAACTGGCTGGGCCAGGACCTGAGCGGTTGGCGCTGCGTGGATGTGTTTGCGGGCAGCGGCGCCTTGGGATTTGAAGCCGCCTCGCGTGGTGCGTTGCAAGTGGTGCTGGTGGAGCGAGATACCGCGCTGGTGCGCTGCCTGCGTGACAGCCAAAGCCGCTTGAAAGCAGCGAGCGTGCAGGTCGAAGCCGGTGATGGCCTGGCCTATTTGCAGCGCTGCGCCCAGGGTAGTGTCGATTTGGTTTTCCTGGACCCGCCGTTTGATGCCAATGTGTTCGACGCTGCTTTGGCCGCTGCGGCACAGGTGCTGGCCGATGGGGGCTGGGCCTACTTGGAAGCAGACCGCGCTTTCACCCAGGCTGCGTTGCAAGGTGCTGGATGGCGTTTGCACCGTGCGGGCCGTGCTGGTGCGGTGTTTTTTCATCTGCTGCAGCGATCACTGAAACAAGAAACACCAGAGGCAAGCAGCCACTGACCGCCCCGGGCTACACTGCGGCCGCCCGCAACCAGCCCGTTTGGGGAGCCCCACATGACCTCTGTTACCCAACTCACCGCCGTCTACCCCGGCACCTTCGACCCCATGACCCTGGGCCACGAAGATTTGATCCGCCGCGCCAGCCGTTTGTTTGAACGCCTGATCGTGGCGGTGGCGGCAGGCCACCACAAACGCACCTTGTTCAACGTGGATGAGCGCTTGGACATTGCCACCGAACTCGCCGCCAAATACCCCAACGTGGAAGTGGTCGCCTTTCGTGGCCTGCTGCGCGACTTTGTCGTCGAGCGCCATGGCAAAGTGGTGGTGCGCGGCCTGCGGGCGGTCAGCGACTTTGAGTACGAGTTCCAGATGGCTGGGATGAACCGCCAATTAATGCCCGATGTGGAAACGGTTTTTTTAACCCCAGGCGACCACTACCAATTCGTTTCAGGTACCTTCGTGCGTGAAATCGCCACTTTGGGCGGTGATGTGTCGAAGTTCGTATCGCCCTCGGTGCTCAAACGATTGGGGCAGCGGGTGAAGATGGTGGAAGCGTGAAGGAATGTTGGTGACGTCCTGCATTCGTTCGGACTGAGCGTGTCGAGGTCCTTGATCGCCCTGCGCCCTTGGACGGTGAGAACGGAGCTTTTTGAATGGGGAAGGCAATGGGTTTGATGGGTCTTGCATACATGGTGATCGAGGTGTCGCCATGGCCTTGATGATCACCGACACGACCGGCGGGCTTTCACAAAGCCTGCTTTGTGCCGCCCGGCGCGGGGCACGCATGCTTGCGTGTCCCGTATTCGTCGTGGTGGGGGTGCGACCATGGCGTTGATGATCACCGACGAATGCATCAACTGCGATGTCTGCGAGCCCGAGTGCCCCAACCAGGCGATTTCGATGGGGGCAGACTATTACGTCATCGAGCCCAGCAAATGCACCGAATGTGTGGGGCACTTTGATGAGCCGCAGTGTGTGCAGGTGTGCCCGGTGAGCTGCATTCCCATCCACCCCGAACACATCGAGTCCAAAGAATCGTTGTGGGCAAAATACCGGCGCCTTCAGGCCGAGATCAAAGGTGGGGCGGTCACTGCCCCGGCTTCGTCGGTGACGGATCAGCAGGCTTAAAGGCTTGAGTCGCCGGCGGTTGAGGCGGCTTTTCGGGCTTAGCCCTGGGTGGTTTGGCATGCACCTTCATGGTGGCTTTCTCCATCTCACCGGCCAGCATTAAATCGAGCGCGCCGAGTGATTGCTCTATCGCTTTGTCCACGCCTTCGCGCTCAGCCAGAGGCGGCTTGCGCAGCACATAGTCCACCACTTCTGCTTTGACGCCAGGGTGGCCAATGCCCAAACGCAAACGCCAAAAGCCGGCGGTTCCAAGTTGGGCTTGAATATCTTTGAGTCCGTTGTGACCGGCGTGGCTGCCGCCGAATTTCATCTTTACCTGACCGGGTAAGACGTCCAGCTCGTCATGCGCCACCAGGATGTTTTCTGCCGGAATCTTAAAAAACCGCGCCAAGGCTGCGACCGATTTGCCAGATAAATTCATATAGGTCATGGGCTCCAAGAGCCAGACCTGGCCATGGGTCGTGTTTGCTCGCGCAACCAAACCAAAGTAACTGCGCTCCACGTTGAGCGTGGTTTTGAGTTGCCTGGCCACCGCATCAATGAACCAAAAACCGGCGTTGTGACGGGTGGCTTCGTATTCGGGGCCCGGATTACCGAGGCCGACGAGCAATTGAATCATTCGGCAATTCTCCATGGAAAGTCCGAGCCCATTTTGGGCAAGAAAAAGCCCCACCGAGGTGAGGCTTGTTGGACAGGTTGGCGACAAACCGCCGAGCCGTCACTTCTTGTTTTGTTTCTCGTCTTTCTTGGGCTTGGCACCTTTGGCAGCAGGCGCAACCACAGGTGCTGCAACCACTTCTTCTTCAGCTGCAGGTTCCACCACTGACACGATGACGGGGTTGGGCTTGCCGTGTGTCACGACCTTGACGCCGTCGGCCAGCTTGAGGTCGTTCACGTGCAGCGATTGGCCTTTGGTCATGTTGCCCAAGTCCACTTCGATGAATTCAGGCAGGGCCGAAGCCAAGCACTGAATTTGCAACTCGGTGACGATTTTGTTCATCAAGCACTTGTCCACCTTGACGGCAGGCGAGCTTTCTTCGTTGATGAAGTGCAGCGGAATGCGTTTGCTGATGCGGGTGGTGTTGTCCACGCGCTGGAAGTCAATGTGCAAAACGATGGGGCGGAAGGGGTGAACCTGGTGGTCGCGCAGCAGCACCTTTTCGGATTTGCCATTCAATTCCATCTCCAAAATGGTGGAGTGGAAGGCTTCCTTCTTGAGCGCATGGAACAGCGCGTTGTGATCGAGTTCGATCATGGTGGGCTTGCCTGCCCCGTACACGATGCCAGGCACTTTGTCTGCCAGGCGCAGGCGGCGGCTCGCTCCGGTCCCCTGCAATGTGCGCTCATAAGCGACGAATTTCATAATTGACTCCGGTTGGAAGTTAAACACCCGCGACCAGGTGTTTATGGAAAGGGCCTTGCGGCCCACGAATCACAAAGCGCCGTGCGCGCTGTGCGTCTTGTTGCAGTTTCAGAAGTTGTTGTTCTGCTCCGCAAACAAAGAGGTGACCGATTCACCATCGGAAATTCGACGAATGGTTTCGGCAAACAAAAAGGCCACCGAGAGCTGGCGTACTTTGCCGCAGGCTTTGCCCGCATCGCTCAAGGGAATGGTGTTGGTGATGACGACTTCGTCCAGCTGCGAACCTTTGATGCGCTCAATGGCTGGGCCTGAGAACACCGAGTGTGTGCAGTAGGCGTAAACGTTCTTCGCGCCACGTTCTTTGAGTACTTCAGCGGCTTTGACCAAGGTGCCCGCAGTGTCGATCATGTCGTCCATGATGACGCAGTTGCGGCCGTCGATCTCGCCGATCACATGCATCACTTCAGACACATTGGCCTTGGGGCGGCGTTTGTCAATGATGGCCAGATCGCAGCCGAGTTGTTTGGCCAGGGCGCGTGCGCGCACCACGCCACCCACGTCAGGGGACACCACCACGAGGTCGGCGTAACGTTTGCTTTGCAGATCGGACAACAACACCGGCGAGGCGTAAATGTTGTCGACCGGAATGTTAAAGAAGCCCTGGATTTGGTCTGCATGCAAGTCCATGGTGAGCAAGCGCTCCACGCCCACGGCTTCCAGCATATTGGCCACCACCTTGGCGCTGATGGGCACGCGGGTGGAGCGGGGGCGGCGGTCCTGCCGGGCGTAACCAAAGTAGGGAATGACGGCGGTCACACGGCGGGCCGATGCGCGCTTGAGCGCGTCGACCATGATGCACAGCTCCATCAAATTTTCATTCGTGGGCGCACAGGTAGGCTGCACCACAAAGATGTCGCGTGCGCGGACGTTTTGCTGAATTTCAATCGCGACTTCGCCGTCAGAGAATCGGCCAACCGATGCTTTGCCGAGTTCGATGCCCAGATGGGTGGCGATTTCTTGTGCCAACGCGGGGTTGGCATTGCCTGTGAACAAAACGGTGTTGAAAAGCACATTTCCTCCGTCGAGGCTTTCGGTGGGCGCCATCACAACGCACGCCCTTTCGTTTCAGCCCCGGCGGGCCCTGCTGCAAACAACACGGCACCGGGAATCAATGCAATCCTGCGGTTTGGAACCAAGGTCGCGGGATCAAATTTTTGGCAGGGGAAGAAGGATTCGAACCTTCGCATGTCGGAATCAAAATCCGATGCCTTAACCAACTTGGCGACTCCCCTACACCGGAATCCGGCTTCAATTCACATTTCGGCCGAACACCTGAAACCTTGCACTGCTTTTCAGTCTGCCGCCCAACCCAGCAAAGGGTGTTGCGGAAGGCTGCGGCACACACGACCCACCCAATTCGCAGGCAAAACGCCTGCCAGGGCGACTCGGGCTGCAGTGTCTGCGCCGTTGTCGATACCACGTTTCTTGCCGGAAGCTGTTTCAAGCCCCGCTTCAGGAAATGCATCAAGAGGCGAATCCAAAGTAGCAAACACTGCACTTCCTGACCCAGTCATGCGACTGTTCCCGAACAGCTGATGCAGCAGACGAACTGCTTGCGCCACCTGCGGAAACTCCGCTTCGGCCACCGGCTGTAAGTCGTTACGACCGAACCCATGAAACAGTTCATCGGTTGGCCAGCGGCTTGCAGCCCTGGAATTCGCGGTTTGATCCGCGTTGTCTTGTGCTTGACTTTGAACACTTCTCCCTGCATGCCCTGGCAGCCTGTCAGCCGCCCCGCCCATTGCGGCTTTGTGGGCCAAATGGTCGTGTGCAAGAAAGCCCGAGAGTATAGCAGCAGGATTGTCTCTTACCAAGTTCGGGCTGTTAAATATAAGGCTCGTGGGTGTGTCGCAGTCGGGCTTGACCACCGCCAAGCGGTGTTCTCGCAGAGACAAAGGATGCAGCAACTCGCCAATGCCTTCGGCTAAAGCATTGTGGCCGCCTACAAAAAACGGCACGTCGGCGCCCAGCGGCAAAGCCAGCGCTTGCAGCTGTTTGCTCGACCAGTTCAGCCCCCAAAGGCGGTTCAATGCCATCAAGGTGGTGGCCGCGTCGGAGCTGCCACCACCCAAACCAGCGCCACTGGGCAGTTGTTTGGCGATGGAAATGTCACAACCCCAGGGGGTGTTACTTGCAGTTTGAAGCGCTCGAGCCGCACGCAAACACAGGTCGTCCGCTGGCAACGCAGTGCCGAGGTCATGACGCTGTAGTCGGCCATCGGGGCGTTTCTCAAAATGCAGGGTGTCACACCAGTCGATCAAGACAAACGCCGACTGCAGCAGGTGGTAGCCATCAGGCCTTCTGCCCAGCACGTGCAAAAACAGATTCAGTTTGGCCGGAGCCGGAACGTCGAAAAGGGCTTGCATGGCAAGGTCAGGTTCAGGGTCTGTCCAAGCGAGCACGCAAAAGAACCTTGGGAGCGCGTTCGCGTTCGGCAACGATGACCGCCTGCGCAAACCCTGACAGGTCCACGCGCCAGCCCATCTGCGAAAAACCCTCTGGGAAGGGCGCTGCGTTCTGGGTACTGGGCGCGCCCGCCCAGGGGCGCCCACGTAACCAGTCAAATAATGTTTCAACGGGCAGGCTCTCACCCAGCATGTCGCGGGTAAGGCTGGCGATGTCGGCATAACGTTGACTGCCTCGGCTGCTTTGCAAATGCACACCGGTCGGGGACCAAACTGCCCGCGCCATGATGGAGCCCAGGGGCGATATCAAATCCAGGCTGCCCGCTTGCGCTGAGCCACGCAGCTCGAAGGCGGCACTCAAGGACTGGGTCGCCGCGGGTTGGTCTGCTGTAGCAGCGTTAGGCTCCATGCCGGCGATGACCACCGCCAGGCGCCCTGTGAGCAGGTTCGCATTGTCGGCGGGCTCCGGTGGGGCGGGTGTCGCGCACGCCAGGAGCGCCAAACTCAAACACAACACCCATGCTGAGCGCTGGCGAGCCAAGGGGAGCACGGTCACAAATCCACCTTGAGGCGGGCCAACGTTTCGCGCAAAACTTCGTTGCTGGCATCGCGCGTTTTGGCCTGCCGCCAAACACGGCGCGCCTCCTCACGCTGCCCTTGTACCCACAACACCTCGCCCAAGTGCGCGCCTATTTCAGCATCTGGCCGGGCGCGAAACGCCCAACGCAGCAGGCGCGCGGCTTCTTCACGGTTACCCAGGCGAAACTCCACCCAACCCAAACTGTCGGTGATCAGGGGATCACCCGGGGCCAGCTCCAGCGCACGCTGGATCAGGGTTTTGGCTTCTTTTAGACGCAGGTTTCGGTCTGCCAACGAATAACCCAAGGCATTGTGGGCGTACTGGTGGTCGGGCTTGATGGACATGACTTGCCGCAGCAGGCTCTCCATTTGGTCGTAACGCCCCAGCTTTTCGGCCACCATGGACTGTTCATACAGCACGGACGCGTCTTTGGGGAAACGCTCGCTGGCAGCTTCCAGCAAAGTCTGGGCTTCCTTCCACCGTTTAGCGTCGCGCAGCACTTGGGCTTGGGCAAAGACCTTGACTCGGCCGGTGGCGTCGTCGGTATCAGGCAAAGCAGATACCAGTTTCAAGGCATCTTCCAGGCGATCTTGTTGCACGAGCAAGGAGGCGCGCCGCATTTGTACTTGGGTTGCACGTTCAGGGTCATCGACTTTGTTCAACCAAACTTGCGCGCCGGCATAGTCCTTGAGTTGCTCTGAGGCCAGGGCCAGCTGAATCCATGCTTCGTTTTGGCCCTTGGAGACAGACGGCTCATCTGCGTCTTCATCGGCACTTTTTTCGGCGGCCGTTGCGGTGGAATCTTTCGACGAAGTCAACTGCAAATAGGTTTGCAGCGCCTTTTGCCCCTCCAGCGGATGCCGCAGCTCAACATGCAGGGCGCCCAAGGCGAGGAAAGGTCCGGCCACATCAGGCTTGGCCCGCGTGACGATTTCCAGTTGCTCGATCGCATCGGCAAAACGCTGAGTGGCTGTGAGACTGCGGGAGTACGCCAGCCTGACATCCATACGCTGCGTTTGTTTCGACAAAAACTCGGTGACGATGGATTCCGCTTCAGGCTGTTGCACCATCATCTCCAGTGCCAGCAGCACAGGCGCATCGGCGCTGGGGGCGTGCTGGTGTGCATCTCGCAGCAAAGCATACGCGCGGGTGCCATCCTTGGCGCCGAGCCAACTGCGGGCGATGGCGACGCGGCTGGCGGTGTAGTCCGCGTTGCGTGGAGCCGACGGTTTTGCGTAGGGCTCCAGCACCTCCTCCACCAAACGAGCAGCAGCGATGCGGTTGGGCACACCCGCAAAAAAACGCGGCAATGCGGCCATCATGTCGCCGCGTTTTTCGGGGGATGTCAATGCAACCAGAGAGCGCAAAGGTTCCACAGTTTCTGCCGTTCGCCCCAGACTGACCAGCAGCTGCACCAGGTAATAGTGGGCGGGTATCGATTGCGGCAAGGCATTACGCCAGCTTTGCACCGCCATCAACGCCTGGTCACCGGCCCGGGCTTGAATGGCCATTTCCGTGGCGCGCAAGAAGAGCTGTTCGTTTTTGTTGCGCCTGGCCGCGCTCAGCATCGTGTCGACAGCACCTGAGGGCTCGCCTGAGCGCCACTGCAGCTCGCCCACCAACACTTCAAAAAACAAACGCCCATCCATGATGGAAGGCAATGGCGCAGGGCTTACCCCCGCGCTGGCTGCAGGTGACGCGGCAGCAGGGGCATTGGCTTGCCCAAAACCCGTACCGCACAACAAAGTGGATAACGTCAGAGCCAGCACTCGGGTGTAAAGATGGCGAACTCGGGGCGCAAACTGCATCAAAGGCTCCTGGGGGGAAATTCATTCTATGGCTTGGCTCTGATGCATGGCCGACGGGATAATTCCCTTCATGCCTGAATTGCCTGAAGTCGAAGTCACACGCCTGAGTTTTGCCTCTCGAATCGAGGGGGCCACCGTGCAAGCCGCGTATTTGGGGAAACCCCTGCGCTGGCCTTTGGGCTGTGAAGCAAGCACACTGGTAGGGCAAACGGTTGGAACCGCACAACGTCGAGGCAAGTATTTGTGGCTTCCTCTGGGCGGTGCCGAACAGGCCGAGCAGCCTGGCTTGCTCATGCATTTGGGCATGTCGGGGTCTTTGTCGTTCGGGCAGGACCTCGGCGCACGGGGTGCGCACGACCATTTTGAACTGGGCACCACAAAGGGCTGCTTGCGTTTGACCGATCCACGCCGCTTTGGCGCGGTGGTTTGGTCCCCTTCGCGGGACCGCGGCGCCGCTGCCAAGCTGTTGGCAGGCCTGGGTTTGGAGCCCTTTGATCCTCGATTCGACGGATCCGCCTTGCATGCGGGCTTGCAGCGCCGCCGGGTGGCGGTCAAACAAGCGTTACTCGGAGGGCAGATTGTGGTGGGAGCTGGCAATATTTACGCCTGCGAGGCCTTGTTCCTGGCTGGCATCGACCCACGTACACGCAGTGACCGCATCAGCCGCCCACGCGCCGAGCGTTTGGCGCAAGCACTGCGGACGACCTTGGCCAACGCCTTGGCCCTGGGCGGGTCTACCTTGCGTGACTTTCGGGATGCCCACGGCATGGCAGGTGATTTTCAAAGCCAAGCCCAGGTATACGGCCGTGAGGGGCAACAGTGTCAGGCCTGTTTCACTCCCATCAAACGACTGATTCAGGGGCAGCGGTCCACGTTTTATTGTCCTCAGTGCCAACGCCGCTGAGGGATGTCGTTTTGGTGTGGAGTTTTGCCGTCGCTGTTGCAAGTTGGTGCAAACAAGCGCCAAACCTTGCGCTACCATGCATCGATAACATGGCTGACCTCTTTTGTCCGGCCCGCAATGAGACGCTAAAGCCCTCCCCACTGCCCACGCACAATTGACCTACGCAACATGACGCAAGACTTCGCACGCAGTCTCGACACGCTCAGCAGTTGGCGCAATGGCTTGACGCGGCGGTTGGATGAGTTTTCCGACTATTTGTCCGAGCAAGACCTCAGCACCTCGACCACGCTGGAATCACTCAAAACCCTCAAAGAACGTTTGAGTTCTGAGAAGCTCGTGGTGGCATTTGTGGCGGAGTTCTCTCGCGGCAAGTCCGAATTGATCAACGCGATTTTTTTCTCAGACGCTGGCAAACGTGTACTACCAGCAACGCCTGGACGAACCACCATGTGCCCGGTAGAGCTCGGTTATGACGATGAGTCTGAACCTGAGCTGGCTTTGCTGCCTATTGAAACCCGCCTGGAAGGGCCTTCACTGACCGAATTGCGCGAGCGCCCGCAAGCCTGGACCCACTTGACCTTGACGGTGGATGATGGGCAGGCCCTGGCGGAATCGCTTCTGGAGGTGATGCGCACACAGTGGGTGAGTGTTGAGATGGCGCGCGACCTGGGCTTTTGGGACGACAAAACCCCGGAAGACAACCCGCCCACCAATGAGGCGGGACAGGTGGAAGTTCCCAAGTGGCGCCACGCGCTGATCAACTACCCACACCCACTACTCAAGCAAGGGCTGGTGGTCCTGGACACCCCTGGCCTGAACGCCATCGGCGCCGAACCCGAGCTGACCCTGAGCCTGCTGCCCTCCGCCCATGCGACGGTTTTTATCTTGGGTGCCGACACGGGCGTCACGAAATCCGACCTGTCCATCTGGCGGGACCATCTCAGCAGCCACCCCTTGGCACGTTATGTGGTGCTGAACAAGATTGATGCGTTGATCGACCCCATGGCCAGCGCCGATCAGGTGGCAGCGCAAATTGAGTCCCAGCGCCAAAGCACGGCCCGCACCTTGGGCGTTCCGCCTGAGCGGGTGTTCCCGCTGTCGGCCCGCCAGGCCTTGGCGGCACGAGTTTCGTCGGATAAAGCCGGGCTGGCGCAAAGTCGCTTGCCCGAACTGGAAGCGGCGCTGTCTGAACAATTGCTGCCCCAACGCCGAAAAATGCTGGAATTGGCCGTGAGTGACGCCTGCCATGTCGTAGAGGCACAGGTCATGCGCCGCCTGGGCGATTCACGGCGGCAATTGGCCGAGCAGGCACAAGAGCTGCGCGGGCTGCGCGGAAAGAGTGCCACCAAGGTCAACCTCATGCTCAAACGTGTGCAAGCCGATGCCACCGACTTTGAGCAATGCACCACACGCTTGCAGGCCCTGCGTATGGTGCACGCCCGCATGATGAAAGACGCCCTCATTGGCTTGTCCAGCGACCGGGTACGAGAAGAGGTGGAGGCGATGCAGGCCGCCATGACCAGTTCCATCTTGAACCTGGGTGCCAAGAAGGCCTTCTTGTCGATGTGCGGACGTTTGGACACCCTGGTCCAACAAGGACAGAAGCGGTGTTTTGAAATGCGGCAGATGCTGGACGCCGCTTTTGGCCGTTTGAATGCAGAATTTGGTTTCGCTTTGGCATTGGAGCCTGGACCCGATCTGGCCAAGTTTCGGGAAGAGCTTGCGCTGATCCAGCGCAACTACGTGCAGTACCTGGGACTGACCTTGTCGCTGCGCTTGTCGCAGCCCAAGTTCATGGAGCAGTTTCGCCGCATGTTGGTGTCCAAGTTGCGGGTGGTGTTCGAAAATGCCAGCAGCCAAGTGGAAATGTGGAACAAAGCCGCATCGGTTCAGGTCGACGCGCAATTGCGCGAGCGTCGCCGGGGCTTTCGTCGCCGCAGTGAAGCGCTGCAGCGCATCCAGTCCGCAGACGGGGAATTGGAGCAACGTATTTCCGAAATCGAAAGCCAGGACGAGCGCCTGCAGCAGCGCATGACCCGCGTCACTGAACACCTGCTGGCATTGCGTGGGCACGCCGAAGACAGCCCTTGGAAAAACCCGGCGTCTGATCTGCTGACCATCAATTTGCCCCTGAGCGACGAGCCCGTCCCCGACATGCTGCTGCACACGGCCAAGGCTTGAATTTTAAAGAATCGTTTTCGGCAGATGTGATTGCGTGGCAGGCTGAACATGGCCGCCACGACCTGCCCTGGCAGCGCGATCGCGACCCCTACCGCGTGTGGCTGTCGGAAATCATGTTGCAGCAGACCCAGGTCAGCACGGTACTGATTTACTTTGACCGGTTCTTGCAGCGTTTCCCCAATGTGATGACGTTGGCCGCATCGTCGGTGGACGATGTGCTCGCGCTGTGGAGTGGTTTGGGGTACTACAGCCGCGCACGCAATTTGCACCGCTGTGCACAAGCGGTGGCCACTGAGTTTGGTGGACAGTTTCCATCAACGGCTGAACAACTCGCACAACTGCCGGGCATAGGCCGATCCACGGCCGCGGCCATTGCCGCGTTTTGTTTTAACGAGCGCGTCGCCATCTTAGATGGCAACGTCAAACGGGTGCTGGGCCGCGTGCTGGCCTTTCCAGGCGATTTGGCGCAAGTGGTTCAGGAGCGCGCACTGTGGGCTCAGGCCACCGCTTTGCTGCCGCAACAAGGCATCGCCGCTTACACGCAAGGCGTGATGGACCTCGGAGCCACGCTGTGTCTGATTCGCCAACCCCAATGCCTGCGTTGCCCGGTTCAGCGCCATTGCCTGGCCTACAAACAAGGTGAGCCCACCCGTTACCCCATCAAAACCCGCAAGCTCAAACGCGGCGTGCGTGAACACCATTGGTTGTGGTTGGCGCATGGCGACCGTGTGTGGTTGACCCAGCGTCCAGCCAAAGGCATTTGGGCCGGGCTGTGGAGCTTGCCTGAATTCGCAGACGCGACTGAACTCCAACGGCTGCTGTCCGCTTGGCCCGGTCAGTCCGAGGTGTTGCCCTCTTTCGTACACGTGCTCACCCATTTGGACTGGACTTTGCATCCTGTGCGACACACATTGCCCAAGCAATCGGACACTTTGGCATGGGCCGAGTTAACGCAGCAACTGTCACCCGGCCAGTGGTTCACACGAGAAGAAGCGTTGACCCTGGGGGTGTCGGCGCCGCTGAAGAAATGGCTGCTGGCGTCACCCTAGTCCTGCTGATTCAACCCAAGGCCTTGTACAGGTTGTACATGCTGATGACGGTGATCAGAGAACCCACCAAGGCCAGCAAGACCCGCGCCGGCAAGCGGCGGCAAAGCACTGCCGCGATGGGAGCCGCAAAAAACCCGCCCAACACCAAACCCGCCACGGTGGCCCAGGGGCCTTCGTCGACCAAGATGGCAAACGCGCCAGCGCTGCCCACAGTGAGAAAAAACTCGGCAAAGTTCACCGAGCCAATCGTGGTGCGTGGGTTGTGACCCGAGCCGATCAAGGTGGTAGTGACCACAGGCCCCCAGCCTCCGCCGCCAACTGCATCCACAAACCCACCAAACAAGGCCAACTTCCCAACATGACGTGGTTCCTGCTGGGCCACCTTGATGCGCTTGAAAACCTTGCTCAGCACGTACAGGCCCATGATGGCAAGGTAGGCGCTCACATAGGGTTTTAGCAATGCACCGTCAACCTGGGACACCAAAAGTGCGCCGCCGACAGCGCCGATGAAACCCGGAACGAGCAGGCGGAAAAACAGCCGTTTGTCCACGTTACCGAGTCGCACATGGCTGATGCCAGACACACCGGTGGTGAACACCTCGGCGATGTGCACACTGGCCGTGGCGACCAACGGACTGGCGCCGGCTGCCATCAAAAACGTGGTGGACGTGATGCCGTAGGCCATGCCCAAAGCACCGTCGACGGTTTGCGCGAGCAAACCAACCGCCACAGCCGACCAAAACGCCCGCGATTGCAAGGTTTCACTGACCAATGCAATCGCGCCGGCCAGACGGTGGTGAACAAAAAACTGCACCACCACCAATAACATGGCGCTGGCCAATAAAAACACAGCGGCCCACATGGCCGCTGTGAGCCAAGGATGCTGGCCGGGATGCACGATCTCGGCCTCCAGCGGCGGCAAACCCAGGGCATCATGCTCTGCCGTGCTGGCATCACTGGAGAGGTCGAGGTGGCGTATCTTCACTGCAAAGCCCGAATCAAAAGAGCCGCGAGTCTAGATGCAGCGGGAGCATCGTTTCAGATGCTTTTGTTCTATTCAAATTCCAATAAGACGGGGCAATGCAATCGGA
>Ga0315907_10000939_pt1 | contig 39865 bp, 59 predicted proteins | sample LakEriMetagenome_3_FD_203525 | JGI IMG/M metagenome (GOLD analysis project Ga0315907, IMG submission 203525) | Freshwater fungal communities from buoy surface, Lake Erie, Ohio, United States - Buoy 12 MA123 | ecosystem: Environmental > Aquatic > Freshwater > Lake > Lake biofilm | place: USA...
GGTAGCGAGCAAAGCCTAGTACGCCGTACCAACCCATTGGGCGGTGACGCATCAAGCGGTCAACTACTGGTCCGATAACTACATGTGGCTCTTCGGCAACTGCCTCAGCCAATGCCTGTTGTCCAGCAATAATTGTGCGGTACACCTTTGCAGATGAAGAACCGTCAGTTGCTGTGTACAGACGTGGAGACTCTACGAAGTATGCACCTTCGTATGTTCCGATTTCTCCTGCCCAGATACGGTCCTGTGAAGCACCATATTGGTTAGGAAGCAACCATCCTGCTGAACCTGTCTCAGCACGTAGGTCGTGGGATACCTCTGGGTGTACTCCAGCCCAGAATAGTGAACCCTTACGTCCAAGTGCCTTGTTAGCACGTAACTTAGCAACAGCCCTACGGATGTTTGCTGAAGATAGTGTTGCAGCAGCAGTAATTGTTGCTGTTGAAGTTGCAGTTGAACCTGAGTAGATTACATTTGAACCGCCACGCAATGTTGTCATTGCTACGGAGTCAATAGAATCTGCTAGGTTGAATGCAATAATATTTGCGATTGCAGGGTCAACATCTGCAAGAGAGAATAACTCTAATGCACGTGTTACCAACACTGAGTTACCGTACTCGTTAAGAGTAATGGTTACTGATGTTGGTGTTGACATTGCTACTGCATCTGGGTCAGTTGTCTCTGTCAGAGCAGTTGTTGCTACTGATAGGTCAACATAACGTTGTAATACAACGGTTGAGCCAGGGATTGCTTGACGTGCTGGACGCTTATCTGCGACTGAACGAATTAGTGGTTCAGAGCGGAGAGCGAATTCTAGAAGACGGTCATACGCCTTCTGTACTAGACCAGCACCACCAGCGGTTCCGCCTAAAGAAGCGGAGTCTGTTGATACATATGCCATTCGTCACCTCCAGTGACTAGAAACTATGATTATTGTTGTTGTGAACGGAGGACATCTAGCAATGCATCCATAGAATCTGCATTGTCTATTCTTGAATTGATTTCTTCCATTCTGTCAGGAGTGAACGCGGCCTGTGTTAGAACATCCTGCTGTCTTAGAGCAGCACGGTCTTGTTCTCCCATCTTAGGCTCATTTTCCTGCACCTGTATTCCAAACAAATCTGCGTTATCATCGAGCCAATTAGAAACTGACTCCTCGTTAACATCATCAATGTCCTTAAGAATTAAGCGTGCAGCCTTAGCGTTTACGCCCTTCTTTTCTAGGACTTCTTTGACAGTTCGCTCACGCTGCACTTTGGATAAACCCTCAAGTTGCTCAGTGAGTTCCTTAATACGCTTCTCGTCGGCTCTCTTGGCTTTACGTAGTTTCTTAATTAAGTCACTACCATCACCAGAAAATCCTTGGTCGGTATCTAGGTCTTCGTCTTCGTCTTCCCAGTAGTTGTTGCTCATAGCAACTATCCACCCTTCTATTCGTTGTTAGTCGCAAGCCTCAATTCAATTCGGGGAAATTGGTTGGCTCTTGCTATCGGTCTTATACGCTGCATTGGGCCGATGGGTCAATGTCAGGATTCTATATTTGTCCGCCTAGTCCAGTTGAAAGTGATGCTCTGGATATTCCAGACCTACCACCAAATGCACTGGTCTCTCTTTCGATAAGCGCTTTACGCTTACGTTGTGCAGATGCTAAAGTATTAAATACTTCTTGCTCTGCCTCTACTTGATTGTATCCTTCTAGTTGGTTTCCATAAATGGAACTTAACTTCTCTGCAGTAGGTAGGATATCTGCAATAGTTGCGTATCCTTTTTGTGCTTCTGCTTGAGTAATACCTTGTGATGCAAGTTGTTCTGATACAGATACACCAGCCTCAAGGCCTTGTAGTCTTGCTGCTGCACCAATCTCTGCTGCTGCAACTTGACGTTGAATCTTAGGTAGTTGTTGATTAGGGTCAAGAACATAAGCAACCATATCAGCAGAACCAATACCATAGTAATCTCTTAGTGTTCTAGCAATTGCTGGGTCAGCATTCTGAACTCTTTGAACCGCTGTGATTACACGAGTAGATAGTTCTGATGGAGATACATCGTTAGAAATAAATTGACGAACATATGTATCGTTATCAAATTGATTTAATCCATATGCTCTAAGTGTTTGACGATAGGCATCTTCCACACTCAAGTACTCTGCTGGACTTAGAACTGCTAAACCTTTTTTCTGTCTCTCTGCATTAGCAGCAAATCTAGCCTTATACTCATCACTATTCTGTAACTCTAAAGTAATTGTAGCCTCAGTATATCCTTTACGTGCAAGGTCTAAAACCTTAGTACCAAGTGATGATAATCCGTATTGAGCAAATCTATCTGCAACAATTTTACCAATAGACTCACGTTGCGCTGCTATTCTTTCAGCCTCTGCTGCTGCATTTGCCGCTGCTATTGCTGCGTCATTTTGTGCAGTAGTTGCCTCAGTTGCCGCAGCCGATGCTGCTGCTGCGTTTGCTGCTTCTTGAGCCCGTGCTAATGCTGCTTGTGCTGCTGCCAGTGCTGCTGCATTGTTTGCATTGGCTGCTGCTAAGGCGTCTGCTTGTGCTTTGATTAAAGCATCTTGTGCAGCCTTTGCTCTAGCCTCTGCCTCTGCTCTTAGTCTGGCTTCTTCTGCAGCCCTACGTTGTGCCTCTGCTAATGCTGCTGCTGTTGCTGCATCACTAGCACCAGAACTTGCAGGTGTAGTCCCACCAGCCTGTCCGAATGGAGTTCCTACGGGAGCAGCAGGTGTTACAGTTGTTGGAAGAGTAATTTTAGTTCCAGAAAATATTACATTTCCGCCCTGATATTTAGGGTTAGTAGTTAATACGGGGTTGGCTGCTTTAATAGCAGCAACTGTGGTATTATTAGCCTTAGCAATACTTGATAATGTTTGCCCTGATTTAACCGTTACTTTTTCGGCCATACTATGCTACCCCATAATCACGAAGAACTTTTAATGATAGTGAATCAACTGTTGCTCTAGCATTATCTGTCAAATCCCAACGAGGGTCTTGACGTAACTCTGCTTCGAATTGCCATATTGGTTTGAGTGCAGGCTTACCATCTGGACCTACATACTGTAATGCTTTACGAAATGTAGGGTCATTGTAAGATATAGTGTCTGCATCTATTTCTAATATACTAGACATGGAAGATTTGTATGCGGATGCAAGTGCATCAACGCTGGTTCCTTTATTAATATCATCTGCGAATACGGGATATGCACTAGCCGAATCCCTACGAATTTTTTCTTGTATATCAAATACTGTGTTTGTCCCAGAAATTATGCCTTGAGACCAAGAGTTTAATGTAGTTGATGAGTAAGCCATACCAAATGACTTAGCATATTCTTCTAGGGTTTGTACCCTGCCTAAGGTTTCTCCACCAATAGTACCCTTAAATCTACTTAATGCTTGTAAATCTATTTGACTATCATCGAGACCTTTATCATAAGCATCTTGAATTACAGAATTAAAAGTAGTTTCATCTAGGTTAATACCCTTAGCAATAAGACGCTTACGTTGTTCTACCTTAAATGCTTCCAATCCCTGTGTATATACACCAGGTTGAGAAGCCTTTTGCTGCGCTCTATTCTTGGATGTAGTAGTAAGACCCCTATAATATCCAGTCTTATAATACTCTAGTTCGGCCTGAGTAGTATCTCCAGCCTTGTATAAATCATAAACCTTCTGTAGTTCTGGGAATGCTTTGATTAAATCGGCTGTAAGACCGTATGCCGTTGCTGCTGACTCTGCCATATTAACCCTTCAACTTTCCTAGGAAATCAGCAAAGCCTAAACTTTGTGCCTCTTCATAGTCCTGTGGTGACTGGGCTTTAACCTTTTCGGTAATCATAGCCTCTGCTTTTTCTTTACTATAACCAGGTTTGATTTCAGTAATAGTTTTACCGCCTACCTTTTTGGTTGTAGTAACGGTTCCCTTATCAATCATACCCTGAATAGCAGTGTAAAACTCTTTGCTCTCAGCCTGCGTAGCCTTACGTCCTAGGACGCCCTTAAGAGTATCATCAATTAAAGATTGAATCTCTTCTGGTTGAAATAGATATTTCTGTACTGATACAGATGGTCCACCACCACCAAGAAGTCCTTGGTCTTTAGCATACCATTGAATATATTGTTCAGGTGATATCTTTCTAGTTCCGCCAGATTGTTGATACCATTTACCAGCCTCATCAATAGCGAGTTCGTATAAAACCTTTGCTTTTGCTGGACTTACATCCCCATATCCATTTTTCTTTAAAGTAAATAACCAACCTGTTTCAACCTTAGGGTCTTCAAGATATCTTTTCTTGGCATTAAAAGTGGTCATTGTATCTGAGGGAACTACAACGGAAGTACCAGCACCTGGAATATCTACCTGCTTTGTACCAGTTCCTGGGCCAATATATACCTGACCAGCAACACCAGTAGTATTTCCACTACTAGATTTTAGAGTATCTAAAGCCCCGCCTTTTTTCTGAGTCACTATAAGCCTTTCGTAAGGTCATCTTTTTCAAGTATTCTTGAGTATACTCTACTGAATGAAATGTATTCATCTAGCAATCCACTAGTAAATGTATCCCACATTTCTTTAAGGTCAGCATTACCAACAGCATCTATAGACTTACTGTCTCTTTCTGCTAGCATTTGGCGAAGATATTCTCTACCCTCTAGGTAGTCTGCCATGCCTTGCATGTCACTACGACCTTTAGTTCTAGGGTCACTAACTACTTGGTTTGCAAACTTTAAGAAGTTGATTACTTTGTTTGTATCAATCTTTCCGCGAACTTCAGCCCATGCTGGGTTCTCATCTTCTAGTTGCTCTATAAATTGACGCTTGCGTTCTTTTAAATCTGCAGCATCTGCAACATTAAGGCTAGATAAACCTCTTCCTATACGCTCAGCCTCAAGGATATCGATACCTTTATTATAGGTAATCCATCCCTTTTCAGCCTGAGTAGCATCAACTGCCTCATATGGGTCTTGAGATTCACGAAACTTCTTTGTGCTTCCTGGAGCAACTGGAGTATTACGCTGGCTTTGATAAACACTAGGTGAGAATTCTCCAGCGTTAACATCTCCGACGACGAACCATCCATAGTCAGGATTCTTGGCAATTAAATCAGATAGTTCTCTAGAACGTTTTTCTGCCTCTACAGTAGCAGCGATACCTGTATTGTTCTTAGATAGGCTGGTAGAAAATAGGAAGTATTCCTCACCATAAGCATCATAGAATTTTTCAGATGCTGTTTGTGGGTCTTCTTCACGTAATCTTTGGAACTCATCAATATAGAATTGATAAGGAGAACGTAGGTTTGTAGCGAAAGGAAGTACTGCTCTTGCAGCGACCTCCATAGCAAGTATCTTTTTAACCTTATCATCAATCTCTTTAGCAGATGGTTGAGAAGTCCTTAGTCCATTATCAAACTTATGGTTCTCTTCCATAGCAATAAGAACTGTAAGGTTGCGACGTGTTGGGTCGTTTTCAAACCAAATAGCCCATGCTTTACGCAATGCCTGGTTTTGAATGAATAAATCCTTAGTAAATTCTCCTGGACTTGTACCAGTTGGACCATAAGGTAATATTGTTTTAACTAGGTTAGTGGCTTCTAAATCAGGAATAGCCTTGATTAACTGGGATGCACCTATCTGAACGAACCATCCAGCACCTGGGTTCCACCAGGCATTACCCTGGAATAGCAAGTCAAGACTTGTTTTAGGAATAGCCAAAGGTCTATCTACTAGACCAAATGAACCACGCTTTACCCATTCACCAGGAACATTAATAAATGTTCTGCCGTCGCGTTCTTCGGTTATACCAACACGGTCTGGAGAGTTATATACAGTTTGTAGTTTACCAAATGCTGATGGGTCATTTACTACAATACGACCCCATTTTTGAAGAACATCTGTGTATGCACCAAAGAATGGGAATGCGTATTTTAGTGTATAGGCAGCATCTACTCTTTCAGATGTATCATAAAGTGAGCGACGCAGTTCTGCTCTTGCCCATTGACGTGCATTAAACTCTAGTTTGCGGATATACTCTGGTGGAATTGTATCTCCAGGATAAGTATCAATAGCATTTCTGATAGTAGCATCCATGCGTTTGCGGTATAAATCAACAAACATAGGATGGCGAACAAGATTAGATTCTGGAATTTCACCAAATAACTTGTAGAACTTATCTCTTTGACCTGCAAAGAATCTTACCACCTGATGTGTACCGTTAGCGGCACCAACCTGAGCAGCATTAACTGCTGGGAAATTTAGGGTATCTGTACCAAATGCCTTCTTAATATCATCTGGTGTAATCTTACGGGTCTTAGCAATTTCTTTTAGACCAGTTGCAAATGCTGGGAATAACTCATCAATGTTATCCATATTGGCTTCTGCGATAGAACGAGCATCTCTACCCATAGCAAGTACTCTAAGGATATCTCTACCCTCTTTAGTCTTTAATAGGAAGTATTCAGCCTCATCAATTAGTTGCTCTCTTGGCTTATCCTGTAGTAATATTTGGGTAATCTTAGAGTTACGAACCTGACGGTTTACAACTCTCTCATAGGCCTGTGTCCAGTTAGGGTCATCGCCTTTTATTACTACGAAATCTCCAGTAGACTCAAACACATTGTTTAGTTTGTTTCTGCTATTTGATAAGTGTGCATCAACAATCTTCGCAGACTCAGCAATAAACTTATTCTTAATAAACTCTGCACGTTCAGGTGTGGCACCTAATGCATCCTCGTAGGTTATGCCATCTACTTCACGTAGACCTAAACCAAACTTATCTTGTACCTTAATAGTACCATCTAACATACCATCAATCTCTTTAATTTGAGAATCGATTAGGTCTGGGTCATCAGCAAGGTCACGCATTGCGTCTAATTCATCGCGGTATGTCTGAAGTTTAACATCATCTGACCAGCGATATATATCATCTAGCGATGCACCAGAGAATCTATTGGTAATTAGTTTTCGACTAGACTCTTTTAACCCAGCAACAATGGCCATTGGACCAGTTGTAGTAAGGATACGCATGATTCCCTCTGATACGTTACGTACAGGGTAACCAAGGCGAGCAAGAACCTCAAACTTAATTAAGGAATCTAGACCATCAATAAGGTCTGTTGTTCCAGCCTTGCCTTTATAATATACACCAGCAGCATCTGAGCGACGTGCTCTAGTTAAACGAGTTAAAGCATTGTACATAGTATCAATGTCAAGAACTGGTAACTGTTTTACTAGTTGAGTCTCGTTTAATGGCATAGGAATAATATATTTTAAGTCCTCTGACCCAAGAATAGGTGTAACCTTAGAACCTACTGGTACAACTCTTCCATCTGGCAGAGTTTTTGTAGCACCAGTATATGCTCTTTCACGAATAATGTTGTGTGCTCTGGCACGCCCACCTGAAAACAAAGACCAGGCCTCACGAATGTCGCTCTCGTCAAATCCAAATTGTTTAGCAACTGTATTAAACAGTTCTTGTTCAATCTTTTGAAAAGCATTGGCACGCTCTGCCGCATTTGTAGCAGCAACATACTCATTAAATAATAAATTTTTGCGTTCAACTGTAAACGAAGCCTTTTTTAAATCATCTTCTAGACCTTTAATTTGAGTCTTAAGTGATTTAACTTCTGTAGGGGCAAGGGTTTGTGTATTAAGTCTATTCTTGAGAGATGTAATCTGTGTAGTATAGGCCTGTTCTTGTTTATTTGCCACACCACGAACACGACTTAGCAAGTTATCTACAGTTTGAACCGACTGATTATCAGTAAAATCAATCCAACCTTTAGGACGCTTATAGGCAAATCCAGTTAAAACACGCATAGGGGCACCTGCTGCGCCAGCACGTAGGTCAATAAACTTCTGGCTTCCAGAAATCGCTTGTCTAAGTTTGGAAACTTGATTAAATTGAGGTACTCTTGTTGGGTCTAGGATAGCCTCAGCATTTAATTTTTGTGTTAACTCGGCTAATTCGTCAGAATAAAGTGCTGCATTCTCAACAGCCTTCTCTAAATCAGGTCCCTTGTTAACTAAATCAAATGTAAGTTGACCAGTAGCCCTATCTAATCCAGCACCAAAGTACTTAGCATCAGTAACCTCGTCTTCAAGGTTAGCAATCTTTGTGGCCAAAGCACGATTAGTGTCCATTAATCTTGATGCTGCGCCAGCATCTCCCATAGCCATTTTAATAATATCTGCTTTAGCAGCATGACGAAGTGTTATGTCTTCAATCTTATTTGCATCTGCCATAATATCAGCAAATGATGCAGGGTTTGCAGATTCTCGAATGGCTTTAACTCTAAATAAATCAGCAGCATCCATACCATCTGTTTTGACAATAAAGTCATTAAAGGTTGCTTTTACCTTATTGGCTTTGAATCCAGTTTTTTCTCCAGCCAAGATAGCATTTAAATCATTTAAACCTTTAACACCATAGGTAATACCCTTATATACTTTAATGGCTTTACCAACTACAATGGTTGGGTCCAGAACAAATCGGGCTACTACATCTGTACCGAATGATGTGTAGCGTCCAACGTTTTGTTCACGGAATGCTTCTTCTCTTTGTTTCTTGTCAAAGATATCAAAGTCATTAGCAGCAAATAATAAATGCTCTTGCAAAAACTTATCTGCCCCAGATAGTTTTCCAAAACTTACAGTTTTAACTAGTCCACTAAATGCATCTTCAAATGTATCAAGTGGTCTTCCAATCATGGTACGCATAATTGAACGACCAGCAGAAATATCTCTTGATTGTTCCCAGGCACTCTTGACTTTGTCTACTGAAAAATCACCTTGCCAAATAGGATTATTCTTTTCTGGTAATGTTAAACCAAATGAAACAGCCTGTGTTGTAAAGTTGTAAGCCTTCTCAACTTTTTCAAATGCTCTGGAAAAAAATCCTTGTTCTTCAGGTTGTGGTGTTAGAGCAGGAGGTGTACCTGGCTTTGCAAGATACCTGTTGAAGGCATTTATAGCCTCTGCTCTATCCTTTGCTGGTATAGATTTACCCATATCCATTGGCAAAGAGTTAGCCATGTTAACGTTCCAGCCAGCATAATATCTGTTGAAGGAACCCATTGTGTCAAATGCTGAAGGATTCTTCTCTGTCATAGAAGGTTAGCCCTTAGAATTCTCACATAATTACGGAATGCCTGTGATGAATTTGGGCTTTGTGCGGCTGCCTCCAGTGCTGGTAAGTAAGATAATAATCTTTGTTTCTCAACATCGTTGTCTTGTACGCCAGGCAATGTCAAAGCCTCCATGCCAGCACCAGCGCCCATTGTTGCTCCATCAGTTACTGGAACATCTGGCATTGTTGATGGCTCAGATAATGGCATAGGTGCAGGAAAAGATTCAATAGGATTCATAATTGGTGCAGGTCTTCCAGCAGCCATAGGTGCTGCTTGTTGTTGCGCCATCATTGCTTGTCCCTGTCCATATGGCAAACCTGAATAATATTTAGCACCTTGTGTACCAGATTGTCCTGCTCCACCAGTTGCAGAAACATTAGCGGGATTATTCTGTGGTGCTGTTGGGCGAGGCCCTCCACGATTCTCAGCCATTGTTCCTCCTACTTAGAATATTGTATTTTAGTTATAATTGGACCACTTGAGTATATATCCCAATTGGTTGCTATTTCAATTGACTTTCTGATAATCTTTTCTGCTTTATCAGCATCATTAGTGCTGCGTACTCTATAAGCCTCCATAGCACCAAGGGCAATATCGCTACCAGAACCAGAATAATAGATACCACGAACATCACGGTCCCAACTGTAATCCTCAAAAATAGGATACAGAATGCCACGAATTGCAATAATAAATTGTGAATCATGTGAAGCATAGTCCCCGTCTTCTTTCATGTCATAACCTGCATCTATAAATAATTTTCTCATAGATGGTATAAATCTTTTTGTCATAAAGACATCTAAGTCTTCACTTAACTTAGGTCTTGGTGGTTTCCATCCAAACTGTAATAAGTTTGAACCTCTACCAGAACCAGAACCTGCAATCAACACTCCATTGTTTTCAACAATCTTATGTGTTGCCATTTCAATCGGACGACCAGAATCATCAGATGAACGTGAATCGCTTCCGATTACACACCATCCATCGCCCTGTATAGCAGCAAGTGTTGTCATAATGTCCCCTTCTGCTATTATCGTCTACGAATTGTTCTTACGCTTGCGTTTGCCGCTCCGCCTGAAGTTAAACTAGATAATAAACTTTGAACGTCAGGAACTCCTTGACCTTCTGCTTCCATTGGAGGTAGACCTCCTACTGGCGCAGCGGGAGCAGGGGACGGTTGCTCAACCATTGGAGCACCAGCAGGAGGAACTTGTTCTTTAGGCGCAAAGGTTTGCTCTATTGCGTCTTCGATGCTCTGTCCCTTTTGTCGTGACTTAATAACGTTAGCAATCTTTGTAACAATATCTGAAGGGTCTTGTCCTTGTGCGGCCATTTGTGGAATGGCTTGGGTGTATGCTTGAAGTGAAGAGATAAGAGCATTACGCATATCTTCAATTTCAATCTTCTCTTGCTCTTGGCTAACATTAACATTAAATGGTAACTCTCTCATCGCCATATCCTTGGAGATTAACTTGCCTCCAAGAGCCTGTAACATAAATATTAATCCTTGTGCTGGATTTAAACCAGCCAACATACCATAACGAACATCTGCGGAGTAATCTCCCTTAATGTCTTTGCTTGGTTTGTACTCTAATGCATAAGGTGAACCAGCATCTACACCACGAATTGTCTTTTGAATATCAAATATAGATTCATCAATTTCAAAACAAAGACCAATTACATCTCTAAGTGCTGACGCAAATATTGCTTGGGCTGACTTAACCTGAGTATCGAATGCTCCCATGAGAGCCTGGACACCTTGACCCGTGACAATAGACGCATTGACGTTACCTGTTCGTCCCTCTGGATAACGAGCACCAATTCTAAGTTCTTGATTGAGCAAGTTTTGTTCTGTGAACGCACCTTGCGGAATATTGAGTTCGACTCTTCTAACTCCACCTGGAGTATTTGTTCTGATAACTGAGTCTCCGCCGAGTTGCAGTTCCTGAACATCCATTGGAACGACGATAGGAGATTGTACAGATTTTTCTGCAGCCTCCATAGCAAGCATAGCGAAACGATTGCGAAGCAACTGAATACCAATAACATCATCAAACTGTCCTCGCATCTCCCCATCAATAGTAGGACGCTTGGCTATTACAACCATCATCTTACCTATTGGATTTTTTGCACGGGATAAAACTAAATTGTCACGGCTAGGTACATAGACCACAGATTGGTCTTTATCGTAATAACGTACGATTTCTGTTAGAGTGTTAGTGTCTTTTTTGAAACCTGAACGACCAAGTAGTTCTACTTCGTATTCGGGGAATTGAGCAACTAACTCTCCAAGAGTTAATGAATATACCTTTGCAAAAGAAATGCATCGTCCGTAGCGGTCAAATTCAGGATAAGCCATCCTTGGGTTTTCTACGCGTATACGAGGCATCTTTGCTTCGTCGTCCAGTTCAATAATGAATGGGACGAAACCATATGTCACATAATAATCTGCTCCAGTATACATAGATACCTGAAGGTCAGAGTGGTTAAAATAATTAGAAGCAATGCGTGTTCTATTGTCAGCAAAGCGACGAGCACGGTCATTGGTTTGTGATGCACTAGAGCAGTTAACTGCAGGTAGTGGTGCCATAACCTCAGATAAGTCACGGGCTACGATATCGATAAAGTTTGCAACTACGTTTGCGTCTACACCCTCAGGAAAGAAATCTGGATAGACTTGGGAAATATTACCCTGACGTACAGATAGCACATCACCTGCACGAGCATCACGCTCTGATGCACGATATTTAAGGGATTCAACCCGTGCTGCAATTTGTTCAATGGTAATAGCCATTAGTTTCCTTATCCGTAAGTTTCAGCCCATTGCTCTGCAAAGGCATCATCTAAATTGATTGAGTGTCGCATTTCCTTTTGACGTCTAGTTGCCCACCTATTGTTAGCATACTTAGTAGCAAAGGATGTCTGTTGCATTAGTTCACGTACTCGAATGATAGCAAACCATAGGGCCATCACACAGTCGGTTGGGTTCTTGGTATCTGGCTTCCAAGTAATCAATTGTTGCACCAGAGACTTTAACCCTTCAGAACCTTCATTAGATGGAAGTTCTATTAGGTTGTTATCTTGAAATCTGCCGTCCCTCAGACCGCCAAATAGGGCGGACATAGAGGCCACACCAAATGATGTGTCCCATTTATTCTTACCAGTAAAGTGTGGATTTAACTTACAACCATACTGGGCTAAATACTGAACTAAGTCAGTGTCCATCTGATACGCCTTTTGATGGGCGTTGATTTCAACTCGAAACTCTTGAGGAGAGTATCTTTCTACCCACTCTTCAATTAGAGCACGCTCTTTTTGTGGAGTAGGGTCAACCATGTTTACGCAATCTAAAACATAAACTTTGCCGTCACCTCGGTTAAATGTAACCGCTACGAAAGCAGACCTGCCTGATACGGCAGGGTCAAAACCTATAACTGTGTAAGTACCTTCAACGCGGCTTGGATGGCCTGGTGTTCCAGCCTTGAGAGGTCCGCGCTTTCGCATTCCATTAACACATCCTGCGACAACTGTTGGTGGGAAGATTGCGTCTTCGACAACATCTTCTTGTTGGTAGACCATTGCCCATACTGACGGAGCAACCTCAGACCTTCTAGTAAAGAGCGAGGGTCCATCCCACTTTGGAAATAATCCTTCTTCATTTGCTTCATCCTGCTCCCCCTCAGCCCTATCCGTCCAAGGCCACAATGTTCTCCAGTTATTTGGATTCTCGTCAAACTCTAGAACCGCTGGTTGGGAGAAGTAAGTGAAGGGAGATTTGCCGCCTGTCCATTGCTCGCCATCTCGAATCATCTTATATAAATCTATAGGGGCGACACGGGTTCCTACTATAAGTAGTTTTCCGTGCCGTCCCAAACGGGTGATGACTTCTTTCTGAAGCCATTCAATTTGCTTTTCCCACTCATGTGAGTTTGAGTTCATCACCACATCGTCTAGGATAATCAGGTCGGCGCGAGCACCGTAAATCTGAGACCCGAATCCTAATGCTTGAACCGTAGGGTCCTTTTCGCCAGAGTCGCGTCCAGTACCTAGGTAAATCATATCTGCTGACCAAGTAGGTGAGTCAGCCTTGTATCCGCCGTTAGGTCCAAAGGACATCTGTAACTTAGTCCAGTTTGGATGAGACATACGGGTCTTGATTGCACTTAAAAATTTTCTAGCCATACCCTGAGTCTTAGAGACGATAATGATTCTTACGTTAGGGTCTACTGCTATGCGATAGGTCACATAGTTGATTGTGATGACTGTAGACTTGGCGTGCTCAGGTGGTACGTTAATTAGAACTCGGTTGCTGGCCGCAGGCTCATAGGTCATAGATGGATGTAACCAACGGGGTTCCCGACCTTCAATAAGGTCCACCCAGTCTTTATGGTGGTCGAACAACTTGGTGTCTAGGAATTGCTCGGAGAACTCCTCAAACGAGATATCCTTTAGATTGGCAAGGTCAGCCTTAACACCTTTACCAGCAAGTCTTGATTTGTCGGCCTCAGCCTTAAACTCAGGGTCAGACATTGACCACTGGCGGAAGGTAACATCATTGCGACCAACAGCCTTCATGGCGTCAGTGATGGTGCTACCCTGGGTCAAGAGTTCCAGGACCTGCTTCTTAGCAGCCTCCTTGGGTATGTCTTGTTTGCCAGGCTTTCGTCCCATGAAGCCTCCTAGTAAAACGGTGATTTAACGGTAAGTATAAACGGACATAACTCACCCATTATATATATAATATATATTATATACCCTATAAGAGTTGGCGGAATAAAAGGGAGCCAACTCCCTATATATGGAATTACTATTACATATATAGATAACCTGTTCAAATACAGAAACCGAACAAAGTTCGGTAAAATACTTATAATATGTCCTATTTGTATATATATACGGGGGGCTATTATATAACAGAAATATTTTATGGGATACTATATACGCCCCCCGCACCCTTCTTTAATAACCCTAGGGTCATAATATCGACATATCGACATATAGATTTATCGACAATTTAACGCCTAGAGATATAATCGGTGCTTGACTATCTCCCGACACTATAAGTTCTAGGGGTGGGGGTATTTTAATTATGAATATCTAGAGGCTAACCCTAAATATATTACTCATCAGTAATCGAACATCTGTTCGTGTGATAGACACCACTCACTTACCTATTGACTTGTAGATAGGCTTATGGTATAATCCCGCCCGCCTTGCGTGTGATGTATCTCACACCGACACGACTTGACTTGTGCTGGTGAGCGTGGTAGTATTATCCTTATCAAGTTAGAACTTGACTTGATACAACTAAATAAAGAACTAGAACTATCTTAGAACTTAGGGCGTGTCGAACTTGACACCCGCCTAAACTTGTGATAGTATTAGTTCTACAAGGTTAGATTACTTAGTAAGTAGCCTAGCGAGATACGCCCCTAGTTATGCTGGCGGGTGCGCTGGCGGGATACTTACTAGACTACTCACTAGGTAATCTAGCCCCTACTAGAGAGGTAAGATAATGCCGTACAACCCCTATGGGGTTAGCGGTAGTATCATCACACCCCCTAGAGATGTTAGGTCGTCTAAGGCGTGGCATGGCTCACGCTCTAAGCGATTTAGTAATCTAGTGGTGCGTGATAAGGCGGGCAATATAATCGTGGCTATCGAGGATAGTCAAGCGGTTAAACTTGCTAGGCGTACAATTAAGAACGCTAAGCCTAAAGATACTAGCCCTAAACCCTTAACCGATTTAGAATTGCGTACTATTGCCTTAGATGAGCGTAGGCGTGAGTTCGAGGCTAATCAAGCAGAAAATTATCGTAAATTAGTCGGCAACTATAATTAGTGCCGATAGTCCTAGCCCGTAGGTCGGGTGTCTATGGGGTTCGATACCCCACTAGGACACGCCATAAGTCGAGGGTACTTGACTTGTAGCCCTAAGTATGCTATACTTAGGTATAAGTAGAGAGGATAAGAGTATGCTATTAGAGATACTGGTGGTAGTCCAGACTTTAGCGATTATCGGTTTAGTTGCTAGAGTAAATAGATTACAAGGTCGCCTAGAGTATAGAGGTCGCTAATGGACGAAAATATCGTAATCGAGATTAGCAAGGACGACTTAGAACTAATAAGAAAATCCTTGAGAACTCAAGAGGGTTGGTATACTAGGTCAGACTTTAAGAGTATGGCTATGGCTACTAACTTGCTACGCAATAAAATAAATGATATAATGATAGAACTAGAACTACCTATAAAATAGGGGGTGATGATATGCCGATAGATGATGATGAGGACACCGAGTATGGTTGTGCCACATGTGATTATCGTTCTACTAATGAGGACGATTACATGCTGGTGGGTGATGACCTACTATGCGAGGATTGTCGCTCATGGTGTAATTATTGTGAGGAGTATTGCCACAATGAGAATACCCATTATGTAGAGGGTATCGGTGATTATTGTGAGAGTTGTTGGGAGAACCACACTCACTATTGCGAGAGATGTAGTTGTACATATTCCGAGAACGAGAGCATGTACAATATCGAGGATAGGGGTGAGTATTGGTGCGAAAATTGCTATGAGCATGAAGGTTCATACTGCGAGGAGTGCGACCAGTATTATGCTAGAGGGTGTACTAATTGTGGTGAGGGTGGTAGGGGTTCTAGACTTATCAACGACTACTCTTACAAGCCCGACCCTAAGTTTATAGGTAAAGATAAGAATAACCTATACTTTGGGATAGAATTAGAGATGGAGATTAGGTCGGGTGAACTAGACAATAGTGCTAAATATGTAGCAGAAAATATAGGCGAGTGGGTTTATATGAAGCAGGATAGTAGTATAAATCAAGGTGGCTATCGTGGCTTTGAGTTAGTATCTCACCCTATATCCTTTAGTAGTTGGTCTGACTTCCCACTATTCGATAAGACCTTAGACTATCTAAGAGAACACCAAGAAGCAAGGGCATGGGACGCTAAGAGTTGCGGACTACATATACATGTAAGTCGAGCAGGGTTTAAGAGTGGCGCACATGTACATAGATGGTTAGCATTAGTGTACAAGAACGCACCCGATATGATGAGATTTGCGGGTCGTAAGTCAGACTACGCCAAGTTCAATGATGTATGGAAGTATGATGAGTACGATAGACCATACTTCACTCTAGCCGATAAGGTCAAGTCGCCTAGAGAAGCCATGACCGAGAGATATTCTGCGGTAAATACGCAGAACGAACACACGCTAGAACTTAGGTTCTTTAGAGGGACTACTAAGCCAAGCGGTGTTCGTAGTGCTATACAATTAGCACACGCTAGTATAGAATATACTCGCAACCTCACGCTGTCTGATGTTAAGTTAGGTATGCTAGGTTGGGATTGGTTCTATGATTATGTAGAAGCCAACAATGGCTTTTACTCTGACTTATATGAGCGTATGTCCAAAGTACGCTCATTAAGTATCAACAGTAATGAGTTAGTCAATGCGTAAGAGAGGAGATATATGTGTCTGCTAGTAGTGTGTAATCCTAATTCCACACCTAGTAAAGATGACCTAAGCATGGGTGCTTGTAAGAACCCACATGGCTTTGGCTTTGCGATAGATACTGGTGATGGTATTATATCAGAGCGCAGTATGTCCGCTAAGAAGTCTATTGCTAGGTTCTTAGAACTTAGAGAGCAGTACCCTAATGGCTACGCTATGTGGCACGCTAGGTATGCTACTCATGGGGTTAAGAACGAACTTAATTGCCACCCATTTAAGGTAGTGGGTGAGCACGATACTTACTTAGCGCACAATGGTGTGTTAGATATTCATATACCTAAAGGTGATAAGCGTAGCGACACTAGGATTATGGCAGAGGAGTTATTGCCTAGACTAGGTGGTGTGTCTGCGTTAGATGACGACTATGTATATGATATGATTAGTTCATGGGCTAGTGGCAACAAGGTTGCTATCATGACCAATGACCCTAGCGCACAGTATAAGATTTATATTATCAACGAAAGTTTAGGTAGTTGGGACGACAATGGTGTATGGTGGAGTAATAACTCTCATAAGCCTATCGTATCCACGCCACGCACTAGCACCTATAATTATACCTATGGTGATGAGCCTAGTGTGTATGATATTGTGGTATCAGATGACCACTTCAACCCTTCGCTATATGAGGACAACAAGTTCGAGTGTCCTAGTTGCGAGTCAATAGTAGACCTATGGGAGAACGAATACTATTGTCAGATGTGTGAGAGTTGCTTTGATTGTCAAGCAAACTTCTTAGATTGCCTATGCTATCACCCTAATCAAAAGAAGGTGATAGGCGAGGAGTATGGATACTTAAGTAATAAGTGGTACAGTAAAGAACCACTTGACTTCTAGAATTGGTAGTGATATAATCACTATCGGTACGCTTGGTAAATTGCTGAGCGTTTAACAATGAAAGGTAAAGTATGACAACCACGACAGCAGAACAGATAGAAAACTACTTGGCTAGCATATCGCTAACATTAGCAGACCTATCAGATGAGTTGGCAACAATTCAGTTTGACCTAGAGGACGCTGACGGATATGAACCAAGAGGCACAGTACTTAAAGCACTACCTAATCAGACTAGGTTCAAGCCTAAGTCAGTATGGGTATCGTTAGGTAATGGTAAGTACCAACATCTAACTGGTGAGAAGGGCTTAGTTGCTAAGCACTCACGACTCGATGGATACACTTCAGTAGTATTCCGCCCATAATAAACTAGTTAATTGTGGGTGGGGAGATTGCCCCACCTACGCTAACAAGAGAGGATAGCATGTTAGAAAATAATTATGTATGGACTTGCTTCATACGAAAGGCTGACGCTCAACACTTATCAGATGATGAGTTAAAAGAGATGACATCAGAACTACAGATGGCAGTTCAGGCTATCTGCTTTACTCATGGAATACATAACTAATGGGTGGTTGGGGTTCAGGATTAACTTATAGTTCATTTGGTTATATATCTGACGACCTAGACCTTGATGTAAGTAATGGTCTATGTGTTGGGCATGATGACCCTGACCTATGGTTCGGTGGTGAAGCCGAGAAAGAGTTTGGCGAGAAGTGGACTAATACCACAGAGCAGAGACAGAGAGCGCAAGCAGAGGTAGATAAGGCTGTTGCTGCCCTGTCTATATGTAAGAATTGTCCTGCCAAAGTTAATTGTTTAGAACTAGGTAAGCGTGGACCACAGTTGCACTATGGTATATATGGTGGTACAATGCCTGGCGAAAGATTGCTTATGCTTGGCAAGAGTATAAAGAAAGCAACGCTTGCTAACAAGGTTAACTTTGCAAGAAAGGTAAGAAAGACTATGATAGAAAGGGGAATAAGTGGATAGTAATATAATCTGGCAAGGGATAATTACTAGTGATATGGTAGCAGGTTGGTCTGCTGATAAAGTAAGTACACTTATCAGAGAACTTGACGACTTGGTATACATTACATACGAAGAATTATCTAGCGACAGAGAAGATATAGAAGGACTATTCGACAATGAATACGAGTAGACGAAAGAAGAAAAGGTTTGATATGAGAAAAGTATTTATATTGGTGCTCGGCATGGGGATATTGCTTATGCTTGGTATCAGATTTGCTATACCAACTGGTCAACCCGAACCAACTCCGCAAGAAGTTTCGAAGGGCTGGACAGTAATGGACAGTAAGTCTTATGCTCAGGATAAGTTATACGAGTGGCAATATAAACAATGGTCATGCCTTAATAAATTGTGGACTAAAGAAAGCAATTGGAGACCCAATGCATACAATAAAATTAAAGTAATGGGTAAGAATGCTGGAGGTATTCCACAATTATTAGGGCTTGACCCAAAGACTCCTGCGCCTAGACAGATAGAACGAGGGTTGGATTATATCTATAACAGATACCACACCCCTTGTCTAGCGTGGAAGTTCTTTACTAAAGAAGGGTACTACTAATTAAACCTAAACACATTACAGAACTTAAGCCTGATTACAAATCCGCTATGGACATCAGAGGTAGAGCCACTACCTTATGTCCATGTGGTTGTAATGTATGGAACTTAAAGACTATCTTCGATGAGGAGACAGGTGAGATTGATATGTACTTTCTAGATATGGAGTGTGCTTTATGTGGCACTCTTGCAACAGCACCAACACCAGATGACGAGGAGATATGATGCCAACTTATTCATATAGATGTAATGATGACAAGGCACTATTAGAATTAAGTCGTAGCGTTGATAACCGAGATGACTTAGTTGAGTGTCCACAATGTAATAGAGAAATGGTAAGAGAGTATCAAGCAAACCCTGTTATCTTTAAGGGTACTGGGTTCTATTCAACAGGAGGTTAGCATGGAAGATGCAATTCAAATACTTAAAGAAGCAAACAAAGTATTTGCTGACATGTTTGGCATAGAGGAGGACGATGATGAGTGAGCCTATGTATTTAATGGGTGATGATGTTGCACTAGGTATTAACCAAACCTGTGACAACTGTGATGAGATTGATTGTGTATGCTTTGAACCTGATAGAATGTGGGGAGATGATGACTGACATTACAGAACAAGATGAACAAGATGAAATGCTAGCAAAGTTCTGGGCTGACTATGGTGAGACTATGTGGGTAGACCCAGCAGAGCAGGAAGAGTTATGGTATGAGAAGAATTTTCTTTAAAGGATTATTCTTCATCGCTCCCATTCTCATTCCCACTCTCGCTGTGAGTGCTATTGTCTGTCTCTTCTATGGTATCTTCTTCTTCATGCTCTTTATCTGAGAAGTCGTTATCTCTATATGGCTTGAAGCCACCCATTTTGTTTATTAATCTTTTAATTGCACGCTTATGTCTCATGCGTGCTGTGTCCTCGCTGAATAACTCAAGGAGATTTGCTATCTCTTTGAAGTCAAGGGACTCTGCGTGTCGGAAGAAAAGTATCTTCTTGTCGTCTTTACTCAACTTCCAATACGCAGCGTCCACCTCTAACATAATTATTGTAAGATTACCACCCTCACTAGGTGCAGATGGACGACCTGGACGACCTAGATTTAACTTGTGAGTTACACCATAATCACCACGCAATACTGCTGGAAGAATTGCTTCCACCATATCAGGTTCATAGTAATATAAATCACCTGTATCATAGCCAACAGACTTGGCTTTCCATCTTTGACAATAATCTAATGCTTGATTGCGTAGGCTACGATAGATTAAATTCTTTGCATCCTTCTCACCTATCGCTTCCCATTCATTTAATTTATTAGGATGTTCTACGAACCATTGATAGAGTGATTGCTTTATATCCTCTAGTTCAACCATAGAAAACTTCTTATGATACTCAGAGGATACAGCGACTACTATATAGTCCCACCTTTCAATGCGTTCAAAATCCATACTACTTCCAAACCTTCCCATCAAACACAAATGAACCATCCATATTAACTGGAACAAGATGGGGTATAACTTTATTTCCGTCTACATATAGCACACCAAATCCTTTGTGCCATGTAAATAATCCACCCTTTACATACTTAGCAAACTTAAAGTCCATTAAGCAACCGACCTCTAAGCCCCATAAAGTTTTAGGATGTCCGCCAAAGTATGACTGTGTGTAATGTGTTAGACCCATACGGTGAGTATGCCCACAGACTACGCTCATGCCCGCTCTCTTCGCTAGTCCTAATGCAGTAGCACCTGCAGTAGGTTGCACATTACCCTCATCACCATGCAGTAACAACCAGTTAGGTGCTAGTTCATATGGTTTTTCATGGTAAGTAATGCCCAAGTTGTCAAGTTTTAAGAAGTTCTTTAACTCTAGTTCGGGCAATCCAGCAAGACCTGGTGCTCTTGTTTTAATTGTATTAAATAATCTATCTGTGTGATTACTACGAATCATATGTTTAATTTTTAATGATTCAAGTACTCGGTAGGTTTCATCTCTATCCTTAGCAATAGACTTCTCATGCTCTAGGTCAGTACCCCTACTCCATTTTGAAATAGTCTGCATATCCATTTCATCCCCAACCGATACTACCTCGTCAGGTTTATATTGTTTTATAAACTTAGACAGTACGGAGACTGCCTTCCTGTCATGGTATGGTACCTGCAAATCAGACACGCAGACTATAACCTTCATCTGTCCCACTTTCCTCTAAGAACTAACAACCCTATGATTGCATAGTTCGCCATGTCCTTAAAGGAATCTTCAAGGCTTTCGTGCTCAGGTTCTTTGCCATTGTCTACTAAGTTATTAATCCGTGCCAACTTATCATGCATACGAACTCTTAATCCATTGACTGGTCCACCAGGTGAATCAGATATATTCTTTGGTCCGTAATCTTTATGCTTAGATAAAAGTAAATCTAATAGTTCTTGAAATGTATGTGCTACTGATACTTCAAATGAATCAGCACTTGGCGGTTGCCTAAGTTCCCATTCTTTACTCACTGTTATTCCCCTCTTCAGGTATTGAACTTATTACTTTGTTGACTGACTGTTGTAGTCGTTCATAGTACCACATATTCCATTGTTCTTGCCTATCAAGTTCTTCTATTCTTGTCATTGCTTTCCCCCTTCGAGTAGTTGTTTAATCTCATCATCTATTTCCATCATCTGTGATTCGACTATCATCTCTTCCACTATATCTTTGATTGCTTCGGGCTGTGTCTCAGCCGTAAACAATGTCATATATGTAGACTGGGTTATTGACTTTATCTGTTCAGGTTTATCAGCATACTTAAATAAACATCTAAGTAAAGAACCTATCATTAATCTTGCACCATTAGGTAGAACCAAGGCTGGGTCAAACTCTTCATCATCTTCTAATAAATGGTCAGTTGCTTCGAACACATTTTCGAATCGCTCACCACACTGAGGGCATGGAGGAATCTCTTTATTCATTAAGTCCTGCCTTCTCTCTTATGTAATCTGCACCGTATTTAACATATGCACTATTAACATCTTCTCCGTCTGGTAGTTGTACGATAGTAACTGGTAGTTCTCTTGCTAAACTATTAGCAAATTCTTTTCCTGGTTGGTCGCCATCTGCAAATACGAATACTCTTTCGAAGTCGGCAAGTAATCTAGTGTAATGTTTCTTCCAACTATTAGCACCAGGTACACCGATACAAGGAATACCAACACAACTAGATAAAGTAATTGTGTCTAACTCTCCTTCACATACACCTATGAAATCTCCTGCTCGTTCTATATCTAATACATTAAACATCTTTGTTTCCGCACCAGTCATACCCATATACTTTGGTTCAACTGCTGGATTAAGAGAACGAAACCGCAGGTCAACGACACCAGTCTTAGTGATGTAAGGTATAGATAATCTTCCTTGAAAAGAATCATGTCCAATTTCAGGCTCCCCTACTACGCCTAATCGAGCCAGACGTGCTGCCTCCATTGAGATACCTCTGCTTCTTAGGTAATCCTCTGCCTGATAAATGTTTGCCGCGTATCTCTGAGTTGCTTGGTCCAACAATTCTCTCTGCGATTGACTTTGCTTCACGTATATCTACCCTTTCCTGCTGTGCGATAATTTGTAAACTGTTACCCTGGACTCCGCAGGCGAAGCAGATGTATATGTTATTGTCGAGATTAACACTTCCCGACTGGTGTGTGTCGGAGTGGAATGGACACTTGAGATTAACTTGCCCGTGTCCTTGTCGTACTTGTGCTCCGTAGTGTATAAGTACTTCTCTAATATCTGGTAAGTCATTTGCCTGCCCTCTTAGTCCACTGTTCAAAGTCTTCCACCACCCAAGCCTTATCTATTCCTGCCTGTCTACGTTTAACTATTACAAACTTATATGGTACTTCTTTTAATCCCCTAGCCTTAGCATAATTCTCTGCTTCTACTTGTGCTTCTCGCCAGAACTGTGGTAAGTCTAACTTCTTTGTTGCTTTTAATTCTAATATAATTGCTTCTCCTTCTAAGAAAGCAACTACATCACCTTCATCTTTTGCGCCAGCCTTAGTCAATCTCTCGGCTAATATATCTTTAGACCTAAGCCATCTAACTACACCAGTTTCAAATGCTGAACCTTTACGTTTGCCATAACTACTCATGAGTGAACCCACTTATAGGTATACGCCAACCATTTATATATGAATCATAATACTCAGGCTTAGTAAACTCTTCAGGATATGCAGCACCAAATATTTCTACCTCAGAAAAATATTCTAGGTCTAAACATTTAGTACCAATGATAACCTTACCTTCATCTTTACGCCAGAATGGTATGCTGTCTTGAGTTCTGATAGACCTTACCTCTACATTATTACCAACATCTGGTAATGAGTGACGCTTCTTATGTAGCACATTAGGGTACCAAGGATTATTCCAAGCAAGATTATAGTGCTTAGCAACAGCCCACTCACATACATTAGCACGTATGTTGGCATTAATCTCAGGCTCTAACTTACCATCTGCTTTACCCTGTGCGTAGTTAGGTTGGTCAGTAGAACCAAACTTAGCCAACCATCTTTCTACTGCAAGCATAGTGCAGACTCTCACTTCATCTTTACTTAGGGTTATTATCACGCCATTTTACCTTAGGAAACTTAGTTAAATTAATAAAGAAAAAAATGAAATCAAACCTAATAACTCTAGCGACAACTGATGGAACATCAGCATTATAAAATTCCAGTAATCCATAGTACTCCATTCCTATACCCCAGCAATCCAGAGTATTCCTGCTTATAGTTATAGTATAATTATTAATATCTTTTTGCATCAGTGGTTCTCTGGGATATCATCGACGAACATATACTCAGGATTAAATGCAATCCAAGTCATTAATGCTCCTCCTGCATCCGCCCTTCCGTATCTATTCTTGACGGGAGCAACACCCATTGAAGTTCCGACAACACCAAGTGTACATATAAGCGCTGGAAGTTGTGCCACTTTACCCTGGATAGCAGAGCGTGGCTGACACGGTGTCCCAAGAACAGCCTCACTAGTATGATGAAGAACGACAACAGCCGAATTAGTAGCACGAGCAAGATATTTTAACTCCTTCATTATCGCCCTCATAGAGGCGAACTCCTCGCCACCATCTGTGGCTACATCCATTAAGTTATCAACTATGATAAGTGTGGGAGAACAACCCCACAGTTCTTCAAAAGATTGAACCTCTTCATCGATGTCTTGTAGTGTTGGTGCTGATTCAAATGACCAGACTATGTGATTACTCTTTGATAGAGTAGCCTTAGTCCAACCTATATCAGATTGCAACATTCCTTCTACATCTGTTTGATTCTTTCCAGAAATCATAGAGGCTAATCGCATAGCCATTGTATGTGCATTAGTATCAGCAGAGATGTAAAGTGTAGGCACCTTCATCTTTAATGCTAGTGCTAATGCAAGTGTGGATTTTCCAACTCCTGGTGCTGCAGCGAACATAGAAACTTCGGAGCGACGGATGATAATCTTGTTCGACTCGAATGCTTTAAAGCAAGATGGTAATGGTTCCCCACCAATACTGGCACGACCAACTGAGCGGATAAGTGTACGCATCCAGGTTCCTTTCTAGTTCCGAAAAAAGATTTATGCCAGTCTTTTAGTTTACTGGTTTGCATTGGTCAGGTGTTCCTTGAGGTGAAGGACAAGACCAAAAGGCATAAGGTTTTCCACTTGCCTTACTTATTCCCTCTCTCCATATACGGCCTCCGTGCTTGCACACTGGCGCTGCTGTACCTGATGCTGGCGACACTGGGGTTGGTGCGGAGTAACTCGAGGGCTTTGTGTTTGTAGTGGAACTCGATGTCGATAAAGGGCTGAGGTTATAAGCACCTACAACCTTCTGTTGTGTTGCAGCAATTTGTGGAGAGTAATCTCCTACGCCCTCTAACAATACTGATAGTTCATCAGCAGTATTAGCACGTACGTTTATCATATCACCTGATGGTGTCTTATAGGAAACCTGTAGTTTCCAGTCTTCATTTGCCATTGTTACCTCATTTCTTCGAAGTGAATTGACAGTACTCTGTTAACCCACAACGATTGCAGTTATTTGTATTAGGAATAAATATACCAGCCTTACGTGCTTTATCAAAGGCACGTACTAGGTACTCAAGTTTCTCTTCAGTGTAATCACTAAGGTCTACCATAGCAGATGTACCCTCTTGTCTTGCCATCCAGTATGCACCATACTTAACATCTATACCTAAGACTTGTTTAAGTCCTAACTTATAGAATCCAAGTTGTAAGGTACTAGTTGGGGTTTGTTGTGAAGTCTTGAGGTCAACCACGACTAACTCACCATTGACTTCAAACACTCTATCGAGAACCATCTTCACTGGTACGTCAGCAAAGACTGGAGTTAACCCCAACTCTACGGCGGGTGCGCCTTCAGGAGTGTGCCAAATCTTCCAATCGGTATTGGCTTTCCGCCAATCAATATATGCCTGAACCCATTCAGGTCCTGTGTGCTGCCAGAAATCTACATTCTCCCTATTAGGAAATGCTTTAGATGTTCTACCACCAACACGAGCAAAGGTTAAGTCAACGCCTTCTGCTTCTTTAGTCCAAGCCTTATCCCATAAACTTTGAGCGGTGCTCACGTAGTGCCTCCTTAAGTACTAATTTAGCACTGAGTAATCCAATCAATTCAGTTTCATCAATAGTCTTATCTATAAGAGAATCAATAGAACCAACGGCAACAGCCCAGGTTTCTTGTAATCCATTTAGATAACGCTCACGCATAATCTCATTGTAAGTTTCCCACGTTATAGTAGTGGCTTGGTCTTTCTCATTAACAATATTAATCATAGATTCTCCAAGTCCCACATCTCGGTTGCGGTATGGAATGATGACCCACCTACCGACCAAACGGATGGTTGTTCAGGTAAGTTAAGTAGTCGACCTAAGTAGTACTGATAACCACAGTCGATGTAAGTAGTAAACGCAGAGTAAGATATATGTTCTGGTAAGGTGTATTCACCTAGTTGTATAGTCATGGGATATATCTTACATCTATCCACAGGTTACTGTGGGTACGTAGTTATAGTCAGTCGTTCCTACTATAATAATTACTAAGTGTATAATTGTATATATAATATATAAGACCCCTCTGGGGTCTATAATATATATACTATATAGAGATATATAACCTAGAGATAGAACGACAAAAGACCCCCCTTCCCAGTATCTCTACCAGGTCGGGGGGTATTAGTGTCTCTAATGGGCCTTTAAAGGCTAATTAGGGGTATCTATTCGGCTCCTATGCCGTACTCTTTTTCAGTCTTATCAGCCCATTTAGCCAATGGAGCAGCCAATGCACCTATCAGGATTGCCTGTTCAGGGGCAAGGTCAGCAGCAAGTGCTAGTCCCATTGTGATTGCTGATGCTAGTACTGCACGTACATATGATTTAAAAGCAGCCTTTGTCTTAGGGTCTTTTAACTTAGCGATTAAGTCTTTCATTTGTTCTCCTTCTTTGGCAACGGCTTGACTGATGCCTTTACCTTGTTGAGTGTTGTTGCACTTCCCATCCAAGGAAACCAAGGTGATGTATCATTACCACAGTTATCTTTAATGGAAATATGTATATGTTTATTATGTTTATTACTGCCAGTATATTCTCTGTCACCCTTTTCGGCTGACCAAATTTTACCTTTAAAAATTAAATACTTGACACGCTTATCAGACTTAAGATGTGCGTATACCTCATGACAATTAATGTCATTGTCTGGGTCATGAGTTAAGTCTACTGCATACCCAGTATTGTGGTCTGAGTTAGGACTCTGTGTTAGGTGAGCAGCAGATGGTAGCAGACCATCGCTGGCTTTCTTGCGCTTCGGTCTTAATGCCGTCGCTTGGCGCAGTACAGCAATTGCAGCAGGCGTGGCTCTCTTGACAACAGTTTTCATTACTCACTTCTTTCTTATCCATACTTGCCATCCCTTACGGATTAATTCAAATTCATCTTTATGTTTATTTAACCAAACATCTATTGCTGGTTTAGGATTCTTATCTGTGCCATCTGGATGGTCCCATTCATAATCATCAAATGCCATAACTCCACCAGACTTTAGTAAGTCCCAAGATAAGTCAGCATCTAATGTTACTGATTCGGGTAGATGGTCTCCATCAATATAAATAAAATCATACTTAAGTTCACGGTGTTCTTTTAACCAGTCGCCACTGAATGCTTTATGCGGTTGCACCTTTTTACCGTATGGTGCTATCTGTTCTTTATAGGCTTCTTGTATATCATCCCAGTCATATACTGACTCATGAGGTAGGTTACCACACCAAGGGTCTATATCTACCAGTAATGATGATGGGTCAGTAAGTATATTCTCTAGTAACCAAGCAGATGCGTTGCCAGTGAAGACACCTATCTGTAGGAACTTAAGATTCTTTTTACCTTTAAACTCTGCTAACCCTGATTCGAAATCAGCGACTGTAGCATTGTCATAAAACCATTTAGGAAAGTTATCGGTCTTCATTTCTTAAGTGCTTGTAATACAAACTCGGTTAAGAATTCTACTTTTTCTTCTAGCCTATTGACCTGGTCCTTTACACTTGAGCCACCGTTTGGGCGAAGTTCTGACAAGTAGTGTTTAACTAAGTGTCTTACTCCCAATGCTAGTGTTCCCATTAAAGTAGTTGCAGCCACAGCAAGTGCAGCCCAGTCGTTAGGCGTCATAGTATTATACCGTTCTGATAGTGATTTCGATAATGCCACCGAAGCCAGAGAATCCTCTGTCTGGTGGAGTTGCTCTTGTAAACGCCAATTGTTCTATAACAACTTGACGCTGTTCTCCTGTTGTAAAGTCTTGCATAGTGACGACGTCACCATCCTCCTCTATATTTTCCAACGCTTGAATTCTAGCAAAGGCTCTGCCTTCATATCCAGTTTGTACATTGTACTTATCTGTTTCAACATCAAAGCAGTATAATGGGAATCTCATAACCTGTTGGCGAGGTGTAGCAATAGTAGCCTTAGATTGATATCCTTTAAATACTGGACCCTTAGTTGTATCAGTAGTATCTCTTGCGAATAAAAACTTAAATGCTACATACTCTTGCGCTGTTTCAGGCTGAGATGTAGTTACTTCTACAGGAGGAACATTAACAGTATACGCAATATGGTCATACTCTGTATTGTTTTTATCTACAGTTTCAAGAGTGAGTGAACCATAGGTAAAGTCTCCACGACCAAGTAAGCGTTTAAAGTTCTTTGGTTCTAAAGTTCCATAGCGAATGTAGCCTGTAGTAATATATCCATCTTCACGTAATGTAGATTCTGCTTCAATATTAATTGTTCCAGTTTTATTAACCAATGCTGTGGCAGATGATACCGCAGTTGATGCAACATCAGCACCTGTTACAGAGTAGGTAAATGTAGTAGTAGATGGAACACTAGCAACTGTGTATTTTCCGTTGAATACAGAACTAGATACAGCAGCAACACCCTCTACCCAAATAGAATCACCAACGGCTAAGCCGTGTACTGCAGAGGTAGTAAGCGTAGCGACACTAGATGTTTTTGCTTTGTTAGTAATTGTGCCAGCATTATTGGCTGTAGTACAAAATACAAGTCTATTAGTATCACCAGCAAATGCACAGGCCGTAGTTTTATATCCAGATATAGTAGATACATATAGGTCATTAGCATAAGCGAAGCGTAAGGTTTCAATCTCATTACTTAAATCAATACGGATAACACCTGGCGCTCCATCTACACCAGTTGCACACCAGATAAATCTGTCACGTGCAGCAAAGTCATAGCAAGGCTGTGTTGTTTCCACAATTAGTGGACCATATTGGATGGAGCCGTCTTGGTCTGAGACAACTGCTGCACGGATTCCCTTGTTCGTCCCTATCATCATATAACCTAAATAGTAATAAATCTTGTGGATGATTTCACCTACTGGCATTTCTGCTGCAGTAATTGCTGTAGTAAGGGTAGGCATTACACCTGATGTATTAAGGGTAAACTTATAAATAAATGATTGGATGCCACTATAGCCAGCAATATATATAGCGGGGCCAGATGCTGTGATAGATGTAAAAACTACATCTGTATCAGCATGAGTGTATAGTGCTGTTGGTAATGCTGATGCGGAAGGAGCAAATTCAAATATCTTATTATTAATAGCCATAACAATACGGTCTTTAATATACTCCATTGTACCCTTAGATACTACAATAGAACTGCTACTAAATAGTAAGGTGGCTGAAGTGGATGCGTCTCCAACTAAAGGTTTCTTATATACAGCAGATTTATCTACACCTGAATCTAGAATACGTGTAACCCAATAAGCATTAATACCATCATCACAGATAGCAAATACAGGGTAGTCAGTACCTGCTGCATTGTCTATGAAGTGAGTCTCTGTTCCATCTATTGCAATTTTATCAACATCATACTCATCATGTAACAATACACCATTGGTATTACTCCATTGAATAGAGCGCATTTGTTGAAATGGTTTTTTATTGGCCTCAATGTCACCAGTTGTATAATGGGCTGATGCTGTAGATTTAAGTAGAGTTGCCTCACCCTTAGTCCAAACATTAACACCTTTACTATCGGTAAACCTATGTGCTACAGTTTCACCAGCAGATGGGTCGTAGAACTTAATGCCAGTACCACTATGAAATGATGACTGAGAACGAAGCCACCAACCAGCAAGTGATTGCTCACCTGGTTCTGAACCATTATCAAATTGGTCTTTACGGAACGGTGCAGTCTGTCTTAAGTATGGTTTACTATCTGATATAGCAAAGAAGAATGGCAAGCCACCAATTGCTACATCGTATGCTTCAGCAGTATTTTGCCATACTGCAGATGAAGATACAATACCTAAGTCAACCGCAATTGCTCTACTAGAACGACCTTCGGTTATATCACGACCAGCCACAGTGCTCCTTAATTAAAAATTGATTAAAATAATATTTAAGCCCAACTTACGTTGCCAGTACCAGCAGTTAATGTTGTAACTTTGTATGAACCATCAGTGGCTGTTGAACCAGTTAATCCAGCACCTATTGTAATTGTGCCTTGAGAAGTTAAGTATTTAAGGATTACTATACCGCTACCACCTGCGCCACTTGTTTTAGTATTGGGAGAAGTATTATTACCACCTCCACCTCCACCTCCACCTGTGTTTACAGTTCCGTTTGTTGCGGCACTTACTGTGTAATGGGAACCATTTCCACCACCGCCAGTACCGCCTACATATACTGCATCGTAGTTTGCACCGCCGCCACCGCCTGCGTAAGTAACTGAAGAGCCAGTAATAGATACTGCTACACCATCTCCACCTTCTGAGCCACCATCAGTATTACCTGCTTCACCAGCACCACCACCGCCACCAGTACCGCCACCAGTTCCACCAATAGAATTACCACCTGCGTAACCTTGATTAGCAGTTCCTGCGCCACCAGCGTTATATGGTGAGGACCCACCTTCACCACCGCCGCCAGAGCCACCAACTTGTCCAGCAAATGTATTTCCTGAACTACCACCAGCACCGCCACCACCACCAGTAGAAGTAACAGTAGAAAATACTGAATCATTACCATTATTACCTACAAAACCAGTAGTGCGACTTGCGCCTCCAGCACCTACGGTTACTGTATAAGAGGTTCCTTGATTTAAAGTTAATGCAGTCTCTAAACTACCGCCTCCACCAGTTGCAGTTACGGTTGAACGTAATCCACCAGCACCGCCTCCACCACCAAGACCTGAGCCATAATCTTCTCTACCACCACTACCTCCGCCAGCAACAACTAAATAATCTATTGTGACAGTAGGTATAAAAGCAGGATTGCCAGCCAAAAAACTGGAATAATTAGTTCTAGGTGTAGTTATGCCACCAGCACTAGAAAGTTTGTAAACACCCATTGTTAGGCTATCTCCACTCCACTGATGTGAAAGTTAACAGTAGTAGCAGATGCTAATCCTTTAATAGTTTGAGCAGCAGTTAAAGGTTGTTTAAGTTGAATAATAGTTGAATCTAAAGAACCAACAGTCACGGTCTTTGCTAAAACTACATCATTAAGTAGTAGTTCGTATGTAGCGGAAGAACCTACTGTATTAGTAATAACAATATCGGTTACGATAGTTGTAGTTGCTGAAGGGACTGTGTATAGTGTTGCGCTTGATGTTGATGCTGCTCCTCTAAAGAGCACCTTTGAAGTTGTAGCCATTAGTTACTACCTTTCATTATTGTTAGAGTGAATCCATTACATCAGCAATTTCTAATGCTGATAAATCTGGGGTTGGAATAGCAGCAATCGCTGCTGATACTTCTGAATCTGTTGCTAATACTGTGGCTGAACCAGCCAATGTTGCTAGGTCTCTTGCTTTAGACATTAGTTACTTCTCTCCAAGATAGGTCATCCTCTGACCAGTAGTAGACTTTACCTTCTGTTGTAGGCATAGGAGTAGGTGCTTGCCATTGGCAAGTAGTCTCGTCTAATACCCAAGAGTTAAAGGGTTTAGGTGGAATAAAAGCATCTCTTGCAGCATCATAGGTAAACCCAATGCCTGCATAGTTCTTACGGATGTTGCCATTGTAGGATGTTCTCTTACATACTTGACCTCTGAAGTTACCATAGAATGCTTCCCAGGCTTCAGTGTTACCACCTACCTGAGTACCATCAGTATCGGTCTGAATTATGTTTTCATCAACTCCTGTAATTACTTCAGTAACTACATTGTTGTTATCTAAGAATGCGTAGTGTGCCACTATATTTTCCTTTTCTATATTTAAGCCCAGGATACGTTTCCTGTGCCTGCTGTTAATGTTGTTACCTTGTATGAACCATCAGTTGCTGTACTTCCCGTTAATCCAGCACCTATTGTAATAGTACCTAAAGCAGTTGGGTATCTTAAAATAACTACACCAGAACCACCTGCTGCAGCATTACCGCCTTCACCGCTTCCACCACCGCCACCGCCTCTATTAGCAGTACCAGCAGTTGCTGCGGGACTTCCACTTTTATCTCTACCATTACCACCGCCGCCTGTTCCTCCTGCAGCATAACTAGTTCCATCACTATGTGTTGAACCACCAGCACCACCAGCATAAGTAACTGATGAACCTGTAATACTAGTTGCAACACCGTTACCACCTGCACCACCATTGGCATTTGTACAGTTTCCACCTACGGCATTAGCACCACCGCCACCTGAGCCACCAATACCTGAGCCACCAGTTGTCGTACCGCCAGCATAACCTTGATTAGTAGTTCCAGCACCACCAGCATTACCAGGAGATTGACCAGCGCCACCACCTGAACCGCCAGAGTAACCATTTCGCTGGAAGGAACCGCCTCCTCCACCACCAGTTGAAGTAATTGTAGAAAATACTGAGTTGCTACCGTTAGCACCCCTTGAATCATCAAAACTACTAATCGGACCAGCAGCACCACCAGCACCAACGGTAACTGTATAATTAGTAGATAAATCAATATTTAATGCAGATTCTAGAGAGCCACCACCGCCTGTTGCGGTAACCGTAGAGCGAAGTCCACCTGCTCCACCACCACCGCCATTACCACCACCACTGCTTCCTGAGGCGCCTCCTCCACCACCAGCAACGACGAGATATTCAATAGTTTGTGCTACATCAGTAGTAATAGAATTGCTTGCTGAAGATTCTAACGAATCACCATTAGCATTACTTGCTTTAACTTTAAAAGTATAATTAGTACTCCCAGTTAAACCAGTAACCGTAATTGGAGATGAACCAGTTGCAGTAACAGAACCTGGTGTAGATGTTGCAGTAAATGTGGTTGCTGTAGCACCTAAAGTAGCGGCAGTATAAGTGACTGTTGCTGATGTAGAACCAGTTTTAGTCGCAGTGCCAATGGTAGGTGTGTTGGGTTTGGCAACACTAGTATTACCTACGGCTAAAGAAGTAGAGTTACCTGTCTTTACGCTTTTGACTGTCATTAAGAAATCTCGCTTCCAAATGCTTGAAATGCTAAATTGGCTGTTGAAGCATAAACTGTAATAACATCAGTTGTTGCCAATGTTACACCAAGAGTTATTGTTGTTGTATCAAGAGCACCTACAGTTACATCATAAGCAAGATACATTGCATTAGTCTGTGATGCACCAGCAGGTCTAACAGAGATACGATATGTAGCAGAAGTACCAGCAAGGTTTGCTACTGTAATGGTAGATACTACCGTTGAAGTACTTGAGGGTACTGTATATAGAGTTGTTGCTGTTGTTGCGCTTGGGTTACTTTGACCAAGCACCTTGTAAGTTGTTGGCATTTATATTCTCCTTAGTGTTGGTTAAGCACCCATTAGCATAAATGCTGTTGGGGTTGGGTCTGTTGTTACGGCTGACCATTTTAGACCAGTCGCTGTTGAGGAATCTGCTGATAGGTAAAATCCATTTGTTCCCACTGTTAGTTTGCCAGGTGTATCAGCAGCAGTTGCTACAATCAAATCGCCTTTAGCGTCAAAGACTGTATTAGAAATTGCTGTAGCCAAATCAAATGCGGTAAAGGTAATTACCTCAAGTACATCAGATGCAGCCAATGCTGCCAAAGATGTAATGCTAGTTCCGTTAGATGCTGTGTAATCTGTACCACGAAGTAATAGAACACCATTTAGATATACCTGCTCTTTACCTGCTAGGTATGAAAGTGTTAGACCATTAGCATCTGTTCCAGATACTGAAGTCTCTCCACCTGATGCTACGAATTTATAGCGGAAGATTTCTGCAGTTGAGGAGATTGAACCCCAAGCAGAACCTGACCAAGCAAACATAGTATTAGATACTGAGTTCCAATATAGAGCACCAGTTACTAATGCATCGCCATCATTATCTACAGATGGAGCAGATGACTTAGCACCTAGGTATCTATCATCAAAGTTATCATAGGTTGTAGCAGCGGCAGCAGCGGAGGCTGCAGCAGCAGTAGCAGAACCTGCAACTGTGTCTACATAGACCTTAGTTGCAGCGTCAGCATTACTTGTAGGAGTTCCTAATCCAGTTACTTTAAAGTTATTAGCATCTAGGTTACCTAGTAGTTGACCAGTAGTTCTATTTAGATATGTACCTGAAAGGCTAATAGCACCAGTGTTACCATCAACAGATAGAACTGCATCTGTTGGGGTTAATAGTTCTTGCCAGTTACCTAATGTAGTAGCAGGTGAGGCAGTAAGAATAAATGATTTGTTGACATCTGTACGAACTGCAACGTCACCAGTCTGTGCGGTTAAGGCAAGCATATTAGCCTGTGAGTTAACTACCTGTGTAGTAGTAATAGCAAGGGCAGGCAACTGATTAGTAGGAATTAATCCAGAACCATCTAGGGATGCGATACCACTTACTGCACCCTTTTGGTCTGTAAGATATTTTAATGTTACTGCATCTTGATTAGATGTAGGGTCAGCAAGACCTGTAATCTTCTGAGAGTTTAATGCTACAGAAGCGGTAGGTGCTGCCATCTGGTCTAAACGAGATGTACGTACCTGTGTGTCAAAGTCTGAGATAGTTGAAGCAGTCTGAGTACCTGTATGGTTAGCACGGGCTAGTGGGTCAGTTGCTAACTTGCTAAGCGCAATAGCAGCACTAGCACTAATATCGCCATTAACGATAGTTCCATCTACTATATCAGCAGAGGTAATAGAACTGTTAAGGCTTAACTTGCCATAAGTAATACCAGCAGATGCATTAACATCTGCGTTAACAATAGCACCTGTACCAATAACAGTAGTTAGGCTTACGTTGCCAGTACCATCAAAGGATACGGCTGATGCTTCTACATCTCCAGTTAATTGGAAGTTACGGGCTGTGCTTAAGGCACTAGCAGTAGTAGCGGTAGTTGCTGTGCTAGCAGTACCTGTAAGATTAGCAGTAATAGTACCTGCAGAAAAGTTACCAGAAGAATCACGGGCTACGATAGCCGAGTTAGTATTGGCAGATGTAGCAGTTGTAGCAGAGTTAGATACTTTACCAGCAGTTGAGATAGTTCCCAACTTAGTGTCTGCGATAGCAGCACTTGCATTGATGTCAGCATTAACAATAGTGCCGTCAAGAATCATACCACTTGTTACTGTACCAGTAGTACCAGTTTGAACTATATTGGCAAGAGTAATTCCGTGTGCTGTTGTAGTCTCATTAATATGGTCATTAGACTCGGTTAGGTCTCGACCAATAATCATATGTCGAACTACTGCTCCAGCGGAGTGACCTACAGCCGTTGAGCCATCTATACCGCGAGTAATAGTTAGTGTGTTTCCAGATGAGTAGTTACTTACATCTACAATTTCTTCAAGCGCTGTATCTGGGTCGATAACAACTGTATATGTTTGAGTAGATGATGGTGTCTTACCACCCATTAATTGTGAGCCAGAAATTACAGTCATGGTTAAATCACCTGCTGAAATTGCTGATGCTAAAGTCGTTTGTTGAGAACGAGAAGAATATTTACGTACTGTCATTTATTTACCTATCGGCTGTAGTGGACACGGATTGGGTATTGATTTTGTTGCCTTTGAGTTTCCTCTTGTAGGCGTTGTATATACAAAGCATAGAGTTGTTTTGTAGCACTCTGTGATGCTCCGTAAGGTCGCTTGCTATCAGTCTCGTCAGCCTGTGGTGATACTTGAGCAGCACGTGCAGGGTCTAGATATGTTAGCAAACGATAAGATGCACCAAGAATTATCACATCTTTGCAAGACTCTGGTAATCCAGTTTGTGTTGCAAAGTCCTGTGCGTTAGTTGTAAAGGCTACTGGGTCAGTAGCATATATAACCTTAACGGTTCTTCCTGGTGTAATGTAGTCCCCTATTGTTACTGTCTGTGCTCCTGAACCAAACTCTGTGGTGTCGGCTGCAGAATCCCAAGACCAACGACGCACTGGTCGCCATTCTTTAGATGGTCCAACCTCTTGCCACATAAGGCTAAGGATATTTGATATGTTTAAATTGTTGAAAGCATAAGTTGTTTCGGCTGCATTAAAAGTAAATGATGTGCTATTTACAGCAAATATCATAGAACCTGCTGCACGAATAGTATCGTTAATTGCTCTTTTAATTGTTGAGCGTGGGAAGATTGGAGATATAGTAACCCTTGAATCTGCTGCATGTTGCGATGCAGTTGTACCCAGATATCCTCTTCCATATGGAGATACTGTTGCTGTATTACCAACCCTATCAAATGTATCAACCCATAGTAATTCTTCACCAATTTCTACAACACCCTTACCAACATTCTCTGTAGAGCCAAGGGATAAAATTGTAGGAGATGCAGATGTTGATACAGTAGTAGTAACACTGCTTCTTAAGTATGTAGTTCTTTCTTGTTGATAAGTATAACCAGATAGATTAGTTGATAGTTCATCAATCATATTAGATAAAGTAGTTGTCATTAGGCGTCGATACTCCGTAATGCAGCAGGTGCTGCTAGGCCAGTTGTTGAAGCAAGTTCATTACAGATACCATCAATGTCTTTATAATCAGCAGGAGATGATTTACCAGCCAACACATTTAATGCACCAACGGTTGCAAGTCCAGTAGTACCAGCATAAACATTAGCGGCCCCTTGCTCATCAAGATACTGTGCCACATCAGTTATGCCAGCAAGACGATTGAGTTCTGCTGTCAGACTGCTACCTACTTTACCAAGTGCCATTGTTTATCCTATCTAGGTGTAATGATTTTCTTATTAGGTGTAACTAATTTTGATTTAGGTTCTTCTTTTGGCTTACCAAAGAATGCTCGATAATAATGTTCATCAAATGAGAACCGTTTCATATGTGGAACAGTTGCTCCAGTATGGCAATATAATGGAACTTCAGCCTTATCACATAGGGCAAAGAAGAATATATCTTCACCTATGAACTTATTTCCTCGTCCCATCTCCATAAATAACTGACCATCTGGTGCTATCTCACGAAGTTTTGGAACTATACTACGGTGCATTAGGACAAATCCCATACCCGCTGCATCTACTTTTATTAACTGATTAACTGGTAAAGGATGTACTCTGGTTAAACCAAAGCCACCATCACCATTATTAACAAAGTTAAACACTGTAGGTAGAGGAGCCATTAAGGGTTCCTCTGGTGTATCTGTAGTAAAATATACTCCCGTAATTAGTGGACGTTTCTCTACGTCTCTATTGTCCCATAATAACTTAAACTTTTCTGGACTAATTACCACATCTGAATCTATCCATAATAACCACTCGTGTTCAGTTTTATCATACCAGTAGTCAATGGTTGTTTGTCTTTGTCTAGCAATTTGATTGCCTTGACTTCTTAATGTTGTAGCAAATTCTATACCAGACTTTAGCATTACATCTGCTACGCCTTGCATAAACTTACCATCTACCATTCCATTATCGCACCATACTAGTGCTACAGAATCTTTATTACTCATAGTCCCCTGTGTCCCTATCTGTACTTTGCTGCTTTTTTGGCTATTGATTTAGGTTGTTTCACAAACTGTTTTCCCTTAGCATTACCTGCAGCCTTGGCTTTATTAGTAGCCGCTTTCTCGGCAGGGCTTAATGCTGCCCATGCTTTCTCAGGTAAATATCTTTTCTTACCTTTAGATGGTTTACCATCAGAAGTTTTCCACTTCTGTTTAGTCCAATCTTTTAAAGACTTTTGAGATTTAGCAAGTGCCATTACTTATATCCTCCGCCAGCCTTTTTGTATTGAACAGCAAGCAATTGTGCTTTGCGGGCTGACCATTCTCCAGGGTCTCCACCCTTAGACCCAGCCTTAATCTTCTTGAATAGTGCTGCCCTCATGGTAGGTTTAGTATAGTTACCAGCAGCATTAACTTTAGACTTAGCCTTTTTCTTTGCTACCATTTAACTTTATCCGCCCAATATGCTGCAGACATTTTACCTTTAGAAATATTCTTTTGATGTCTTGCTTTAAAAGATTTACGTTTCATCTTCATGCGCTCAGACTCACCAGCCTTAGGAGCACCTGCTGTCTTAGCACCTTGCTCACCAAATCGGATAGTCTTTACTTTATCACCAACCTTAGCCACAACTACGTGTGACTTTTTAGGGTGACTAGGAGTACGTTTTGGTTTATTGTAACCAGATACTCCGACTCTTTTCAGAACTGAATCTTTCATTTATTCCCCTTAATTACTTCTTTTGTCTTAGGGTCAAGGCGGACTTTTTCGGTCCCATCCTTTCGGAGAATAACAACTAGACCGTCCCGTATAATTGATTTATTCCAACCGTCATGACGTTTGCGTTGACCCGATGACATTATCTAGATTTTCTTTTAACTACTCCAGGAGCAGTACGAGTTTGAGGTACAAACATTCCTGGGTATCTTTGTTCTAGTGCTTTTTTAGCGGCAGCCTCTGCTGCTGCCATACCTTGAGGAGATATTTGTTTTTGAAACTCTTTAATAGCCGCTTGGCCTTTTAATATTTTAGCCTTAGGGTTATTCATATTACTTCTTCTTGCCCATTTTCTTCATAACCATTTTCTTAGCGGCAGCCTTTTTTGCTACTTTCTTTGCTGCCTTCTTGGCCATAGCCTTACCTTTTGAAGTGTAAGGGAATTCCATTTTTCCTACTTTTGGCATTATACTTGTCCTATCTCTTTCATTACGGCTGCGGCTTTTGGGGTGATATCTTTCGTCTTAGGCATAGTGTCCGCATTATACGCTTTGCCTAAAATCTCTGATGCTTTATGCGCTTCTTCTACATGACGCATAGTTGTACCTGCTGGTTGAATACCTTGTGCTCTTGCATCTCTATAAGCCTGCAATTCTGCATTCCATTTTTTATCTGGAATATCTCTTTTAGCATCTCCTGCATTAACTTGTAAATTCATTACCTTGCATCCAAAACATCCTTCAACTTCTACAGGATGGTCTTGCCAGTGATACGCCATATTCGTCCCTTATGCTAGTGTAAAATTAGCCTCTGTTATTCCTAATCCAGATGCGATAAGTGCTGCTTTTGTAACGTCATTTACTATATGTTTATGCCCACCTAAATAAAACTCATCATATGTAGCAATAGATTCATCTAGCGGGAATCTTACTTTAGAATAAGTCCCACCATTCTTTGCTACAGATACTCCCTTATCCATTTTATAGAAATAAAATAGACGGTGTTTACCTATAGGTCCTTCTTCTACAACTGGTGTAGTAAAGATATAATCTGTCATTGTTCTCCTTAATGAACTTACTGCCAAGCAGGAAACACGTGTGCTCCCTGCTAAGCCGTCAATCAACTAAGCGATTGAAGAACCTGATTCGATTCTAAATAGTGCCTCTTCGCGGTAGCGAGCAAAGCCTAGTACGCCGTACCAACCCATTGGGCGGTGACGCATCAAGCGGTCAACTACTGGTCCGATAACTACATGTGGCTCTTCGGCAACTGCCTCAGCCAATGCCTGTTGTCCAGCAATAATTGTGCGGTACACCTTTGCAGATGAAGAACCGTCAGTTGCTGTGTACAGACGTGGAGACTCTACGAAGTATGCACCTTCGTATGTTCCGATTTCTCCTGCCCAGATACGGTCCTGTGAAGCACCATATTGGTTAGGAAGCAACCATCCTGCTGAACCTGTCTCAGCACGTAGGTCGTGGGATACCTCTGGGTGTACTCCAGCCCAGAATAGTGAACCCTTACGTCCAAGTGCCTTGTTAGCACGTAACTTAGCAACAGCCCTACGGATGTTTGCTGAAGATAGTGTTGCAGCAGCAGTAACTGTTGCGGTTGAAGTTGCAGTTGAACCTGAGTAGATTACATTTGAACCGCCA
>Ga0315907_10000942_pt1 | contig 39832 bp, 21 predicted proteins | sample LakEriMetagenome_3_FD_203525 | JGI IMG/M metagenome (GOLD analysis project Ga0315907, IMG submission 203525) | Freshwater fungal communities from buoy surface, Lake Erie, Ohio, United States - Buoy 12 MA123 | ecosystem: Environmental > Aquatic > Freshwater > Lake > Lake biofilm | place: USA...
CACCAAACACGTTCACTAATCTCTTGTGGTGCCACTTTAATTCCGTCAAGCAAGGTCATCTTAACGCCTTCACGAAATCCTGCTCTCCATGCTTGAAAAGGACTTCCGGTAATATCAGTATCACTATAACATTCTTTAAATTGACGATAACCATCTTCCCAACAAAAGTCTACTTGAGCACGATCACTTTCACTAGCTTCATGAGTTTTCATATTGAGAATAAAATCTCGTTTCCATATTTTAAGTCCGCCATTACCGTAAAGTAAGCCATTAAGTTTGTTTTTTCCTAACCAGCTATATACCTGTATCTTAGGATTACTTGTATCAATGTCTAGATTAAAGAATTTAGGATTAACTATATTATCAGCGTCAACCGTGATAACCCATTCAGTTTCACTTAACTCAGCTGCTGCCTTATGTGCAGCATCACTACCCTTCACTCCGTGAACTCGTTTAGCCCAAGGAAGTTTATTGCATAAATCAGCATAATGCTTATCTGCATTGGGCTCGTCATAACTTAAAAATACAATGTCAAGTTCTATTGTTTTCATATTGTTTCAAATATATATTTGTCAAAAATTCGTCTTGTGTAAACACTAAATCTATTTGGCAAATCTAATGTAAATAATTTTGTATTTTCTGTAATATCGCCTGCCCTAATGCTTAACATATGAAGGAGGACATTGGGGTCGTTGTAATCAGTTACTAAAAAAATCATTTCAGTTGCACCGTCCCAAATAATATTATTTGAGTATTTGTTGCTCATTGAAAATATTAATGTACTATTTTTTGTATCATGTGAAATTGTGATATCAGGATCTTGCATATTTGACCACTTTTTATCTATTATTCTATGCAAGATATCATCAATCTTTATTAGACTATGAGTGGAAAATTTGTTTAATTTAACTAATTTCTTAGTTGGTAGATCAACCCTATAAGAAAATAAATTTTCCGCACCTGTGGACACTGCTGTAGCAATTTCTTCATCAATTTTTATCTTATTTGTATTATCAAATACCGCATGAGAAGGATATATTCCAATTAAAGATCCGTCATCTTTAAATGTTGCATAGTATTCAACGGTTTGATTGACTGGTAATTTGATCCACTCGTCAAAATCCATTAGTTCTTGTTCCATGCAATCTCCTCTAACATACTAACTATTTCGTCATTAACTAGATCTTTTTCAACATAATGCACAATATTATGTTGCTGATAATTTCCTATTTTTAATTTTCCTTGGATATTAAAATAAAAACCAGCATGTTCAGTGACTTTATCAGCAGTCCATGACCAATTTTGAACCATAGGTTTCATATGAACAATGTTAGGAAACGCTAGATCATAACTTACAATATCACTTATATCTAAAATCTTTGCACTCAAGGCAAACGCTTCATCTGTTCCAACAACTTTTGGTTTATGTTTTGTAAGATATAAATTACTAAACTCCAAAGGATTTTTTATAATATATCTACCTAGATTAAAAAATTCTGTTGCAATTTCAGATCCCTGTTTAAAAAAAGTAAACATAGAATATAAATTAGGAAGACCGTTCTTTGTAAATGTTTTTCTATAAAAATCATTTGTAATTGTTTCGCCTCTATAGGTCAATGCCTTTGAGGGAATATATAATTCACAATTTTCAATAAAGTAATCAATCCAGTGACTATGATCTCTAAGGAAAATCATATCTGCATCAAGACATACTGTATTTTCAAAAGGAGATAATTGATCCATCCAACTACGACCATCCCAATACGTTTCCTTATCCCAAGCAATAACATGATCAAAGACCCAAGGGCTTTTTAAATTGTCAACTAGTTGAGGATTGTCAATTACTAAAGCAACGTTATCATATCCTGGCTTCTGAGTATTTTTAATACTTAATGCAAGAGCATAGGCTAATTTAAGATAGTCTATATCTTTATTTGAAGCAACTACAATTAAATAACCAAAGTTCATATTAACTCCAGTAATTTTTCTTTATTTCTAATAATACTTTGTTTGTTCATAATATGAACATCAGATCCTTGTGTAGTTGCAGCCCAGAAATCTCCGCAATTGAGTGGTTTTTCAATTAGAAATGTCAATCGATTTTCGATTACATCATGCAAAATATCTTTGTCAAACACCGTTAGAATAGGAGGAAGAGTGTAAATAAATTCTGTTTCAAACCCGTTCATGATATGTTTAGCAATGCTGAATGAAATATCATTTCGATATTGTCTTGGATCAAATCTAAATAGGTCGGCATAATATCTGTAATTGTCTTTAATATAATCAACTAATTTAAAAAAGAATCTGCTTTCTTCATTTTTAGTAAACATCACTGTGGTAGCCCAAAACATATGAATCCCAGTTTCACTTACACGTTGATCTAATATACCACTACGGTCACCCGTTATGTCATTCATAGAATGTCCTAACATTACGCTACTATCTGTGTTCCAGTACTCATTTAGTTTGTTAGAAAAAATTAGATAATCACTATCAATTAGCAAAGTTTGATCGTAAGGACTTAAATCCCAAACTGAAAATCTATTTGAATTTACAAAGGGAATTGTCTGGCTGTAGAAACCATCATGCAGTTTTCTTGTATTTTTTGTTCTAGGCTTTTCAATTTCAATAATCTTATCAAAAATAGACTCGGCTCTAGCATACATCCCTGATTCTTTTAACCAAGCAATAGTCCATTTGTCTGTTATTAAACTGACTGGTAATCCCAAATGTTTTTTTGCTAGTCCGCCAGAAATTATACCCATTACACCGTAATCTACTTCTGGGCCATTATGAGCAAAAATTAATACGCCTTTAGTCATATATTCAATAATTTTTCTACGGTCCTGCTAGATTTAATTTTTTCGTATTCTTCGTGATATTCGTAGGTGGCAGTAAAATACCTATCTAAAATTTCATCTCGAAATATTTGTAGGTCTGGAATTAAAATTGGATTTTCATTTTGATCAATTAGAGGAACATTTTCTGTTCTGTCTTGATCAATTAGCATTTGAACAAAAACTAATAGTGTTCTATCAATCTTAAATATACCGCCGGAGTGGCCGTAAGTCAATTTGCCCTCAATTTTTTCTTTAAGGGTTTTTCTTTGAATTGCTAGGGTTTGTCTATAATTTGAAAAATCTAAGGCAGCTTTTAGACGGTCGTCCATGGTATCTCCTATAAAACACGCACATTATTTATATGGCGTCTTATAGGGGATTAAAATTTATGAACCAGAGATTGCACTCAAAGAAGACGACGATGGGCCTACAGTGGTAAATGTACCACTTGGTTGTAAAAATCCAGAAGGACGAACCTGATCAACTGTTAGAGTAAGCGTACCGTCAACTAAATCTCCAGGAGGAATTGCCGGTGTTCCGCCTCCTGGTACTGGATCAGTGTATGCATCTAACCACGTTATTCTAAAATTAACAACATTGGCGGTTCCTAATGTATTGCTTGCAACATTACACGATGCTTCTAAACGCCATTTGTTATTAGAATATGCCGAGCTTCCTGAAATTTCAGCAAAAGTCTGAAAACCACTAGTTAAAGAAAAGAAATTAATTCCAGAGGGGCCGCCTACAAATGATTGAGCTCCTGCAGAACTTAATAAATTACTCCACGAAGTATTTTGTGCTTCACCGTTGCCGCCGGTTCTGGTGCTAGCAAATCGAATCTTTCCGCCTGCATTAAAGAAAAATCTTGCTTGTTCTGCTGTGGAAAATGTAACCGATGCTGTAGCACTAACTGATTGATACCACGATGAAGTAAATGATGTGCTGTTAATTGCTTCTGTTACAAACTGGCCAGTTCCTAAATTGAATCGATTGGTAACTGCGGTATTAGCAACAGTGTCATATTGAGAATTAGGATTGCTTGCACCAAATCTAATAACATCACCCACTGCCACTTGCACCAACGAAGCTGCTGATCCAGTTTGGTGTAGAATAGCATTGTAGATATCGTATCTAAGAGAATCCCATTGTGTTTTTGTTACAGTATTTCCAGCAGATACTAAAGAACTAAAAGTTGTTTGACCATAACCAAAATTACCGGATCCTGTACTCATGACGTTAATAATTTTAGTTCTGATTGAGTTGTAATCTGTTGCGGAAATGAAATCACCGATTGCCATAATTTATCCTTATAATACCAATGCTTCTATAACACCCGAATCAGACTGATGGTCTTCGAGGGCAATAGCAAAATAATCTGTGTCAGATTTATTAGCAGCTGATGCAGCACCGTACATATTTTGGGCCGGAACAAGTTTGTCACCTTTCTTAACTGTACCTTGTACTTTTACAGGTACTCGACCCTTCAATGCTATATATGTCCCGCCTTCTAAATCTTTGTTCATCATAAATCCAGGATTGGCAGATACTATGCCAATTGCTCTATCACCATATGTAGCGGCTGTAACTTCTTTTTCTCCACCAATTGCAACCACTGTTCCAACATCATATTGTTTATCTGCAAGGTATTTTTCTGCAAGGTCAGCATATTGTGCTGCGGTAGCAGTACCATCAAATGTATTTGCTAATAAATTACCAGAACTGTCTCTAGCTGCAATAGAGTTTGCAGTTTTAGTTGTTCTTGCAGATCGATAATTTGGATCAGTATCTACTGCTACGTCATCAATCTTTAATCTATCGGATTTATCAGTAACTCCAATAAATCTAGTTGCTGTTAAATTTCCTGCACCATCTCTAAGTGCAACTGAAGTTGCTACGGCACCTTGCTCGCCAACTAGACTGTTTAAACTTAAAGAATTGGTAGATGTTCCGGTAATATTTCCAATTACGTTTCCGGTAAGTGTACCGGTAAAACTACCAATAAATGTTTGAGTATCTGCATTAAATGATAAAACTTCATTGTTGGCTAGCAAATTACCTCTATGAATACCCAATGTATTACCTGTAAGATTGCCTAATACATTCCCAGTAAACAATGTAGAATAAACATTGGCCCATCTAGAAGTAGAAGATCCTAGATTAAAGAAATTAGTAGTTCCGGGAATCATTCCTGTTGAGGAGATAATTCCAACGTTTCTTAAATCGCTGTCACTTACTCGTATTCTTAGAGTTATTGTATTACCTAATCGATTTTCAATAACTGGTTCATCACCGTTTTCAACTCTAATACGCAGATCATTTTGATCGCCAATAGTAAGACCAGTGTCTTTAAAAGAAATTTCGTTGTCAAACGATACTTCACCTAGTCTAATATATTCTGAAGCTGGGTACCCACCTAGCCTTGCTGCATTACTTGCGGTACCCCAGAAATAATGATCTGTGGATGTAACTCCTGTTGTACCATTAGTGTTAACTAGATTAACACCTTTCTTAATTGTTGTGAATCCTGTAATAGGATTAATTGTACTGTTTAGTGTAAATGCATCTTTACTAACTATTGATATTACATCACCACCTGCTTGAAACTTTACAATGGTATGATTGTTGCCAATTGTATCTTTTACCACTTGAGAAACTACTGCACTTGCTCCTAGATCTGGAGGAGTTTCTGGACCAATTAATACAAACTCAGTTCCGTTCCAAGTATATAGTTGTCCTGCGCTGGTATCAAACCAAAAATCGCCTGACTGTAATCCGGAAGGTGCAGTTGGGCCTACTTCAGCTCCACTAGCTGTTCTAAATCGTGCGCCATCATAGAAACGTATTTTTTTATTGCCGCTATCATACCAAATTTGACCAACAACTGCCTTGGGTGGTGCTGAAGTATTTGCAAAATTTTCCATTAAATGCAAGAAATTTTCGTTCTGTACTTCGCCGTAGCCTGCGTAATTTTTTCCTACAAAACGCAGATCAGTGGTGGTATCAATGGTTCCATCGTCAACTGAGACTAGAAAAGTTCCATTAAATTTGTCTACTTGATATGCCATTGATATACTCCGTTCTAACTATTATTTATCGCTATAAAGCTATTTAAACTCTGCCTACTGCTACTTCGATAACTCCACTTACACCATCAAAATCAGCTAGAGCCTTGCCTATAATCGTACCTATTTGCGGGTTTGTTGCTTTACGGGCATAACCGCCACCGCCACTCATCAACATATCGCCCTTTTGTATTTTACCTCTTACTTTACAGGGTACACGACCTTGTAATGCAAGTGCAACTGTGTGTTTGCCTACACACTTGCTATTCATTAAATATGCAGGATCAGTGGAAACTACTCCAGCTAATCTAGCTGTACCGTCTTCTGCTAGTGTTACTTCAAATTCACCACCAAATTCTAGCACTGTTCCTGCTTCGTAATTTGCATCTGCTACATACTTTTCTGCAAGGTCAGCATATTGTGCTGTAGTTGCAATACCTTCAAAATAATTAGCATAGACTCTATTCCATTTAAAATTTGAGTGTCCTATGTTTTGAGGCGTTGCATTTAATGGCACTAGTGCTGGTTGTGCAGCGCCTCCTTCAGTCAAAGATTTATTACTATTCCATAGGGCTAGTGTCAGCGCATCTCCGGTACCAGCACCGCCTGTAGATAATATGAGTGAAGGAGTATTTGTGCTAACAAAACCTGCATTACTTAGAAGAGGGTTAGTAGCATCCGAATAACCAATTGTTACATTTTCAGTAAGACTAGGCCCAAAAGTTGCATAATTGCTTACTCGCAAAGTAAGAAGTGTTCCTACACTAATTAGATTAGAATACTTTATATCTACAGCTAACCTATCCCCTGTAAGAGTCTCTGCATTTGCAGGAACTGTGATATTTGCAGTACCATCAAATAGTACGCCATTAATTGTTCTTGCTGTTTCTAGTTTTGTGGTCGAAAATGCGTTGCCTGATAATGTAGCACCAACAAACTCGTTGGCTTCTACCCTAATAAATCTACTAGTTCCGGTAGTTGCTGTCACATTACCGCTGACATTCCCCACTAAATCAGCTGTAATAGTTCCTGCAGAAAAATCTCCTGCGCTGTCTCTAGCAACAATTTTACCAATAACGTTAGCAGAACTAGCATCTACCGACCACGTTGTTGCTGCCGATCCATTAAAATTTGCACCTGTTAAGTATGTGCCTCTTGTTAACGTGTTAGTTGTATTTGATCCAATTGTAATATCTGTTTGACCATCAAAAAAGACACCGTTAATTCGTCTACCTGGTTCTAATCTAGATGCACTAGAAGCATTACCAACTAACGGTCCAATTGCTGGTCTATTAGATGAAAAATTTGTACCTGCTTGTAGACTAGTAAATCCTGTAACTAAGTTGCTGTCGTCAATGGTAAATGGTTCGTCGGCACATATAACAAAAGTTGTGCCGTCTACTAAAATTTCTACTACTGCATGTTCTATGTTGGCATTGTCTAATATTGTTCTAGCTCTAATTCGAGTAGCGCCAAAACCTTCTACTGCTTCTGGTCCTATTAATTTCCAAAATCCCGAATCAAATATGAACAATTGATCAGTAGTATCTTTATACCAAAGAGCACCGTCAAATCCTTCGGGTTCTGTATTGCTGGTTGTTGCCGAGCCCACTGGGGTCCATGCTGTACCATTATAAACATTAAGTGATCCTAGCGATGTATTATACCATGCTTGACCTGTTATTGGCCGCGAAGGCGGATCTTCATTGGCAAAATTCTCTAGTAAGAATACAAAATTTTCATTTTGTACTTCACCATACCCAGTATAGTTTCTGCCAAGCAATCCTAGACTGGTTGAAGTATCTAGTGTGCCGTCTTCTAGCACTACTAATTGCCCGCCACTAAACTTGTTTATGATGTATGCCATTTATCGCTCCCCTACATATTTAACTATTAAGATACAAATATCCATGCGCCCGTTATAATCTGAAAAGTTTTAACTGTTCTAGACACTGCTAATCCAGGTGCTGCAATGGTTGCTGGTGTGAAACTAATGTTATTCAATCCAAACGCTGTTCCTGTTGGTGTAACAAATTCCGTCGATGATGTTGACAGCAACGGATTAATATCTAAGTTAGTGGTACCGTTAACCAAGAACGAACATAAAACTCTAGCTATTGTACCGTTGTTATATTCGACTACTGGTGCTATTTGCTCCAATAATGCGGCAATACCTGCATTAGAAATTCCGTCTGATATATCCATACTAAGCACAAGATTTCTAGATCTAACAGTATTATCAACGTAATTTTTAGTTGCTGCATCTGTACTTGTAGTAGGATCAGCAACACTTTTAATCCGCTTACTTCCTAAATTTAGGCCGCCTGTGCCGTTAATTGTTAGTGTTAGATCAGTATTAGATGCTGTAACTTCGATTGCAGCATCATTAAAATATAAACTATCAACTGTTAGCTGAGTTTGTGTACCGAAACTAGTAACGCCTGGAATACTGGTAATGCCAGCTCCTAACGAAGTTCCTGACAAAACTGTTACTCCGTCAATCTTAAATTCTTTTCCTGAAGCTAAATTAATGTGATCAGAGCTTGTCCACGCTTGACTAGCCAGTGCTGGAATAGCATCATTATAACCACCCGAAATAGCTTCTGAACTAGAAGCCTGTGCTGTCTGTCCAACATCGTGCCATAAAAACACATGGCTAGATGCCCCTTGTAAAACTAGGCCACCACCGGCGGCATTAGCATCAAAGGGAGTTACTCCTGTCTGTTTTGCCAGTACAATATTTTTATCTTCAACAGTCATTACACTAGTGTTAACTGTGACAACATCGCCGTTCACTGTAAGATTGCCTTGAATCGTTAAGTTTCCACCAATGTCTACTTCACTTGTAAGATATCCGTCATATATATTAACTGTTCTGGTATCGGCACTAATTGCAATTGCTTCTTCAGCAATAACATCTCGACGAACGTTAAAAACCATCTGCTTGTTAGATGCAATATTAGCAATAATTAAATTACCATCTTGTACTTGGAATTGTCCTTGGTTGGCATCACCTATAATCAAACCTAAATTTGAAGAAACAATAATCTGTCCGTTAATAATGTTTGACGTGTCATTTCGAACATATAAGCTAGCAAGTTGTCCTCCTAACTTTTCACTGTTAGTTGCAGTCACATTAAACTTTAGGCCAGCTAATGTACTTGCATTAAATCCAGGAATAATACTACCGCTAAATCCATCTATTGGAAGTTTTGGAGTAAATGCATCTTTTGAGAATATACCTATTAGAACTCCGTTGGTATACAAGTAGGTAATTACTCGACTTTGATTCAACGAGTCTAATATATTTGCCACACGTAATCCGCTAACCCCTTGACTAACAGAATAATCAGGGCCAAGCAAAATAGTGTTAGTACCATCAAAGAAATATAATTGTTTATCAGTATCATTAAACCATAAGTCGCCTACACCTAAATTAATAGGTTGTTGACTGGATATTGTTGCAGAGCTTACTGGTACAAACCCTGTTCCGTTATAAACTTTTAATTTTGATTCGTTAGCATCAAACCAAATTTGTCCTCTAATAGGACTAGATGGTTGCGATGTACTAGAAAAATTTTCTAAAATTTTAATAAAATTTTCGTTTATAGATTCGCCAAAGCCGCTATAATTTTTTCCAATAAGTGTAATATCTGTTGATAGCTCATCAACTTGGCCGTCTGCAACGGTAGCTAATATTGTTCCATCAGTTTTATTAAGTGTATATGCCATTTGTGTTTACCTTAGAATGCTGGTGGACCAGATCGAATAATATAATTTAATGTTAAAAACGGATTCATAACACTAAATTCTTGACCTAATGTTCCAGCAGTTTTAATGCCGCCTGATGTTGGAATATACTGACTTTGTCCAACAGTTGTAGGACCTTTATCTGATAACGATCCTGTATCGCTTGGAATTGCGGTATCAATTCGTGTGGCGTAATATTGTTGTCCCGTAGACCCTTTCATATTATGTTCATGATCAGGTAGATTTGAAACTGTTAAAATATTTGAACTTTGTCCGCCACCGTCGCCTAGGTTGTCAGGTGCTGTACCAGAAACCCTATCAACGTTTCCGCCTCCAGCGTCAACATATCCTCCTAAGGAATTAGGAACAGTTCCAGCATTATCCATGTTGTCTTTACCTAGAGGAAATCTGCCTCTTAGGTCAGGTATTCTAAATGTACCAATTCCAACTAAAGGAATAGCACCGTTATATGTAGTTCCTAACACATCAAATAAGTCACTGAATTTAGTTCTTTCAACTTCACTACCATCGCATAACAAATATCCGTAAGGTGCTTCTGCACCAGCATACGGCATAATTCCCCCAATGGGAACTCCTAGATCGGCAACAAACGTATCTCTAGTCTCTTTGATAAGACCCGATCCTGGTCTGTATACCAATACAGTGTCTGCTTTTATAGATATGTTTGGAAATGGCTCATCCTTACTGCTAATTAATCCCGAAGTAAGAGTTGTTGTAAAAGTTTTTGTGTTTCCGCCTACTTGTCCGTCAAACTGTAAATTTGGAGCTGTAACATCTCCTTCCATTTTAAAAGTTGTAACAAATTTCAAGTTAGTAGCAGTAGATGCATTTCCTACAATATTTCCTGTAAGAACACCTTCAATTGTTTCGGCTATTAGTGTTTTTGTTCTAACTGTGTTCCAACGTTTTAGCGGTGTTCCGCTGTCATAAAAATCAGTTGTAGAAGGCTGTAAATTGTCAACTTCACTAGTGCCAGTTACCTTGACTCCGTCACCTACTAATAAATTTTTACTAATTGCTGCGCCGCCTGCTGTTCTAAAAGTTCCATTACTAAAATTACTACTCGGCGTAGTATCAGTTAGAATTATTGCACCGTTTGTTTTAATGTTGCCGTCAACATGGAGTGCTTCTTCTGGAGATAGTATGTTAACACCTACTGTGTTTCCAATTACACGAAGCACTGTAGACGGTATACCATCTTTGTTAATCTGTAGATCGATACTACTACCAGAAGAAGAATTATAAATTTTAGAAGCTATTTCAGAAGTAGTCAAACTAAATGTACCGTCAACTCCTAATGTGATGCCTTGATTATTTCTAACATTGATTCCGTATTCAGTAGTATTGATAATATCAGATCTTAAAAATTTATTTGCAGGAATTTCAACGTCTGCAACTACTAAAGATTCTGCAGACGTTGCTGCTCCGTAAATTTTTGTAGGAAATCCGCCAAGCCCTACATCATTTTCTGTTATATTAAGACCCGATTTGATTGTGACAAATCCGGAAATAGATATTTTAGGTGTAAAGCTGTCTTTACTAAAGATGATAAGCGGAATGTCTTCAATGTAAAATATTAAAATAACTTTAGATACGTTGTCAGAATCAATAACTGCTTCAACAATAGGTCCGCTTCTAAGACCTGTAGAAAAATTAGGTCCTACTAAAATCCAACGTGTTCCTGAATATACATACAACTGTTGGTTAGTAGTATCTACCCACAGCTCGCCAACTTTACTTTGTTCAGTAGCTGGCTCAACTCCGCTTTTCTGAATATTACTTGCAGCTTTCCATGTAGTGCTATCCCATATCTGAAGTATCCCATCGGCAGTATTATACCACAACTGTCCTTCTACAGGATTTGCTGGTTGTGATTCTTTGGCAAAATTTTCTAACAATGCTAAAAAATTTTCAGCGATCGTTTGTCCGTATCCTGTAACATTTCGTCCTGGAAATGTTAAACTGGTATCAGTACTTGAAGTATTATCATAAACCGTTATGGGCAGTTTATTATCTTTATCGGTAAAATTAACAATATATGGCATCTGTTATACCTCTGTGAAGCTGGTCAAGCTCTGAATTCGAATTGTATAATCAATCTGTAGTAGTCTGTTCAATGACTTTTGCACAGGGTGAAAGATAACATGTGTTAATAGTTTTCCATTTCCATTAGGACTATAAGATTTCAATCCTAGCTCGTCAAATACAAAATTACCACTCATATCTTGACTGTTATCAAATGCTTCCTGTCCGTCAGGCTCGCCATAGTCTAAGATGCAACTGATTATTACATCGCTATAAGTTGCGCCACTAATATGCCTAATTTCCATTTTATTTCTAACAGGATCTACGTTTTCGGCAGCATTTTGATCTACTACTTTGCTAAATGTTTGATTGTAAAGACTGGTATTAATACCCACAGTGTTAGGTGTTAAGTAGGTAATAAGTCCTGTTGGATCAACGTTTGTGCCTCCATTGCCAAATACCATTTGATAAATTGTGCCCTGGCCTTGATTTGAGAGGCTATTAACCATGGCCACGCTCATGTTTTCGTAATGAATTGCATTCCGCTTGTCAATAAAAACTTCTCCGCTTTGCGGATCAAAGATTTTTATATGCCCTTCGAAGTGAAAACCACCAACTTCGTCTGGCATTTTATCAGGAACTGTTGATTTTTCTGGTGTATTTGACATATTAGTTTCTTCTTGGTTATTCATAATAGTGTATTTATTCGGGCAGCTCAGTGGTCTTTACAGCAATGAAACTAGCAATAGGTGTGTTGTTAGACAACAACGTAATGCCTTTACTGGCTGCAAATTCACTTTTCTCATACCAAATTTTTCCTAATTTTCTAATGATTGTTATTCGAGTTCCTGCAGGTACTGAGTCAGTTAATCGAATATATGCAGTTGTTCCGTTAACTGAAAATTCAGCTTCTTGCATAATATCAGCACCAGGGCTGCTAGCGCCGTTATCTTCTTGATAGGCATCTATAGGATTTTTACGTAGGCGCTTACCGCCCGCAAATACTTCTATTTCGTCGCAAGGACCAAAATTAGATGGTATCGATTCTCTGTACCAATTATTTCTTGTAGATTGGCGAGGAGTATAATCTAGTGGTCCAATCAATATTGTGCTACCGTCGCTGATAAAGTTGGCTTTCTCTTGATTTTCGGTATAAGGAAGAGTTTCGGTTGCACCAACATCGACTACAAAACTACCTGTTAGATGTAATTCGGCAATTCCTGTACCTAAACTTCCACGTCTTAATTGAGATAGAATATTTCCATTCTTTTCAAAATATTCAATTCTTTCATTATTAATAATAACAACTCCAGGAATTCGTCTACTAAAGATTGGAGTTGATAATTTATCAGCGTTTGAAACTTCTATAGATGTATCAAAATAATTTAGATCTTTAACTAATTTAACTTCAACATCTCTAGAATATCTCTTATAATGATAGTTGTTTAACATATCCTTAAATATTTCAAATGCCCTATTACTTGAATAAATTACGTTACTAAATTGTACAATTTTAATAGTGTCTGTAGATAACGACTCTTCAGTTAGATAAACAATAGAAGACCGCGATAGTCTATAATCTGCATCTTTAGTTAAACGAATTCCATTCTTATATACCCAAACATAATTAACATCTAGAGGATCCCTTGGCAGTTTGTATTGCAATTTACCGCCTTGGTATTCGTCTGAAATAATATTCATTGTAGAATATTGGCTAAACCATGTTATTTGAATATCATCGTTAACCTCTAGATCAACACTATTATCTAATATAATATTTCCATCAACAATTGAATATTTTGATCTAACGTTAGTTTCAACTCTGATTATATCGCCTAATTCTAAATTTGAAGAAGGGATATTAATTAAATTGTTGTTTCCGTTATAGGTAAAGTCAATAACAAATTGTTGTTGAACATTATTAATGTATACTTTGACATTTCCAGAAGTAATAGTTCCAATTGTTTCTGCAGGATCAACACCCACTGATATATTGTTATTAGTACCGTCATATTCAATATAGGTAGTATCAACTCCTTGAAGATATGTACCATTAACGTTGACTATAATTGAGGCAGCTGCCGACGATTGTTCTAAATTAACAAAATTATCTAATGCTATGGTCCTAGTACTTCCATCATACGGAACTGTTTGTTGATTAATTCGAATAAAGGAAGAGTTAAACGAATCTGCACCTTCGACTGCACCAAAACAGATAATTTTTACAACTTGTCTAAATGCAGGAGTTAATCCGAACTGTATCATTGTTTTATTTTTAGTATCAATAAAATCTGAACTGTTGACAAAACCAACGTCTATAGCTACTCCGTCTACAGTCACTAAAACTATTGATGTTTGATCGTATGCAGCTTTGGTTAAAAATAAGTTAGTTTCACCGTCTGCTACAAATTCTTGATAATCTAGTAATCCTATACCGCCTATACCCACAGCAATAATTTCAATAACATCTCCCAACGCTGGTGCTAGATTAAATTCAATTTCATTTTCAACAAAATCTATGGTGTAATTTATAGTACTATCACCAATATATTCTTGTTTAACTTTATTAACATATACCATTACCGACGTTGCTTCAAAGATGGATAATCCTATTGTAAATCTAGTTCTGACACCATCTCCAATAATAACATTATTTTGTATTGGGGCTGCACCCGGATTGGTTTTATTAAATACCTTGATACTTAAACTATCAAGTACTTGGCCTGGAATATTCTCTTCGGGTGCCGGCACTTGATCTGGACTGATAAATTTTTCTCCGTCTATAACTATTTCTTCTGGAGTTAATCCAGCGGCAGTTACATATGCGCCATTAATGTTCGATAACGATCCGCCGCTAATTCTTGTATCTAATAAATTTACATCACTAATAACAACAGAACCGTCACTTTCTAATTTTCTAAAGATTAGTGTATCTCCAGAATTGGTACTTAAATATCGATGGACTTCAATTATATTTGTAGATCCATCTCCAACGAATGTTGGCATTTCGGCGTTGGGATTAGTTGCTACACTAGAATCCCAGCTAGGAGTATAATTAGGATCATCAATTCTAATCGGACGTTGATCTCCAACTCGTTTAATATAGATCGAAATAGGTTGGTTGTTTTCTGGTGTATAAGGTAAGACAACAAATGTTGTGCTACCATCTGCTACATAATAAAAATCATTACTAGATTCTACACTATCCCAACTGTCTGTGAACCATGGCAGAGCATCCCACCCGCCAGTAACATCAAAAGTTGTACCTTGCACCTGTACACCGCCAAAGTCAACTCCGGTCATTAATTGACCAAGATCATTACCTTTCATGCCGGCTGTTGGTTGATAAAATTTACGTATTCTATCTATGCTATTAAACAATTCAGTATTTTTTTCATAGTTAATTACAATTACGTCCCCTGCATTTGGATTTGTAAAAAATTTCAATTTACCCTTTAATAATTCATACGTATCTATTGTTGAAGTATATAGACTAATTTCATATTCATTGGTAATTACTAACTGATTGTTTTTAACTACTGTAATTTTTCCTTTATCTCTAGTTGGAGCATAATTTAGATCAAATATTGAACTATATCCCGTAGCAATAAAAGTTTGTGAATATTCAAAATCATTATAAGTACCAATTTTATTTGTTCTATCAAACTTCATTGTTAGATCAAAGGATCTAACAGGTGTGTCGCCAAGAACTGCTACAGCTCTAGCAATATTAATTGATGTTCCGTTGCCGCCTACTAATGATACTGTTGGAGTTTGTGTATAACCACTACCATTAGTAATAACTCTAATTCCAGACACTCGACCATTAGATATAAATGCTTGGGCCGTAGCACCAGTACCATTACCTGTAATTAATACTGTTGGCGGAGTGCGATAGTCAGCGCCTGCGTTAGCAACTTCAATTGCTACTATAGAATATCCATTGTTGTCAAACCACGACTTCCATGGATATTCACTGAATCTATTATAATATTGATTTACTGGTAATATTTTACCGTCTCTAACAGAATATGCAGGTGGTAGATCAAAATCAGATACCGCTGAATTAGAAGACTCAGTTTTAGTATATCGACTAGTGTATTCTCTAATGCTGGTTCTATAGGGTTTTACTTCTTCTATGTATTGTTGAAAACTTTCTAAATTATCGTTTTTATAGTTGGTCTTCTGTTCGAGATCGCCCACATTATGAATTGCATTTAAGAAACTTGTCTTGAATGCCCAATCAATATAAGTCTGTTCAGAGAACGCATATTTTACCGAAGAGAAGAATAAATTGTTCCATTCAACTCTTAGGTCATCAACAAATATATTTTCTTTTGCTGCTTGTAAAATAATTCGTAATTCTTTAGTTGGTTGTAAATCATACAATGCTGCATCATAAGAACCGACATTGTCATAACCAAGGCTGTTAATCAACCGATTATAAAGAGTATCGGTAATCCGTATTGTGCCATTTTGACGACCAACTAAATTATAATTTCCAAGCAGATTTCCGTCACCTTCTATTGTCTTTTCTAATATTACCCATCCGCCATTGCCATATTCTTTAACTCTGATTAGATCACCCACAGAAAGATCTAGAGTTGGTTCTTGGTATATATTAGTAATTTCTTTAATAATTCTAGAATTTATAGAATATCCTAATTTCCACCAATCGATAAATTCCCAATAAATGGTAGTATCGTATCCTTGAGATTTACTACGATAAAAAATCTTACGTTGTTGATCCCAAGCATATATACTCCAAAATCCGTTTAATGTAGAATCGTTTCGCACCAACACAGAGAACGGTCTAATTTTTACGATAGCTGTTGTATATTTTTTTCCTTTAGACGTTAATGTAATAGAATTTACTTTACCTTGTGCGTTTAAAGTAATGAATGCTTTTGCTCCAATTCCGTCGCCTTGAATTTCAATATAAGGAGCTGTTCGGTATCCAAACCCTGCATCTGAAATATCAATGGTATCAATTTCACCATTAATAATATTTGCGGTAAATTCTGCCTGACGAATTTTTACTGTTCCTACTTGTTCCAAATCAATATAGGTATCCACTGCTAAATCATATTGATTTAATACTTCACTAGGAATAGGATCAAATTTGTTAAGATTACTAAAATCAATCGTGTCAGCAAAAGGTCTAGTTATTAGTACAGAATTAATATTGTCAATTGCAATCTTTAATGCCTTATCTCTATTAACAAACATGCTTTGTCGAGGCCTAAAACTTAGTCCTTGTTGTTTCTTAACTGGCAATTTAGGATCAGGAACTGCATTTCCAGCTTCGTCTGATCCTACTAAACTGTCAATCCATTTCTTTTCTAAGTATTCAGAAGGCAGACTGTCGGCAACTCCGCTAGTTAATAATTGATACTCTCTATGAATTGGTGTTAATTGTTTTTTATTTTTAGTATATTCAACATTTATCAGTGCTGTATCTGTTCCAATAACTGCTGGGAAATTATAGGCTAAAAATTTGTCTGTTCCTAATATCCCTACAAACGGAATTCCAGACCCAATTGGGTTATTAATAAAATCTTCAATTGCTGATGCTGAAATTCGTCTATTTGGATTATTAGCAGGGAGCAGTGTCTTTGAAGAAACCCAATAGTAATACAATGTTCCAGTAGTTAATCCTGTGTTTGGATTGTACAAAATCTTAGTATTGTAAACTGTATCGTCAGCAAATTTTGGTTGGCCGGAAATACCTTCAACTAATCCTTCTACAGTATCGGCAAGCAAACTCCACTCCGATGGCAATAGTACAGATTCTACCCATTCGTAGATATCAATTGAAGAGCCTTCTACTTGAGAATTCCAGTTTCCTATTCTATAGGAAAAATCATCCTGCTCATAATTTATAAATTTAACTGTACTTAAATCCCACCAAATTTTTCCAACATTTTTTTCAAACCACGGTTGTGATTCATCAACTACTTGGTCGTCAGTACCCAACATGTATATTGCAGGATCGTAAATTGTTTTATAGGAAATTTCTTGTTCAGCAACTCCTAATATTTTAAGTTTAAAACCGTCAACAACATCAAGGTCTGTGATTTTTTTATTATTGACATTATCATATAATTCAATATTTTGCAACAAGTCAACATCTACTAAAGGTGTTTCTTGAGAAATTACATTGAAACTATTTGTTTCGGGTGATTTTTTAAACAGTCTAACCATACCAACTGCTACACCTTCTACTTGATAGGTAGGAGATCCTACAACAATTACAGAACTGGTACAATCGATAGAATAGCCAAACGACTCTCCAGAAACTAACTCAGCCTCTAATTTTTCAACTAAGAAATATCCCTGATCTTTTCTCTCATACACATAGACTTGTCCAGGAAATCCTCTAGAAGAAGAGAACGAGGTTCTTCTTCTATCAAATGTTGTACCATCGGTAAAATATGCATCAACAGCATATCCGGCATTTTTTGCTCCAATTACAATTCGTTCAGTTGCAGCACTGATAGAAACACTAGAACCAAAATACTCGTTTGTAAAATATTCGTAGCTTTGTAATTTTTGTTTTAGCCTAAATTGAGTAGCATCCCGTTTGAAAACATATGCTGCTCCTTGATTCTGTTTGTTAATGTCTGCTAAGGGACTACTTGTTACAATAGTTGTGCCCGATGCATCAATATCGATGGCAAATCCAAATTGGTCCCCCGATCCAATAATCCCAGAATTCGTAGTATCGTTTATATCGCTTAAAGAATCAGCGGTAATTGTCTGTGTTAGACTGTACAAATCATTTGAATTTCTTTCGTAGATGTAAATTTTACCCGTAGAAGGAGATGCACTATCTCCTACATTTAACCAAGGTAATCCATCATCTGGAAATTGTCCAAGACTTGTAATAGATGATGTTGTTGCGTCGGTTAATCTATGATAGCCGTTTTGATATTTTACAACATCACCTTCTTTATATTCTTGATAAACATTCCAGTCGCCTCGGTAATTGGCAAAATATTGACCGTCACTATTTGGTGCGCCAACAACTAATAAACGTCCGTCTCTACTCATAGTAAGAGAAAAACCAAACTGATCGCCTTCTTTAACTAATTCGGCTAACTGCGTTGAACTTAGTAATCCTTCTGCTAGGGTAGAACCGTCATCATCCATTGCAATATTTGTTGGCAACGAACATTGCGTAGAAATAGGATCTAATTTTTTCCAATCACTTGACTCTAAGGATAACGAACTGCCGTCGCCGGTGTTGTCGTATAATGCTTCCCATAAACTATCATTAGACCATACTATTGATCCAGCAGGATAAAATGCCAAGGGTGATGGTTGATACACTCCTAGGTACTTTGTATTTTCTAAATGTCTCCACTCTGTGCCGTTGTATTGATAAAGGTAAATTCTTCCTTTACCAGTATTTGGTCCTACTGCAGGATCACATAATGACCCTAGAGCAGATACTGCCATATAATATGTTGTTCCAGAAACACCAATAGTAATTGCTGAACCAAATTCTTCGTAGGCCGCTTGTCTTGGACTAACAAAACTGTAGGCAATTTCCCACTGTCCTTGACTGTATTTGTACAAGGATATCATTCCCTGGTCGGTGAATCCGTCGCCTCGGGCAGCAGGATTAGCGTTAACTATAGTTGCTGGCTTCCAATCGTCGCTGTTAAAGTTAATAGAACTACCGTCACCTAGATCAATGTTATCAATGGCTTCCCAAAGTTTTCCTTGATATAGCACAATCTCGCCTGCAAGATAACTTCTATATTGATACAATTCGCCTTGATATGCACTCTTTACTCCGCTGGCATTTGGAGATCCTACAGCTAACCACTTGTAATCCGGACTAACTGCTAATACTTTTCCAAACGATGTTCCAACCGCAGTTTCAAATCCATCGGGCGGTGGCACAATTTGTTTTAGGCCAATAACTTCACCAGAAGCCTTGGTTGTATAAATCATTACATAACCCGATCCCGGAATGCCTGTGGCAATTTGTTTTAGGTTATCAATATAGACTACCGATGTGCCAGTGCCCACAGGGGTTGTGATTCCGTATTCACTTAATTCGTAGGTAGTATACTGTTTGGTTTTTTCAATAACTTCCCATTTATCGGATTCATTTGCATCTACCCAAATCCTTGCTGAAAGAGATAACAATGAGGCCTGTTGCGGATCTAACTCTTGATAATTTGTTTTTCTTGCAACTGTAAAAATTCCAATAGTTGCCGATGTACTATCTTCAATCTCAGGTTCGTTGGTGCTAGTAGTAATTACTGTAATTGTTTTATTTGTAATTGCAGTAATTTTAAAAAAGCCTGTAAGATTAGCAATGTATTTTAAACCAACAATATCGCCGACTTTAAAATTGTGTAGTCGACTTAGTGTTAATTCTACATTAGAATCTATCTTTATTAAAGACTCTACTCGTAGTGCAACTTCTTGATTATATCGAAATACTGTCCAAGAATTATTATAAAACGTTATCCATATATGAGCATTTTCATAAACATCTGCAATGTTTAAATTTACAATATCGTCTATTGTTCTTACAACAAAATCAACATGATTTGTATTCACGTATCCTGCAGATCTAGTGACTCCGTCATAGTACGATGTGCGATTTAAATCTGTAGTAAACGGGGTAGGTGCGATTGTAAAATTTGAAGAATTAATTCTTAAATATTGATCTAGAACAACAGATGAATTTGTGCTGTAAGTTAATAGTATCGGTTGAGGATTTATTACAAGATTATCTTTTTTAATTTCAAATTCAAAATCATCTATCTGATTTGTTCCTCCAAATTCTCCAATTTTAAATGCCCATTCTTCTTTTAATACAACGCTGTCGTCTTGTGTTCTGCTAAGTTTGTCAAATACCTTAACGATAGCATTTGCAGTTCCTTTTTCTCTAATAAATCCTTGATATATTCTAAACTGACTAATTTCATCTTCTGCAATATTTTGCAAATATTCTCGTTGCTGATAACCAATTGCGTGCCTTGCAAGATCTCGTTGACTAGACCCAACGCCGTCGGTGTTCACTTCGTAATAGTCGCTAAACTGATTTATTTTATAATCAAAGTTAGGCACCAACGATTTACTAGGAGTAGAATCTAATTTTGACCAAAACGCATCTTGAAATTCTGCAGAACCCAACTGAGTTTTTTTGCTGGTCCAATTATAAGATTTATATGCAACAATATCGCCTAATTTATAATCTGTAAATGGTTGCCAAACATCAATATTAACATTGTCAAACAAGAATCCAGGACTGGTGTAATCACCGTCCCAGTCAACTGTGCGGAATCCACGACTCTTAATTCGTTCCTGACGATAACCAGTTGGCTTGTCATAGAGTATGTCGTTAAACACTGTTCGATCATCAAATACTACTACATGCTCTTTAAGTACGAAGTGCATTCTTAAAAAATATATTCCGTCTGTAGTATTTGTAGTAGATACTACGATTTCTTGAAAGTCTCTATTAACATTAATAAATCTAGGCTGTAGAGGATTTCCGTCATTTTTCAAAACTTGGTAATCATAGAAACTGTCTAAAATGTTATCAACTACACCGATATTAAATTTAATTTTTATGTAAGTTGCTGAAGGGCTAAGTGTAAGTAAAGAATTTTCAGCCCAATTGTGCTTAGACCAGAACATAAATTCTTTAGCAGAAGTATACCAATCAAATGATGTTGAAGAATTTCTATCATATCCGTCAAATATAAATCCAACAGATTTAAGATATTCTTGATAGCCTAACAAGAAATCAACTACCTGTTGTATACTGGTTAATATAGTACCATATGACAGAGTTTTAAGTTTTAATTTATTAAAATTTCTTCTTCTAAATGCTTCTACTGCACCATTTAACGGCAACGACGGTAGTTGTTTCCAAATATTTAAACCGTTTGTGCTTTCTAAAAATTCAGTTGAGCTCGTATGGCTACTAAGACATCTATAGAATTTATCTTTAAATCTGCAAATTACACCGTTGCCGTAGAATGTGTTTTCAGTCCAATCTAAGAAATTTTCACTTAGACCGCCAACCGAAATTAAAGGATCAGATTGAGAATCAGTTGGCTGGTAATAGTAAAACAACGGAGTCGAATTGTCGTATCCTGAAATTTTCCATCCGGTATTAACTTTTTCTAAAATAACTCCGCTATAGGATAAATTGAAAATTGGCGAACTAACGTTAAAAATAATGTCATAATTTTCTGGCGGAATAAAAACACTATTAGATGTAGATCTAGGATTTTTACTATCTAAAATATATTTTTGTTGTTGCTGATCAACAAAACCAGAAATTCTGTTAGATAATTTTACATTTATGTTTCCAACAATATCTTCTAAGGTAGCTGTTGACGCAGCGGTACTTTTTAAATAGTTTGTAATATAAACTACTAATCCTGAAACCGGAGTGTCTGTTGTATTCTCATAGACAAAATCATTAAAAGTAGAAAATAAATTAGTTTTTAAATTTATTGTCTGACCTAGCTTGTTAGTTGATATAAATGATTTATTAAAATTATCAGTAATAAATTCAAAAGGTTTTAATAGGGCAAGAGCAGAAATTATTGCAAACGGCCACTCTGAACTTGTTCTCCAGGCTGCTTCAACTGGCGCATCGTCCCCTATTTTGAATGCTCCTTGATTATTGATCAAAGAAAAATTACCGGCCAATCCCGAATCTAACGGACTTAACAATTTGCCATCGCCATCTACAGGAATGTGACTCATGATCGATGGACGCTTGTATCTATCTCTAGTACCTGCTCTTTCTCCTTGACGAATAATACCGTCTCTAAGATCTTCCCAAAGAATTAGGTTATTGCTTGTATACGGGGCAGGACCGTATTCAGTTTCCCACCATAATGGTTTTTCACTAAAGCCTAACATTTCCCAAGGATTTGTGTGTGGCCTGTATGTATCGTAAAACCAACTATAAACACCTTTCCAGTATCCTGGCAAGTTTTGAGTGCCTGTTGGATCTACCATATTACTATAGGTATATGTAAAACTATTTTCACTGTCGAAATATAAATTGTTTACATAATCAATATTTGTTCCAGAAATCCAATTTAAAAATTCTGAAGAAATAATTTTATCTAATGCTGGTTTTCCATAGAGTGCATTTCCATAATATCCGCCTAGAATATTATCGATGTTGATTATAGACTCGTTATATTCTTGTTTGATATTGTTGTAAATTCGAGTTTCTAATTCTAATAAAACGTCATCTCTAAAATCGCCGTAGGCAATTGTTATGCTTCCGTCGTGTCCTTGAATTACTTCTTTTGGGTCCACATACGTATCGTCAACAAATTTTCTGGGAGTATATTTTTTATATAATCCCAACTTAGTTGGAGTCGGTGGTATAAAATTAATAGCCGTTGAAGTATATTCTCTAATTTGAATTACGTCTCCTTCTGTTAAATTAATCATTAAATTAACAAATCCAAATGTAGAATTAAATTCATAATCTCGATTTACTAATAATTGCTGATTATTAAAGTAAACGTAAACTGCCCGTGAGCTTAGGCTTTTTAGATCAAATTTTTCTGAAAGAGCAAATGTTTTAATTCCTGTATCTTCAACAGTATAATTTATAGTAGTATGGGCACCACTACCTATCATGTCAGATCCAGCAAAGGGTCTGTTGATATCTTGAGTTCTACTAATCTCTTCTAGAATAGAGTCTACAAAATCATTTGCAGTTTGATCGTAATATATTTCATATGCTAGAGTAATAAAATTATTTTTAAAATCAGTGTATGATTTTTTTGCATACTGAATAGATTTTATAATATTATTTTCTTTATTACATAATAGTGCAATAGATAATGGAGATGGACTTGAGTGTTTTAAAAATCTTCTTGTTAACGTTTGATAACCGCTAATATCTCTTAGATTATTCAATCCTGGAAATATTCCGGTAAAGTCTTCTAATAGTTCTAATCCTGTGGCTAAATGATCAGATGCCTGTCCTAAAGTAAATGTTTTTATTTTTTCGTTTAGGGGATTTTTTTCTAATCCCAAAGGAATTTCGTAATAGCCTGTGTTGGGATCAATGTCAGCAAACAGTTTAATTGCTACCGTATCACCTACTGTAAATTGTTTGTCAAATACAAATGTACCTGCGGTTCTAGTAAAACCCGATCGAACATGTACTCCGTTAAGATAAACTAGTATTTTACGGATGTCCTTATCGTCCAACAAATTCCAATCAACCATAGTTGTGGTAATTTCGTTTGTAGATTCTGTAATATCTACGCTGTCAATTATTGGTTGGACATAATTAGAATCTAGTGTGTTCCATGCATTAATAAAACTTTCATCATTATTAAATTTCAAATATCCTGTTGAAATTTCTTTAGAGTAATTAATGTTGTCAAGTTTATAGTTAAATGAATCTGCATCAATATTAAAATTAAATTGTATATCACCCACATTATCTATATTGAGATAGCTAATGCTAAATCCTAATTCAATATCCGTTGGTCCTGAACCAATTTTATAACTTAGAATAGGAGTTCCTACGAACGAGCTAACCGGATACGTTTCAGCATCTCCAAAACTAACTTCGTTATCATCAAACATATCAAATAGCGGTTCTTGATTTGTTGCAGTTTTTAATTGACTCTGAACCCAATCAATTCCGTTAAAATGATACATTACTCCTTTATTCTTTATACCTCGACGTATTAATACTCCGTCTCCGGCCTGAGTATCAACATTAGATTCGCGAGTTAGGCTAATTTGTTTAACATTATTGTGAGTAATAAAATTTACAATGTAAATTTGATTGTTAGCTAGCGTGTCGGTATCGTTGGTTATTAACAGTCTTGCACCATTGAATAGATATTCACCGTCAACAATATAACCTGTACTGCCTTCAATAACTGAAAATACATCAGTTGTAAAATCATCAACATAGTCAACAGCAGCTTTGGCAATTGAGCCATGATTAAACAACTGCAAATTAGGTTTGAATTCAATAATTGGACGTTTTGCTCGAGTTGTTTCCGGAGCATCAAAATTAGAATTATTTAGAGTATGGGCATAATCTAAAACTGCTCGATGATACCAACGATTGTATCGGCTCCAAGGGTTTGAATCTAGGCTAGAACGATTAATAGTAATGTAATCTTTCTTTCCAGGATATGCGCTAGCATCGTCAAATGGCTGTGTATCAAAACCGCCATTATCAAATAATATCTCAGGGGCAGTGTCTGAGAAGGTAGTAGACACAATTAGGTCGGCAACATTAGTTAAAGATATTTTTTCTCCTACACCCTCAACTACCCATTTGTTGTTAGACGTATTACTACTATATTTTTCTGGAAAAACTTTTCCAATAAAATAAACAATCATGCCATTACTAAAAGCTACGTTGTTGCTACTGGTATAGGTTGCTTTACCTAAAATTTCATTTTCTACATCAATTTTAGTGTTTTCTTCTATATTAGTAATAATAATTCTACCAAATCTATTAGGATCTGTAAAACTTTGATAGTATAATACATCTGGAGCATTTAACGGAACTTCAAAAGTGATGGTTCCGTTTTCAATTCCTGAATTTGTTATACCCTTTGTATAATTTAATGCGGATGATGATACAGCGGTAAAATCAACAAATTCCCAGTCGTCGGTATTTTCATCAATGGTACTACCGTCGTTGCCGGTTATATTATTTTTTGCTTTCCATAATTTGCTATCAAAGACAACTAATTGTCCTTTAGAATATTGAAAATCAGGATTGTAAAGTAATGTGCCTGTATCAATTGTAGTTCTAAATAATAAAGGATTTCCCGGAACATTAACCTGAAACTTATATGTTTGTCCTCGATATAATGTTAAGGTTGGATTATTTGTTAGTCCGTCAGGAGTGAAGATATAAACGCTGCCCACACCGAGACCTACTCGATAGGTGCTAGTAATATTTTGAGCTTGGCCTAGAATCTTGATAGGGGGCGGTCCGTCTGGTGCCCAATAGTATTCTCTATAGTTTACAAACTTATCCCAATCTATAGGCGGTGACCAAGTATAATGTTCCTGAGCTGTAATTAGATCATCTCGCTCTTCACTATTATTAAAAAACTTTAATTGATTTTTAAAGTCTAGATAATCATAGAAATTTTTAATTTTGCCATCTGTTTCTACAACAACGCCGGGCTCTAATTGATACCGACTGCGCAAAGTTTGATCTGTGTCTAGATAGATCTCATTAGGTTTGTACGTTTTTCCGTATCTTTTGCCAATGTATCCTACTTTCTTTTCTAAGACACCCGGTTGAACCAACGGGTCTAGAGCTCCTGCAAGAAACTTTGAGTTTGCTTCAGTTTGAAAAATCTGAGGCAAGAGATCTAATGTCTTTCTTATAGGAAGTTGACTATCTGGAAAAAATTTATCTGCCATTTTTAATTTGTACTCGATATGATTTCATCAGAAGAAATTCTAAGTTCGGATGCTGAAAGAGAGGAAACGATTTCTATATCGTCCACTGTTGCTCCGCTGACAAAAATTTCATCTACTCTGCTTTGTATCTCAAATAAACTACCAAACGATTGTGTTAGCTGTCTTGGAAGAATAGCAATATTACTAATATTAGGAGAAACAGTATTAACAATATAAGTTATCAGTTCGCTAACATAAAATTTATCTCCAAAATCCCAATTATTAATATCAAAAAATTCATTTATTGAATTAATAATCCTAACTTTTAAATCGTTATCATTGATTAATCTGTTGGTATTTTTTACCACTTTAAATTTTGCCTGCAACTTTACGTCTGCCGTAGGCCCAAAAAGAACTTTATAAGTTACAGGATGATATATAATTTCGTCACTAATAGATTTTATCAAATCTAAATTAGAACCAAAACTTATTCTCAGACTATCACTATTTGGTGCTTCGGGTTCAGTTCCAACTCCTGCTAGATAATTTCTAAAAGCGGTATTATAACTTCTTGTTAATAGGTATACATCTATAATATTACTAGAACTTGGATCAATTCTTCGATCAACGTTGGCATTGTGTACGTACTGAAATTTCAATCCGGCACGACCAATATTTGCTTGATAGGTACTTTCTAATATCAATGTATTTGTTGTTCTATCTACTCGCTTTATAACATTTTCATCGCTGTTATAAAAATATATTAAATCTCCGTTATTATAATTGTTAACGTTTACTAGACTTTCTTTCTGAACAATAGTAATATGATTATCACTGTTATCTACATATTCTTTTATTGTATTTCCTGCAATATCTGTAGATTGTTTAAAAAACAAATAATTGAGAGCTAGATCAGTTCCCACAATCTGTTCAAATGCTTCAGGATTATCAATTACTCCGTCGTCATCGGTATCAGAAAACGCTATTTTTAGTTCGTTGGTACTTTGGTATCCGTCATCGTATTTTATCGTATCACTAATTTCAAAGATAATGTCTTGTTTTAACGGACCTAATAAATTACTATCAGGATTTATACTTAACACATTAACTTGATCTTTTATTACGTTGCCTGTTTTACTGTCATAAGTTTTTTGCGCTGAATCAAAATAAAATCTGTTTTCTTCAAGGCTTCCAAATATATAATCAAGTCCACGAATTCTTACAAAATATTCGTCTGCTTCTTTAATGAATGCAATAATCCAAGACGAATCTAAACTGCTGTTAGACGTGTCTCCCGATTTACCAAGATTAAAATTATCTAATAAATTTAAATTGGCAGAGGTAATTAACTTCCATGACGATTCAATTATAGAATACCTTAATCCAAAATTTAAATTTGAAAATAACAAATTTGTCATTTCTAATTCTAATCCCGCAGTTAAATTTGAAACAAATTTTGGAATAATTCTAGTTGCAATTGCACCTGTAGGAATCACATCACTGAACTGAACTGGACCTAATCCTGTACTCAATACACCTCTACCGGCATTAGTACCATCTCCAACTACTTTAATAATCTTAGTCCATAATAAATTAGTTTGTTCTGGATCAGAGGCGTTGGTATCTACTAGTTTGCCTCTTTTAAAAGATTTACCTTCTGGGGCTGTGAATTTAATCAATGCTTCAGAATTTGCATATTTTAATGTACTTGTGGTATATGTTCCCACTTTTAAAATTGTAGAATCTATACTATTGTAAAAATAACCTGTAGAACTATTAACGTCGGTAGTTAGTTGAGTCCATCTGTAATTAATATCTGTAAACAAAATTTTATCAAACTTAGTTAGATAAAAATTATAGATATCTGTTGCGGTAAAAATTGGTTCAATGCTATTTTTAATAAAATTAATAATATCGATTCTATTAGAATACTTAAAGGCCAGTGATCTTTCTATTTCATCTTTGTAGATAAGGCCGTCTGAAGCAAAAACATTAACATTTGAATATTTTCCGCTGGCATCAATTAGATCAAAGTTTCTGCTTATTCCGCTTGAAACTCGATTGATAGCTTTTACTTTTAATATATTTTGTGAGGAAGAAAGTGGTGCAAGATTATAATCTTCACCGGTAATCATTCTATTTTGTGTGTAATATTGTGCTGGTGCGTTTTGTCTAATTGATGCTACTGACTCTGAGGCCGACGACGAACTCACTGTATATTTTAAACTCAAAGTTATTGTTAGTGTATGTCTTACTCCAGACTTATTAATATAAGGAACAGCTATACTAATTCCTCGCATTTCGCTAGGCGCAATTTGATAAACTAGGCCATTGCTAATCCTGTAATAGACTCTAAATGCACCAGAGGGCAAATTTCCGTAAACACCATCGGAGAATGCTAGGTCAACTCTGTCATTTTCTTTAGTGATTACCGAATATATATTTCTAATGTTGGATTCAATACTGTTATAAGAAATATTGTTTCCTATCAAAGACGATACCTTAGTCCATTCATTTAACTGTGCGCCTAATGAGTTTAATGAGTACAGCCAAATATCGTCATTATTGATATTGTTACTATCGATGGCTATTAATTCGTTAGTTGTAGGTACATCTATTGAAAAATCTGCAAGTTCTAAACTGCCTTGTTTAAACATTAAGAAAAATCCAGTGTTTGAACTAGTGCCGCCTTTTCCATCATTCCTATATACAAATCCTAGTTGATTACCAGGTACTGGTGGTTCTTCATACAATTCTTCTTTGCCTTTGAACCCTGTACTAACTAATTCAAACGTCATACTTCTTCCAGCAACGATCTTTGTAAATGTAAAGATTGGCACATCGGTTGATGCTGTTCTAAATCTATATTGGTCTGTAGCAATGTCGTCAATTACAGATGTGCCTTGACTACGACCAAACACTGTATTATCAGCCATTGATGCATTTAATACAGTGATAAATTGTTCAGCCCAGTTAGAATTAGTAGGGTCATTCCACACAATAGTCTGTTGAGCAAGATTTTTTCCGTTGTTGTCTAGAACCGATTCGGTAGTGCTTACAGTATCAAACTTCAATAACCCTTTAGATGCGATATTTCTTTTGGCATTATAACTAAGCATTTTTGCAAGACGTAGAACACTTTCTTTGCGTTCGGCTAATTCAATAAAGTTTTCTCTACTGGCTAGGTCTATACGAAAAGCAAGACTTTGTCCTAAAAATGCAATTGCATCAATTAGTGCTAGATATTCAGAACTTTCAATGTAGTCGTTAAAATCTTCAGGATAGTTTTCACGGAAATAGGCAATAATAACTCTACGAAGATTTTCAAAGTCGTAGCTTTTGAAGTCAGCACTTTTGAAAGTCTGATAGATTCTAGTCCAATCTTCATTTAAGATTAAGTTATTTTGTCTAGAGGTTGTGGTCATATTTTTCTATCCTATCGTGTATTTAACTAAAAAATAAAGTGGTCAGTTTATAAGTTTATTTTCTCTATCGAAGTTAAAGGACATGCGTTCGTTGATGTTAAAAGGAATATATGTTATATCTGCTTCTATTCTAATTCCCATATCAGTGCTGTCAATTAACACTCCGTTGATAGCAATCCTAGGATCGTAGTTAATAATTTGTTCAACATCTTCTGTAATTAATTTTTTTACTTCTTCTGTGAATTGTTCAAATAACAAATCCCAAATAACTGTTCCAAAGTCTGGATTCATTAATTTCTCACCTTTACGAATATAAAAATGATTGATAATGTCCTGTTTTACTAAAGCAATATCGTTGAGTTTAAAAGATGATTTTGATTCTTGAGAACTAAATCCTTTATAGGTAAATGCAGAAGTATTGGCGTTTCCAGCACTAGCAGTCATCGACGCTACTGATTTTTTATTATATATTTTTGCCATTTTTATGTTTCCCTATCAGTGTTGGTTGGCGTTAATTGTTTTGGAGCTTGGTTTTCATGCAATGTCCACGGTTCGTGCATTGGTATCCGTTTCATTATACTTGTTGCAGTTCCTGTTTGATATCGTTTTTTATTGCCCCACTGTCCGCTAGAACTAGTTTTAGGATTAACGTGTGTTTTCAGTGGCGAGGCAGGTGCTGCTGCTACTGCTAGTCCGGAATTTAAATTAATATTACCGCCGTCAATATTGGTACCTGATGATTTAATGTTAGTTGCTCCGCCTGAAGATAACTTGGTACCCGATCCGGACACTAGATCAAATCCAGCTCCTACAGTAATTTTACCGTCAGCGGCAGCAATTATATTCACGCTTCCAACTGATTCTAATTGCATTTTTCCACCGGCAGCTTTTATGTTAACATTTCTACCTGCTTCAAAATTAATGTCTCTGTCGGCTCTAAAATTTAAATCGTTTTCAGTATGGATGGAGATGCTGTCTTCGGCATAGATGTCAATTTTACCGTTGCTGGTTAATTCTATCCATGTAGTACCTTTAGAATTTCCAATGTAGATCAAATCTTCACTATTGTGCATCAACAGTTGATGTCCAGTACGTGTTCGTATTCTAACATATTCGTTGTAAGGAATATCGACGTTGCCTTTTTCTTTCTTGCTAACATCAGCATATGACACAGGGCCTTCGCCTGCAGGCGTTTTTCTAATATATCGATCGTCGCCGTCATCCATTACTAGGGTAGTCCCACCTAGTCTACTTGCAGGTAATTGCACAGGACTTTTGCTTTGAGAGCTACCAATAAATTGTTTCTTAGCATTTGTGCTGCGGTCAAACGGTCCGGGGGTGCTGATACCAAACACTGAATTAGGAATCATACGTCTACTACTAGAAGTAGTAACTCCGCGGACATCATCTTCTAAGAGGCCCTGTTTAAGAAATCTATCAGCAATAGGATGTATGGCTTTTTTAATTTTTTCAGTATTGGTGCCTTTTTCAAGCGTGTTTGCTTTCCTGTTCATTTCCGCTACAGGTAACGGTTGTGTTGTATCGTATTTCTTTTTTTGTTCAGGCGTTGCTGCAAACTCAGATGCTCCGCTAATTGCCGGCATCATTTGATTCATAAATCTACTAGGAATACATCCTATAAAGTATCCTTCTGATACTTCACCATTGATAAAAGCCACTAAAACTGTAGTTCCTATTTCCACTGTAGGAAACCACATGCCATAGGCCTGTTGAGTATCGTGAAAATCAGTTAAATTAAGACCCATGTTTTCATAGGCAGTAATACCATAAAAAGGGCTAGCGTACTTTACCGGATATGATTGTCCAGTGTCTCCAATGTCATTTCCGTTTTCTCTAAGCAAGGTAACTTCTAATCCGCACATGAACGATGGATCTAAGTAGCTTACAACTTTAGCCAACAAAATGCCAACAGGTAATTTTTTGCCTCCTGGCCTTTCTGGTGAACGTTTTTCTTGTGCCATGTTATGTCCTTGTTAACTACTTGTTTTTATGTTTGTCATTATATTTTAATGCGGGCTAATGCTGCCGCACCTACATTATTACCAACAGTTGCTGATATGTTTTGTGCTTGTTCTTCGCTTTGACCAGAGGCACGTGCCTGTAGATAAGCTGATACTCTAGCTTCTTGTTGCTCGGCTCTAAGGTCAATGTTAATAGTTCTTCCTGTTCCGGCAGCGGCAGCTTCTTCTCCGGGAATGCCTACACCTGTTGCTGCACTTGTTGAATTACCGCCGGCGGCATTTGCTCTCATAGCTGCTCCTAGGTCTGCATCTTCTTGATCAGCTGCATTATCAAACACACTAGTTTTAGGTTTCTCTTCTTTTGTTGTATCGTACATAACACTGTTTTCTCCAGCAATCTTAACTTGACCTTCATAATCAATAGACTGAAAAGGTTGACGGGCTAAGTCTAATGTTTGTGTAAATACCCCTCCTGAGAATTTATTCTCTACGGATTTCACTTTATAGATACCACTAAACGGTGTAGGTTTGCCGCTGTTGGGAAAATTGTATAGGCCGCCTTTTCCGGTAGTTCCTAAGTTGGGCTCAACTGGATTACGCCATGTAATATAGATAAAAATTTCACTGCCTTCCCAATTCATTGCACCGTCTGCTTTTATTTGACTGTTAGGTCCATATTCTGCAAGATAATTCGAGTTAATTCCGCTGTCCGATAAAAAGTAAAGATCACCCAATATATCCATTTTTACATCTATCATATCCATAGATCTAGTAAACGATTGGTTAAAGTTATCGGCTACCATTTGCTCAACTGTCTTCTCTCCAGTAGCTGAAGCAAACGATAACAACGGATGCGGCTTCACTGGTGCTGAGCCATTTACAGAAGTCGCACTAGTAGGAGCATCGCCTTCTTTTATTTCTGCCTTAGAAGTTTTTTCATCATTGGTATTCTGTTGATCCTTGTTGGCAATTTTATCATTATTTTGTAAAGGTGTTGGAGAAATAGCTGTGAAAAACTGTCCATTAAATTGTAAATCAAATTTTAAAATATTGTTGTTCTGGCCTGTATACAAATAGTCATAGCGTTTAGCTATGATTTGTTGTAATTTTGCTTCACCAGCAGTAGCACTAGTTGAATTTGAAAACACTGCTGCACTGACTTTGAAGGGTACAACTCTATAGATGTATTTTTTTGCTCTTACATTACGCTTAGAATCAAAATCTAAAAGTTGAATTTGCACATCAATTCTGAACCAATCAACTTCGCCGTCTTTGATATTTTCTCCTTTAACCGCTTTAACACAATACTCCGAAGAAAGTAGCACTCGAACAATGGCTTCTGTAATTTTTGTACCTTGAGGAAAATTTACAGCTCTCTGTTTAGGATCAATAGTCATGTTGTCTCTTACTATATTTCCCTGCTCGTCAACTACATCCCCTGCCAATTTAAAATTATAATTACCGCCAGATGTTTCTGAAAATCCCATACTGGCTTTTCCGATGGCTCCAAATCCAAACGATTCGGCTTGTGATTCTCGTCTAGCAGTGTCAATCTTTTGAGTTTTTTGAGCCTTAGGGTCGGCCATGGCTTTTAACACTTCGGTAGAAGTTCCGCCATCTAAGCCAACCTTATCACTTTCGTTAAAAGGAAATACTACCTCGTAAAGGTCTGGATAAATTGCCTGCCCATCTGCTACTCTTTGTAATTGTATTTTATTAAGTTCACTGCATATACTCTGAGGTCCAGAAATCAACACCTCGCTAACTGTCATGCCTGTAGCATTCATGTCATTAGGAAACACATTAACAAGATCACTAAATCCAGTATGGTGCATGGGAGAAGCTTCTACGTTGTATCTGCTGCCTGCTTCGTCAACTTTAAATTCAATCTTAGTAATCTTAATTGTAAAATATTTTGTTAATTCATCTTTTCCTGCATACATAGACCCGTCATCTTTAGATCCCTTTATTTCAAGTTTAAGAAGGTATGGACAATCATTTAGATAGGTAGGGTATCCTGCATTTATAGCTGCCGCTTGTAGACTTTGTAGGAATAAACCTAGTGAATAAGGTTCGAATACTTCAAACTTAAATCCAGTGACGTTGGTATTTCCAGCATTAGCAGTACCGCCAAGAGACGTAGCCATTGTGACATTGTCAATATAATACTCCGGAGCTCCGTAGGCTGTGTTTACTCGTTGTTTATCCTGTCGTCCACCAGACGAAATTACAATATTCTGTAGTGCGGCAGGAGAACCCCTGTAGGTTCTAGGATCATTAAATTGATTTGGTGTTAAGCAGCACAAAGTCCATAGAGGAGTATACGATGCAAATTGTTCTAGCACATTATCATATGGCGGGCCGCCTGCTGGAGGTTTAATTGCTCCAAATGCTTTTAATAAAGGAGTTAATCCAGGATTAGAAACTACGTCAGCAATTTTAGACACATTAAATGTAGCTGCCGAGTCGCTGATAGACTTAGTGATATTCTTAACAGTGCCAATGGCTAGATTAGATGTTGATGCAATTTGAGATATTGCACTAGTAGCTTGACCGATTGCCTGTCCTATATTCCTAAAATCAGGCATATTAAATTCCAATAAATCTTTCTATATTTGATTTCTTTGGACAGTAAATTACTGTTCCGGGAGCAAAATCATATATTGGATCTTTGATTGTTTCCATATTACGTTGTACAAATACCCACCAAAGTTGAGCATTGCCGTATAGATCAAACGCTAATAAATCAGGTCTATGTTTGTATTGATTTTCAATGGTATATTGATAGTCGTCTGCTTCAGCAGGCACGGGTCGAATAGCCAACAGGTCTAGATACAAATTGTTCTGTGGAGTATTATAATAGGGAGATACTTTTTGATATTTGGCCATATTAGATGAATCCTTGACCTGCTACAATATTTCCGTTGGCATATTGTGTAAGATTAAATTGTCTCAATCGTGTTCGATTATAGATTGGAGAAACTGTCACAGATATTGTGCTCATTGCAGGCACCCATGTAGGTGCGCCACCTTTAGTGTATTTTATATAAGATACATCATCTTTAAAATCTACTGTAAAACTTTTTACTATAACCGGTACACCAGAAAACACCCTAGCACCATACCCTGATAGATTACAAATTATTGGAGGGTTTCCTTGATTAGGCCCTGTACCATAAAACATCCTAGTGGCTGTTTTTAAAAAAGTAGTGCCTTCAATCCAATAACCAGCATCTAATTCACTTTCAACAGAAAACTCTCCGGAGATAGTGATATCATCTATTTGACTGTTTTTGTAAGCATAGAACGGTTGTAGGTTATGCGTTGGATCTATTTGAGTATAGTTGGCTTTTGAGGATACAGTAATTGACGGAAGATAGGGCCAAACAAAACCGCCTGTAGCAGAAAGTCGACTGAATGCACTACCAAACAGACCAAAATTTGCATTTAATTTTACACGCCAGTCTTCTGCTGAACCAGTTTCTAATTTTACAAAGGCCCCTTCCTGACTAAATAATTCTGCACCGCTAGGCAGATTTTTTCCTCTTGCCATACTTAATAAATTATTAACCATGCCAGCTGCTGACGAAACTGAAGTAGCTAGTGAAGCAATGCCGCCAAGGCCACCACTGGATAATCCTAACTTGTTCAAACTTGCACCAATTGCTGCGCCAGCATTACTTATTGATCCTGCTGCGCCACCTAACTGGCCTGCAATACCACCTAATGCTCCGGTAGCGTTTGACGCTAGACTTTGTATAGTGCTGCTAACTCCACCTAAGGCACCTGTAATACCGCCAAGTGCGCCGGTAGCTTGTCCTAATGCTCCTTTAGCGTCATTCAAAAAAGTATTAGCCGACGCTGTCATGCCGTTTAAACCGCTGCCAATTTCGCCGCTTAAACGACCAACAGTTGAGTCTAGGTTAGATTTTAAAGCAGCAAAATTATCACTTTTTAGTGCGCCGCTGGCAGCATCTGCTGCTGCACTAACTTGAGACGACACGCTGGAAACTAATTTTGCCAAAGGGTTAATAGATAGTGACATTTTGAATGATTATTCCTTGTATACTCTATTTATTCTTGACAAAATATGCTATTATATTAACTACTGGAGAATTCTATAACAATGACAATAATGCCCACTCAACCTCCCAAGATCAAGTATCTTACTAATAAGGATTTACTAAAAGAAATTCATCTAAGTAAAAACACCTATTGTTCCTATACTGATCCTGCATATGGAGATTATGATCTAATAATTTCAAATTTATCTAAAATTAATATTAGGTCAATTGCCGATGCTAAACGTAGCAGAGCAATAAAAATAGGTAAAAAAAATCACGAAATTGCACAGTCAGGCGGAAAGAAAATTCCAGCTAAAGAATTTGAAGTTGACTACAAAACTATTAAAAAAACTGACGTTGTTTTTAGGGTTATGACCTTTGATCACATACCGTTGGCTCCTGGTCGCAAAAAGACTTTGAAAAATACCGCAGACAGTCACGACAAGGTGAACTTTCCTCCGTTCCAACATTGGAAGTTTGATGACAATAACAATCTTATATGTGTAGGTAAAAGTCATTGGAAGGGAGATTTAGACACTGGCTCATTTAACAAAGAACATGGTCAGATGACTAACAATCTAGCTCGTATGTTTTTAAAACTCTGCGAGCGATATGCCACAAGAGGAAACGTTCGCGGGTATACTTACAATGATGAAATGCGTGGGCAGGCTATTCTCCAGTTGACACAAATTGGTCTACAGTTTGACGAATCGAAATCAGATAATCCGTTTGCCTATTATACTGCCGCAGTGACTAACAGTTTTGTTAGAATTATCAATATTGAAAAACGCAATCAAAATATTCGAGATGACATTTTAGAAATAAACGGAATGAATCCAAGTTGGACTAGACAGAACGCTGCGGGCAAAGGTGGGGCTAGTTATGGTCCGGTTAGTACTACTCCGGTGGACGGCGGTGATTGGGATTGATCTCACCTTGTTTACCTGTTATAATAACTAAGGAGATCCTATGTCACTATTTAAAAAAGTAGCCTGTTTTACCGATATTCATTTTGGTCTAAAGTCTGGTAGTCGTACACATAATCAAGATTGTGAAGATTTTGTTTCTTGGTTCTGTGAGACTGCTAAAAAAGAAGGTTGTGAAACTGCAATCTTTCTAGGCGATTGGCATCATAATCGTAGTACTACCGATGTTAGTACTATGAACTATACTGTGTCCAACTTAGAAAAACTAAGTCAGTCGTTTGAAAAAGTCTATTTTATTCTAGGCAATCACGACTTGTTCTACAAGGACAAGCGTGAGATTAACTCTGTTGAATTTATGCGACTGTTTCCAAATGTAGTTCCTATTAAGGAAACGTTGACAGAAGGCGATGTCACTATTATGCCTTGGTTGGTAGCTGACGAGTGGAAAAACATTCCCAATATCAAAAGCAAGTATTTGTTTGGACATTTAGAATTGCCCAGCTTTTACATGAATGCTATGGTGCAAATGCCGGATCACGGACAAGTACAAAGTAGCCATTTTGTTAACCAAGAATATGTGTTTACTGGTCACTTTCACAAGCGTCAACACAATAGAAACATACATTATATTGGCAATGCGTTTCCGCACAATTATGCAGATGCAGGCGATGATGATCGAGGTATGATGATGTTAGAGTGGGGAGGTACGCCGGAGTTTAAAACATGGCCAGGGCAACCTGTATACAGAACATTTAAATTGAGTCAGATCATTGACAAACCCGACGACCTGCTGAAAGAAAAAATGCATTGCCGCGTCACAATCGATTTGCCAATTAGTTTTGAAGAAGCTAATTTTATTAAAGAAACATTTGTTCCTCAATACAATCTTCGAGAACTTATGTTAATACCAGAAAAGGTAGAAGTAGATGCACAATCTACTCCAATTGATATCAATTTTGAAAGTGTTGACACTATTGTTATGAATCAAATCAATGCCATCGACAGCGATGCATTTGACAAAGCTCTTCTATTAGACATTTATAATAACCTATGATAAAGATTAAAGATTTAACCGTTAGAAATTTTATGAGCGTTGGAGCTCAAACGCAGGCTATTACATTTGACAAAGGCCAGTTAACCCTTGTACTAGGTGAAAATCTAGATCTAGGTGGCGACGACAGCGGTGCTCGTAATGGTACTGGTAAAACTACAATCATCAATGGTCTCAGCTATGCTATCTACGGCAATGCTCTAACTAATATTAAAAAAGATAACCTTGTTAACAAAATTAACAACAAGGGTATGTTATGTACAGTTAGTTTTGAAAAAGACGGTGTTGATTATCACATTGAGAGAGGTCGTAAACCTAATGTCCTAAAGTTTAGTGTTAACGGACACGAACAATCTTCATTAGAAACTGATGAAGCTCAAGGCGATAGTAGAGAAACACAAAAGGCTATTGAAGAAGTTTTTGGTATGACTCACGATATGTTTAAACATCTTGTGGCTTTGAATACCTACACTGAACCTTTCTTGTCAATGAAGGCAGCTGACCAACGTGCTATTATCGAACAGTTGTTAGGTATTACACAATTAAGTGAAAAAGCCGAAGCATTAAAAGAACAAATTAAAAATAGCAAAGACTCTATTGCTACAGAAAATACAAAAATTGAAACAATTAAAGTGTCTAATGATCGAATTCAACAGAGTATTGAATCGTTAGAACGCAAACAACGGTTATGGGAAGAACAACACGAAACAGCTCTTGCCAATTTAACCAAAGCAATAGAAAAACTATTAGATATTAACATCGACGAAGAAATTGCCAATCAACGATCGTTAATTGAATGGACAAAAAGCAAAAAAGAACGAGATAGTCTAACTGCTTTGATTGCTAAACAAACTAGTACTCTAGAACGAGAGCAAAAAAATCTAGACAAGTTAGAGCGAGAGTTAACAACTCTAGCAGATCATAAATGTCATAGTTGTGGTCAAGACATTCACGATGTCAAACACGACGAGATGATGACTGCCAAAGTTAAACAGGTTGAAGAAAGTCAAGGACATTTAAAAACTCACAGCGAAGAACTAAGCGAACTCAACGAGGCGATTAGTTTAATTGGTGAACTAGGTGCGTGTCCAAGTGTAATTTACGACAATTTAGAGCAAGCACTAAATCATAAAAATACTCTTAGCGGATTAGAACGTGATCTAGAAGTAAAGGTCGCTGAAAATAATCCCTACATTGAACAGATTGACGAATTACGCAACACAGCGGTACAAGAAATTAATTTTGATAATGTAAACACATTGGTTAGGATTAAAGAACACCAAGAATTTTTACATAAACTGTTGACTAATAAAGATTCGTTTATTCGCAAGCGTATCATTGATCAAAACTTAGCCTATTTGAATCAAAGATTGACCTATTATCTCGATCGCATTGGACTTCCACATACAGTTGAATTTCAGAACGACCTTACTGTTATTATTACCCAGTTAGGTCAAGACTTAGACTTTGACAATCTGTCACGCGGTGAACGCAATCGATTGATATTATCGATGTCATGGGCATTCCGCGATGTATGGGAAAACCTATATCAAGCTATTAACCTACTATTCATTGACGAACTAGTAGACAGCGGTATGGATGCAAGTGGTGTTGAAAGTAGTATTGCTGTTCTTAAGAAGATGACTCGTGAACGCAACAAAAATGTGTTCTTGATTTCACATAGAGACGATTTAACCAGCCGTGTTAATCATGTTCTTAAGGTGATCAAAGAAAACGGATTTACTAGTTATTCAACAGATGTGGAGATTGTTGATTGACTACAGAAAGCCACGACAAAATGATTGCTGCTTTTCAGGAATATTTTAAGTGGCAGGAACGATTTGAATATAAAGGCTCAGACGAAGCAGGCATTAAGGCACGATATTGGCTAAGTGAAATACGCAACGAAGCAAGCACCCGCAGGGTAGAAATACAGGCAAAGCGTGAAGAACGCAAAAGATCCAGAAAAGGCATGATAGGAAGGCCCAAGACAATAACTAAGTGAATGTCATGGTATTATGAAAATCAGTTAATAGAAGAGCTACCCGAAACTTGCGTAGGATTCGTTTATCTTATTACTAATAATATTACTGGCAGGAAATACATAGGCAAAAAACTAGCCAAATTCTCAAAAACTAGCTACAAAACAGTAAAACTCAAAAACGGCAACAAGAAGAAAAAGAAGATACGTTCTAAAATAGACAGCGATTGGCGTGATTATTACGGGTCAAACGTTGAATTAAGCAAGGATGTGGAACAATTAGGCAAAGAAAATTT
>Ga0315907_10000944_pt1 | contig 39802 bp, 35 predicted proteins | sample LakEriMetagenome_3_FD_203525 | JGI IMG/M metagenome (GOLD analysis project Ga0315907, IMG submission 203525) | Freshwater fungal communities from buoy surface, Lake Erie, Ohio, United States - Buoy 12 MA123 | ecosystem: Environmental > Aquatic > Freshwater > Lake > Lake biofilm | place: USA...
TAGCCGAAATAGGCGACTTGACCTGAATCAATGCAACCATTCGCGCCGGTTGCCAATCTGACGTCATCCTCGCAACACAAAGGAGATGGCGATGGCAACCGGCGAAATGATCTATCTGGGTTTCGTGCTTGTCTTGTTTGCGACGTTTGCAGGCGTCGTTTTGTGGGTCTCGGCCGACGATGTGCGCAACCGCGCCAATCGGCGCACGAACCAGAACGCCGCCAACGACAGCAGTGTTTCCTTGCCGCAGCAGCGCGCGGCTTAAGCAACGCCGTTTAGACGACCGGGCCGAACGCGTCCGCCGGGCACGGGCGGATCGGAAAGCGTGCGCGCGGCGGGCCGGCTGCCGGATCGCTCATTCCCGCCGCGCACACGCGGCCTTGGCAAAAACCCATGCCGAGGCGCGTGGCCATTTTGAGCGCGGCGGGTGCGTCGAGATCCAGCGCACGCGCCGCATCGAGATCGCGGCGCGTCACCGCTTCGCAGCGGCACACGATCGTTTCGGGTGCTGCCGATTGCGCGGGGACACGCATCCAGCGCCCAAGTGCGCGCGCGGCGGCTTCGAAGCTTTTGCGCCTGATACGCGCGCGCCGCACGGCCTCGACCATCTCCTGCGACGGCGTACGGCCGAGCCGGGCCACGATCGCGGCGGCCGTCTCGGGCGCGTCGCACAAGGCGGCTTCCACGCCGCGCACGCCGCGCGTTTCGCCGATCGCATAGAGGTCGGCAATGCTGGTTTCGCCGACGCCGTCCACGCGCGCATGCCAGCCGCCGAGTGCCGCATCGAAAGCGGTGTCGGCACCGGCGACCTGCACGAGATCGATATTCGCCATCAAGCCGTAGCCCGCACCTACGACCGCAACGTCGAAGCGGCGCGTGCGGCTGGGATCGTCCAATCTCGCGACCGTCGCCGACGCGACGGCTTTGTCGCCATCCACGCGCACGAGTGCATGCTTGCGCAATATCGGCACGCGCGCGCGCATCAAGCGCAGCACGAAACCGGCGGCCCGGCCGAGCAGGCCCGGTGCCGCCAGCAACGCGCGCAAGACGCTTGGCGACGGCAAGCCCGACGCATCGACGACCGCTACGAGTTCCACGCCGGCCGCGCGCATCTCGTCCGCGACGAGATAGAGCAGCGGCCCGCTGCCTGCGAGCAAGGTCGGCCCCCGCGGCACAATGCCCTGCCCCTTCGCCAGCGCCTGCAGGGCGCCGAGATTGAACACGCCCGGCAGTTCCCAGCCCGGTACGGCGACGTTACGCTCGATGGCACCCGTCGCCAGCACCACGGCTTGGGCGTTCAAGATATGGCCGCGCCCGGCCGCATCAAGCGCCCACACTTCATGGCCGGCGCGAATGTCCAGGACCTCGATGCCCGCACGATGGGAAAGATGCTTGGCCGCTCCAACGCGACTGCGCAGCCATGCCCCGCTGCCTTGGTCGCGCCCGCGCGGCTTGCGCCACACATTGCCGCCGGGGGCCGCATCGGCATCGAGCAGCAGGGTCTCGACTCCTTCGGCCGCAAGGGCGAGCGCGCAAGCCGAGCCCGCCGGCCCGGCACCGATCACGACGGCTTCGCACGCCGGCAATGGCTGAGATGCAGACTCGCTGGGCTGCGCGCGGCAGGTGCGTTTGCCCTCGGCGTCCAGACATTGAAAGCAATGACCGATCGCGCACAGGGCCGGATGCGGGCCGCGCAAGAGAGCTTGCGCAAGGCGGCTGTGCGGCGGCGCGGATGTTTCGGCTTCGGGATCGGCTGCGGAATCGAGGGGGCGGAACAAAGCTTCGGTCCGTTTGAAATTGATCTCGAACCGTGTCACGAAAGACCGCAAGGAGCAATCGCCGCCTATGCGCCGCATCGACACTGAGATCGCCGTTTTCGGCGCCGGAATCATGGGGGCTGCGTGCGCCGAAGCGCTCGCCGCCGCGGGCCATCGCGTCGTCTTGATCGACAGCGCGTTGCCGAACGCGGGCAGCTCCGGGGCGTGCGACGGCTACGTGTCGGTCTCGACCAAAACGCCGGGCCCGGCTTTGGAAATGGCGGCGGCAAGCCAGCGCCTCTATCCCGCTTTGGCCAAGCGGCTGGGGCCTTCGCGCATCGAGTACAAGCGCTGCGGCGGGCTCATGCTGATCGAAGCGGCCGACGAGATCGCCAAGATGGACGCGCATTGCGCGCTGCTGCAAGCGGCCGGAGTCGATGCCCGCATGGTCGATCGGGCGGGCATGCTGGCGATCGAGCCCAACCTGTTGCCGGACTTGCACGGTGCGCTCGACGTGCCGGACGAGGCGCAAGTGACCCCCTATCTCGTCGTACTCGCCCTTGTCGCGGCCGCGCGGACACGCGGCGTGGAAACGCTGTGGCACACCTCCGTCAAAGAATTCGACGTGGCGGGCGACCGCATCGCCAGGGCGCATCTCGAACGCGGCGACGGCGAACGCATCGACTTGGCGGCCGAACAATTTGTGTTCTGTGCCGGCATTTGGAGCCGCGAACTAGGTGCCCTTGCCGGACTCGAATTGCCGGTCGTCCCCCGCCGCGGCGAGCTTTTGGTCACCGCACGCGCCAAGCCGCTCGCCACGCGCTTTCTCGTATCGGCGCGCTACCTCACCGCCAAGCTCGATCCGGACGCCGCCAAATCCTCGCCCGACCCGCTCGTGCGCATGGGCTACGGCTTCACGCTCGAGGCCACGCCGCACGGCCAGCATATCGTCGGCAATACGCGCGTATTTGCGGGCTTCGACCGGCGCGTGTCGGGCGACGGCTACCGCACCATTCTGGCCGAGGGCGCCAAGCGCGTCCCAGCACTTGCCAAAGCGACGATCCTGCGCGCCTTTGCGGGCCTGCGCCCGTTTGTGCCCGACAAGCGCCCCCTGCTCGGCCGCTCAGGCATACGGCGCAACGCGATTGTCGCCGCCGGGCACGAGGGCGACGGCATCACGCTCGCCCCGCTGACGGCGCAGATCGTCGCAGCACTCGCGGGCGGACACCCAAGCCCCTTCCCGCTTGCCGGCATGGAGCCCGACCGCTTCGCGAGCCCGCCCTTGCCCTAAGGCCCCAAGCACCGCACACTCGCAGCTCAAGAATCTTGTCGCCGGGAGCGAACGCAATGTCAGCCGTGGTCGACCAGGACGACTTCCATCGTCGCCGCAGCATGGACCAGCGCGAGTGCGATCTTGCGGTCCGCAAACACGAGCTGTTCGCGAACAACCGTCCGGGCGGCCAGCGCGCCAATTTCAGCTACCGCAACCTGACCGGCCTCAATCTCGCCTGCAAGAATCTGGCGGAGGCCGATTTCACCGGTGCCATCATGGTCGAGTGCGATCTGAGCGGCAGCGACCTGCAGCGCGCGATGCTGTTCTGCGTGAATCTGACCAAAGCCAAGCTCGTGCGCGCCAATCTCACGCGCGCGGACATGCGCGGTGCGGTCTTGAAAGGGGCCGACCTCACGGCCGCCGAAATGTTCAACGCCGATCTGCGCGAAGGGGCGATCTTCACCAAGCGCCTCGCCTCCGACCTCGAAAACGTCGCGACGTCGGCCGATCCCACGGATCTTTCGCGCGCGCGCATGGTCAACGCGAACCTCACGCAAGCCAACATGTCGGGCGCGGTCGCGGCGATGGCGGATTTCACCGACGCGATCCTCAAAGGGGCCAATCTCGCCAAGGCCAACCTCAAGAACGCGACGTTCGAAGGGGCCGATCTCGAAGGGGCCGACCTCTCGCGCGCCGACATGCGCGGGGCTGTGTTGCGCAACGCCAATCTCTACGGGACGACGATGGTGGCGGCCGACCGCACAGGCTGCGACGAGACCGGGGCTTTGACCGACCAGCCGCGCGGCAAGCCGATGTCGATGCTCAAAGAGTCGCTGCACATCCTCGTGCGCGACCATGGCGCCTGGATCGAAAGCGCCGGCGCCAAAGGCCGTCCGCTCGACATTTCCGGCTTCGATCTGCGCGATATCTCGTGGCCCGAACACGCGCTGCTCACCTCGCTCAAAGCGAAAGAGGCCTGCATCGCCAATGCGCGCTTCGACGGCACATGGCTTCAGGCAAGCCTGTTCGAGGGGGCCGATCTGCGCGGTGCGATCTTCAAAAGTGCCGATCTGCGCGGCGCCAATCTCAAGGGCGCCAATCTCGTGCGCGCCGTGTTCGAAGGCTGCAATTTGGCCCCGCTCGTCGTGGCCTCGGGCCGGTCGCTGATCGCGCGCTTCGATGCGGCAGTGCTTCGCCATGCGAAGTTCCAGCACTGCCAGCTGGCCAACGTGTCGTTCGCGAATGCCGATCTGCGCTGGGTTTCGATTGCCGAATGCGACACCGCCGGTGCCGATTTTGCCGGTGCCATCGGCGCACCCGCCGCACTCGCAGCACGCCCGCAGGGCTGAAGCGCTACAAAAACCGCATCTCGACGCGCGCTTTGGCGTTGGGCGTGTCGTCGACGAGCGCGCGGCATTCGAACACGCGCGAGGCCGCGACCTTGCCGCCGTCGACAAGACGCGCTTTGGCGGCCGCCGAACGCGCCGCGGCAAGCGCTTCGAGGTCGGCAGGCTCGGCCTTGTCGATCTCGCCCGCATGCGCGAAGCCGCACAGCTCAACCTGCGCAGCCGGGCGCTTCTCGAGCAAGGTTACGAGTGCTGACAGCTGTTCGGCAGCGGCGGCTTCGATGTCGCTTTTGCCGGCGGCGAAGGCGATCGGCGGCAGCACGATCGCGGTCCCCCGCCGCTCGCTGTCGACCGCGCTCGAGATGAGCGCGCCGAACGGAAACAGCACCGAGAAGGTCGTCGACAATGCGCCCTCGAGTGCGCCGCCCACGGCCTGGCGCACCGCATCGGCCGTGTCGAACTGCGGATCGCGCAGCGGCCCCGCAACCGGGATATCGAGCTCGATCGTGCCGTCGGAATCGGCGAGCAAGCCCAGCACCGTCGCGACGGGCAGCTTCGGCTCGGGATCGTCGGGTGCTCGCGCGCGTTCGTCGATCTGCAGATTCTCGAAGCGCCATTTCGTGGTGCCGGAAAGCTGCTCGTCGCGGGCACTCAAGGTCGCCGCCACGTCGCTCGTCCCGGTGCGCAGATCGATACCCAAAGCCAGATCGACATAGGGCGACAGCGGCGGCAGATCGATCGCCTTGGCCGCAAGTTCGAGATCGAACGACAGCAAGGGGGCGAACGCGAACGCCGTTCCCTGCACGCTTGCCTGCCCAAAACCGCCCACGCGCGCCGACAGCGAAAACGCGATCGGCCGCTCGGGGCGCAAATTGTCGAGGTCGCTGATGCTTGCCTCAATGCGGTCGAGGGCAAGGCGCACCGGGGCGTGCGGCGTGCGATCTTCGAAGATCGCGCGCCCGCCGCCCATCGACAGGCGCCCCACCGCATAGCGCAATGGTGCCGGTGCCGCGATCGGCGTGGGCACGGAAGGTGTTTGCGCCGCGACAGTTTCGGCGGGCACCGGCGCGCGCGCGGCATCGAGACTGAGCCAGCCTTCTTTGGTGCGCGTGAGGCGCAGCAGCGGGCGATCGATTTGGATCGTGTTGACGGCGACCGCGCGGGTGCCTTCGAGGCGCAGATCGCGCATGGCGGCGCGCGCGGCCTCGATCCGCCACGGAAAGGCGGGCTGCCCCGCGCCGGCGGCCACGCGGCGCAAGACGCGCAGATTTTCGATGTCGATGCGCGGAGCTTGCGTTCCGGCGGCGTCGGCTGCGAGGTCGGCGGCGGTGAAGCGGCCGATGGCGGCGAGCGTGCGCCCGTCGGCGGCATCGAGCGTGAAGTCGCTCGCCGCCAGGCGGCCCGCGAGCGCCAAAACCGGCGCCACGCTTGCCCGCCCCTCGTGGCGCAGATCGGCGAACGCAACCGCGAGCCCCGCCTGTTTGGAAGCGGCCGAACCGCGCTCGAGGCCTAACGCACCGGTGCTGGAAATTGCATCGCCCTGCTGCACCAGCACGCCGCGATAGCGCAGCTGCGCCAGCGTCGCCTCGACGTCGTCGCCGGCGAACTTCGCAAGCGCCGTCTCGAGCGCGCCGTCGAACTGCAGCAAGCTCCCGTCGCGCGACAAGGTCGCGTCCGCCGATAGGCTTTGCGCCGCGAAACTCGTCGTCCCTTGCGCGAAGGCGACGTCGCGAACGACCGGATTGCCGCCGAATGCGATCTTGCCCGAAGATGCGACCGACAATTCGAGCCGCGCAAGATCGAGGCCGGCCGCGCGCAGTTTAGTACCGGCAGCGTCCAGCGCGAGCGATGTCGCATTGATGCCGCCGCGCACCGCCAATGTGCCGTCGCGCGCGCGCGTCGCCTGGATTTGCGTGGCCGCAAAGGTCTGCATGTCGACCACCAGATCGGGCCCGCGCAAAGACGGTCGCACAAGGTTCAGATCGCCGCGCAGATCGAGCGCATCTTGGGCCCCAAGCGTCGTCGCCCCGCGATAGGCAAGGCTTTCGCCAGCAAGCGTGCCGGCATCGGTGTCGCGCGAGAAATCCTGCGCCGTAAGCGTGCCGTCGAGCGCCAAGCCGCTTGCCGACTGCCAGCGCACGCGGCCGTTCCATGAAGCGGCGGCCGCACGCGTGGCCGGAACGGCAAGGCTGCGAACGCTGGCTTCGCCGCTCAGCGACAAATTGGGGCCGGCGGCAAGCTGTGCCACGGCGACGTCGAGCTTGGCCTCGAGCGTGCCGCCAAGCTCGAGGCCGGCAATCTTCGCAAACGAGGCCAATGGAAGCCCGGCAATCTCGACCTGCCCCTCGAAAGACGGTGCCTGGAGATCGGCCGCCCCGCGCACCGTGAAAGGCGTTTCGCCGAGCGTGGCTGCCAGCGCAAAGCGCAACTTGCGCGGCTGCTCGTCGAAGGCGAAGCGCTCGAGCTTGAGGCTGTCGATCTTCAGCACCAACGACGCGTCGCCGTCGCGATAGACGAGGGTCGAGCCGACGATTTCGGCAACGCCGATGCCGATCGGCCAGTCGAAGCCGAGCCCTTGCGTCTTGGACGATGCGAGGCCCGGCCGCGCAGGTGCGCCACCGCCAAGTGCCACGCCCGAGACGGCAAAACTGCCATCTGGCTTGCGCACCAGCGCAAGGGCGAGCCCCTCCACATGCAGGCGCGGCAACTCCAAGCGGCCGGCCAGCAGCTTGCGCCAATCGAACCGCAGATCGAGGCTGCCCACGCGCACGCCCGGCTCAGCACCTAGCACCGGCTGCATCTGCGCAAGTTCGACGCCGCCCAGCAGAATTTCGCCCGCGCGCAACGACACCGAAGCCTGGCCGAGCCCGACCAGCTGCAGCCCGGCCAAGGCCGCCCCCTGACGCACCGCATAACGCAGGGCAAAATCAGGCGCCCATACAACGGCCAGACCGCCCATAGCGGCAAACGCCAACGCAAAGGCGGCAATCCAACGCACGCGGGCTTGCCGCAGGCTCGCCATGATTTTGCGCGTCTCCATCAAGCGACTGAGAATAAGGCAAGAACGGCAGACGATAAAGTTTTCGCGACACAAGCTAGGCCCGGCGTGCTATAACAACGGTCGTTCAAGCGCCTTTATTTGGGAGAATCCCGATGTCGCTCACGATTTCTTCGGTCGCCGGCGAAAAAGCGATTGCCTCGCTGTCGAGCGCCAATTCCGACGTCAAGCAGGCCGCCGCCATCTCGGCTTTCAATGCAGCCAACGACGCGCAAGCAGCGCTGGTCGATCTCGTTTCGACGATCGCACCGCCCGCCGCCAGCGGGCGCGGCAAAACGCTGGATGTCGAAGCCTAAAGATTCAGTTCGGAAGCGCTCAGTTCGGAAGCGGGCCGTCGGCCAAGCAATTGGCCAAGTCGGCCTGTGCGAACTGCGCGCCGTCGAGATTGGCCTCGCGCAGGTCGGCCGCGCGCAGCACCGCTTCTGAAAAATCGGCGTGCGAGAGCACGGCTTTGCGCAAGACCGCGCGCGACAGATCGGCACGCCAAAGGCGCGCGCGCTCGAAATTGGCGCCCATAATCTGGCCTGCGGCACCGCCCAAACGAACCGGCTGCAGATTGGTGTCCGCCATTTTGGCGTCGGCCAAATAGACGCGCTTGAACGTGGCCGCGCGCAGATCGGCGCCGGTGAAATCCGCATGCGAAAGATCGGCCGACGCGAAATCCGTTAGCACCAGGATGGCGCCGCGGAAACTCGCGCGCGAGGCAACCGAATTGCGCAGCACGGCCCCCGACAGATCCTTGCCGTCGAAGCCGTAGCCGGTGAGATCGACGCTCGACAGATCGAGCCGCTTGCCGGTCGCACCCTGGGTTGCTATCCAGCGCGCATGTTCGGCGAGCGCTTCGTCGATCGAACCGTCCATTTCGCGCAGCTTCGCACTGGCATTGCCCGCGCGCGCGAACGCCGCGCGCATGTCGGCGTCGAGGATGGCTCCCGTCGCGTCGGCTTCGCCCAGAACCACGCCCGCAAGGACGGTTTCCAGCATCAGCGATCCGCGCAGATTGGCGCCCGTCATGTTGCAGTTGCGCAAGTCGGCCTTGCGCAGATCGGCGCCGGTAAAGTTCGCGTTGCGGAAATCCACGCCGTCGAGCGAAGCGCCCACGAGTTTGGCGTCGCTGAGATCGACCTGCATGGCGATGGTCTGCGAAAGTCGCGCGCCCGAGAGATCCACCCCCCTCAGCGTCGCTGTCGCCGCATCGACGGCACCGCCGACCGTGCCGTCGGTCTGGCCGCCATTGCCTTGGCGCGCGAGTTCCCCCTCGCGCATGTCGGCGTCGCGCATGTTCGCATCGCTGAGATCGGACCCGCGCAGATTGGCGCCGCGCAGATCGGCGCGCGACAGGTCGGCGTTCTGCAGGCGCGCAAAACGCAGATCCGCGCAGAACAGCGTGGCGCCGACGAACCGCGTGCCGCGCGCCGAACAGCCTTTGAGGCGCGCACCCGTGAGATCGGCACCGGACAGATCGAGCCCGTCGAGTTCCATGCCCGAAAGATCGTAGAAGGCAAGCTTGGCGCGCCGCCCGGCGGGATCGCGGCGCATGAAGCGCACGTTCGACGCGGCAAGTTCGCGCAACGTCGCACGGTCGATGCGCACAAGCGTGCGGCCGCTCATCGCCAGGTCCACTTGGCGGCGGCCGCGCGGTCGGCCGCACCGCTGCGCCATTCGGGGAATATCGCGCGCACCGATGTCCCTTTGCCCGGAACGCTGTCGATTTCCAAGGTGCCGCCGTGCTGTTCGAGAAGGATCGCAACGATCGAGAGTCCAAGGCCGGTGCCAGCCTCGCCGCTTGAGCCGAGGCTCGAATGCGCGTAGGGAATTTTTACACGATCCAGGTCGGCCAATGCAATGCCGCACCCGCCGTCGGCGACGGTGAGAACGGCGCGGCCCGCCGCGTCGCGATCGATGTCGAGTGCGACCGTCGCATTTGGCGCCGAAAACTTCACTGCATTGGAAACCAGATTAACAATAATCTGGTGCAACGCCCGGCGGTCGGCCGTCAACGCCACTTCAGCGCGATATGCGATCGCAAGCGCGATACCTTTGGCAACGGCAAGCCCGCCGATGGTGGCCGCACAGCCTTCGACGATTTCGCGCAAGTTCACCCGCTCGTCCTCGAGGCGGTACTGGCCCTCCTCGAACTTGGTCTGGTCGAGAAGTTGGGTGACGGTTTCCGCCAACTGCAAGGCAGAAACGCGGATATCGCGGGCATAGCCCGCATAACGCGGATCGCCGAGCGGGCCGAAACGTCCGCCTTCCATGATCTCGGCAAAGCCTGCGATGGCGTTGAGCGGACTGCGAAAATCGTGCACCAGACGCGCGAGCAACTGGCGCTGTTCGGCCAAGCGCCGTTCGGCATCGCGGCGCCGCGCTTGCTCGGCGGCGAGAGCGGCTTCGGTCGGCGATGATCCCTGCCTGTCCATAAGAACGATCAATAGTTCAAAATGGTGAAGGCTTGTTTAAGGGCGCTATGCGCCCGCAGCATCCTCGATATGAAACTGCACGCGCACGGCCCCGCGATACGTGTCGCGCTTGAGACGCCCGACAAGATGCAGCGGCGCGCCGTCGCCGCGCAGCAGCAGGCTCCCAAGTTCGCTGTCGAGGCTGCGGAACGCGATCGCTGCAAGCCTTGCGCCGCGCGCATCCTGCAGGAAGCAGCGCACATGGTTGGTGCCGACGACGTCGGCCTTGGCGATGCGCACGCCCGCGAGCACGAAGCGCGGCTCGGGATTGCCCATGCCGAACGGGCCAACTTGTTCGAGCTCGTCGAGAAACGCGGGCGTTGCGGCCGAGAGCGGCACCACGTCGTCGTAGTCGAGCACGGTCGCGCGCGACGCGCGCTTCAGATGTTCGGCCAGATGCGCGTCGAGAAAGGCGCGCAGCGCCGGCAACGCGTCGCGCGCGACGGTGAGGCCTGCGGCATTGGCATGGCCGCCGCCGTTGATAAGCAGGCCGGCTTGGCGCGCAGCGATGGTCGCAGCGCCGATGTCCCAGCCGAAGGCCGAGCGCGCCGAGCCTTTTCCCACGTCGCCGTCGAGCGCCACGACGAAGGCCGGCCGGTCGAAACGGTCTTTGAGGCGGCTTGCGACGATGCCGATGACGCCCGGATGCCAGCCCTCGCCCGCCACGAGCGTGAGATCGTTTGGGTTCCCTTCCGCTTGCGCAAGTGCCGCAGCCAGCACGTCGGCTTCGATGCGCTGGCGGTCGCGATTGTAGCCGTCGAGGCGCTTGGCAAGATCGGTCGCCTCGATCGGATCGCGCGTGGTCAACAGGCGCACGCCCAGATCCGCCTCGCCCACGCGCCCGCCGGCATTGACGCGCGGGCCCAGCAGAAAGCCCAAATGAAATGCCTGCGGCGTTTCGGCCAAGCCCGCGACGTCGGCCAAGGCCGCAATGCCGATGCGCGCCCGTGCCGCGATCGCCTTCAAGCCTTGCGCCACGAAGGCGCGGTTGAGGCCGGTCAGCGGTACGACGTCCGCGACCGTGCCGAGTGCGACGAGATCGAGGGCTTCAAGCAGATCGGGTGCGTCGCGCCCGCGCTTGCGCAAGGTGCGGTTCAGCGCCACGAGCAGCAGGAACGCGACACCCACGGCCGCGAGTTGGCCAAGCTCGCTCGTCTGGTCGATGCGGTTCGGATTGACGATCGCAAACGCCTGCGGCAGCGACACCTCCGCCGCATGGTGGTCGACGACGATGACGTCGAGCTTGGCTTCGGCCGCCGCCGCAAGCGGTGCATGCGCGGTGGTGCCGCAATCGACCGTCACCACCACGCGCACGCCTTCTTGCGCGAGCATCAGCAAGGCCGGCGCGTTGGGGCCGTAGCCTTCTTTCATGCGGTCGGGGATGTAGTGGCGAACCTTGGCGCCCAGCGCTTCGAGATGGCCGTGCAGCAAGGCGGCCGACGTCGCTCCGTCGACGTCGTAGTCGCCGAAAATCGCGATCGGCTCGCCCGCATCGATCGCGGCGATGAGCCGGTCGACCGCCTTGTCCATGTCTTTGAGATGCGAGGGATCGGGCATCGCATCGCGGATTTTTGGGGCGAGAAACGAAGCCGCGTGCTCGGCATCCACACCGCGCCCCGCCAGAATGCGCGCGACCGTCTCGCTCAAGCCCGCACGCTGGGCAAGAGCCATCGCCGTGCGCGCATCGCCCAGGCGCGGCTGCCAGCGCCGCCCGAGGACCGAGCGCTCGAGCCCGGCGAAGCTCATCGCATTGCGCTCAAGGGCCGGGCTTCACCCGGTGATTGTGCGTGGCTTCGATCACGCGAACAGTACCTGTCTTCGAGCGCATCACGATCGAGTGCGTGGACGAGCCACCCGGAAAGCGCCGAATGCCCTTCAGCATCGAGCCGTCGGTCACACCCGTCGCCGCGAACATCACGTCGCCCTTGGCAAGTTCGAGGATCGTGTATTTCTTCGAAAGATCCTTGACGCCGAGACGGGCGGCACGGCCGCGCTCGTCGTCGTTGCGGAACAACAAGCGCCCCTGGATCTGGCCGCCGATGCAGCGCAATGCCGCCGCCGCCAGCACGCCTTCGGGTGCGCCGCCCGAGCCCATATAAAGATCGACGCCCGAGCCCGCACTCGACGTCGCGATCACGCCCGACACGTCGCCGTCCGAGATCAGCATGATGCGGGCGCCCGCCTCGCGCACCTTGGCAATGAGCTCGGCATGGCGCGGCCGGTCGAGAATGCAGGTCACGAGATCGGCGATGTCCACGCCCTTGGCCTTGGCGAGATTCTTGAGATTGGTCTCAGGGCTGTTGTCGAGATCGACGACACCTTCGGGCAGGCCGCCGCCGACGGCGATCTTGTCCATGTAGACGTCGGGCGCGTTGAGGAACCCGCCCTGCTCGGCCATCGCGATCACGGCAAGCGCGTTGGGCCCGCCTTTGGCGGTGATGGTCGTCCCTTCGAGCGGATCGAGCGCGATGTCGACGCGCGGGCCGCCTTGGCCCACTTTCTCGCCGATATAGAGCATGGGCGCTTCGTCGCGCTCGCCTTCGCCGATTACGACCGTGCCGTCGATGGCGAGCGAGTTGAGCGCCTTGCGCATCGCGTCGACTGCCGCCTGGTCGGCCGCCTTCTCGTCGCCGCGCCCCATCAGGCGCGAGGCGGCAAGGGCCGCCGCTTCGGTTACGCGCACGACTTCAAGCGCAAGGTTGCGGTCGAGATGCAAAGAGGCATTGGGCATCGTTGGGACTCCGTCGCGTTCAGTTCTGCTCAAAGACTTTCGATCCGTACCACGACCGGCGGCTCGAGCACGGCCCCGAGTGCGGAAATGCGCGCCAAGGCTTTCGCCATCGCGGCTTCCGAGGTTTCGTGCGTCACGAGTACCACGGGCACGCGCTCGTCGGGTGCGCGCCCGCGCTGCAGCATTGAGGCAAGGCTCACCGCCTCGTCGCGCAACGCGGCCGTCACGTCGGCGATCACGCCGGGCCGGTCGACAACGTCGAGGCGGATATAGTAGCTGCCGCGCCGTGCCGAAATGCCGAGGCGCGCAGGCTCCGCAAGTTTGCCGGCGGGCACTTGGAACGTCATCGGCCGGCGCCCGTGCGCGATGTCGACGAGATCTGCGACGACCGCCGACGCCGTCGGCCCAGCCCCTGCCCCGCGCCCTTCGCACACCAGGCGGCCGACAAAATCGCCTTCGGCGACGACCGCGTTGTAGACGTCTTCCACATGCGCGATCGGCGTTTCGAGCGGCACCATGCACGGATGCACGCGCTGCATGAGGCCGTCCGGCCCCAGCTCGGCAATGCCGAGCAGCTTGATGCGGTAGCCGAGCTCGCGCGCGAACTGGATGTCTTCAGCACCCACGCGGCGAATGCCTTCGACATGCACGCCCGCAAAATCGATCTTGGTGCCGAACGCGACACCGGCGAGCACGGCAAGCTTGTGCGCGGCGTCCACGCCGTCCACGTCGAAGCTCGGATCGGCTTCGGCGTAGCCGAGCTTCTGCGCTTCTGCGAGCACGTCGCCGAACGCGGCACCGGTCTTGCGCATCTGCGTGAGGATGTAGTTGCACGTACCGTTCAGGATGCCGTAGACGCGCGAGATGCGGTTGGCGGCCAAGCCTTCGCGGATGGCCTTGATGATCGGGATGCCGCCCGCCACAGCCGCTTCGTAGGCGATCGTCAGGCCCTTGGCTTCGGCCGATGCCGCAAGCGAAGTCCCGTGATGGGCGAGCAGCGCCTTGTTGGCCGTCACGACGTGGCGTCCGGCGGCGATCGCATTTTCGCACACCGCGCGCGCGACACCTTCGGAGCCGCCGATGAGTTCGACGACCACATCGCACGGCGCTTGGCTCGCCATTGCGGCCGCATCGTCGAACCACGCGATCTTGCCAAGATCGAGCCCACGGCCCTTCTTGCGGTCGCGGGCACTGACCGCGACAATCTCAAGCGGCCGGCCGCCGCGTTCGGCAATCAAGGTGCCGTTCTTGGCCAGAAGTTGCACGACCCCGGCACCGACCGTGCCGAGACCTGCGATGGCGATACGAAGGGGAGCGGTCATACGGCGGCTTTTTTCTTCTGCGTCGGCGGTTCGGGCAGGCGCTCGGGTGCGCCCATGAACTGTTTGATCGCGCGCACAGCCTGGCGGATGCGCTGCACGTTTTCCACAAGGGCGAGGCGCACATGCGTGTCGCCGTATTCGCCGAACCCGATTCCGGGCGAGACCGCAACCTTGGCCTCGCGCATCAGGAGCTTCGAAAATTCGAGCGAGCCCAGCGCCGCATATTGCGGCGGGATCGGCGCCCAGGCGAACATCGAAGCGGGCGGATTGGGCACGTCCCATCCCGCCTGCTGCAGACCCTGGATCAGCACGTCGCGGCGCTGCTTGTAGATCTCGCGCGCCTCGACGACGCAATCCTGCGGCCCGTTGAGGGCGGCGGCGGCCGCCACCTGCACGGGCGTGAACGCGCCGTAGTCGAGATAGCTTTTGATGCGCGCGAGCGCCTTGATCAGCGTCTTGTTGCCGGCGGCGAAGCCCACACGCCAGCCGGCCATCGAATAGGTCTTGCTCATCGAGGTGAATTCGATGGCGACGTCCTTGGCCCCCGGCACTTGCAGGATCGAGGGCGGCGGAACGTCGTCGAAATATATCTCGGAATACGCAAGATCGGACAGGATCCAGATTTTGTGTTCGCGGCAGAACGAAACGCAGCGCTCGTAGAACGCAAGATCGACGACCTGTGCCGTCGGGTTCGACGGATAGTTCAAGATCAGCGCCAAGGGCTTGGGAACCGAGTGCTTGACCGCGCGCTCCATGGCCCCGAAAAACGCCTCCACGCCGGCCGGCGTGGACACGTCGGTCGGCAGATGGCGGATCGAAGCGCCCGCCATGATGAAGCCGTAGGGATGGATCGGATAGCTCGGGTTCGGCACCAGGATCACGTCGCCGGGGCTCGTGATCGCCTGCGCCAAATTGGCGAGGCCTTCCTTCGAGCCGAGTGTGACGATCGTCTCGGTTTCGGAATCGAGCTCGACGCCGAAGCGGCGGCCGTAATAGGCCGCGTGCGCGCGGCGCAGGCCCGGAATGCCCTTCGACATCGAATAGCGGTGCGTGCGCGGATCCTGCACGGCCTCGGTCAGCTTCGCCACGATGTGCGCGGGCGTGGGCAGATCGGGATTGCCCATGCCAAGATCGATCACATCGTCGCCGACGGCGCGGGCCTTGGCCTTCTGCGCGTTCACTTCGGCGAACACGTAGGGCGGCAGGCGCTTGATGCGATAGAAATCGTCTTGCATGGCGGTACGAGGCCTTTTCCTCAACGACGGAGCAGCGGAGCAGAATCGAGCCAAAAAGCCCGGTTCGCGGGTCCTCTATCTACAGCGAACACCCTGCAAACGCATCCGGAAAAAAGGGGTTTCGGCGCTGCGGCCTGCAAAAACCGGATAGAAGACATGCAAGCCGTTTGGTTGCTGCATGGCAGCTGCGATTCTAAAACGAAACCAACCGATTAAAAAGGACACGACGCGCCATCGCAAACCCGGTTCCCCCGCCCGTCGCCTATAGCTGGAACGGCATCAAGCGCGGCTTCTTCCGCGCCCAGCCGATGGCTGTGGGCGTGTTTGCATACGGCGTTGCATTCGGCCTGCTCGCCCAAGAAGCGCGCCTGTCGCTGGCCGAAGCCATGACGATGAGCGCACTCATCTATTCGAGTACAGCGCAGCTTGCGACGGTGAGCGCACTTGGGGCGAGTGCGAGCACCGCCACGCTTGCGATCGCACTCGCGGTGCTGCTGCTCAATGCGCGCTACCTGCTCTACAGCGCCGCGTTCCGCCCCTGGCTCGGCACATTGCCCGCTTACCAGACCTATCCGATGCTGTTTTTCATGGGCGACGGCAGCTGGGTTCTGTCGATGCAGGCCTATGCCAAGGGCGAGCGCGACGGCGGCTTTCCGTTCGGGGCCAGCATCGCGATGTTCTTTCCATGGCTCCTCGGCACGCTCGCCGGCGTGGTCGCCGCCGGCCTCGTCGCCAATCCGGCTTTGCTGGGCCTCGACTTCATGCTCGTCGCGTTTTCGGCCGCGATGGGTCTCAGCATGTTCAAATTGCAGCGCAGTTGGAGCGGTGTGATCGCGGCGGCCGCAACCGCGTTGCTCGTCGACCGCTTCGCACCCGGCGGCTGGACGATTGTAGCGGCGGGCTTGGTCGGCGGCCTCGTTGCGTATGTGCGCTTCAAGCCGCCCGCGCCAACGGCAACGACGCCATGAATATCCGCCCCGACATCCTCACGGTGCTGCTGGTCGCTGGTGCGGTCGCGTTTTTCTGCCGCGCGGCGGGCTTTTTCCTGATGCGCTTCGTGCCGATCACGCCGCGCCTCGAAGCGGCGTTGCGCGCAACGCCGCTTGCCGTGATGGTCGGCATCTGCGCGCCCGTCATAGCACGCGGCAATCCCGCCGAACTCGCGGCCCTCGGCGTGGTCGCAATCGCAACGAAGCTCACCGGCAGCGACGTTCTAGGTGCTATGATCGGCGTGGTTGCGGTCGCAGGCTTGCGCGCGCTGTTCTGAAATCGCAGACACAAAAAAGGGGAGCGCTGCCGCCCCGCTTTCTTGCCTTGCCGCCGATCAGGCCGCTTGGCCGTAGTCGGTAGAGCCCTTGGCCCCGCCGCCGCAGAACGTGTTGCGGTCGTAGGGGTCGAGCGGCAGCCCTGCCCGCTTTTGCCGCGCGCTAAGCCCAAGATCGTGTCGAAATATGCTTCGAGCCGGGCCAACGGCGGGCGCATGCGCTCGAAATACACGTCGAATATCTCGAATTTTTCGACAAACGGGCCATAGACATCAATATGACCGAACGGTCTTTTTGCCTGTCGGACGCGCCTTCAGGCGCCGATCGCACGCCGGCGTGCGAGGCTTTCGGCCGGCCAGTATTTCTCGCGGTCGTAGTATTCTTCCATCGCGGGCGTGTGCGGCGGCAGCACGACCCACGGCTGCTTGGAAGCGGTGAAAATATGGATATCGGGCGGCAGCCGATCCGGTTCGTCGAGCGTGCCAACGCGGATGAAGGCGATCTTCGTCCCGGCCCCGGCATAATGGCTCCACAGCGCCACGCGGCAGGTGGGGCAGCGCACGACGTGCTGGCCCTTGCCGCTGTTGGACGGCGTTGCGACCGTCTCGGGCGTTCCGCCAACAATCTCAAGCCGCTCGGTTTCGACCATCGCGTTGACGGCAAAAGCGCTGCCGGACTCGCGCTGGCACCAGCGGCAATGGCAGCAATTGACGAACATCGGGCGCACCGCAAAGCGGTAGCGCACCGCACGGCACGTGCACCCGCCTTCGAAAATCGCGGTCCTATCCCCGGCCATGCGAAGCCCTTTCCAGTTCAATGCTACTCGCTGTCGCGCTGCGTTTCTCGCGGTGCGCCCACGCGCCCGATGCCGGGCAGTTTTATGGCGAGCCCCAGCGGATCGATGCCGAACGTGAGCCCCGCAATATTGACCTCGAGCCCTTCTTCGCGCGCGGCTGCAATCCCGAGCAAGCCCCACAGCGACACCTGCACGCCCGTCCCGCTCGGCGTGGAAGCGGCGAACACGTCGCCGCCCAGATAGTCTTTGCCGATCGCGGTCGGCGGCAGATCGAGCCGCAATTCAGGTGCCGCACGCGCCACCATCGCCGTGAACGTGTTCGAATTCGGCCCCGGCCAGAGCGTGTAGCTGCGCCGATAGGGATACGCGTCGGCCGCCGCCACAATGCGCGCGATCGCGGCCTCGGCCGCAGCCCCCTCAATCTCGGCATAAAGCTCGGGCTCGGCACCGAACCAACGCCGGTCGGGCGGGCCGTTCGTGACAACAAGGCCGTCGCCGCCGCGCAAGGCGCGCCAACCGATCAGTTCGAAGGTCGTCCATTCGTGCGCTTGGGCCGGCTTGATCGCGATCCAGGTATGCACCCCGAAAATGCCGCGCCAGCTCAAGGCGCGGGCACCGTAGACCTGCACCATCGCTTGCGGCGTTTCGTGCGCCAGTGGGGCCGTGCCCATGCTCGCCCGGCTTGCCGTGCGCCAATCCTGGCCGTGCGTGGTGCCGGAGACGAACACGGCAAACGGCCCCGCAAGCAGGAACGCGAGGGCGATGCCCACGCGCCGCATGGCGGATCGGGCCTTGTTGCCGCGCGACGAAGCCGTTGGCGTACCTCGCATTGACGTATCTCTCTTTCCATTCGCAGCGCGAAGCGCCACGTTCAAAATTGCATCCGTACGCGAGCCGGTCAATCGCCTGTGGTTGCGATGAACGCCCCGCGAACAAACATGCCTTATTCCCCTGGGGCCGGGCCCTGCGTTAAGCGTGCCTCGACAACGTGACGCAAACGAGGCAGGCCATGGCGCGCAAACGCAGTGCGATCGAACATCTGGAAAATGGGCGGGTCCCGCATATCGTGCATCAGATTCCGCCGGGTGCGCCCGGCTATCGCGAGGCCAAGGGCGGGGCGATGGTCGTCTCGAGCCCGGCCGAAATCGACGCGCTGATCAGGCGCATCGAGCCGGGCCACGTCGCAACGCTCGACGATCTGCGCCAGGCCCTTGCCAAGCGCCACAAGGTCGCCGTCGCCTGCCCGGTCTCGACTGCGATCTTCGCCAATATGTGCGCGCGCGCGGCCGAAGAGCGCCGGGCATCCGGCGTTGCCGTCGATGCCCTCACGCCCTGGTGGCGCGTGCTCAAAAGCGGCGGCTTCCTCAATCCCAAACTGCCCGGCGGCGTCGAGCGCCAGGCCGCCTTGCTGGCGGCCGAAGGTGTGCGCAGCTCGCCCTTGCGCAAGCAATTCGCCGTTTACGACTTCGCGGCCCGCAAGGCCGACCTCGAGGATCTGTGAGGCTTTTTCGGAATCATAATTATGATTTTGATACTAAATAGGCTGAATTACTTATAGGGTAATTCCGGTAACGCTGTTTGACATGGTGAAGACGATTTTTCGACCGCCCGGCGATGCGGGTGCTGACGCAGCTGTTTGTCGCGCACGGCAAAAAGCACCAAAAACGTCGCATATTCGAAAATATAATGTTTTAAAAACAGTATATTAGAGACAAAACCTCAGAAAAATGTCGCGTCTATGTCGCGTGCATGTCGCGTCTGGGTCGCGCCAAAGACGCATCGATGTCGCGTCGTTGTCGCACCGCTCGATGGGCGTCAGAACTCGACGGCAACCCGCGCGTTTCGGAAACCGCCGGCGTCGATGCGGATTTTATCCCGTGACAATCCCAGCGCCTCCAACTCGCCCGCCATTGCGGCCATGCGGCGCGGCGCCAACGCCCCGTCCTGCGGGCCCGCTAGGTTCCCGGCGATCGGCGTGATACGGACCGTCCCGCCCTGTTCGTTGGCCGCCACCACCGCGGTGCGCAGCGTGCGGCGCGCCTCGGCGGTCAAAAGCGGCGAGCCCTCGGCGAACGCCACCTCGCCGACCAGCCATGCCGTATTGGCGGTTGCACGCGGCGCAGATGCAGCCGCCGGTCGCGGCGCGGCGGGTGTGGGAACGGGGATGGCGGCCGGGATCGTGGCCGGTGCCAAAACCGGCGGCACAAACGGCGGCAAGGCAGCCGTTTGCGGTGTCGGGGCAGCGACAGCCGGCGGCGTCGCGATCGCCGGGGCAGCGATCGGGGCTGGCGCGGCCGGCGCGGTCCCAGCAGGCGCTGGTCCAACCGGCACCGCTTCGACGGGCGCAAGTGCGGCCGCAATCGCCGGCGGCTCGGGCGGGCGGCTGGTCGGGTTCAGCACCGGATCGATCGCGCGCAGCTGCGTATCGAAATTCTGCGAGGCCTGGCGTTGGCCGACGAGGGCGGCCTGTTCGGTCGCAAGCGTTTGCGCATCGGGCCGTGCCGGGCGGCGGGGGACCACGGCGAGGTTGGGATAGGGCGTGTCGCCGGGGTCGGGCGCGTCGATGGCGGCCGGTTTGGGCGTGTCGGACGCGAATACGTTGCCGACCGCATTTGCAGCGTCTTTCGTGGCCTGCCAGACGGCGCGATCTGGCCCCTGCTCGGTGCATCCCCCGAGGGCCAGAAAAGAAAATCCGATCAAGGAGATGCGTAACTTCGACAAAAACGTCATCGAACTCGTTATAATCGAGTTCGAATTCGCCGCCAAGGAGAGAAGAAACTATGGCCGATAAGCCGGATCGCGACGTCAAACTGCCGGACCCGGTCGAAATGTCGCGCATGATGGCGCACATTGCCGAGCAGAGCCAACATCTGGTCGCCGAGTTTCTCCAGCGCCAGACGCCGATGCAGTTCGGCAATCCCGATCCGCTGAATTTGGGCCAGGCGTTTTTCGACATGACCGCGCGCATGATGGCCAACCCGGCCAAGCTCATGCAGGCGCAGTTCTCGCTGTGGCAGGACTACATGTCGCTGTGGCAGTCGACGACGCGCAAGATGCTCGGCGAAACTTCCCAGCCCGTCGTGCAGCCGACGACCGAAGACCGCCGCTTCAAAGATGCGCTCTGGGACGAAAACTACGTGTTCGACTTCATCAAGCAGTCGTATCTGCTGTCCGCACGCTGGCTGCAGGGCACGGTGCGCGAGGTCGAAGGGCTCGACGACAAGACGGCGCGCAAGGTCGATTTCTACACCCGCCAGTTCGTCGACGCGATGGCGCCGTCCAATTTCGCGATGACCAATCCCGAGGTGCTTCGCGAAACGCTCGAGACGGGCGGGGAAAATCTCGTCAAGGGGCTGTCGAACCTGCTGGGCGACCTCGAGCGCGGCAAGGGCAAGCTGCAGATCCGCATGACCGACATGGCGGCCTTCAAGGTCGGCGAGAATATCGCCGTCACGCCGGGGTCGGTCGTGTTCCAGAACGACCTCATGCAGCTCCTGCAGTACAAGCCCACGACCGAAGACGTCGTGAAGGCGCCGCTGCTGATCGTGCCGCCCTGGATCAACAAATTTTACATCCTCGATCTTCGCGAAAAGAACTCGTTCATCAAGTGGGCAGTTGCGCAAGGGCACACGGTGTTCGTGATCTCGTGGGTCAATCCGGACTCCGAACTCGCCGATGCCACCTTCGCCGACTACATGACCAAGGGCCCGCTTGCGGCCCTCGACGCGATCGAAGCGGCAACGGGCGAGCGGCTCGTGAACATCATCGGCTATTGCCTCGGCGGCACGCTGACCGCATCCACCCTCGCCTACATGGCCGTCAAGAACGACAAGCGCATCGCCTCGGCGACGTTCTTCACGACGATGGTCGATTTCGAAGAGGCCGGCGAATTGTCGGTCTTCATCGACGAGGAGCAGTTGGCGGCCCTCGAAGAGAAGATGCACGAGCGCGGCTATCTCGAAGGCTCGGACATGGCAACGACCTTCAACATGCTGCGCGCCAACGACCTCATCTGGTCGTTCGTGGTGAACAATTATCTAATGGGCAAGGAGCCGTTCCCGTTCGACCTGCTCTACTGGAACGCGGACTCGACGCGCATGCCGGCCGCGATGCACTCCTTCTATCTGCGGCAGATGTACCAGGAGAACCGGCTGTCGCGCGGCAAGGTCAAGCTGCTCGGCACCAAGATCGACCTCACCAAGATCGACATGCCGGTCTTCATCCTGTCGACGCGCGAAGACCATATCGCCCCGTGGAAATCGACCTACGCAGCAACCCAACTTTATGCCGGACCGACGACCTTCTGCCTTGCGGCCTCGGGGCACATTGCGGGCGTGGTCAATCCGCCGGCGGCCGGCAAGTACTGCCATTGGGTCAACGACAAGCTGCCGCGCAAACCCGAACAATGGCTCGAGACCGCAACCCAAAAACCAGGCTCCTGGTGGCCGCTGTGGGACGAATGGGCCAAGGGCCATGGCGGCGGCATGGTGCCAGCACGAACGCCCGGCGACAGCAAGCTCGCCGTTATCGAAGCGGCCCCCGGAAGCTACGTGAAAGTGAAGGCACAGTAGTGTAGAATGCAATCGTGTTTTCGGTCGTTGTCTTGCGTTCCGCCCCGCCTTAACCGGCGGGGTTTTCGTTGGAGGTTTCGGATGGCGAAATTTTGGGCAAAACTGTGCATCGCCGCCACACTCGCGGCGGTCGCGAGCCTGCCGGCGGCGGCCTTGCCGCTCGACGAAGCCCGCCATCTCCTGCAGCGCACCGGCTTCGGCGCTTCGCCCGCCGATATCGCAAAGCTTGCCCCGCTCGATCGCGCCGCCGCAATCGACCGCCTGCTCGCCGAAACGCGCAATTCGCCGACCCTGCCGCCGCCAGGCTTTCTCGCCGAACCCTGGCCGCGCTATCGCGACTTCCCCGACATGCGCGAAGAACAGCGCCAGCCCTTTATCCAAGCCCGTCGCGACGAAATGCAGACGCTGAAGGCCTGGTGGTACGCCGAAATGATCGCCACACCGTCGCCGCTCACCGAGCGCATGGCGCTGTTCTGGCACAACCACTTCGTCTCGAATTTCGAAGGCGTGGGTTTCAACGTGCACCGCATCTGGAACCAGCATGCGTTGTTCCGGCGCGAAGCGACAGGCAGCTTCGAGACCCTGCTGCGCGAGATCCTTCGCGATCCGATCATGCTGCGCTATCTCGACAACCACACCAACCGCAAAGGCCGGCCCAACGAGAATCTGGCCCGCGAACTGCTCGAGCTGTTCACGCTCGGCGAAGGCAACTATGCCGAGGCCGACATCAAGGAAACCGCCCGCGCGCTCACCGGCCGCACGATCGAGCGCACGAGCGATTTCGGCTATCGCTTCGTGCAAGGCATGCACGACGAAAGCAGCAAACGCATTTTCGGGGTGCGCGCCGACGACGGGGACGACGTCGCGCGCATTCTGCTGGCCCAGAAACGCACGGCCGAATTCGTCGCCGAAAAGCTGTGGCGCGAATTCGTATCGACCGAAACCCCGCCCGCCGCCGAGATCGCGGCGGTGGCCGACGCGATCCGCACCAGCGGCTACCAGATCAAGCCGGGCTTGCGGCGGCTGTTCCTGTCCGACGCATTCTGGGCGCCGGCCAATCGCGGCACGTTGATCAAGTCGCCGGTTACGATGATCGTCGGCGCCTATCGCGATTTGGGATTGCCGGTCGTCGATCTGCAGGCCCTGCCCGTGCACGGCCGGCGCCTCGGCCAGGACCTGTTCGAGCCGCCAAACGTCAAAGGCTGGCCCGGCGGCTCGCTGTGGATCACGCCCGCGAGCCTTGTGGCGCGCTACGACATTCTGGGCCGCCTGCTCGACACGCGCAGCCTCGTGCCCGCGCGCCCCGCCGACGGCGTGCAAACGATCAGCCTGCGTGTGGCGGGCGATGCCTATCGCGGGGGCCCGCACATGGTCGTCAAGATCAACGGCGACCATGTGGTTGCGGCACGGGACATCGAGTTCGCGACCGACAGCGCCAAGTTCGGCACTTTGCCCGACCGCAACGACTGGGTCTGGCGCGTGCTGTCGTTTCCGGTCGACCGTCCCGTTGCCGCCGTCAGCATCGCCTTCGACAACGATGCTGCTGCACCGGTCGATGCCAACGGCGTCAAGCGCGGCGACCGCAATCTGTTCGTCGAATGGATCGAGGTCGAGGGCCGCGTCTATCCTGCCCGCGAAGGCCAGCAAGAGAGCTCGAACCCCAATTGCCGCAACCAGCGTCCTGGCGACCTCTATTGCAATTCGACGCTCACGCTGGACATCGCCGCCCTCAAAGCCGCCGGGAAAGGCCGCCCGGCCGGCATGGATGTCGAGGCGATGAACGGCAGCATGATGGCGCCGAATATGATGGCTGCAAATATGATGGCGCCGGGGATGATGGCGCCGAGCCGCCGTCCAGTCGATCCAACCGCCAGCATCGACCGAAAAGTCAATCTGTCGGCCGAGGCGTGGCTTGCGTCGCTGCCCGCCGATTGGCAAACGCCCGGCCGCACCTGGCATTCGCTGATGCCGCTGCCGCCGGTCGCACGAACGGCCGAGGGCGACGCGGAAAGCCGCCTGCGCAGTCTTCTGTTCGATCCCGCCTATCAGCTGATGTGAGAGCGCCCATGGATCGCCGCAAATTCCTCGTCGCCGCTTCAGGCAGTCTGCTTGCCGCCTGCACAGGCCCACAAAACGCCGCCGTTGCGCCGCCGGTTACGGCACGCCCGAGCGTCCCGCGTTCGACCGGCATTGCAGGGCCGGTGCGCAATCGCATCCTCGTATTGGTCGAGCTGCAAGGCGGCAATGACGGGCTCAACACCGTCATCCCGATCGCCGACGCCAATTACCGTCGCCTGCGCGGCGGGCTTGCGATCGACGCCCAGGAAGCGCTCGACGTGACGCAAGAGATCGCCTTCCATCCATCGCTAAAACCGCTGGTCGATCCACTCGAGCGCGGCGAGCTTTCCGTCTTTCATTCGGTCGGCTATCCCAAGCCCAACCGTTCGCATTTCCGCTCGATCGAGATTTGGGAACAGGCCACCGCCAGCGACCGCTACGGCGACGAAGGCTGGGTCACGCAAACTTTGCGCGGCCATCCGGAATTTTCGAAGCGCAATGCCGACGCTGACGCGATCGTTTTAGGCGTTGGCAATATCGGGCCGCTGGCCGGCCCCGACACGCGGCTTGTGACGATGCGCGAACCGCGCCAGTTCCTCGCCCAAGCCGAAAGCATGCAGAGCCTCGCGGCCCGTCGCGACGTCACGCCCGCCTTGCGCCATCTCGTGCGAACGCAGAACGAGGCCGTGGCGGCGGCCGAGGCTGTGCGGCGCAAACTCTCGGGCCGCGAGCGTTTCAGCCGACGCTTTGCCGGCGACCCGTTGGCGCGCAGCCTTGCCATCGCTGCCGACCTCATTGCCGACGGTGTGGATATTCCGGTGTGGAAAGTCACGTTGAGCGGCTTCGACACGCACGCCGACCAGCGCCCGCGCCATGCCCGGCTGTTGACCAACCTTGCCAACGCACTCGCCGCCTTCCGCAGTTCGATGCAGGAATTGGGGCGCTGGAACGACACGCTGGTCGTGACCTACTCCGAGTTCGGCCGCCGTGTGGGCGAAAACCTGTCGCGCGGCACGGACCACGGCACGGCCGCGCCCTTGTTCGCGTTCGGCGGATCGGTCGATGGCGGCTTCAAGGGGGCGGTCCCCAACCTCGCCGATCTCGACGAGGGCGACCTCAAAGCCACGCTCGATTTCCGCCAGGTCTACGCGAGCGTCATCGCCGATTGGTGGGGCCAGCCCGACAATTTCCTAATCCGCCAAGGGCACCAGCCGCTGCGGATGGTTCGCACGGCAAACGTCTAGCTCCCTCGCGGCGACCGTGCTTTAAGTCGGACATGACCGAGACAATCTTTCGTCGCGCCACCGGCGCCGATGTGCCCGCCATCGTAAAGCTGCTTGCAGACGACGTGCTGGGCCGGGCGCGCGAAGACGTTCGCGATCCGCCCAACCCCAAATACGTCGCTGCCTTTGCCGCGATCGACGCCGACGGCAATCAGCTCCTTGCCGTTGCCGAACGCGATCGCGCGGTTGTCGGCTGTCTGCAGATTTCCTTTATCCCGGGGCTATCGAAGATCGGCACGTGGCGCGGCCAGATCGAAAGCGTGCGCATTTCGGCCGACCATCGCGGCGGCGGCCTCGGGCGAAAAATGATCGGTTGGGCAATCGCGGAATGCCGGCGTCGCGGGTGCGGCACCGTGCAATTGACGACCGACAAAAGCCGCCTCGACGCGCAGCACTTCTACACGTCACTCGGGTTCGCGGCGAGCCATGAGGGCATGAAGCTCGAACTCAAATGACAGCCAGAGACTAAGGCGCTCGGTCTGGCATTCCGGCGCGAAATGCCCTATAAAAGCCGCCCGTTTTGTTTAAAGAGGAGCACAGGACTATGAGCGACGCACGCGGCCTTTCGGTCGCCATCGTCGGCGCCACCGGCGCTGTCGGTATCGAGATGGTGAAGGTTCTTCACAACCGGCGTTTCCCGGTTGCGACGTTGAAACTTCTTGCCTCGGCGCGCTCGGCCTCCAAAAAAGTCGCCTCGCCATACGGCGAAAAAACGATCGAAGAATTCTCGCTCGATGCGGTCAAGGGCGTCGACTTCGTGCTGATGGCCGTCTCGGGCGAATTCGCCAAGGAATTCGCGCCGAAGATCGCCGCCCAAGGCTCGATCGTGATCGATAACTCGTCGGCCTTCCGCTACGACGATGCGATCCCGCTCGTTGTGCCCGAGATCAACGCGGCCGCCGCCACGGGCCATCGCCTGATCGCCAATCCGAACTGCACGACCGCCGTGCTCGTGATGGCGCTCTATCCGTTGCACCAGGCCTTCGGTCTCAAGCGCGTGATCGTCTCCACCTACCAGGCCGCGTCGGGTGCCGGTGCCGAGGGCATGGGCGAACTCGAAGACGGTTTGCGCAGCTGGGCCGCCGGCACCAAGGCCGAGAACAAGGTGTTCGCGCACCCGCTGCCGTTCAACGTGATCCCGCATATCGACGTCTTCCAGCCCAACGGCTACACGAAGGAAGAAATGAAGGTCGTGTGGGAAAGCCGCAAGATCATGGGCCTGCCCGAGCTGCTTGTGAGCTGCACGGCCGTGCGCATCCCCACTTTGCGCGCGCACTCCGAAGCCGTGACGATCGAAACGCTGAAGCCAGTGACGCCTGCAACGGCGCGCGAAGTGCTGAAGCACGCCCCCGGCGTGAAGCTCGTCGACGATCCGGCCGCCAAGCTCTACCCGATGCCGCTGACCGCCACGGGCAGCGACGACGTGGAAGTTGGCCGCATTCGCGAAAGCCTCGTGTTCGGCGCGAACGGGCTCGACTTCTTCTGCGTCGGCGATCAGCTCCTCAAAGGGGCAGCCCTCAACGCCGTGCAGATCGCCGAAAGCGTTCTGCCGAGCCTGCGCAAAGCCGCATGAACCGCCTTGCCGCCTTGGCCGCTGTTGCATGCGTTGCGCATGCCGCAACGGCCGGGGCGCAAGTCGCCCCGCTCGTGCAAGGCGATCTCGCAGATGCGCTCGCCCGTCTCAAAAGCGACGTCGCAACCTCACTTGTCGAAAAACAGTTCGGTCCCGCTTATGCCGCGGATTGGTGGCGGGCAACCGACCAAGTGCTGACGGCGGCCGTACAGTCGGCCCGTTATGTTTCCGAACAGGGCCCCCGGTGCTTGGCCATCCGCACGCGCGAGGGCGACGCCTCGTCGGCTTGGGTCACCTGCTCGCTGGGGCTCGAAGACGAGACAATGCTGCTGGGCCAGTCGCTGGGCCAATTGGCGCAGTCGCTGCCCGATTGGGAGCGCATGGCCCGCGAGGTCGACAGCGCCAACACAAGTGTGACCCCGCTTACCGACAAAGCGCTCGCCGCGATCGACGAAATCGTCAAACGCCTCGCCGAAGAGCGCTACTGAGCGGCTCTGTACTCGGCCGCCATCTCCGCGTAGTGGCGGGCCGACGTGCCGAAGAAGGCGACCTCTTCAGGCGTCAAAGGCCGCATCAATTTGGCGGGGCTGCCCGACCAGAGCTCGCCCTTCTTGACGCGCTTGCCGGGTGTGACCAACGCTCCGGCTGCGACCATCGCCCCGCTTTCGACGACCGCCCCGTCCATCACGCAGGCCTTCATGCCGACAAACGCGTCGTCTTCGATCGTGCAGCCATGCAACACGGCCATGTGCCCGACCGTAACGCGCGAACCCACGTAGGTGCCGAACTTGCCGCGCGTGCAATGGACGACTGTGCCGTCCTGGATATTCGTGTCGGCGCCGATGCGGATGTCGTGCACGTCGCCGCGCAGCACGACATTGTACCAAATGCCGCTGCCAGCACCGATCTCGACATTGCCGATCACGACGGCGTTTTCGGCGACGAACGCCGAACCGTCGATCTTGGGCGTCCAATCGCGATAGCGCTTGATCATTCGAGGCCGAGCATCAGCTTGATGTTCTGGACGGCCGCACCCGACGCACCCTTGCCGAGATTGTCGAGCCGCGCCACGAGGACGGCTTGGCGATGCGTTTCGTTGGCGAACACCCGCAGCTCGAGCCGGTCGCTGTCGTTGAGCGCTTGTGGCTCGATCTTGCCGCTGGCTTCCGCCGGCTGCACCGACACAAGCTTGCTGCCGGCATAACGCTGTTCGAGGGCCGCCTGCAGATCGGCCGCCTTGGGCTTGCCCGGCAACGCGTCGAGATGCAGCGGCACGCTCACCAGCATGCCCTGGCGGAAATTGCCGACCGACGGCACAAAGATCGGCCGGGTCGCGAGCTTCGAGTATTTCTGCAATTCGGGCACGTGCTTGTGGGCAAGCCCGAGCCCATAGAGCTCGAAGTCGGGTGCGGTTTTGGCTTCGTAAGCCGCAATCATCGATTTGCCGCCGCCCGAATAGCCGCTGACGGCATTGACGCTGACGGCGAAGTCCGCGGGCAGCAGGCCCGCATCGACAAGCGGGCGCAAGAGCGCAATGCCGCCGGTCGGATAGCAGCCCGGATTGGACACGCGCGTGGCGTTGCGGATCGCAGCTTCATGGCCGGGCGCCATTTCGGCAAAGCCATAGGTCCAATTGGGATCGACGCGATAGGCCGTGCTCGCATCGACGATCTTCGGCGACTTGGCCCCCAGCGAGTCAGCCAGAGCGACGGATTCCTTGGCCGCATCGTCGGGCAGGCACAGCACAACGAGATCGACCGACGCCATCATGGCGCGGCGCGCTTCAGCATCCTTGCGCTTTTCGGGCGCGATGCTCTTCACGGCGACGCCACTGAGAGAAGCCAAACGCTGGGCGATGCCGAGGCCGGTGGTGCCAGCTTCGCCGTCGATAAAGATGGTCCGCGTCAATGTCGCACTGTCCATAAAACGCACTCCCTTGCCCGTCCACTCTAGCTCAAAGATCGATTCTGAAAAACCGCGTATCTGGCGTCATGCGCGGAAAGCTCGGCGGCAGTTGCGCCGCATCGACTTCCGCGAAGTTGTTTTTGGCGTAGAAACGATGAGCAGCCTTGAAAAACTCGGTCGTGCCGAGCCACACACTTGCGAGATTTGTGGCACGCGCATGTGACAGCAGCGTGTCGAGCAAGGTCTGGGCAACGCCGTGCGCAGCACCGCGATAATCGCCATGCACGAACATTTTGCGCAGTGCCGCTTGGCCGGGCGTAAACACGGTGAGGCCGATCGTGCCGACGATATCGCCCCCGTCGGTCTTTGCCGTCCAAAAGCCGCCGCCGTCGCGGCAGAAGAATGCGATCGGGTCCTGCAGATCCGGCTGCTGTTCGTACGTGATCGGCACGCCGAATTCGTCGCGTTGGATGGCGACGACAAGGGTTGCCACGGCATCGCGGTCGGCAGCATCGAACGGGACAATCGCAACCTTCGACATGTCGAACCCTCAAACCAAAAAGGGCGCCCGATGGGGCGCCCTTCTCGTCCTTCCGCCGCCGAAGCGGCGATGGGAAGTCTCGATTAGCGCTTCGAGAACTGGTGGCTGCGGCGCGCTTTGTGGCGGCCGTACTTCTTGCGCTCGACCACGCGGCTGTCGCGCGTGAGGAAGCCCGCATGCTTGAGAGCCGGACGCAGTTCCGGTTCGTAGTAGGTCATGGCCTTCGAAATGCCATGGCGCACCGCACCGGCCTGGCCCGACAGGCCGCCGCCGGCAACCGTGCACCAAATGTCGAACGAACCGACGCGTGCGGCGACCGAGAAGGGCTGGTTGATCATCATGCGCAGAGCCGGACGCGCGAAATACGCGTTGAGGTCCTTGCCGTTGACGATCATCTTGCCGGTGCCGGCCTTGATCCAGACGCGGGCCACGGCATTCTTGCGCTTGCCGGTGGCGTAGGAGCGGCCGAACTTGTCGCGCTCGGGGGCTGCGACCGTCGCACTCGTCTGCACGGCAGCCGAAGCGGCGGCCATCGACAGATCGGCCAGCGTGCGGCCGGCGGGCTTCGCCTTCGGCTTTTCGCTGCGTTCCGTACGGGATTCAGCCATGCTTAGGCGCTCCTCTTGTTCTTCGGATTCATCGCCGCAAAATCGACCTTGGTCGGGTTCTGGGCTTCGTGCGGGTGCGCTGCACCGGCGTAGATCTTGAGATGCGTCATTTGACGGCGCGCGAGCGGGCTGTCCTTCTTCATCATGCGCTCGACCGCACGCTCGAGCAGGCGCTCGGGATGCTTGCCGGCGAGCGTTGCCTTCGGCGTGATTTCCTTGACGCCGCCCGGATGGCCGGTGTGCCAATAGAAAACTTCGTTTTCCATCTTGCGACCCGTCATGCGGATCTTCTCGGCATTCACGACGACGACGAAATCGCCCGCATCCAGATGCGGCGAGAAGCTCGTCTTGTGTTTGCCCTTAAGGCGCATCGCGACAAACGACGCAAGACGGCCCAGCACGACGCCTTCGGCATCGATCAGGATCCACTTCTTGCTGTCTTTTGCCTCTGCCACCGTCAAATTGGGGGTCGACATGGGTTGGCTCGTTTCTTTCGGGTTCGACTTCGTCTCTGGTCCACCGGACCGAAGGCGCGCGAATATCTGTTTTCGCGGCGACCAAGTCAACGTCTAAAACCCTATATAATTCAATAGCATTGACGTATGCGTAACATAATACCGCGCCCTAAGCCGATGTTCTAGAGCATTATTCGTCGGTTTTCGGCGGAATCGAATAGGTTCCCGTCACATGGGCCACCGCCTCGTCCGAGCCAGCCGAGGTCAGGGTCACTTCGAGCACGGCCAGGCGCTTGCCAAGTTTGAGGATGCGCCCATGTGCGAGCATGTCTTTCTGGGCGGGCTTGCGCAGGAAATTGATATTGAGATTGGTCGTGACCGCAAGCTCGACCCGGCCCACAAGACTCATCACCACGACATACATCGTGAAATCGGCGAGCCCCATCATTGCCGGCCCCGAGATGGTGCCGCCCGGCCGGATGAAATCGGGCTTGAACGGCATGCGCACAAGGGCTTCGCCCGCTTTGAGCTTCTCGATTTCGGGTCCGAGCATTTCGGCAAAGGGCAACGCTTTGGCGACGATGTCGGCGATTTCGGCTTTGGTGATGCGGCTCATGGCGCGTCCTTGCTTGCGGCGGCGAACCAAAGCAAAGTGCCCGACGATGGACCCGACACGCAACCCTTCCCCGACACCTCCAACGCCGATCCTGCTGCGCGAAGATCGCGAACATGTCGCGACCCTGACGCTCAATCGCCCGGCCGCGCGCAACGCGCTGTCGCTTGGGCTCATGACCGAGCTTGAAGCCGCTTTGTCCGACATTCGCAGCGACGCGAATATCAAAGCCGTGATCCTGGCGGCGGCGGGGCCGGTCTTCTGTGCGGGCCACGATCTCAAGGAAATCCGCGCCAATCCGGGGCGACAGAATTACGAAGCTCTGTTCGCGCAATGCTCGCGGCTGATGACGGCGATCGTGCGCTTGCCCAAGCCCGTAATCGCGCGCGTGCACGGCGTTGCCACGGCAGCGGGCTGCCAGCTCGTGGCAAGCTGCGACCTTGCCGTGGCAGCCGTCGATGCGCGCTTCGCCACGCCGGGCGTCAATATCGGGTTGTTCTGCTCCACGCCGATGGTCGCTTTGTCGCGTGCCGTGGGCCGCAAGGCCGCGATGGAAATGCTCCTGACGGGCGACCTTGTCGATGCCGCAACGGCGAAGGCATTGGGCCTCGTCAATCGCGTCGTGCCCGCGGATGAACTCGCGGCAGCGACCGATGCACTTGCCGCACAGATCGCATCCAAATCGCCCTACGTGCTCGCGATCGGCAAAGAGGCGTTCTACGCGCAGGCCGAAATGTCGCTCGATCAAGCCTACGCCTATGCAAGCGAAACCATGACGCGCAACATGCTGGCGCGCGACGCCGAAGAAGGCATCGACGCCTTCATCGAAAAACGCCAACCCGTGTGGCAGGGAAAGTGACCATGGAACCGCTCGACTACGACAACGGCTTCATCCGCCAGATCCTGCGCGAGACCAAGACGATCGCGATGGTCGGCGCCAGCACCAACTGGACGCGGCCGAGCTATTTCGCGATGAAATATCTGCAGCTCAAAGGCTACCGCGTGATCCCGGTCAATCCGGCCTCGGCGGGCCAAGAGCTACTCGGCGAGACCGTGCGCGCGTCGCTCAAAGACATCGACGTGCCGATCGACATGGTGGACGTGTTCCGCGCCTCCGAGCATGTCGGCCCCGTCGCCGACGAGGCGATCGCGATCGGCGCCAAGGTGCTGTGGCTGCAATTGGGCGTGCGCAACGATGCGGCCGCCGTCAAAGCCGAGGCGGCCGGCCTCAAAGTGGTGATGGATCGTTGCCCCAAAATCGAGTTCGGCCGCTTGAGCGGCGAACTCTCGTGGGGTGGCATCAATTCGGGCCTGATCTCGTCCAAGCGCGCCAAGATCGTCCGGCGCGCCTGATTTAGGCTTTCGCCGCGACCGCTGCCTTGATGGCGGCCAGAGCCGCATCGGCCTTGGCACCGTCGGGTCCACCGCCTTGCGCCATGTCCGGGCGCCCGCCCCCGCCTTTGCCGCCGAGCTCGGCGACGCCGATACGCACGAGATCGACCGCACTCACTTTGGCGATCGCATCTTCCGTGACGGCAACGACGAGCGAGGCTTTGCCGTCTTCGACCGACACGAGGGCGACCACGCCCGAGCCGATCTGCTTTTTGAGCTCGTCGGCGGTGGCTTTGAGTTCGCGCGCAGGCGTGTTGTCGAGCTTGCGCGCCGCGTATTTGAGGCTGCCGACCTGCTCGGCCCCGCCGCCAGCCGAAGCCCCACCGCCGCCAACGGCCAATGCACGGCGCGCATCGGCCAATTCGCGCTCAAGCTTACGGCGCTCTTCGAGCAAGGCCGCCAGACGTGCCGGCACATCGGCCGGCACGGTCTTGGCGATACTCGCGGCATCGGCCAACAGGCGCGTTTGTTCGCCCAAATAGGCGCGCGCCCCCTCGCCCGTAACCGCCTCGATGCGCCGCACGCCGGCGGCGACCGCACCTTCCGACACGATCTTGAACAAGCCGATATCGCCCGTGCGCCGCACATGCGTGCCGCCACACAATTCGGTCGAAAACGGCTTTTCCTCGGCATTGCCGCGCGCATAGCCCATCGAGACGACGCGCACTTCCTCGCCGTATTTTTCGCCGAACAGCGCGAGAGCGCCAGCTTCAACTGCGGCGTCGGGCGTCATCAAGCGCGTCGCGACGTCCTGGTTTTCGAGGATGCGGCGATTGACGTCGTCTTCGACTGCCGCAATGTCGTCGGCTGTCAGCGGCGTGGGCTGCGAGATATCGAAGCGCAGCCGGTCGGGCGAAACGAGCGAGCCCTTCTGCGTCACATGGTCGCCCAAGCGGCGACGCAAGGCTTCGTGCAGCAGGTGCGTCGCCGAATGGTTGGCGCGCGTGCGGTCGCGGCGCGCTCCGTCGACGCGCAGTTCGGCGAAGTCGCCGACCTTGACGCTGCCTTTGGCGACGCGACCGATATGCGCGAACACGTCGCCCGCCATTTTTTGCACATCTTCGATCGCGATCTCGGCCCCGGCGGCCGTGAAGACGGCACCGGCATCGCCCGTCTGGCCGCCGGATTCGCCGTAGAACGGCGTCTGGTTAGCGACCAGCCACACGGCGTCGCCCTGCTTGGCGGCGTCCGTTTCCTTGCCATCCACAACGAGGGCCACGATCTTGCCTTCGGCGGCTTCGGTGTCGTAGCCGAGGAACTCGCTCGCACCGACCTTTTCGCGCAGCTCGAACCAGACGCGCTCGCCCGCGACTTCGCCCGACCCCGCCCAGCTTTTGCGCGCCTCGGCCTTTGCCGCTTCCATGGAGGCGGCAAAGCCGTCGGTATCCACGCCCACGCCGCGACCGCGCAGCACGTCCTGCGTGAGGTCGAGCGGGAAGCCGTAGGTGTCGTAGAGCTTGAAGGCCACCTCGCCCGCCAGGCGGTCGCCCTTGCCGAGCGACGAGGCGGACTCATCAAGCAGGCGCAGGCCGCGTTCGAGCATCTGCTTGAAGCGCGTTTCCTCGAGCTTCAGCGTTTCGCTTGCAAGGGCACTTGCGCGCACGAGCTCGGGATAGGCCTGGCCCATCGCATCAACGAGTGTCGCCACGAGACGATGCATCAACGGCTCCTTGCAGCCGATGATGTGCGCATGGCGCATGGCGCGGCGCATGATCCGGCGCAGTACGTAGCCGCGACCTTCGTTGGACGGCAGCACGCCGTCCGCAATCAGGAAGCAGGCCGAGCGCAGATGGTCCGCGATCACGCGATGCGAGACCGCGTGCGGCCCGTCGGCGGCAACGCCCGAAGCGTCGGCCGAGGCGAGGATAATGCGGCGCATGAGGTCGATGTCGTAGTTGTCGTGCTTGCCCTGCAGCACGGCCGTGATGCGCTCGAGGCCCATGCCGGTGTCGATCGACGGCTTCGGCAAGGAGACGCGCTCGTTCGCCGAAATCTGCTCGAACTGCATGAAGACGAGATTCCAGATCTCGATGAAGCGGTCGCCGTCGGCGTCGGGCGAGCCCGGCGGGCCGCCCGCGACCTTGGGACCGTGGTCGAAGAAGATTTCCGAGCACGGGCCGCAGGGCCCCGTATCGCCCATGGCCCAGAAATTGTCCGACGTCGCAATGCGGATGATGCGCTCTTCGGGCAGGCCTGCGATCTTCTTCCAGAATCCGGCCGCCGCGTCGTCGTCGTGGTAGACGGTAACGCTGAGCCGATCCTTGGGCAGGCCGTATTCCTTGGTGATCAGCGTCCAGGCATGTTCGATCGCCTGTTCCTTGAAATAGTCGCCGAACGAAAAATTGCCGAGCATCTCGAAAAAGGTGTGATGCCGGGCCGTATAGCCGACATTCTCGAGATCGTTGTGCTTGCCGCCCGCGCGCACGCATTTTTGCGACGTGGCCGCGCGCACATAGCTGCGCTTCTCCTGGCCGGTGAAGACATTCTTGAACTGCACCATCCCGGCATTGGTGAACATCAAGGTCGGGTCGTTGCGCGGCACCAGCGGCGACGACGCCACTACCTGGTGGCCGTTCTTGGCGAAATAGTCGAGGAAGGTCTTGCGGACGTCGCTTGCACTCGTCATCGGGACAGGCTCGCTCCAGGCTCTTCGAAAAGGGGCCTAGATGTAGCTTCGCGGCGGCGGGGTGTCTAGCGACGGGAAACGAAAGACGGGTCGGCGGTCGCGGCACTTCGGGCTTATGCGACAGCCGACCCGTTTTGGCCCGGGAAGGACCCGCCGACCGCCGATTAAGCGGTACGGGCGATCCGGGGCGGCAATTGCGTCGTCGGAAACGAAGTCTTCGGAAACAGGGTCACGTACCAGACGGGTTCGGGGCCACTCTCCCCTTGCCCGTCCGGGCAGGCTTTAGAGGTTGGAACTCAGCTTTCCCCGCCGCCGGGTTCAGCGATCATGGCACTGGCGACGTTGCCGGCATTGCCGCGGATCGCAGCCTCGATGGCGGCGGCCGCCTCGGGATGTTCCTTGAGATAGGTGCGCGCGTTTTCGCGACCCTGGCCGATGCGGGTACCGTCGTAGGAGAACCAAGCGCCCGACTTTTCGACCACGCCCGCCTTGACGCCGAGATCGATGAGCTCGCCCGTCTTGGACACGCCCTCGCCATACATAATGTCGAACTCGACGACCTTGAAAGGCGGGGCCATCTTGTTCTTGACCACTTTGACGCGCGTCTGGTTGCCGACGATCGTTTCGCGGTCCTTGATGGCACCGATACGGCGGATATCGAGACGCACGGAAGCGTAGAATTTGAGCGCGTTGCCGCCCGTCGTCGTTTCGGGGTTGCCGAACATCACGCCGATCTTCATGCGGATCTGGTTGATGAAGATCACGAGCGTATTCGAGCGCGAAATCGAGCCCGTGAGCTTGCGCAGCGCCTGGCTCATCAGGCGCGCATGCAGGCCCATATGGCTGTCGCCCATTTCGCCTTCGAGTTCGGCGCGAGGTACCAGGGCCGCAACCGAGTCGACGACGAGAACGTCGACCGCACCCGAACGTACCAGCGTATCGGCGATTTCGAGCGCTTGTTCGCCCGCGTCCGGCTGTGAGATCAGCAGATTATCGACGTCGCAGCCGAGCTTGCGCGCATAGCCCGGATCGAGCGCATGTTCGGCATCGACGAACGCGCACGTCCCCCCGGCCTTCTGCGCTTCGGCGATCGCGTGCAGGGCGAGCGTCGTCTTACCCGAGCTTTCCGGCCCGTAGATCTCGACGATGCGGCCCTTGGGCAGGCCGCCGATGCCGAGTGCAATATCGAGCGACAGCGAACCCGTCGAAATGACTTCGGCCGCGACCGTCTGGTCGCGCGCGCCGAGCTTCATGATCGAGCCCTTGCCGAACGAACGTTCGATCTGGCTCAGGGCCGCTTCAAGTGCCTTGTTCTTGTCCATGCTGTCCTTCTCGTTCGACTCCTTCGGAGACGACCGCAACGCTGTAACTGAAGACATCCTCACACCCTCCATATCAGGGGCGCTTGCCGAGGCCAACGCCCCATCGCAAACGCCGTTTGACCATTCGCCGGAATAACGCGCCGTAAAATTCGCCGGTACCTTGAGTACTTTATTTGTTCTCAGAAGCATCCCGATGCGAAACCGCCTTGGCCCCGCACCGTGAGCACAGAGTACCAATTTTGTTCCGGAACACAAGGGGAAAATCGTACCGTTTGACGATTTTTTCGAAGATCAGCCGGTCGCGGGCTTGGCGGGGCCGGCTAGACGCTGGCGATAGCCCGACATGAAAGATTCGAACGGCGCAAGCGAGGAAACGCGTGCCGCGATCGACGCAATATCGGGTGTGGCCCCGGCCTTGTCGGCCGTGAGCACGCGGAAGACCTCGGCATAGGGCGAACGGGCCATGGCGGGGCCGAATCGCTCGCGCAGGCGTGCTGTCCCTGCATCGTCGCCCGCGAGGGCCAGCGACACGGCCAGATGCAGCGTCTGGCGCGCGCGATTGTCTTCGAAGGGTTGGTTGGCGGCAGGCGGTGCGCCGACGAGGCGCTCGAGCGCTTGGGCGGCAGCGGGCCAAGCACGCGTGCGCAACGCGATTTCGGCGCGCAGCAGATCGGCATCGCTGCCGGTATCGCCCTCAAGGCGTGCCAACGCGTCGGGTGCACGCCCCAGATCGGCCAAAGCGCGTGCCGCCAGACGCCCGCGCTCGCGCCGGACAGTGGCGGACTCGCCCACCCCGTCGGATGCGTCGATCGCTTCGAGGGCGAGCTGCGGCTTGCGGTCGAGCAATCGGATCGCGGCAAGCCGTGCCCCCGCCTCCGCGCGCGGCGGGCCTTGCAGGCGATTGCGCATCTGATGATCGAGCAATTCGCCGGCCCGATCGAGCAGATCAACCGCGACCAAGCGCTCGACGAGTTTGCGCACCATCTCGTCGCCCTCGGGGCCCATCGGCACGAGATCGCGATAGTCCTCGAACAGACCGATCGCGGCCACGGGCGACATGCTGTCGGCACCGCCGCTCAAGAACAGCTTGCGGAACTCGGCGCGCACGTCGTTTTCAAGCTCGGGCCGGTCGCGCGCCTGCGGGAAACGCTCGGCCGTTTCGCGCAAGGTGCGCACCCCCTGGCGGAAATCGCCGGTTGCCAGCTGCGCCTTGCCCAGACGGCGCTGGATCTCGAATTCAAGCTCGTCGCCGCGCCATGCAAAGCGCAGCCGCTCGAGGGCCGCGACGGTTTCCTGCGGCGTGATCTCGCCCTTGCTGGATTGCAGCTCGACGCGCGCAAGCTCGGCCTGCACGCGCGCGCGCGTGACCGTGCCCAACGACAGCGTGCGCCACGCGGCAAGCGCCGCACGCTCGTCGCCGCGTTCGAGCGCGATGCGCCCGCGCAGATAGTCGGCGCGCGCCTGGTCGCCGCGGCTCGGGTTCGACGCCAGAACCTGCTCGATACGGCGCTGGGCCACGTCGAGTTCCTTGCCCTCGATGCGCGCCTCGGCGATCGCAAGCCCCAGGCGATTGGCGAACAGACGGGGGAAGCGGCTCGAGACGTCGGTGGCACGGTCGAACTGCAGCAACGCCGCTTGCGGATCGTTCTGCGCCATCGCGAGAGCACCACGCCACATGGCAGCTTCGCCCTCCTGGTCGAGGCTCGAATGGTTGAGCCAGCGCGCCGCCTCGTCGAGATTGCCGCTGTAGAGCTCGGCCACGCCGCGCATGGCGCGGTTCTGCGGCCCGTCGAGCAGTTGCGGGCGCTCCTCGCCGATCAGGCGCAGCATCGCATTGGTTTCAGCGAGCAGCCCGTGCGAGAACATGAAGCGCGCATAATCGAGCCGTGCAAGGTTGCGCGCATCGCCCGGACGGCTTGCCGCGATGGCGCGCTCAAGTGCGGGCTGGTCTTCGTTGAACTTCGCAGGCCCGCCGCGCTGCCACGCCGCAAGATCGAGCAATGCGCCCTGGCGCAAGGGCGGAGCACCCGGCGTGCCGATCGCGGTGGGCGCGGTCACGAACAGGGCGCGCGAGGACGAGATTTCGACGGCCGTGCCGAGCGGGCGCACGGCGATCGTGTCGTCGTCGGGTCGCACGACGGCGCCTTGCATGCTGCCGAGGATTTGGAATTGCGGATAGCGGCGCGTGTCGGCAAGCCCGATCCCTGCGACCGCCGTCGGCACGATCGCAAGCTCGTCGCCGATTTCCGGATCGCGCAGACGCAGCACGTTTTGTGCCCCTTCCATTTCGATCGACACGCGTGCATCGGCCGGCGTGTCGGGATTGCGGATCACGATCTGCAGCGGCTTCTCGGGCCGGCGCGGCAGGCGGCCAAGCTCGACGACCCAGGCCGCTCCGTCTCGCCGGACGAGCGCATAAGCGCCATTGCGCGGGCTCATGCGAACGACGGTGCCCTGGCTTTCGACGAGTTCGACCTCGCCCAGCATGTCGCGCATCTGCGGCCCGTCCTGCAGCACGGCAAGATCGAGATCGACCGGCTTGTCGAACGCGATCCACAAATATTGGCCGCGCCCGAACACGGCGAGCCCGATGGGCTCGCTGAAGCCGAAGCGAAGTGCGTCGAAATTCTCCTCGCGCGTGACCTCGACGGGCACGCGTCCGCCGAGCGCCACAAGATTGGCGGCGGCCGAGCGCGCTGCAGCCGCCGGAGCGGCAGGCTGGCTCAGCCCCAATGCCTGCGCTTGCTGGGCAAGCGCTTCGAAATCCGGCGTGCCCGGCCGACGGGCCGCTTGGTTTGCCGCCGCCGACGCCTGTGCAGCAGATGCGGGTTGGCGCGCCTGCGCTTGGTTTGTGGCCGCTTGGTTTGTGGCCGCTTGGTTTTGCGCCGCTTGGGCGGCTTGGGCTTGTGCCGGCGTGGGCAATTGCACGAGTTGCGTCGTCGGCCGGTCGGTCGGGATCGAGCCGTCGCGCACCAGATCGAGCACGACGCGCGGGCCCGCCCGGAAATGCCGCAAGCCGACATTGTCGTTGAGCGTCATTTCGAGCGTCGTGCGGTCGGCCGTGCGCGCCGCGCGCACGGCCGAGGTCGATGCCTGCAACCCGGCCGCGATCGCCGCTTGATTGAGCGCCACGGGGGCGCCGAATGTCATCGTTGCGGTGCGCCCGTTCTGCTCGATGCGATAGTCGATATCTTCGGGCCAATCGAACACCGCGCGATCGAATCCGGGATTGTTGCCGAAGCGTACGGCAACGCTCGCAACCGGTGGTGCACCCGCGGGTGCTGCCGACGGCGGCCGCGCAGCGGGGGCGGCAGCCGCCGGTCCCGCCTCTGAGGGTGCAAACGGCGGCGGCGCACTCGCAGGTGCGGAGGCCCACGGCGGCGGTGCAATTGCTGCCCCCGGAGCGGGCGCCTGGGGGGCTGGCGCTTGCGGTGCAGGTGCTTGAAAATTCGACGGCGGCGGGAAGCTCGGTGCGGCGGGGCTCCCGGCTTCAGGCGATGCCGGAAAACTGCGCCAGGGTGCGGTCTGCGCAGCAAGCTCGGCAACGCCCAGGCACGTCAACGCCAGCAGCATTGCCGCAAAGCGGCCTGCCCGTGCGCGTGCGTGCCAATGG
>Ga0315907_10000946_pt1 | contig 39781 bp, 30 predicted proteins | sample LakEriMetagenome_3_FD_203525 | JGI IMG/M metagenome (GOLD analysis project Ga0315907, IMG submission 203525) | Freshwater fungal communities from buoy surface, Lake Erie, Ohio, United States - Buoy 12 MA123 | ecosystem: Environmental > Aquatic > Freshwater > Lake > Lake biofilm | place: USA...
CGGATCAGTCGGATCAGTCGGATCAGTCGGATCAGTCGGATCAGTCGGATCAGTCGGATCAGTCGGATCAGTCGGATCAGTCCGATCAGTCCGATCAGTCGGATCAGTCGGATCAGTCGGATCAGTCCGATCAGTCGGATCAGTCGGATCAGTCCGATCAGTCGGATCAGTCGGATCAGTCCGATCAGTCCGATCAGTCCGATCAGTCCGATCAGTCCGATCAGTCCGATCAGTCCGATCAGTCCGATCAGTCCGATCAGTCCGATCAGTCCGATCAGTCCGATCAGTCCGATCAGTCCGATCAGTCGGATCGGAAATGCTAAAATGGCGATCGTGACCGCGCCCCCCCTCCATCCTAACCCCCCTTTCGAACCAATGCTCTCCCCATCGATTACCTCCAGCCTTTTCCGATTCCTCGTTCCGAGCGTCTGCTTGATCGCTTGCGTCTGCTGGATCGCTTTGTGCACTTGCCCCGAGGCTGTCGCTCAAGACCCGGTCCCACCCAAGGACAAACGGATCGTCTTCTTAGGGGATAGCATCACCCATGCGGGCGGTTACATCGCGATCCTCGAGGCGGCCATGCGCGTCGAATATCCCGATCGAGAAGTCCCCGAATTCATCAATCTCGGGCTTCCAAGCGAGACAGTAAGCGGGTTGTCCGAACCGGGGCACGCCGGCGGCTCTTTCCCTCGCCCCAACCTCCACGAACGCCTCGGGCGGATCCTTCAAGAAACCAAACCCAATCTTGTCATCGCCTGCTACGGCATGAACTGCGGTATGTACTACCCGCTGAGCGATGATCGTTTCGCCAAGTTCCGGTCGGGGATCGAACTGCTCCACCAACAAGTCGTTGAATCGGGAGCGAAAATCATCCACCTGACTCCCGCTTACTTCGACGCTCTACCCATCCGTGACCGCCTACTTCCAGACGGACTCGACGAGTACCGTCAACCTTACGCCAAGTACGACGATGTCCTGGAAGCCTACTCGCAGTGGCTGCTGAAGCAACGCGATCGCGGCTGGACAGTACTCGATGTCCACGGTGCGATGAAAAATGCAGTCGCCAAAGCCCGCCAAGCCGATCCGAACTTCACTCTTGCTTCCGACGGTGTTCACCCCAACGCAGCCGGCCAAGCGATCGTCGCCAGCCCATTGGCAACCCATTGGGGCTTGAGCCTGACCTCCAGCGGACTGCCAAACCACCCTCGCGCATCGGAATTGGTGGAACTGATCGCCTCGGAACAAAACAAACGCAAACTCGCTTGGCTCTCGATCACCAAACATGTTCGTCCTGGAATTCCCGCAGGGATGAGCCTCGAGCAAGTGACCAAGGAGAACCAACTTGCCGAAGAAAAAATCAAGGCGATCCTAACGCCTTAGCCTGAGCTTTAGGAGCGTGATCCTCAGGTAAACGTAGAAGCGAGATTCGAACGATCGAGCAATCGTCGAACCTGGAGAATCTCCTCGGCAATCGGCATGCCGGCAGACAAGCTCGGGAGCCGACTTTCCGACGCTTGCTCAGGACGTTTGGTAAAGGAACCATGCAATTGCCGGCAGTGGGTTTCTTGCAAAACCCGTTGCGCATTGAGCGAATGGATTCCCCCTGCGGGTAAGATCTCGAGCCGCTTGGCGGCCGCAAGATTCCACTCCCGCAGCGCGTCGAGCGAATCGACTGCGTGCAACGCTCCCCCGCTGGTCAAGATGCGCTGGTACCGAAGTTCGATCAGGCGTTCGATCGAAGGGATGGGATCTGGGACTCGATCGAAGACCCGATGGACCACCAATTCGGCTGCTTTAGACACCTGAAAAACAACCCTTTGCACCCGAGCTAAAAAATCCCAATCGAGCGATCCGTCCGCAACGCATGCGCCGACGGCCACACCGTCGGCCCCGAGTCTGATCGCTTCTCGAGCCTGTTCGAGCATCCTATCAAGTTCCTCGGGAGTGTAACGGAAATCCCCTTCTCGACATCGTACCAAAACGATCAACGCCTCAGAAATTTCGGCCCGCGTTGACTTGATCAAGTCCATCGAAGGGGTGACTCCTCCGACGCTCAAATTCTCGCTCAGTTCGATTCGCTGGGCTCCAGCGTCGATGGCTTGGCGGACGGCTTCGAGGCGATCGACACAAACTTCCAACATACCCGGAGTCCCTCTAAGTCCCTTGTTCGACGAGCATTTCCTGATCGAGCTTTTCGATCAGTACCTTTTGCTCGGAACCGTCGGGCCATCGGATCTTCATCTCTTTGGGTTCGCGATTCCCGAGCCCGAACGTCGCTGTCAGTTCCGTCTGGGATAGATAGCTGCGGGTAGTTGAGATGGTCCTCTGCATTTTCTCATCGCTGCCGAACTCTAGTTGGATCGTAGCTCCTAACGCATCTGTTTTGGATTTGTCTTTGAGCCTGACCCTTAACCAATGGTTGCCTAGTTTCTGGTCGTTACGCAACAAGCGAGCCTTGCCCCCATTGGCGACCAAGAGCACATCCAAATCTCCGTCTCCATCGATATCAGCAACTGTGGCGCTTCGTCCTACCATGGGTTTCTGGAAATCTGAACCGGTCTTCTCTGTATTCAACGCGACAAACTGAGTCGGTTGCTTCTTGCCTGCGTTCCAGAACAATTGGCTCGGTTGCTCGTACTGCTGGGTTGGGAAGACCTTTTGAATCTCGGGTTCCAAATGGCCGTTGGAGCATAGGATATCGAGCCTGCCATCGAGATCCATATCGGCAAACAGAGTACCGAAGGTCAATCGAATCCGCGTCTGAGGGCCAAACCCGGTTGTCGGAGCCACATCGGTGAAGCTGGCTTTAAGACCGTCGCTGAGGTACAAACTCGATTGCTCGTTGGCGAAGTTTCCAATCACGATCCCACAGCAGTCGTCATTGCGAAAGTTCGCCGCGTCGATTCCCATCGCTCCGGTGGCTTGGCCGTCTCGGGTCAAAGCGACCCCCATGGTGACCCCTTGATCCTCAAACGTCCCATCCTTCTTGTTGATGAACAGAAAGTTCTTGACCGTATCGTTCGCTACGCACACATCCATCCAACCATCGTGGTTTGCATCGAGCAAGGCGATCCCAAGGGTCTTGGCTTCTGGAACCTGTGTCGCAGGATTGAGCACATGCAATCCTGCCTCTTTGCCAACCTCTTTAAAAACCCCACCACCTTCGTTGTGATAAAGGTACATGTGGACGCCGTCGAAGTTGGTCGGTTGGCCATAGGATCGCTCCAAACCGACGAGGGTTGAGGCGAGTGACAAATCGATTTCGCGACTCCATGCAACGTAGTTGCCGACGATCAAATCGAGCTTGCCATCCCGGTCGTAGTCGAACCACATCGCCGGGCAACTCCACTGGGTTGCGATCCCACCGACCCCTGCCGATTCGGTCACCTCGATGAACTTGCCGTGGTCGTTTCGGAAAAGGTGATTTTTACCGACAGCTGTGATGAACACATCGACCCAGCCATCGTTGTCGTAATCTCCGAAGGCAGGTCCCATGCCGTAGAAGGTAACATCGAGTCCGGAAGCTTGGGTCACATCTTTGAAGTTCCCTTTGCCATCGTTTTGGTACAGACACATCGTCGGAGTCGCTTGGCTCGCGTCCCGTTGGTTCCACGGCCAATCGCATGAGTTGACCAATAGGATGTCTTGGTCTCCGTCGTTGTCATAATCCAGGAATCCACTTCCCCCCCCCATGGTTTCAGGGAGCAAGCGCTCACCTTTCTTGCCGTCGTAATGGGTAAACTGAATACCGGCTTGCTCTGTGATATCGGTAAAGGGGATTGTTGGGATTTCGACGGTCGCGGCCTTGCGTTCTTGGGGCAGAGCCGTCTGCGTTTTCTTCTCGACAAACTTTTGCTTTTCGGGTCGGTTGAGGGCATAGATAGCCCAACCGATCAGGGCCACGCTGGCGATTAGCCCGAGGGATCTCCAAAACATCCTGCCGATAACCGAATCGTCCTCGGCATCCTGGAGAGAGGTTCGCGAGCGGTTGGGGGTCTGCGAAGCCCTGCGCTGAATGTCCCGTTTTGAGGGCTTCTTATCCGGAGAGGTCATAGAAAAGCTCAGTATTGGTCTGGGATGAGTTTCTTAAGGTTGATCGACAAGCGAGACGGATTGCGAGGGCGCATCGGGTGGCAATCCTGGAGCACCGGTCCGTTGCATAGGATAGATCACGATCGCCTCGGCAGCACGATTGGCCGCCGGGTACTTTTGCCTTGCTGGGCGGCGAGCCAGATTGCTGGCGTTGTCGTCGGGTTTGTATCTCAAGTTCGCTTCGCGATGGAATTGGGCTTTGTCCTCGGCGCCTAACCGTTCGAAGACGGTGACCAAGTTGGCATGAGCCATGAGGTTTTCGCTATCGATTTCCAGCACGCGTTGGAACTCGCTGCGAGCCAATTCCAAGTACCGAGTTTTCGCATCGGTATCGTCGGAGCTTGCAGCCGCAAGGGCCAGGTCCAAGTAGGCAGAACCGAGTCCATTTCGAACTACGTAATCGAGTGAGAAATCGAATCGGCGTTGGTTGCGTTCTTCGGTTTGATCGTAAAGCACGCTCTTGAAGTTCTCGACCGCGACATCGAACTGCCCTTGCTGTCTGGCGATTTCACCCGAGAGCCAAGCCGAGGTCCAAGCTGGTGGTTTTGGATCCATCGAAACGGCGCGGCCTAGGGCTTCGGTCGCTCCATCGAGGTTTCCTTCGGCGAAGAAAACGCGAGCGATGTTCAAAGGACCGTCGTAACGCCCTGCCCTTTCGACGCTGGCAAAGGCTTCAGCGGCCTGCTTAAGCTGCGCCGTGCCGGTCAACAGCAATCCGATTCCGTAATCGTTCCAACGTTGCCAAGTCGGTTCGATCGCTTTTTTGCTCTCTCCTTGGACCTCAACACGTGTGCCGTCGGCAAGAACCACCGGCAGGATCAATTTGTCTTCGGCAATGACGGTTATCGGCAGAGGATTCAATCCTGTGTTTCGCTCGGCATAATCTCGATCACCCGGTTCGAAGGCTTTGTCCATGAACTCGATGTAACCACGATCGAACTTGCGGTAGTTGAGTTTTACGGTGATCTCGATCGGTGCGAGGATGTCCTTGGGCACATCGAGCCGATAGTGGACGGTCTGTCCGGCCCCAGGAGGGATCTGGTGATCGTACAGGGCGATGAAGATATCCTGAGCGTTTCGTCGGGCGATGCGATCGCCGTTTTTGTCGATGACAAAGTTATTGACGAAGTGGGACCACTCGTCGACTTGGCCATCCTGAGTTCGACCGCCGCTGATACCGATGACACGGCCAGCCGATTTGGCCTCGATCTCGAGCCACAGCTCGTTCGAATCGACGGTCCCTTGGGTCAGATGATGTCCAACCTTGAGGGTACGGATGACCGTTTCGAGCAGATACGCTTGGCCGGCCTCAAGGGCAGGGACTTCCGGTCGCAAAGGAGCGATGAGCTCACCCTCGAGGGTCCCCCCTTTGCGCACACCGAAGATATCGACGCGGGCGCAGTCTTTGAGGATTGCTTGGGCCTTCTCGATGACCTCGTGATCGCCTCGCCAGAAAGGCAGTGCGGTGTTTCCGCCAGGGAAGTAGTGGTTATGCACGACGTTCTTGCCGGTTTCGGGATGCGGCTTGGAGGCCAAGTCGTTGGACTCTCGGTAGGGCATGTGACAGCCGTTGCAATCGGTCTGGGCTTTTTCTGGGTAATAGAAACTCCGAGCCCCATGGCCGGCAACACCGCTGAGCAGGAAAGAATCGTAGTGGTTTTGACCTCGGACCCAATCTTTGTATTTGGTCAGATTGCCTGGCAAGTGGACCTTGTGACAAGTGCTGCAGAACTCTGCGGATTTGAGGGCTGGTTTGAGCATTTCGCTCTTGTGGAACGCAGGCTTGGCCTTGACCATCAGCATGTTGATTTGCTGGAGCAGGAAATTTTCGCTGTAGGCAAACGGGTAGTGCTGTGGTTCTTCGATGATGTAATCGGCATTGCCTCGCGTCGATTCGACTTCGGTAATCGCATGGCAGACCGAGCAGGTGATCCCAGCTTGACTCGTAGGGTCGTTGACATCGTCATAGTGCGGGTTGTCAAAAGCTCCGGAGAAAAAGGGGACCGGGTCGTGGCAACCGGCGCAAAAGCGTGCCGCATGGACGTTTCCATCGCGTTCGAGGGAAACTTTGCGCGTCTCGCGAACGGCGTAGAGGTAGGCAGGATTGTTGAACGAGCTGAAGTGGTGGGCGCTGTGAAACCAATCGTCGTAGACGTCCTGATGGCACTTCTTGCAGTAATCGTCGTTCATCAGCACCCGCTTGGGTATGAAGTTTCCATCCCGGGTGCTAGCCAGCGAGTTTTCGAAGTACTTTTGCCCGTCGGTCGGTGCCTTCTTATTCCATTTGCGGGGGTCCTGGGTCTGAACGATGAGCATCGCACCGACGGCCAGGGCCGTTGCGATACCGACGCGTTGGGCGATGACCCAACGGATGCGGGTACCGACGAGCCGGTGGAGCCAATAAAGCCACATTGCGCCGAGCGGAGCGAGGATGTGGGCCCAGTAGACGACGCGTTTACTCGTCGGGCCACGCATGAATTCAAATGTCCCGAACTTGATCAACAGCACGCCGCTGACGAGGACCACAATCCCTGCAGCCAGCAGTGCATAACCGATCCGAACCGCACGGCGATTGCGTCGCTTGTGAGACGCTTTCCAATGGAAGAATCCGAAGGCCAGGAACGGGACGATCAAGACCAGTCCGAGCACCAGATGGAGCAGGAACATGTAATGGTAGAACAGATCTTGAAACGTCCGCTGAAAGTACCACTCCGAGAAGGTCACTCCGGAGAGGTACATCCCGTTGGCCAGAAGGATCGAGAACAGAGCCAAGACGGCCAGGAGAAGTTTCCGGGTCCTCGGAGTGACGGTCAAGTTCGGCCTGTTGCCAGTCGGCCTCTTACCAGTCGACTCTGGCAAATGCGACCGATCCTCGGGGCGTGGTGAAGCCCCGGATGATGGCCCGGATGACGATTCAGATGACGATTCGGATAATGGATCGGTGGACATCGGAGATGCCTAGGGTTTATAGCAGGAGGAGAATTTGGGAAGCTCAGGAACATCGAACCGGCTCGGGGGGACGGGTCGTGTCGGAGCACATCGAACTGCAGCGGCGCAGCATCGGGCACACGGGTGCAGAGATTCGTGCGCTATTTAGAGAGTCGCTCTGGGAGGTAGCTCTTGGACATCGAGCCCACCTCGAGGCGCATACTGCGAGAAGCTCGGAGCAAGCCTGGCTTGGCTCGGATCCTGAGGATCCCATTGCAACCAGGATATGTCTGCTTGGGCAGGAACGATTCTCGAGCCACCGAGGGGCAGGATCGTCGGTTCCATCGTCGATTTGGTTCGGCAGCTAGGACCATGGCATGGTTGGATCGGCCGTTCGAGCGTGAAGCTCAGCGTTCCGTGTTCATAGCGAACGTAGAGAGCCAGGGTCAATTGACCAGCCACGGGAGCCTTGGAGTCCGCCCAGCGGGTTGGCTCAACGTCCGAGCCTGAGCAGCCGGCTTGGACATTCCCGATCGACCCCAGGCATAGGATCAGCACGAGCAGGGGCCAAAGCCATCTGCTTGGTGTTTTTCGATCTGCGGCTGGGGGGACAGAGGGGAACATTGTTTCGGTGTTTGCCGGTGATTGACCTGTTTGCCGGTGATTGACCTGTTTGCCGGGTGGGTCGGCATCGCGAAGGAGTTCTTGGGGGTGATCGATTTCATTTTCGGGCGCACGTTCGGGAAATCCAAGGTAAACCGCTAGGATTTGTGCCAAATTAACCGTAATGATTCTCCCGCGTCGGGAAATCCGCAAGAAATGGTGCTTAGGAGGAGCCCTCAGGGGCTGGATCCTGGGTTTTCGGGGTGAGTTCTGGGCTTTTAGGGACCTGGTCGGGGCTCTCGGGTAGCTTTGGTAGGGGCTTTGCAGGAAGGGTCGAGTCCATATCGATCAGGTCGAATTCGGCTCGGTCGACGTCTTTGCGAAGCACGAGGTAGATCGCCGTCGATGCGGTCCAAAAGAAGCTGAAACCAAAGGCGGTCGTCAGCAGCGGCACGATAGCTCCAAAGCACCCATCGAGCCACGAATCCATCCCGCCCAGGGTGCCCGTCGAGCCCATCGCGAAGGCTTGAGCGATGGTGTTGTAGCCGGTGTTCAGAACGATCGAAACGATCGAGCCGCCAAAGTGTCCGATCCACTCGGCGACCAGTACAGCCAGGAACAGCGTGGCTGGTCGTTGGAACACGTAAGCCGAGGCTCGCGACATTCCGTCAAATGCGTCGGCTTGTTTCTCCGTGACGATTGAAACCGTCGCGAGTGAAAAACCGAACAGGGCGATGCCTGCGATCCAGCCGACCCCGAGTGCCATCAGGGATACTGGTAGCATCAGTCCTAGGGCCAGAGGTTGGCCCAGGACCGGAATGTTCGAGATCCATCCCAAAACGAGAGGTACAAGACAAAACAGCAGGACCAGAGCCAGCGGCATGGCGACCGACCAGACGATCGATTGCCAGCGTGCGGCGACCCATCGCAGGGTGTTGAACCAAGGCGAGGTGACATGCATACCGAGTTCTTGGACGCTGCGTCGAGCTAGGCACCCGCCGACGAAAGCCCACAGGGCGAGGATCCCAAGGGTATTGAGGAGGAAGTAAGCCGACTTGCGGAACGTCGGGGTATCCATGGCATGGAAAGGATACGAGACGTAGCGCCGCCATACATGGATAAACGAATCGGGAGCAGGATGAAACCACACGATCGGCTGCCGACTTACCGTGGCGGTTTTCCCGGTGGGATTTAAAGTGGGATCCTCGGGACGGGAACCCTCGGCACTGAAGGCTTCAAGCCAATGGTTTGGATTAAGGGTCCAGGGCTTCATGGCTTCGGTGCGCGATTCGGGCGTTAACCACCAGGAGGAGGCTTGGTTGGTTTCGGGTGCAAAGAGCCAACCGGAGAATCCGATCAAGGCCTGGGTGGCCAAAAGCGCCAGGGCGCAGAGTCCCAGGTGCGAGGCGCGCCAGGAGATGGCCAGCGAGTGGGAGATCAGTCTCCACCAAGGTGTTGAGCGGTACCAATCGATCGATACCTTGGGGACCACAGCGATCTTCGACGATGAATCATTCATGGGAGTCAACGGATTGCGTTCAGGGGTTGCCGATCAGTCGAATCGCCACTCTTTGGGTGAGCTCGGCGGCTGAGGTTCGTCTTCTTGTTCGGGATCATCGCAGGTATGAGCCGGCAAACCGATCTCCTCGGTGAACCATTGGTTCAGGTCGACCATTTTGCAGCGCATCGAGCAAAAGGGCATCGTCGGTGCCTGGATATCGGCTGGGAAGTGTTTCCGGCAGGTCGGACATTGGATTTCGGGTAGTGAAGCCATAGATGCATGGGTACAGCGTAAGATGGGGATTTGTCTGAATGGCGTGGAGCAATGGTGGTTTTTTGGGCGTAGTTCCAACCTCGGCGCAGGTGGATTTGAATCTATTCGATCTGGCCAACTCACGCAACGTTCGGTCATGCATCGGCTGGCCGAATGCAGCTTTTTTCTCGCGTTGCCAGGAGCGATCCAAGAGGGGTTGTATAGCCAAGCGTAAGGGGGAGCGGGCGTTGCCGCGCAACGCACCATCGAGCACGGAGAATCGCTTGGCCGGAATCCGATTTTTCGAAAATCTGCTTGACACATCTTTCGAGGGCTCCTACTGTATTATCTGTTGCAGTACAGTTAATCTAGCGAGGTTGAAATGCGAATCCGAATTGTCGCTGGTAGCAGTGCTCCGATCTACAAACAGATTGTCGATGCGATCCGTCGTACGATCGCCACCGGTGAGTTGGCCGTTGGAGAAACGCTTCCTAGCGTCAGGCAGCTTGCCAAAGAACTGGTGATCAATCCCAACACGGTCGCGAAAGCTTATGCGGAGTTGGTTCAATCCGGACTGGTGGAGACACAAGCTGGACGGGGTTTTTTCGTTACCAGACGCAGGTGTGTGTATTCCAAAACCGAACGGATGCGACGGCTAGATGAGTCGATTCAAAGTTTGATTGGGCAAGCGATTGCGATGGATTTTACGCCCGACGAAGCTCTTGACCGAGTTCGCGAACTCTTTGAAAAAGCGCTTCGCAATCCATCGCATTCGAACTGATTGGTTTCCGTTTAACATTTTTCCTCTAAGCATGGGGAGGCCCTCGATTATTAAGAGCGAAATTGCAATCGAAGCGTCCGGTTTGACGCGTTACTACGGCAGCAAACCGATCGTCAGACAAATCGACTTTGCTGTCCCGCGCGGGTCGGTCACCGGATTGCTGGGGCTTAATGGGACTGGCAAAACGACAACGATTCGGATGCTGGTCGGATTGCTTGCCCCGACCCGAGGCCGATCGGCTGTGCTAGGAATTGATTCGCAGCAGCTATCGCCAAGCGATCGAGCTCGGATCGGCTTTGCCGTCGAAGGTCATTTTCTCTACAACTGGATGAGCGTCGCGGCATGCGAGAGATTTCAATCGGGGACTTTTCCTAGATGGGACTCAAGACTGTTTCGAGACACGATCGATCGCTTTGGTATTTCGCTCGATGCCAAAGTCAGTCAACTGAGTCGCGGTCAACGCGCAGGTGTCTCGCTTGCCTTGACCTTGTCGAGTTTGCCCGAGCTTTTGATTCTCGATGATCCCGCGCTGGGTCTTGATCCGGTCAATCGACGCGCACTCAATGAGACGATCCTCGAGTTTGTTCAATCGGGAGATCGCACTGCGTTGCTCAGCAGTCATCTGCTCGATGATGTCGAACGCATTGCTGACCGGATCTTGATCATGGTCAATGGTCGGATCGCTGTCGATTGCCCTTTGGAGTCACTGGTCGATCGGGTCTCGTGCTGCACCGTGGAGTTGGACGACGATACGACCAAGCTTGGACAGATACCGAGACTGATTCATGCCAGACGCGTAGGTAAGCGATGCGTTTTGACGCTGGTCGATTTCGATTCCCAGACGCAGGACGCACTGCAAAGGATCGGCGGTGAGAATCTGTCTCGAAATCCTGCTGCTTTTGACGAAGCCGCCATCGCTTATCTGTCTCGATCTCGCGGCAGCGAGTCGTTTTTCACTCCCTCGCAACCCTGATCTACCCAACTGAACCCAACCTATCCATGAGGTAGAATTCGATGAACGCATATCTCTTTAAAGAACTTCGTGAAACGGCGCGTTGGTTACCCCTGGCATGGCTCATCTTCGCTGGTCTGCTCTATGTAGCTCTGCCACAGATGTCGAATCTTTATTTAACACAAGGCCTTGCAGATAGGTTAGTTTTTCAAACCGCCATCGGCGGTAGCTTGGTTGCCTTCGGACTCGGGCTCGCACAATTCATGCTCGATCAGCGAAGCTCTGCGAGGGCATTTCTCGTCCATCGCAGTTTGACGCCATCGCAACTGTTTCGCGGCAAACTCCTCGTAGGCCTAGGAATCTATGCACTGGGCGTTGGCGGTCCATTGATGCTGCTGACACTCTACCTAAGTTGGATTTCCGATCGATTTCCGTGCACTCCTTTTCAAACGATCCCAGCATGGGTCATTTCCATCTTTTGCACTGCTTTTTATTTTGCAGCGTGCCTAGTTTCTTGTAGCAACGCGCGATGGTTCGGTACGCGTTGCTTTCCAATCGTCGGCTCGATTTTGATCGTATCGGGAGCTTGTGTGATTCTGGCGCCAGAGCTTCTATGGATCGTTGCGTTGATTCTATGTCTCCCCGCTTTTGGACTCATCGCTATGATTCGCGCTGCGTCCGAGAGCTTTGTCTTCGCTTCGTCAGCACCTTCGCCGACCGCTAACGTTCCGATTGGTTGGGAGCGTAGATTCATCCTGACGATTACCAGTATTGCCATCGTGGCCGCAATCGGTGGCACATTTAGATCGTTGCTTACACAGCAGTCGCGAACCCTATCCACCTACTACGATCTCAAGATAGATCCAAGTGGTGATCCGAATCTCGTTGTGTATCAAAACACTCCGGACATCAATGAACCAAGGAAGCTAGTTCAGTCGATTCGTTACACGATGGAAAATGGCCAATTGCTTTCGGAAGAAAGCACGAAACCTAATGCGAAGCTAAACGATCGCTCGTGTTACTTTATCAACCGTCCGAAAGGCTACGCGGAGTTGATTTTCCAATGGAACCCGAACTACTTGGGACAGAGATCGGGACAGAATTACTTTCAAATGAACAACGGCTTTGTTCATTCGTACGGATTGTCCTTCCAAGGATGGAGACTAGACCATGTAATCGGTGCAAACGGCATGACGGAGAATGGTCGATATCCAAGCGAGCCGTTTTCCGGTCGAGTCCGACAGATCATTGATTACGGGAATCATGCCAACGGTCCTCAGCCAGAGAATCCTTCGACCAATGCCATTCCTCGAATGCACATTGTCGATGGTGATGGTATCGTCGAGATCGAGCTGGATAAAAAGCAAGTGCGTCGCATTGGCAATCTACCCGGGAGTCAGTGGGGTTGGGGTACCTCCAGTCCCTCTTTATTTCAGGGGCATCAGGCACCAAGGTATCTCTATTTCTTTTTAGATCAGCAAATACATGTCTATGCATCTACAGCGCGGCAAGGTGACATCGAGTCGGTCCAAGATGAATTGCCAACCTACAAGTTCGATTCCAAAATCGATGTTCCGTCGGAGTTCAAATCGGGTGTATTCCAGTTTTGGTTCGGAGCAACTGGCCATTACACATTCTTTGAAAACATGTTGATCCAGGTGGAGAACGAGCCGAAGCGGCCTGGATATCGAATCGCAAGTTCCAGTCCCGGGAACTCCAAACTCAAGTCCTATGAGTTTCCCATTCCAAAGTCCTTGATCACCAAGGATACGGAAGTGAGTCCCATCGGGATCGGTCTATTGGGTGCGATCGTACCACCTGTTGCCATGTTTCCATATGCTGTCTTCCTTCCCTTTTTGGGTGTGTTTCCCTACCCGTACTACTCCATACCAGACCATATCGGATGGTTGGTCGGGGCGCTGGTCTTGCAAATCGCCATCGCAATGATCCTGGCCTATCTCGCGGCACAACAGCGTGGTCTATCGGCTCGATCAAGAACCCTATGGCTGATTTTGTCTGCGTTGCTTGGCCCCGCAAGCTCGCTTGCTATCCTCGCCATCTACCCCGAATGCTTCCGCGAACCTTGCCCGAGATGCGATAAGCGCCGGCGGGTGGAGAATGAGCTATGCGAACACTGCGGCAAAGCTTGGGATAAACCCGCCGATGAAGGCATCGAAATTATCGAGACGAGTTCGAATGCGATCAACGAAGCCGTCCTGGCTTAGGAGATGGCGGAAAACCCGACGAGAGTTCCCAGGTTCTCAGTTGACGTTCAATTGGCCATGTTTTCGCTTTGCCGACGCAAGCCCAGCAAGTCCAAACAAAAGGACCGTCAAGGTGGCTGAGGCAGGCTCGGGAACCGCACCATTATCAGATCCATTGTGCAACCTCACGAAGTAATTGTCGATACCACTCTCAGTTGCCTTAAAAACCCCAAGAGATCCGTGACTAACCCCGTTTGCGTATCCGAGAGTAATCTCACCACCAGTTGATGAAAAATCTGGATGCGAACCGATGATCTGCAATCCGGTTGTCATATTGATCTGATTAAAATCAGATGATGTCAAATTGTTTCGCGTGACGGAAACCCATTGCTTATTCTGTGACGTACTGGCAGCCTCAATCATGGAGATATAGAAATTGCCACCTTGAACCAAGAGCAAGTTATATCCAACCGCTCCGCCAATTGCAGGTGTGTTCGGAGCAGGATCGAAGTAGTTGGTCATAACTATGTGGAACGAGTAGTCGACAAAGCCAAATGCTCCTTGGGTCGAAGGATTCCATCTGAAGGCGGTTCCAGCAACATCTCGCAGATGCGATACTCTCAACAAACCTTCTCTCAATGTTAGCAAAGCTTGCTGATAACTGCCAGGGATTCCACCGCTCGAGATGGTGGTGGTCACAAAAGAGGCTCCTTGCCCTGGCGTCGTATCAATGAATTTCGCGGATGTCCAAACAGACGGATTGAAATTTGCGTCCTGAAAGGAAACTACTGTTCCGAAGACATACTGGAAGCTCGTAATACTAAACAGAAACATCGTCACGAATTGGAAAACACCACGACGAATGATTGACACCTTGATAGCTCGCATAGAAAACCTCCCTGTTAGAAAAATTGAATCTGGCTGGGTAAACCATTCCATGAAAGCCAAAACGATTCAGCTTTTGCATCTGCCTGTGGTTAACTGCCAAATCAGACTACGACCAGTAGTCGGACGCAAATGCTATATACAATCATCGCAAAGATCCCGAGTGTGATTAATTCTGTTTTGACGGTTGAATCGGTTGAATCGCCCGGTCCGGTGGCTTACGCACACCGGCAGAGAAGTTCCGCCCTCCGGGCTAAAACCAAACAGCCGGATCTCTACGGGAGATCCACTATGTGCGGGCCCTTAGGCCCACGCTAGGCGATGGGTTATCGGCTGCGGAGGACTTGGGAAGATCGAAAATCGATCTCCTCTTTTACAATCGCAATGATCTCTCGATGGATCGCCTGGATGTCTTGATTCGCTTCGACAATGGCCGTCCGACCTGGGCAACATGGAAGCTGCGCGAGGAATCCGTCGCGGACCTTCTCGAAGTATTCGATCCCCCGTTTCTCGAGTCGGTCCTGGCCCCGTTGGATTCGCGAGGCTGCGATCGCAGGATCGATGTCGAGCACGATCGTTACGTCGGGCAAGCACCCTGCCGTGGCGATCTTACCGACCTGCCAGAGCGCTTCGACATCGAGCCCACCGGCGGAACCTTGGTAGACGACGTTGGCAAGCAGAAATCGATCGCAAACGATTGTCCAACCCGCTTCGAGTGCTGGCCGGATATTCTCCGCGACGAGTTGGGCTCGGGCAGCCATGTACAAGAGCATCTCGGTGGTGTTGGCAAGCGGGATATCTTCGCGATGCAAGAGGATCTCACGAACCGCCGTGCCGAGCTTGGTCGATCCGGGATCTCGGTGGGTCTGGACTTTGTGGCCTTGGGCGGTAAGCCACTGGGCAAGGAGTTCGATTTGGGTGGACTTGCCTCCACCGTCGATGCCGTCGAGGGTGATGAACATAGGCATTACATCGCGAACGATTCCATGTCTTCCTTCGGCGCGATCTGGTACCCCTGGGGTTCCATGGAGCATCCTGCGCGGCCTTGGCTAAGGGACCGAATGGCGCTGGAGTAACCGAAGAGTTCTTTCAAAGGTGCTAGCGCGGTGACTTGGGTGATCCCACCACGGGCTTCGGTCTTCTCGATAAGCCCTCGGCGTTGTTGCAGATCGCCGACGATTTCGCCGAGGTAATCGGCCGGGGTGGTGATTTCCATGCGCATCATGGGCTCAAGAAGCGCTGGCCCGCCGGCCTTTAAACCTTCATCGAAGGCATCGTTGGCCGCGATTCGGAATGCGACTTCGTCGGAGCCGATTTCGGCAAGCTCGGCGCCGAGGATGCTGATACGCATCCCGGCAAGCGGGAATGAGCCGACCAATCCACCCCCTTCGGCTCGGTTTTTGAGTTCCTCTAAGGCGACTTGGCGAAGATTCTCCGGGAGCATTTTTTCCGGCGGTGTGCGGTCTAGAACGATGACTTTGGCGGCGAGTTCCTCAAGGGGCTCAAAACGCACTCTCAGGCGAGCAAAGAGGTTCTGAGATCCGACTTGGCGATTGCACTGTCCGGTGACTTCGGCTGGACCGTGAATGGTTTCTCGGTAAGAGACGCGCGGTTTGTAGAATTTGACGTTGAGGTGGTAGTCTCGCACAAGGCGATTTTTGATCACTTCGAGGTGGAGTTCCCCCATGCCAGAGATGATGGTCTGGCCCGATTCGGGGCTTTCGCTGGCGTGGAAGGTCGGATCCTGTCGCTTGAGCATATCGAGGACTTCGGCGAGTTTTTTGCGCTCGGTGGTATTTTCTGGCTCGATCGCCATGGAGATAACCGACTGGGCGAACTGGATCGATGGCAACTGGACCATCTCTCGGGTATCGCAGAGCGTATCGCCGGTGATTGAATCACGAGGTCCGATCGCGCAAGCGATATCGCCGCATTCGAGGGTATCGATTTGCCCCTGACGGTCCCTTTTTGAGGCGTGGATTTGCCAGAGCTGTGCGACGTTCTCTTTCTTGTCGCGATTGGGATTGTAGACACGGGAGTTCGATTCGAGTTTGCCTGAATAAACACGGATCCAAAACATATCGCCGGTTTTGGCGGGAAGGATTTTGAAGACCAGGGCGCAGAATGGGTCGTTCGGATCGGGTTTGCGGAGGAGCTTTTTATCGGCTTTCTTCGGATCGCAGCCTTCGACCGCAGGACGATCCAGGGGGCAAGGCAAGTAAGCAGCGACGCCATCGAGGAGCGGTTGGACCCCCACACCGTGCAGGGCTGAGCCGCACAGGACGGGCTGGATCGCTTGGCTGATGCAAGCTTCCCGAACCGCTTTTCGAATCAGATCCGCGGGGATGGGTTTTTCGTCCATCGCCAATTGCATCAACTCTTCGTTGAGCGAGTAGAGCTTTTCGAGCATGACATTTCGCCAATCGCGAGCGTCGGCCAGGAGCTCCTCGGGGATGTCTTGGACCATGACGGTCCTTCCTGCGTCTTCGGTGCTGAAGCTCAGGAGTTTCATATCGATCAGATCGATGATCGCGCGGAACGGATCATCGGTGTGCGCGGGACCTTGGCCGACCGGGATTTGAATCGCGACGGGTTCGGCCCCTAGCCTAGGTCCAATCTCTTCGAGAACTCGGTAAAAGTCGGCACCTTCGCGATCGAGTTTGTTGATAAAGACGATCCGAGGAACGCCGTACTTGTTGGCTTGCCGCCAAACCGTTTCGCTTTGGGCTTCGACCCCTTCGCGGGCGCTGAACACGACGACGGCCCCGTCGAGGACACGCAGGCACCGTTCGACTTCGGCAGTGAAATCGACGTGTCCTGGAGTATCGAGGAGGTTGACCGAGCAATCTTTCCAACGGAACGTGACGCAAGCGGCAAAGATGGTGATGCCGCGTTGCTGTTCTTCCGGATCGTCATCGGTTTCCGTGGTCCCTGAGTCGACGGCTCCAGCTCGGTGCTTGGCACCGCTCATGTAGAGCATCTGCTCGGTGACGGTCGTTTTCCCCGCATCGATATGGGCGATGATACCGATATTTCGGATGGTCTTTAGCTCGCGAGCCATACGTTGGTTTGCCGATGCTTTCCACGATGAGTAAACGAAAAATCAAGTCGATCGCTTGAACTTGGTGGTCTTAGCTCGGTTCCTTGCGCAGGTCGAGCCACTCGCTGTGGAATACACCTTGGCGATCGAGCCGTTGGTAGGTGTGGGCACCGAAGTAATCCCTTTGGGCCTGGAGCAGGTTCGACGGGAGCCGGGCTAGCCGATAGCTATCGAAGTACCCCAAGGCGGTGGTGAAAGCTGGGACAGGGAGGCCAAGATGGCTTGCGGCCATGACGACTGCTCGCCACGATTCCTGAGCATTGTCGATCGCTTTTTTGAAGTAGGGATGAAGCAAGAGGTTCTCGAGGTTCGGATCGGCGTCGAAGGCCTCTTTGATGCGATCGAGGAACTGGGCGCGGATGATGCAACCGCCGCGCCAGAGCAAGGCGCAGTCGCCGTAGTTGAGCCCCCAGTCGAGTTCTTTGCTGGCCTCTTGCAATTGCACGAAGCCTTGGGCATACGAACAAATCTTCGATGCATAGAGCGCCTGGCGAACCGCTTCGATGAACTTCTTGCGGTCGGAAACCAACTCCTTGACGGCCTTATCAAAGGCTGGGTTGTGCGAAGGGACTGGAGCCGAAAGGACCTTGCTGGCTCTCACGCGAGCTTCCTTCATCGCAGCCAAGCATCTGGCGTACACGGCGGTGGTCACCAGGGTGCTTGGGACCCCTAGGTCGAGCGCCAGTTGGCTCATCCATTTCCCAGTGCCTTTGGCTCCGGCGACATCGAGGATTTGGTCGACAAGGTATCCATTGCCACCTTGGTCATCGCGGACACTGAAAATATCTCGGCTGATTTCGATCAGGTAGCTTTGAAGTTCTCCACGATTCCAATCTTCAAACACACCGTAGAGTTCGTCGTTGGATAGACCGGCCGCTTCTTTGAGCAACAGATAGGCTTCGCAGATCAACTGCATATCGCCATACTCGATGCCGTTGTGGACCATTTTGACGTAATGTCCAGCACCGCGTGGCCCGACCCATTCGCAACAAGGGATGTCGTTGTTGGGTCCGACCTTGGCCGAGATCGCTTGGAAGATCGGTTTGATGGCAGGCCATGCCGCTTTGCTGCCGCCGGGCATAAGGCTCGGTCCCTTGAGCGCTCCTTCTTCTCCACCCGAAACGCCCGATCCGACGAACAGGAGCCCTTTGCTTTCGACCTGCTTGGTCCGACGTTCGGTATCGACGTAATGGGTATTGCCACCGTCGATGAGAATGTCGCCCGGCTCAAGGTGGGGTGTCAACTGATCGATCAGGTCGTCGACGGCTGGCCCCGCCTTGACGAGCATCATCACCACCCGAGGTCGCTTGAGGTTCTTGACCATCTCAGGGATCGAGTGGCAGCCGACAAAGTTCTTGCCCTTGGCTCGCGTTGCCATCAACTCGTCGACCTTTTCGGTGGTGCGATTAAAGACCGCCACGCGGTAGCCACGGCTCTCGACGTTCAGAGCGAGGTTCTCGCCCATAACAGCCAAACCAATCAATCCGAAATCGCACAAGTCGCTCATTTGGGGATCCTGAATTATTTTCTATCCTGGGGTTGCACAGATCTGATCGCGTAAGGGCCGTATTCTATCCTCAATTCTCTGATGCGACAATCAAGAAGCTCGGCTATCGGATCGCCCGCATTGGCAAATCCTAGGCGAATATGGCGGATATCGCCGACCTATTCGAAAGCGTTACTATTCGAAAGCATGACGGTGGCCGCGGTGCATCCATAATCCTAATCCAGGATTGCGTACGAAGTAGAACTCCTGGCCGTCAGTGCTGGTGTGCCAGCCGTCACAAAGCCCCTCGATTCGATACTTCTGCATGGCCTCTTGCCAATCTCCGTAGCGGAAGCAGACCCCTTCGATCTCCTCCTTGCTCAACCCACCTGGGCAATACTCGACCTCAAACCGCCCGTCGGGGGACCCGTGGATCAAATGCGCAGCGATCGATAAGTTTTTCGACAAGGCCTCATCGCTTCGGGTCCGATCGAGGATTTCTTGGGTTGTCCTATATCCATGTTGGCGAATGAGGGCATCTCCATCGGCATGCTCGCCGAATCGATCCACTCCCGGTGCGACGACGACGATGGTGCCACCATCGGCCACGGCCATGCGGGTTCGATAGATGGCTTTGTTTCCAACCCAAGTCTTTTTGTACTTGGTCGGATCCATCCAAACAACGAGTTTCTCTGGAGCGCGATCGAGTCGAAAGCAATTGACTTTGGCCGACAACTCCCCGGCTTGGAAAAACACCGAGTGGTCGTCTCCGATAAAGATTCCTCGCACGACAGGACCTGCATCCGGGGTCGCTTCGACGACGGTAAGAACGTAGAGGATAGGGAAAGGAGTTAAAAACATTTCGGCACCGCGATTGAGGATTCGGCGCAGCGGGTTATCGCATCGGCCCATGACCCGTTCGCAGCCGTAGAGGGCACTGAGGTAGTGGCTATCGTCGATGCCGGCATTCCCTCCAGTTCCGACGAAGATGTTCTTGGTGTAGTTGGCCATTCCGATCACTTCGTGGGGGACGACTTGTCCGATCGACAGGATCAGATCGTGTCCCCCCTGGGAGATGATGCGATTGACTTGGGCTGGCCAAGGTTTCGTGTAGATCCCTTCGGTCGCTTGCGTCACAAATTCTTGATCGACATAACCGAGGGTATCGACATCGGTGCGGAATCGATGGACGCGGATCAGGTCCCTAGGTAGGTCACCGAACATCTTGTTGAGCTCGGGCTCTTTCATCGCTTCATGGGTCCCGAGTGCGGGCATGACGTCGGTCAATCGATCGCCGAGGAGTTGCCAAGCGGCTCGCGTGATCGGACCTGCTTGGGAATCCATGCGTGTGTGATCCGGTGGGATCGCAAGTACCCGCTCGGGGCTGCTCTGTCCTCGGGCTTTGCAGAACGCCTCGATCGATACCTGCAGTGCCTCGGTGAAATCCTCCATGCCCAACGCATGATTGGGCCCGCCGACTTGGTAGTAAATGGTCATGTCACAGGTGCTTTATACTGAAGTCAATTGGTTTTCGTAGATGAGGCAACGGGTGCAACAGGTGCAACGATTTCGAGCAATTCGATCGCGGGCTCTTGATTGCAGTGGATCAAGGCTGTGCGACCATACGTTAAGGTACCTTGTGGTACCTCCAGCAACTCCGAGAGGGTGGGTCCACAAGCGATTCGGAACAGATCGAACAGTTCAACCTCTCGCAAGATTTGGCGCTCGATGAGTACCCTCCCCAATGGCTTGGACTCTGCCAAGATTTCCGAACGGGCCGGCTCGGGTATCAGATCCAGATGAAGCCTTACGATTCCATACTGGACGATTTTTGCATCGCGGTGGGTAGAAAGGAGTATCTCCCTACAGTAGTCTCTTTGCTTGAATTGCGACCGAAGCACTCGCACATCGACGGTGTCTTGATAGTACTCTTCGACCGTTACGGTCATGTGGGAAGTATGATTGAGCAGACGCGCATAAGGCTCAGGCACTTGATCGGCGGGAGACTTTTGAAACGTCGCAAGTTTGGTATGCTCCGAATAAAAAATCGCAAGAAGCGATTCGATCGACACATCGTTTGGCAAGTGTGGTTTGGGTTCAGGCATCGCCGATTTTCAGGTCAGTGGAATGCGAAGCCCATCGTACGCCAGAGCGACGTGCTCGGGCAACTCGCGATGGAATGTCATGTAGTCGAGCTCGTGCGAAAGATGAGTTAAATAGGCTTTCTTTGGCTCTAGGCGCTCGATGACATCGAGCGCCTCGCCAACGGAAAAATGGGTCGCGTGCTTTGTGGTCCTCAGGGCATCGAGGACCAAGACATCGAGACCTTCGAGCAACTCCATACTCGCGGGTTCTATCCGATTGGTATCGGTGCAGTAAGCGACGTTCCCAATTCGGTATCCATACACGTTGCAGTAGGGTCCATGAATAAGGGGGATCGGGGTCAGTACCGACCCGAGGATTTCCAAGGGCTGATCATCGACTCGGCGCAACTGCATGCTCGGGACCGCTCCGGCATGGGTCAGATCTCGCTTTTCAAACGCATAGTCAAAAACTTTACGTATTCGGGCCTCGACGATCTCGGATGCGTAGATCGGTATGGGATGGCCAAGCATGAATGGGAAAAGCCGAACGTCATCGAGTCCGTGCAGGTGGTCGGCATGCTCGTGGGTGTAGAGCACCGCATGGACCAACGGTATTTTTTCTCGCAATAACTGCATGCGCAGATCCGGTGGCGTATCGATCAGCAAGTTGCCTTGGGGCAAGCCCAGAATCGCACTCGAACGGGTCCTTTGATTGCGAGGATGACCACCGGTGCACACCGTACAATCGCAACCGATGCACGGAACGCCTACACTCGTGCCGGTCCCGAGCAGCACCAAGGAACCTTGGATATCGCTTGCAATACTCATAAATCGAATACCGGCCTATACATACCATTCCACATAACTGCGAGAACGACTGTCCAACTTCCGAATGTCATCGACCCGAAATCGGCAACCATGAGCGTCGGTCAAATGGACAGTCCAAGCGCTCACGCGCCTTACGTCCTCTTCGGAATTGAGCACAAATCGCGTCCTGCCGTGATTCGTCTCGACATCCCACTCGCAGGGCTCCTGGGTTCCCGAAACCCAATGAACTTTAAGGATCTGCGGAACGAACTCGCGAAGCGATAACTCCTGCTCGATCGCTTGGCGATCGGCAAGTTCCAGAGCATCGAGATTCTTCAAACAGACGAGTTCCTCAGAGTCTTTGGACAAAATCGATACCCACTCCTTGGGAGCCTCGACCGGGTACATCGGAACGACCAAGACCTCGCTGTAGACGGTGCCCTGCGCATCGGTCAAACGAAGGTGCTTCCAAGCATCTCGATCGAGCTTGAACGTCCAACGGCCCTCGGGCGATCGAAGGGCTTGCGTTCGGGCGAACTCTCCGCTGACGCCAAGTCCGCTTTGGGAAGTTTCGCTCATGGCTATTCCAGGTGTTCCCAAGGAAGGGGGTTCGTTAAGTGACTCGGGGTATTGCGATGGGAGTCCTCAAAGGGATGCATCGGACTTCGCATCAGCTTGCCGATACAGTTCGGTCGGAATGAGAATCTCGCTTGGGACATCCTCACCATTGAGGTACTTGAGGATTACAGCGAGCGTCTCTTGCCCGATCCGAACAGGAAACTGAATCGGGTCGGCATAGATTTTTCCGTCTCGGATCGCCCTCTTTCCATCGATCTGTCCATCGAATCCGATGATCTTGATTTTGTCGGCCATATTGGCATTTTCCAACGCTGCATAGCAACCTAGAGCCGAAGGATCGTTGATCGCAAAGATCCCTTGCAGGTCCGGATGGCTCTGGAGCAGGTCCTGAGTCGCTTTGTAGCTTTTGTCCTTGGCTCCGTCTCCGGGCAAGAGCCCGACAATTTGAATCGCAACCCCATTGGATTTTGTTTGCTCTTCGAGTTCGTCCCGGAAACCTTTGGTTCGGAGCATCACGCTCTCGACTTGAGGGAAGTCCAAGATGGCGACTTTGCCTTTTCCACCCAAGGCTTCGATCATGGCGATAGCCGCTTGCCTGCCCCCGGAGTAGTTATCCGTCGCGACATGCGTGACGACCTTGGCCCCTGCGGCGATCGATGCGATGTCGGCAGTAAAGACAGGAATCCCCGCTGCGTTGGCTTCCTGAATCGCCGTCCCGACGGCTCGGCTATCGCAAGGGGTCAGAATGATCGCAGCTACCCTCTGGACGATGAAATCCTTGACCTGGTTTTGCTGCTTGTTCGAGTCGTATTCACCACTGACGCTGACAAGTTCGTAACCGGCCTTGAGAGCCTCTTGCTTGACGGCCTCAGAGATCTCGACAAAGAATGGATTGGCCGTCGTCAAGATCGAGATACCGATAAGCTTCGTCGGTCCTTTGCCCGGCGCGTTAGCCGGTACTTGATCCAGTGCGTTTTTCTCTGACGCGCCCTTTCTGGGTTCAGGTTTGCTTGCCGAGGGGGTGCATCCACCTGCCGAGCCAAAGCAGACCAGTAAACAGATAAGGAAGTGAAGAAGACTCAATGAACGCGACGACATGGCTGGACCCCTGTGGCTCTGGTAATGCCGGTTTTATTTGGATTTCTTCTTGTTGCTATTGGGCGGGTTTCGCACCGGTCGAGCTCGATCCGGAGGGGCAGAGCCGGATTTGGTTTTCTGGTTTGAGGAGTCGTCTGAAGCCCCCCCTTGAGGTTGCTTTTTCCTGAAGAACGGCTCGAACAACTCAGCCAAGGTCTCAGGTGGCTTGGTGTTTTTGAGCTTGGGCTTGTCGGACTTCGGTCCGGTGGGCAGTGCCGGACGCTTGCCCGGTGCGGTGTTGGAAACGGCCGAGAGGATTTCGTTGACGGTGCCTTCGGGCAAACTGGCCAGCTCGGTCTGTGGTGTGTATTTCTTGATCAGGAAGCGTTCGATCAGCGACCAGGTCGAGGAGGTGATGAAATAGATGCAAAGACCGGCTGGGACACGGAAGAACAACACCCCCATCATGATAGTCATGATCATCATCATCTGCTGGGCCAAACGCGTTTGCTCGTCGGTCGCTTTGGGCATGAGGATTTTTTGCTGGACGATAAAAAGCGTGATGGTAATCAGGGGCAGGATGTTGAGATAAGGCCCGAACCAACCTGGTCCTTTTCCTGCAATGAACTCGGGCATCCACTGTTGCCAATCCATGAACATGTCTGGACCGGCCAAATTCGAGCACCATTCCAGGCCCGGGATCAGTGGCTGTTGGCGCAGTGCCACGTCGACCGACACGCACCTGTAGAGCCCGATGACGATCGGCAACTGGATCATGGCTGGCAAGCAACCGGCGAGTTGATTGATGCCCGCTTTTTTCATCAGCATCTGCTGAGCGGCCATCATCTTGGTCGGCTCGTCCTTGAGAGCCTCCTTGAGCTTGGCCATCTCGGGCTGAACCCGCTGCATCTTTTGCGCATTGAGAGCCATTCGGCGGCTGACGGGGAACATCAGCGAACGGACCAATACGGTGAGCATCATGATGGCCAATCCGTAGTTGCCGATGATGTAATAGAAGAAGTGCAGGATCCATCCGAGTCGAACGGCGAAAAAGCCAAAGATGTCCCAGCCATATTCGATCGCTTCATCGAGCTTGTAAGCCGACAAAAGCGATGGTGATTTCGGTCCGGCGAAAATTCGATAAGCCGAGGTGTGTTGTCCCATCGGTTCAATAGTGCTCGTGGGGGTGACAAACCAGAAGCCGGTGTTGTAGGCCTGCTGTCGCTGGGAATCAAATTTGGCGGGATCCAAATACTGATCGTTCAATACCGTCGCTTTGGCTTTGTTCAAATTTTTCATCGACTCGGGGGCCGCAGGAGATGGAACCATCGCGGCGGCGAACACCTGGGTGTCGAGTCCTATGTACTGAATGTCCCGCTTGGTCGCTTCGTCTTGAGGACCGAACAAAAGCGTGTCGGGATCGGTCGGAAACTTTTTGCCATGATCGACTAAGGCTCGAGTCATCGATATGGAATTGCTATTGGCAGTGGTCCCAAAGATCACGTCCCGCGCCCCAGGAGCCGAGAAGAAATAAGGGGATAGTTTGGTCGGATACCACCAACCCTCGAGGGAAATGCCATTGAGACCCTCTTGCCGCAAGGCGACTTCGTGGGGCTTGTCGTCGAGATTTCGAACGATTATCGTGAGCTCCAAGTGGTACTGCCATTCGTCGGCAGAAACCGGGGACTTGGTCGCTTCGGGTGCTTTGAGCAGTCGGTATTGTTTGACCAACTCAAGTTGGGCATCGATTCCAGCGAACTTCAATTCCGCGCTCAGTGGCAAACGGAATTCGACCCCCATGCCTCCCTGGACCTCCAACGGCGCTGCTTGCCAGGTCCCTCGCAGAGTCGACTCGAGCCCCAAAATCGACTCGTCCCCTTCGACGATCTCCTTGCCGTCGATCTTGGCAAAGGTCACAGCACAGGAGCCGCGAGATGAATTGCCCAGCACTCCCTCGATGGGAAAATCGTCTTCAGATCGAAGGACTGCGACGGGTTCTTGAGTCAGTTGGGCGATAAGGGTCTGACGCTTCGATGCGTCCCCCTGGCGTTCGACCTCCAGACGCAGTTCATCGCCAGGCTTGGCCGACGATAACTTTTTTGTGAGTTGATAGACCGATGCAGGGCCCTCGAGACCATCCCAGCCGACAAGCACATCGCCAGGCACTAGAGACTCGACCGAACCCTGGCCGGGCTCAGAGCTCGAAACCTTGGCCAAAGCTGCCGCCGAGCCTTGAGGCACCGAATGGACGATCACCCCGCCTCCGGAACGGTCTTCAGGGGCAAGGTACCCGAGATAACCACCGATGTTCTTCGTCTGGAGCGATCGGTAAGCGAAATGACCGGCTTTGGTTTGCTCAACCAACTCGATCCTTTCGATCGCAGCGCCGAGATTATCAAGCGTCACGAGGAATCGGTAACCGTCGGCCGCATCCATCGTTCCTAGGGTCCAGCGTTGGCGCGGTTGGCTCTCAGGCAACTTCACCTCAGGATGCTCAGCAGCGAACTTCTCGGCAAAGGCCTTAGTCTCCTCGAGCCGTTTGGATTTCGTACTCGAAATGTCCTGAAGCTTGGTCCGCTCCTGCTGTTCGCGCAGAGCCTGCTGCTGCCTCATGCTCGAGATCAAGAAAAAGATCGCCGTGCCCAAAAGCAACCAAGGAAGAAACCTGTTGTTTCGTTCGCCTCGGGGCGATTCGGATGAAGTTGTCGAGGTGTTCAAGGGGAGTCTGCTCGTTGCGGAAGTCGGCCTAAAGATTCTCGGTAATTGTCTTGCCAGGGTCTCGGTTTGCCTAGGGCAATTATGAATACCAGAGCGAGCCAGCACAAACACGCAAATCCAGAAGCGGCAATTATTTAGGGAGTTTTGTTGCCTGTGCGGCGACCGCCGTGCCACCTGGAGTTTATGGCCGAGCTCGAAGAATCGTCATAACCTGGACTTTCGTCAAAACCCCTAAACTTTAACAACCCGCAATCCGATACACCCCGAATAAGGGACCGAAACGGAGCGCTCGATCCGCCCGAATTGAATCGAGTTTTGCTAGCTGAACTCAAGCTGTTTTTGCGGGGTGTAGGATGAAATCGAATCAAAAGTCTGGCCGTGCTTGGGTTCGCCGTGTTCTTCGGCAAGCCACCCTCTTCGGAGGACTCGCAGGTGCCGTTTGCATCCATGCTGGACTGACCTCGGCTCAAGACACTCTTCGGCCAATGCCGCCGAAAGCTTGGAAAAGCGCTGGACCTTGGCGAGCGATCGGCATCTCGCCTCGAAAACCCGTACAGTCCGTACAGGAGATAAGCCTCGCGGCGGCTCAGGAATCTCCGAACCTATCTACAAGCCCACAGGCCGGTGGGGTCGTCAACGCCATCGCGACGGACCAAACCAAGCAGCCTAGCTTGGTCAAAGTCCCCTCGATCAAAATCGACCAGCCCGAAGTGAGCTCAATCACCTCGAATCTACCGAATCTACCGAACGCTTCTTTGCCGACCGAATCGGAAACCTCGCGCAGCATCGGAGCCAAAGTCCGACTCAGTGCAAGCTCGATCAGCCAAGTGCCCAGCCAGGGGGTCGCTTTGGAGTCCCCGAGCACCAACGCAGCCAATCTCAAGGTCACGCGCTCGGGTGACATCACGGCCGAAACACCCGTCAAAGTGAACTTTAACCAGGAACGCATCCTGGCACTCCCGGCTCTTCCGAGCGCCAGCAGCCCATTTGCCGAAACGGGTATCGAAATCCCTGTACGCGTCGAAGCCGTCGCCGAAACGGTTCAAACGATCCTCGAATCCCAACCCCAGATCGTCGAACTGCCCGCCACGGGTATCGTGCCTGTTACGCCGTTGGATATTCCGACACGGAATTTGCCACCTGAGCTTCAAGCACCCGAGCTCGAAATGCCTAAGCTCGAAATGCCTAAGCACGAAGCACCTGAACTTCAGGCGCCTGAGCTCGAGATACCTGAGATCCAAGCACCTAGTCTTGAAGCACCTCAGCTTGAGATACCTAAGCTTGAGGCACCTGAGATCGAGGCACCTGAGATCGAGGCACCTGAGATCGGGGCACCTGAGATCGGGGCACCTGAGACCGAGGCACCTGAGATCGACGATAGAGAGGTGACACTGGCGAATCCAGCCGTGGCTGCCAACCGAACGATCGGTCCGGTAAGCGCTGCGTCTTCCATCGTCCCATTGCCCAGGATCGATGCGACCTCCGAGGAGATCGAAGCGATCTCGAAGCTGGCTCGCTCGACAAAGCCCAGCAGCGATAAGGCCATGACCGAGGGTGTCCTTAGCCAACCGGGCGATGAGATCTTGATCACTTCGGGACCTTTGTCCAGGCTCATCGATAGCGAAGCCGCCGAGTCGGTGATGCTCGAGCCTCACGCGATACGGGCGGTTCAGGTTCCAGGACCTATCTCGCGGCTGCATGTCGTCGACAGTTCGGTTTGCCAAGTGGTTTGCAATGGCAATCGATTGTTCATCGTTGCTGACCAACCCGGCCAGACGATCATCGAAGCGAACATGGGCAAACATCAAAAACCACTGCACATGAAGGTCGTTGTCGAGAGGCCATGGGCTCGCGGCAAGTCTGCTAGCGTCAACCTCGATCAAATGCAGGCGATCGTAAGTCACCTTGCACCGACCGCCGAAATCACAGTACAACCCTCGGACGAAGGAAGCTTGGTTGTCACTGGCTTTGTCCAGAACAATCAGCAAGCCAAGAAGGTGCTCGAAGCGATCCGCAAAATGGTCCTAGTGCCTGTGGTCGACCAAGTAGAGGTTCGATAGTTGCTCTGCTTTGACACTAGATTTGCCAGATGATTTGGTTGGGGGACTTGGGAGTTGCCGTGCTGATCAATCGAAATCGTCTCGAATCGATGGCAACCCGTACACTGATGGTCTCGGCAGTGCTATTCGGAACCACTGCGGACCTCAGGGGCCAAACTCCCAGCTCGCCAGAACCCAATGCCCTGACCTCCAAGGACTACCTGAGGTTGATGGAAGAGGCGAACTTGGCCGCTGGCATCGCCCCTGTAGGAGGGAGATTCGTCGGTGCCAAGCCTCGACCCAACGGAAGCTTGCCCACACCCCCACCTGCCACTCCCCCATCGGCCGCTCCCCCATCGGCCGCATTTCCATCCGCTGCTTCTTCATCCGTAGCTGCCCCGTCCGCAGGGTTTCCGTCCGCAGGGTTTCCGCCAGCAGGGTTTCCGCCCCCTTCGTCGCCGTTTACAGGGATGCCGACCTCGACGTTGCCCATGGAAGCGACAATGCCCAAGCCCGATGCGTCGCGTTCAATGCGATTGCCACCGTACCCACAGGCCGCACCGTACCCACAGGCCGCACCGTACCCACAGGCCGCTGAGGCTCCTTGGAGCATACCGTCGATGGAAGCTGCCCCGGAAGTCGCAGCTTCCCCTCAAGGCCTTTTTGCTCCCCAAACGCCACTTCCCCAAATCCCCCAAACTTACCAAGCCGTCGATCGCCCCTTGGAAAACACGCGTTGGACGGGTCCTCGGTGGGTTGGACGTTATGCTTCGATCGGTATGCGGCGTCCTGGGGACGAGAGCTTGACCTATTCTCAAGCCGGTCCGTTGGGCACCTTCGGCTCAGACCTAGCCAGCGAAATTTCGGTCGGCTATCTGACCAACCCGATGGATTGCTATGAATTCAGTTACTTAGGTTCGCTCCATTGGAACCGTGACAACGAGTCGACCGGGCCGGTCAGTTCCTCGCTCAGCTCGGCGGATCCTCAATGGCTGGTCCCTTTCCAGAATGCGGATTTGCACCAGCAGCATCATTCGGCTGAGTATCGGCAGTATGGACTAGCGAGGCGGTGGTTGACCGACGACATCGGGAATAGCACGCTAGGAATGCGAGTGATCGACTACAGCGAGCAGTATCGCCTCAGGTCCCTTGCCTCCTCTGGTAGCGAGGGCCGCTACGAATTGGATGCAGGCAACTTGCTCGTCGGAATCGCAAGCGGCATGGAGCTATGGCGACCGATGAGCCAAAGGTTGGCCTTGGGTGGCGCGATCGATGGTGGGCTGTACGCGAATTTCGCAGATGCTCGCAATCAGGCAAGCGACGGCAATGGCCGCGATGCTTGGGTGCAGGACAAGGATCTATCGCTCGCGGCGTCCTTGGGATTGCACCTGCGGGCTCGTTATCAATTGCGGAGTTGGGCTGGTCTTTACGGTGGTTATCGCTGGATGCTGCTGACGGGAGTTGCGACCGTCGATGATCAAGCGCCTAGTCCGCTAGCCGATACGCTTGGGCTCTCGACAAGCTCGGACGCGTCGCTTTTGTTCCATGGATTTGACGCGGGACTAGAGTTCAAGTTCTAGCGAGCAGGCCGAGTCTTTAGGCGGCTCGACGGACCACTCGCAAGGACCTTTGCGAGATCTGGTCGGTAATTTCGCATGCGACCTCAAGCGATCTGATCGCGGCCAGTCCATTGACCCTCGGTTGGGATCCGGTCCGGATTGACGTCAAAAAGTCCGTATGTTCGGCTGCGATGGCATTACCGGCCTGAGGAGTGATCTCCATTCGTTCGAGCCAACGTCCAAAGAGTTCGTCCTTGACTTTGGCTCGCTCGGTGGGATCCAGCCGGTCTGCCTGGAGATCACCGCATTCGACGGCTGCCGACGCGCGGGTCGCGGTCCAAGAGTTGGTTGCGAAATCCAAATCGTACCATTCGGAGTCGGCGTGGATTTCCATCGTACGCTCTGCAGCCGAACTGATCCGTGAGGCTCGCAAATGGGCTCTAGCACCGTTTTGAAACTCCAAATCGGCGATGGCTAGATCCTCGTGCTGGCCCAAAACGCGACGTCCACTTGCGCGAATATTCGTGATAGGCGAATCGATCAAACTCAGGATTAAATCCAGGTCGTGGATCATGAGGTCCAAGACAATTCCGATATCGGTCGAGCGTCCGGTGTAGACACCCTCGCGACGGCTTTCGATGTAGTGCACGCTCGAAGGTTGAATCCGTGCGAGCATCGACTCCCAGACGGGATTGAAGCGTTCGACATGGCCGACTTGGAGGATCGCTTGGTTTTTCGTCGCGCACCGATGCAATTCTCTGGCTTGATCGACTCGATTGGCGATGGGTTTTTCGATCAAGGTATGGATGCCTTGCTCGAGGGCCCATTTGCCGACTCGGTGGTGGTGTTCGGTCGGGGTCGCCAGGACGATCGCATCGACTTGGTCGACCAGCTCGGAGAAATCGCTGAAACTGGCGACGCTTAGATTCTGCTCGACCCATTCGCGGGACGAAGCGATCGGATCGCACACACCGACTAGCGTGCAGTCGGGTCGAGCGGCAAGAAGTTTGGCGTGGATGCGTCCGAGATGGCCTGCGCCGATGACGGCGAGTTTGGGTTTCGTCGAAGTGTGGAGGTCCATGTTCGCTTGGATTGGGTGAGAGATTGAACCTCGGGAATTCACGGACCGATCAGGCGGCTGCGGCTCGGCGATCTCGACCTCGACCGTGGCGACCTTCGGAGGAATTCTCGATGAATTCAAAAAGGGTTTCGAGTTCGGGAGTGAGGATTCCATCCCCTTGGAGGATCTCTCTGGCATGCTTGATACCGACCTTGGACCTATACAAAAGCTTGTGGGCTTCGCCGATGGCTCGGATCGCAGCGGTGGTAAAGTTCTTTCGTTTCAGAGCCACGACATTCACGCAGCGAGGCCTTGCCGGGAAACCTTCGGCAAGCATGTAGGGCGGGACATCTTGAAGGACTCGCGAAAGGCCGCTGACAAAGCTGTAGCAACCGATCGATGCGAAGTGGTGGACAGCGACCCCGCCGCTGAGAGTTGCATCATGTTCGACTCGAACGTGACCACCGAGCATGACGTTGTTGGCGGTGATCACTCGGTCTTCGATCACGCAGTCGTGCGCGATATGGGAGGTGGCCATAAAATAGCACTGGCTGCCGATCGAGGTGACCCCTTGGTCTTTTTCGGTTCCTCGATTGACGGTGGTGCATTCCCGAAAAACGTTGCAGTCGCCGATGACGACCTGCGTCGGGGATCCTTGGTAAGAAAGGTCCTGAGGCTCTCCGCCGATGACACAGCCGGTAAAGAATCGGTTATCGCGTCCGATGGAGGTGTTGCCTACGATGGTCACACCGTTTTCCAAACGTGTTCCGCGGCCGATCCGCACGTTGGGACCGATCATGCAATGATGTCCGATCCGAACGTCTTCATCCAATTCAGCTCGGGGGTCCACCACGGCGGTATGAGCGATGATCGTTGACATGTCCTGGGTCCGCTTTCTATCGTTCGACAGTTGCTCGCACGGATGCGTTGTATGTTGTTGGGGGGAAACCTAAGCTGCTTTGGTCAGCGCGTCGTTCGTCACGCTGCTGTGGTTTGGGATCTGTTCGGCTAGTCGTCCATTGAGGTTATGGCCGCTGCGGTAGGCAAAAACACTCCCGTCGATCCAATGTCCGCACAGCGCCAAATCACCGATCAGGTCAAGGAGTTTGTGCCGGGAGCATTCGTCGGGAAATCGCAATTGGTTGTCGATCGGTCCGCTGGGACCAAAGATCACCAAGTCGCGGTGGGTCACGTGCTGTGCAAGTCCACTGTCTTGAAGTTTGACCGCATCGCTCTGGGTCAGGAAGGTCCTAGCCGGTGCGATCGACCAGAGGAACTCCTCAGGGCTCAGCAAGCAGCTCGTCGAGGTCGAAGGGATAGGACTCTCGGGTCCGTAGTCCAGATGGTAGACCAAGGTCAGGCCCGGGCAGCTCGAAGGACTGGCTTCGACGTAAGCCTCAGCGTTCCCAATCCGGATTGGTTTTTCGATCCGACAGAGTTTGGCCGGCCGATCGCTCGTCAAGCGGCCCGCTTGGTGGATCGCCAGGGCTATCGCATAAGCACTGCCGTCCATACCGGGCATTTCGGCTCCATCGCATTGGATGATGCAGTTATCGATCCCCATCCCGTAGAGAGCCGCCATGACATGTTCGACCATCTCGACGCTCGCGTCGCGATAGACCAACTTGGTACGCAACGGTGCATCGGTGCGATGGGCGGCCAAGGCCGGAATCATCGGTTGATCGACTAGGTCCATGCGGCGGAACACGATTCCCGTGTCAGGCTCGGCCGGTAGGAACGTCAAAGAGACGTTCTTTCCGGTCCAGTAACCGCGCCCGCTGACATGAGCCACATGAGCGATCGTTCTTTGAAGGGGTCCCTGCATCATCTTCGTCAGAAAATCCATTTTCTATCGACTAGGCGATCGGCGGTTTACTTGCGATTCGGGCCACCGGGTGGATTGGCCAAAAGCGGATTCTTGCCACCAGCATTGTTCGTCGCTGGAGCAGCAGGATTGACCGCCGTAGCGGCAGCAGGAATGTCTCGCTTGAGAATTCCGATGACCGGCTCGGTCAAGTCATTATCTGGATTGAAGTAGATTACTTCGCGATCGGCACCGTAGAGAACCGACTGGGGCTTCTTAGGATTCATCTGGGTGGTTTGTTTGCGATTGTAACGCACGACCAAGTCGAATTTGTAGTACCGAGCCGCAAGGGTCACGCCCGAGACGATCTGGTTGTAGGTATCGAGCATGAGCCTTGCTTGACGCTCATCGAATTCCTCTTGCTTATTTTTCGCGTCGAGGCGGAGCTTGCTCTCTTGGCTGACGATCGCTTCTTCCCGCTGCTTGAACTCCGGGGAGTCCGAGTTGAGTTGGGATTGCAACTGCTGGATCGACTCGGAAATCTTTTTGCGACGGTCTTCGAAGTCCTTCATCGTCATCTGGAATTCGGCCTTCATCGCTTCCATTTGGGCGGTGAAGGTTGGGTGGTTGTCGAGCACATGTTCCATGTCGACGACCGCTACGGGTGTCATTTTTGGCTGTGGCTCTTGGGCGAAACCGGTCGGACTTGCAACCAGGGTCGCAAGAGCAAACCCGGCCAAGCGGACATTAGAAAGCTTGTTAATACGGAACAGCACGTTTTGCACTCCTTGCGTTCGATGGTTGTCGCTGCTTGGTGGATTTGCAAAATCCGATGGCAAAGCAGCGCGTTTCGCTGGTTCCTTCCAGAGCGAATCGGGGGCATTCTGCCCGAAACGATTCCCCCGCGTAAATACCGATCCGAGGAAACTCCGATTTTTTGTCGTCGGCAAAATGCAAGGATCGAGCATAACGAAGGCACTCGGGATAGGCTTCCAGCCATTTTATACCCCACAGGCCATTTGATGAAAGGCAGCGTACGCTTCGACGATCGCGTCGAAACGGCTCATCCCTCGCCCCTAGGGCTTTGACTCGCGGGAGAGCGTATGGGGACGGGGGGTGAGTCTCACCGCAAAGGCACAAAGGTCGCAAAGGAAACAGCCAAGGGAGAAAATCGCTGCCAGTGATCGATAGGCTCTGGTTCCGATCCTTCGGCGAACTCAAGGCGCACTAGCCACCTGTCGCCAGACGGTGGAAGCGTTACTCACGCCGCTTGGCCACCGCTTGGCAGCGGATGGCTACGGGAAAAGAGCCAAAGGAAAAAGTGCTACTTCTTCCGACGCCTCTTAGCCACAAGCCCACCTATACCAAACAATGTCCCTATCACCATCATGCTCGGCTCAGGCACTGCAGGTGTACCTTCAGTACCTTCAATCAGGAACGGGAAGTCCTGAGGCGTAGATCCGTCCAGAGCGTTGGCGAAAGTGCCTGCGGCACCCACGCGTTGCTGTCCATTACCAGTGGTCAACCCAGTTGCTCCCAGCGGAGTGAGTCCAGGGACAAATGGTCCACTAGACAACGAGCCAGTAAAGCCCCAATCGAGCGAATATGATCCCGGACCAATGTTCCAGTTGAGACCGGCAACGTCCACAAACTGAATCCGCCGAGTCGTTCCGGAGGTATCGGTATTAAGGGTGCGGTAGATGTTGGAGAGCGATGTCGACGTCATCACATTGGTTGTCTCGTCGCCGAAAAGCAGGGTACCGGTACCGGCAGCACCCGACCACAACCGAAGAGTGACACCCGTGATGGTGCTTGCAGTTGCGTTAGTCTGGTAGGTGTAGAGCCGAATGCTGTTGATGGTCCACGAGTTGCCTGCATTGAAATCATCGGCAAGCCGTTTTGAAGAACCGTTTTCCGCAGTGTAGCCAAAGGTGGAACCGCCAACGCCAATCGCACTTCGGTCGGCTCCGGCGACAGCGCCAGTCATACCGCCGGGATGGGTGACGAGTACGCCACCGAGGCCATTGTTGACCTCATTGTTCCAAAGAACGGCAGCCTGAGCAGATCCGCCGATTAGGGCGATCGCGACGCCCAGAACTTTTACAAGTGTATGCTTCAAATGCCCAGTGCCAAAGCTCACGACTGCGGTTTGCACAGCGGAAACCATACTGGCAGCGAACATCGAAACCGCTGCGACAAAATGAAATAATGTTCGTCTCACGATACTGTTCTCCAAATAAGCGATCAAGAACTCATACTCCTTGGCAAATAGCCAAAAGAGAACAAATCATCGGTTCGCATCATGCAAGAGAAAAACCGAGCAACCTTGCTCAGTGTACAAGTCGGCTCGGTGCTCCTCGAAGCCTGGGAAGTCCGAGAAGTACCTTACCGAGTCGCCATTAAAACGATCGTTGCATGCATTGCAAGAAAACAATTGTCACAAGTTTGTGACAATTGCATCCTGGCGAGCAGGAATCGGGAGCTTGCAGCATAAGCAACCGCCTCTGGTGCATAAGTCAATGCAATTGTCACTGAATTGTCACAAGCCTGAATGGTCGAAACCCATGGTTTTTCCCTGTTTATCTATTAGCTAAAGCAATTGTCACTGAATTGTCACTAAAAATCTTATATAGCTAATTATGTAGTTTAGCGAATACAGGAATTTTCAAAAGATTTTTCCATCGAAGGCAAACCCGAGGCACCCGTGCGGCGGTTGCCACCTGTTTGTTCGGTAACGAGTTTCGTTGTATCATTGGAGCTCGTCCCTCCAGTTCACAGGCCTCCGACACGCAACCTATCGAAATGCAGACCGTACTATTGGTCGAAGATGATTTGAAGCTTGCCAAGATCATGCGCGCGTTTCTGCAGGAGAACGACTTCCGCGTGGAAATCGAAGGGCATGGCGATCGAGCTGTCGATCGAATCCTTGGTTTCCAACCCGATGCGGTGGTGCTTGATATCAATTTGCCAGGATCGAACGGTTTTACCATCTGTCGGCAGGTACGGCCCTATTATCAGGGTGCGATCCTCATCTTGACCGCCCGCAATGAAGAACTCGACGAAGTGCTCGGTTTGGAGGTTGGGGCCGACGATTTTTTGTCCAAGCCTGTGCGGCCGATGGCGCTGGTCACTCGGTTGAAACTTCATCTGCGCCGCTACAGCAACAATGCACAGGGAACGCAAGAGGTCCTCGAAGTAGGCGATTTGGTCATTCACCTTGAAAGTAGGTTGCTGGAGTTGCACGGTAAACCCATCAAGCTCACGAATGCGGAGTTTGACATCCTGGTGGTTCTGGCTAGAAACAAAAACAAGCTTACGAGTCGCGAGGAACTGTTCAACCGATTGCATACGAGCGAATCGTACGATTTCGGGGATCGTTCTGTCGATATGCATGTATTGCGATTGAGACGCAAGATCGAGACGGATCCAAAGAATCCTGTGAGGCTCCAGTCGGTCTACGGAGATGGCTATATGCTGTCAGAACACCTATGATTCGATTTTTTATTCAGGTTGTCATCGTATTTGTTTGTGTGGTTTTATCGATCAAGTGGACTGTCGAGGCGATCCTATTTCGGGAGGTTTATTCGGACCGCAATCGGGTGATCGCAGGTTTATCGCAAGTTCACCTCGATCAGCTCCATTTCCTGGCGGATCAACTTGTTACTTGCCCACCGCAAGAGCAAGGAAACAAGCTTGCTGAGTTCGGTAAACAGAGCGTCGGTCCCCTTGCGATTCTCCCCACCGCTGAGCTTGCTGAGTCCGAGCAGTCGCGTCTAAAAAAAACCGATGGATTTATCGTTCGTTATGCCGATGGCATGATCGATTATCTCGGCGTACCGTTAAGCAAAGACCAGTACCTGCTTTGCGGTCCGATTGGTCGTTTGACCAATCGATTCATCGAGCTTCAGGTCGATAGCTGGCTCAAGGGCGTTCGTGACGCGTTGGAATCCTCCGGAGATGTCCAGGCAACCACCAGTAAATATTCGAGTCTGTTACGAGTCCCGATTCGCCTAGAACAGCGCGAGAGCTTACCCGACAAAGTTTCCGAAAAGCTCACGGATTACCACGAGAATGTCTTCTACCAGACGGATGTTGGTAGTTTTGTTGCCCTTGAACTCAGGGATTCAAGCCAAGTGCTTTGCTTGGGGCCGTTGCTGGAGGTTACCAATTATGCTCAGGTGGCCGCAGGGTATGGGATTCTCGGCTGGCTATTGGTGGCTTTGGCTGTTCTTGCCTGGATGATCGTTAAAGTTTCTTTGAGGTTTCGGAAGATCGAGAATGCGGCCGTGGAGATTGCCGGTGGGAATTTCAGCGCCAGGGTCGATGCGATGAAACTCGGAGAAGCTACCAAACTGGCCGTGGCGTTTAATACGATGGCATCGAAGACCGAGAGCGTCATTCGAACGCAAAAAGAACTCTTGCAGGTGGTCTCCCACGAACTTCGAACTCCGTTATCACGGTTGAAATTTGCTGCGGCCCTTGTTCCTCGATCGCAGATCGATCAAGGGATTGATTCTCCAGGATTGGTGATGCTCCAGTCCATCGATGACATCGAAGCGATTGTGCAGGAGATTCTTTTCTATGTTCGAAACGAGCAAGCTGAACCACTCCAGTCCAAAGAAATCATCACGATTAACCTTGCCTTGGAAGGCATGTTAAGAGCGTTGCGAATCGACTATCCAAAGTTGCAAGTTGAGATGGTTTTTGCGGGTTCGGATCCGAGCATAAAAGTACTTGCAGATCGTCGATCCTTTCAGCGAGTCTTTGTCAATCTTACCTCCAATGCGGCGCGTTACGCGGAGTCGACGTTACGAATCCATGTTTCCGAGTGCAATGAGTTGAATTCGCATGGAGAGAGCCATCGATTCGTTTGCGTCGATGTTGAGGATGATGGACCGGGTATCCCGGGGGATTTTCGTAGCGAGGTGATGAAACCGTTCGTACGAATCGATCCTGGATCGCAAGACAAGGATCAAGCGTCGTCCCACTCGGGGCTAGGGTTGGGTCTAGCGATTGTCAACCGAATCCTACAACAGCACAGGGGATCGGTTCAAATCGATCTCGGAGAGCTCGGCGGATGCTTGGTCAATACCCGATGGCCGTCAAACTGACCCCGCGTTGTTCGGACAGGCTAAAAGCACCGATGCGACGGCCCTACCTGTCTTACCGAACCCAATCAGTCCTACCATTGGTCGTGACTTCATCGATTTAACCCTCCTTAAGGACATGCACTAGGTATTCCTGACCAAAGACTCCAGACCAGCTTAAAGCTGACCGGTAAGCTTGGCCTGGATCCAGTAGACGACGAACCCCGCGAGATAGCCGAGCAGTGCCCAAGGCGCAATCTTTCGCAAGTACCACACGAAATTGATGTGCTCGAGTCCCATCGCTGCCACCCCCGCAGCCGATCCGATGATCAAGCAACTGCCTCCGGTGCCTGCGCAGTAAGCGAGCATCATCCAAAACGGATGATTCTCGGGCATCTGATACATCTCAATACCCGCCGCTACCAACGGGACGTTGTCGACCACGGCCGACAATAAACCAATCAACAACGCGATGATCGAATTCGAGGGGATCGTCTCGGTCAGCCAATTCGCCAGCCCTCCGAGCAAGCCCGTAGCACTCAAAGCCCCAACGGCCAACAAAATCCCCAAGAAGAACAGAATGCTCGACATGTCGATGCGCTGCAAAACAGCCAACACCCCAGTGCTCGTGCGCGTCCTCTCATCGAGCGTGTGCTTGACGATCTCCGAAACCATCCACACCACGCTCAAGGCCAATATCATCCCCATAAACGGTGGAAGATGCGTAAAGAACTTGAAAACCGGAACACTGAGCAAACTTCCAATCCCCAACGCCAGAAACAACGCCTGATGCCAAGGCTCTAGGTTTTTCATGTGCTTGGATTCCTGAATCGCATTCCCTTGAGGCAAATCCCCCTTCATCCCGCGTGACATCACCAACAACGGGACCAGCAAACAGGCGACGCTTGCCAGAAACAAACTTCCGATCGTCTCGACAGTCCCAATCTTGTTCTTGACCCATAACATCGTCGTTGTGACGTCTCCAATGACCGACCAAGCCCCCCCGGCGTTGGCCGCAATCACCACAACCCCCGCATAAAACCGACGTAAATGAGTTTCGTGCACCAACTTGCGGAGCAACGAGACCATCACGATCGTCGTCGTCAAATTGTCCAAAACCGCCGATGCAAAAAAGGTGATCCAAGCGACCGACCACAACAAGCTCACTTGCTTCTTGGTCTTTATCCGCTCCGTGATCAACGCGAATCCCTCGTGCGCATCGACAAGCTCGACGATCGTCATGGCCCCCATGAGGAAAAACAATATCTGGGCGATCTCAGCCAAAAGATGAAAAAGCTGACCCTCGACCAAGTACTCGCGATTCAAATGCTCGACCCCAGAGCCATGATGCCCAAGCTTGTCGGTAAACCAACTCGGCACGCTCGAATCGGGTGTGATGCTATCGACACTCATCATGTAAAGCGTCCAACAGATCACCCCGATGAACAACGCCGTTGCAGCCTTGTTGATGTGGATCCGGTGCTCGGTTGCAATCGCTAGATAACCCAGCACAAAAACAATCACGATCATCGTCGTCATAGTCATACTCCATTTGCAGTTGATTTGCTTTCAGGCCAATGAACGCGCATCAAGACGCATGCAAGAGTGGCTGGAATTCGCTGGAATCCACTTGAATCCGCAAGAATACAACGTGCGGATTGATGGTGAATATTCGCCAAGCCAAAGCGGGAGGCTTGTAGAGAAACGGCCGCTTCGAGAAGTCAAAGCAACCCCGATGGCTGGCTATATCCCGCCACCGTTGGAAATAAAGAGCACGATGTACAAATCATGCTCGCTAGCAAATCGAAAACCGATCAATGGTTTCATAGGACCTTGTGTCCGTCGGCAAAGGGAACCCCACACGCTACTAGCCGTGCAGTGTAGCGAATGTGCCGGCCCTTGGAAAGACGCCAACCCTACCTGTCCAGGCTCTCTGAAGGCTCTCTGAAGGCTCTCTCAAGGCGCCTCGACGGTGATGGTCCTCGAAGCCTCATCCTGTTTGGTCACCTTGCCAAAATCCACCGCAGTGACGGCTTCTTGGAACGGGCCTTCAAAACCCAACGTGATCGTCGCGGAATTGCCCGATGTGGACATTTGAAAATTCCCCGTGCCGAGCTTCTGCTTGAGCTTCTCAAGAATGGCTGCAAAATCGGCGGAGGTTTTCGTTTGAATGACAAACCGGA